>WNGG01002743.1_pt1 | contig 19892 bp, 23 predicted proteins | sample 5400661 | NCBI WGS metagenome assembly WNGG01 (sample SAMN13153372, study PRJNA577476) | soil metagenome | isolation source: 100 cm soil or saprolite under Garry oak tree replicate 1 | place: USA:California | collected 2016-06-15
CATACACCCTTCGAAAAATTATTACGCGGCACTCAAATCACGTACCGCGGCTAAATCTCCATAGCCCCGCAGCACCGCCGGTGCCCAACTTCCCGCGATTTCGTGCCTTGGCGCTTTTCGGACGCCGGCCGCCGCAGCGCGTGGATAGCCTTGTCATGCCGGCATCCGAAAACCTGCACAGAAGCGGTCATTCCATAACCGCTCATTCTTTGAACGGGGACGGCTATTTCTCAAACTGATATGCGTTCGCCGCAAACCTTATCAATCGGCCTACTGACCTCCATTTTGCCTATTTGCTGATCAGGTCACGGGCTAACTGTTTGTGCAATTTAACGCGTGGCCGGTCCCGTTTCGGTGGGCGAACCATCTGACGCTGCATTGCATCGATCATTACACGAGTGATCTTGACCGACATACGGCGCGTTGCCGTGGATTTTGATGATTCGATACTCAATAAGAGAACTTGAAGTTGCAATGTGAGAGCTCGGAATCCTTATTCGCCAGGTGGCCCCATCGAAGGCGCGGTAAAACGTGGGATCTGTCCCATCACAAATACAGAAGCAGGAGGATGAAAACACCTCTTCAAATCAGAGCAACGGGTTCTGCCGGCGTAGCGCACGAAATTCGCCAAGCGGAATCACCGTGTGGCTCGCCCTCTTTCAGAACCACGAGGATGTTCTCGGTACTGAGGCAGCTGACATCCTCGTGCGGCTTGCCGCGGACAACGATAAGGTCGGCCAAATAGCCGTCACGAACGCGGCCAATCTCGTTGTCCATCCGCATGGCCTTCGCGCCATTGATAGTCCCGCAAACGAGCGCTTCCTCGGGCGTGTAGCCGAACCACTTGACGAAGTGGTCAAGGTCGCGCGCATTGGTTCCATGTGGAGTCCAGGCGAAGCCGTAGTCGCCGCCGATCAGCACCCGCAAGCCGCGTTTCCGTAGTTCACGGTAGACGTTGGCGCAGTTCTCGACCTGTTCAGGCAGGCCCCAGTCAGCCGCCTTTTCAGGCGTAATGCCCCAGGGAGCCGCCTCATAAAGGGTGTTGTGAAGGAGCCCAAAGGCGGGTGCCAAGAACACTCGGTCCTTGTGTTCCTCCAGCATATCGATCGTATGGTCATCGGCGAACTCGCAGTGGTTGAGGAATTCGATGCCATGCTTGAGCGAAAGCTGGACGGAATCGGATGAACGCGCGTGCGACATCACCCGCTTTCCGTATGCATGCGCCGTCGTGACAGCCGCCTCGATCTCGGCGTCCGTCATGATGGTCGCAGTCGGCGGCGCATTGGGCACCGTCTGGTTGCCCGAAATATTCAACTTGATGATATCGCAACCCTCACGGCTCATCGTGCGCACATAACGCCGGATGTCCTCGGCGCCATCGATGACTACGGCAAAGGATTCCCGATACATATGCAGGAGGCGCTCGTCACCGAGCCCGCCCGTGACTGTAATCTCCGGCGTTGAAGCCAGTAAGCGCGGTCCCGGAATACGGCCAGCTTTGATCTCGTTGCGGATGGCGATGTCAAGGCGCGGTTTGGCCGAACTCGCCCCCACGCACGACGTGAAGCCGCCGAGGAGAACACGGCGAGCATTGTGCATTGTCTGAAGCGTGTGCTCCTCTACGGGCACGAATCCAGTTTCGACAATGTCTGCTTTCTCCAGGAAGGAGAGATGGGAGTGCCCATCCACCAAGCCCGGCATGAGGGTAGCGCCACCGCAATCGACCACGACAGCGTCTTGCCTACGATCCGCGGCCACTGTAGTAGCAACGATCGTAATCCGGCTGCCTTCGACGAGAACCTCGCGTGCCGCCGCCGATCCAACATCGCCGGTCCAGACTGTGCAGTTGGTGAACAGCAGCCTCCGTGCGTTCTCTTTCAAGGTTTTCTCCTCCCAATTTTTGGCTTGATTTGCACCGTACGGTACCAAATTGCTGTCAGGTTCTAGAGATCTTCTAACGTCCTGGCTAACGGTTACCCTGCTATTGAGTAACCGCCATCTATCGGAATTGCAGTGCCCGTGGCGGAATCGGATGCGGCGCTCGTCAGAAAAATTGCGATCCCTGCAAAATCATCCGGCGAGACCCAGCGTTTCGCTGGCGTCGGGGTCATAACACGTTCGTTTAAGCCTTCTATCTGTGTGCGGGCAGTCCCGGTGAGATCCGTGTCGATCCATCCGGGTAAGATCGCGTTGACTTGAATATTGTCCTTTCCCCAAGCAGCGGCAAGAGATCGCCCCATCTGCACCATGCCGCCTTTACTGGCGCCATAAGGCACCGCGAGAGGCATTCCGAAGATCGATAGCATCGAGCCGACGTTAATGATCTTTCCGCCCCCGGCCTTGACCATGTGTGGATACACGGCTTGCGAGCACAGAAAGGCGCTAGGGAGTCGTCTCAACGAGGCCAGTCGCAGAGATCGAAGTCTCGTCAAGGCGCTCAAGCCGCGCAGGCTTGCCACTGGCGCATTCAAGATCGACAAGGATTCGAGGTTGACAAGCTGGGCGAACCGAGCGACGTCCTTGCCTTTGTATCGATCGACGAAGACATCTTTGAGCGTCGTGCATTTGAACAATGAGACGGCTTTGGGACGCCATTCCAAGACACAGCTTTCGAGCTCGGGAAAAGCGGAGAAATCGATCTCCGTCGAACAATAGGTCGTCACCCCCAGCCTTCTCAGGTTGTGGAGACGATGGATCTCCTTGATGTCGGGGATATTGAAGTCGAAGATCTCGAACGCCTTCAGGCTCGGCAATTCGGCCAAGAATGAAAGGCCTTGTCCGTGCCAACCTTTCGCATAATTCAATTCGAGCTCGACCACTGCATTGTCGGCCAAGTACTGGACAAAGTAGTCCAGCCAAGCGGAGTTGAGAATCGCTCGGCGGCCATACCTGCCGTTCTCAAGCGTGATACCACTATTCATGGGCTCATAAGCACGTTGAACCACGAGAGGGAGCCTGGCTCGTCGGCAATTATCAGGCGCAATCGGCGGCCAGAATGACTGCGAGGCGCAGTGCAAGGATTCTATGGGTTCTCCGATGAGAAGTCTATCAAGGCGGACGTCCGGATCGAGTCAAACTTGGCTGCGCCGGCTGCGGCGCAAATGGATCTGATCCGCACTTCTAGTCTGCGGACTGTAGCACACGTTGGAGTTGTTTCATCTAATGCAGCTCGTGAGAACCCAAATATGCTCGGCTTTTGCGCTCATTTGAGTCTCGTTCGGCCTGCAACTTTTCATGCCGAATGACAGCTTCGCGGCTCGCGCCGCAGACGCCGCGGACAATGCCAAACCAAGCGAAAACACGTGAGGGGCCCGCTACAAAACGATGACGCTGCCGACCAACGAGTTCATCCGGCGCTTCCTGATCCACGTGCTGCCGAAGGGCTTCCATCGCATTCGGCACTATGGGCTACTCGCCAACGGCAACCGACCCAGAAATATTGCGCACGCGCGCCAGCTGCTCGCCCTGCCGGCGCGCCCAAAAGAACCCGAGACGCCCGAAGCTGCGCTCGAACAACCCCGCGCGCTGCCGCGTCCATGCCCGTGCTGCGGCAGTCGCATGATCATCGAGACTTTCGCGCGCGGCTGCGAGCCGAAGTACCGGCCCACGCCGCCGGCGGCAATCAGGATCGACACCTCATGATGCCGTCGCCATCGATCTACACCTATAGCAACGCCCGGCATTCTTGCCGGCTCTCAGCCGGCATCGCCCAAGCTCGCATCGCTGCGCCGTATTCAATAGCCGTCACGCGACCAATTCTGTCGCGCTACCCGCAGATCGCTCGTTCAAACCGACGCATGCGACCCTCCTTCGCCGCAAGCCGATCGCGGCGACCGCTTCAATCCAACCTCAGCAAGCCCGAACCTGCGGCAAAATCCCCATAGCGCCCGCGGCTCCGCTCCCGCATACGTCCGCGATTTCGTGCCTTGGCGCTTTTTGGACGCCGGCCGCCACAGCGCGTGGAAGGGTTCGTCATGCCGGCGTCCAAAAAACTGCACAAGAGCAGACGGGAACCAAGCCTTGTCAAGCTGAGCGGACGGTGTCAAGAAATTTGCCGACCTCAAGCTTGAGGCGATTGCTCTCGCCCGACAACGACTGTGCTGACGAAAGAACTTGTGCGGAAGCCGAACCGGTCTCACGAGCTCCCTTGTTCACATCGACAATATTGGTGGCAACCTCGGAGGTACCTCGGGCTGCCTGCTCAACATTGCGGGCAATCTCCTGTGTCGCCCCGCCCTGCTGCTCGACAGAGGTCGCAATTGTCGCCGCGATTTCCGAAATCCGGCCGATGGTGGTTCCGATCTGTTTGATCGCCACTACCGAATCCTGGGTCGCAAGCTGCATCCCGGCGATCTGGCTGCTGATTTCATTGGTTGCGCGGGCGGTCTGCGCCGCGAGCGCCTTCACTTCCTGCGCCACGACCGCAAAACCCCGTCCAGAATCGCCCGCTCGCGCGGCCTCGATCGTGGCGTTGAGCGCGAGCAGATTGGTCTGCTCGGCGATCGTCGTGATCAGATTGACCACGTCGCCAATCCGCAGCGCGGCCTTCGACAGCTCGTTGATCCGCGCGTCGGTGGCCTCCGCCTGATTGACGGCTTCGCCGGCGATCCGGTTCGACTCCTGGACTTGTCGGCTGATTTCACCGATCGACGCGGTCATCTCGTCGGTTGCGGCGGCAACCGATTTGACATTCGATGAAGCTTCTTCGGAAGCAGCTTCGACCCGGCCGGAGAGCTGCCCGGTCTGCTCGGCGGTCTTGGTCAAGGTGATCGCCGAGGCTTCCAACTCCGTTGACGCGGTGGACACGGTCCGCACGATCTCGCCGACCGCGGCCTCGAACTCGTCAGCGAGTTTCCGCATCCCAGCACTTCGCTGAGTACGCGCCCGCATTTCTGTTTCCGATCGCTCCGCACGTAGACGGTTCGATTCTAGCATGTTGCCCTTGAAGACCTGCAGCGCTGCCGCCATGTCGGCAATTTCGTCCGAGCCGCCGGTCGCGATCTCGGTAGTCAGTTCACCGGCGGCAACGGATTTCATGCTGTTCTGCAGACCAACAAGACGACGTACCACCCCGCGGCCAACATAGTACCAGCCGATGACAAGCGCGGTGGCAAGGCTGCCGAGCGCGAGGCAAATCAGGATTATTCGACCCCTGCGGATCTCCGCCTCGGATTCACGAACCGCAACCGCGGCTGCCGCCTCGCTGCGCGATCGCAGGCCCGCGACTTCCTTTTCGAACTCCTGAGCGAGCGCGCGATTTTCCGTCACCACATTGGTGCCGGTCTTGGCGGCAACCAGTTCCTTTTGCTTGAGATCGAAGATATTGCCGTCACCCTTGCCGGTCTTGACCAATTCATCGACGAGCTTCGACGTATCGGTATCCTTGAAGGCGGAAGTGGCCTTCGCAAGGTGCCCTGCCGCCGCGGTGAACCGGTCCTTGACCGGCGGCAGCAGATCGGCAGACGGCAGGTCGGCCGCTTCAACAAGAAGACCCAGTATGAGGTTGCATTCTGCGCGCAATTCCAGGATTGCCTGCAGCGACACGAGTTCGTTGTCAGCCAGCGCGGCAAGCGTCTTCTTGACGACCGCCGGGTCCTTGTCGTCTGCGGCGGACTGCAGACCGATCGTCAGGGTGAACCCGGCGTCGTCGGCCATCGGCGCCAGCTTTTCGGCGAGCTTCTGATGCGATTTGCGCAAGTTGGCGACAAGCCCGTCCCGGGAAGCGGCAATCGTCTGGCGCTCGGCGACGGTCTGCATCAACCGGTCAAGATTCGCCTGCATCCGATCGGCGGTCTTGTTGAGCTTTGCCGCATCCTCCGCGGCGAGTGCGCCGATGGCCTGGTTGAGTTCCTGGCGTGCGGCGGACAGAAGCTTGGAGGCTTGCTCGCGCTCGGCCGCATCCTTTGCGGCAAGAAGACGCGGCGCAGCGGCGCCGACTTCACCGGCGGCTCTGACGACCTTGGAGGCGAGCGTGATCTCGGGCAGACTCCTTTCGGCGATTGCGCCGAGCGAGTGCCCAAGGCTGTCGTAGGAGATAATCGCGCTGCCGCTCGCCAGCACGGTGAGCGCAGCGACGACCCCGAAGGCCAAGAACAATCGACCGCGAAGGCCAAGGTGATACCACGACGCCGCAGTCTTCATCGTCAATCTCCCTGTAGCAACCGCAAAACCGGCCCGCGGACGAGCTGGATTTTTCTTCGGCGCTTCGCGGCCTTTTGTGTTTACGATCCCGACTTCTCAAGGCGATCGACCGCCTTGAAGCTTCCGTCCGGCTGGATCACGGTCAGGAACACTTGATCCGAGCCCCGATTGTTGGAGGGGCTGTAGACGAGCTTGAAGCCATCAAGATCCAGGGTGCCGGCTTTTTGCACGGCCTCGATCAAGGCTTGCCGGGTGGGGTCGCCACTGACCTTTTCGAGCGCCGCGATGATCGCGCGGCCAACAAGATAGCCCTCAAGCGAAACGAAGCCTGGCGGCGCATCGGGGGCGCTCGCCTTGAGCGACGCCTGATAGCGCCCGACCACCGGGATTGCCGCGTCTTTCGGAAAAGGAACGACCTGCGTGATCGCCACGCCGGCACCGACGGGACCGAGTTCCTTGGCAAGCGCATCGGATCCGACAAAGGAAATATTCACAAAGGTAACGTCGAGCTTGATCTGTTTGGCCAGTTTGATGAACTCGGCCGCAGGCTTGTAGGGGCTGATCATGATGACCGCATGAGGCTCGGCCTTCTTGATGGCCAGCAGCGCGGTCTTAACAGCCACCGTGTTGCGCTCGAAGGTACCTTCGCCGGCGAGCTGCATCTGCCGCTTGTCGAGCGCCTTCTTGACGCCGGCAAGGCCGGCCTGACCGAAAGCGTCGTCCTGATACATGATCGCAATCCTGGATGCGCCGAGATCCTTGGTCAGATGTTCGACCATGGCTTCGGTTTCCTGGAAGTAGCTGGCGCGAATATTCAGCACCAGGGGTTTGTAGGGCTCGCGCAGGAACTCGGCGCCCGTGAAGGCGCCGATAAAGGGTGCACCCGCTGCGGTCGCGATCGGCTGAGTGGCGGCGGCTGTCGGAGTACCAACTGCACCGGCGATAGCGAAGACCTTGTCTTCCTCAAGAAGTTTCTTGACCGCTTCGATGGACTTGGTGGGTTCGTAGCCGTCGTCGACGCTCTTGAGTTCGAGCTTCCGGCCCTTCACACCGCCGGCCTTGTTCACTTCAGCAAAGGCCGCTTCGAGTCCCATCTTCATGCCCTGGCCCAACGCCGAGGCCGGGCCGTCGAGAGCGGTTGCCTGACCAAACACGATCTTGTCGGGAGAGACACCATCTTCAGCGAACACAGAAATACTGGTCGCGAGGAAGGCAGCTAGCACCATAGGGAACGTGTGGCAGGGCGAGGCTCGCATAGGAAATTTTCCTTTGACGGGGGTAATGGTCGACCGGACCTCGGGCGCCGTTTGGCAGGAACGCATGATCAGCCATAATGTGAGCGCAACACCTTCAGATTCGATTAATTTGACATTCATCGTATTTCTACGGAGCCGAAATCAAATGGCAGGAGGTAACGCAGGCGAGCGAAATCGATAGAACAGTGCAAGCCGCCGTTCGTCACCGACTCAACACAGGGGCATCATGATGCCAGGGCATGCGCGCCTCCCACAAAATGGAGAACGCGGTCTCAATTCAAACTATCGCTTTTCTGCTTCACCCCCTGTTCACCCCGTTGCTGGATCGATCCCGCGAACAGGGATGCCTGAACTGCTCATTAAGCTGCCTTGCTTGAAGATGGCAAACCGCCTCGCCCAAGATGGCGGATCGGAAACAGGGGATCAAAATGAAAACAACCATCGTGCTTGTTGCTCTCATATGCGCTGTGGGCGCGTTCGCTGAACGTCCGTCGACTGAAATACCCCGTCAAGCCGCTGCCGAACCGCTGGCGCCACTAGCGATGATGCAGGCTCCGCATTGGCTTCCGACGGAAGCCTACGACGCCAACTGACTTTTACCCGCCCGCACGGCATAGAAAATGCCGATATCGGTTTGAACCTCTCTCGATATCGGAAGACGGGTGTACTGTCCCTAGTTGATCCATGCTCGTCTGCGTTTTGGTTGCTTAGACGGCCCAAAGACGGCGGCTTTGACGTGCACTGCACCGGAAAGCAGCGCGGTTTTACCTCAATGACGTATTGGTCGACGTAAATATGGTGTTCAGCTTTGTGCCGAGGCGTTAATTCGCCTTCCGAAAGACGAAGCTATCGATTGCCATTTTGTCGCAGGCCAGCCCACAATGTCGGTGTGGCGCCGGCCATTTGGCGACCTGCCTGATATCAAGAGATTGCGGGCATGCGCGAACAAGCGACCACGTACTACTACGGAGCTCTTTAGCTGCCAGGGCCTTCAGTCGATGTCCGCCGTGGGTCAATCGCGACTAAGATCGATCATCCAAACTTACTTCCGCTTATGCCCCAAAGAGCGGAAGTACTGCGAACATCGCTGGTGGTCCGTTTCGTGCCAATAGACAAAATAACTGCTCGCCTCAGGCCCACACTTCGCAATCGAATCGCGGCGTTTACGGGGGCCGATTAGCCGCCAACGAGGTGGCCCGTTATGCATAATAGGGGGCCTGCCAATTGTGGGGGTCAGTAAACAGTCACCAAAACTTGAAATAGCATGAGCGAGGACATGTTGAAAAAGATCATTGTAACCGGCGTGGCTTTGATAGGGTTTGCGGTGTAGACGATGTTGGGCCAGGTCGAACAAGGCGATAGGTCGCCATTAGATCTTGCGTCCCTGATGCGCTGACGACGGGTTTGCTGGAGTCATCGAACATCCATGCGGCATGGAAACCAAGCACCGCATTATGGGTCGCGCAGATTCGGTCGCTGGGCACTAATCCGAGCACCATCGTGCAGGCCGAAACGCATGTCCCGGCAATGACGACGGGCTCGCCGCAGTCGCGCACCTGTCGGAAGTGCGTCGTGTTGTCCCGCATCTTACCGCCGACGTCGTCGCTGATAATTACGGTCGCGGAAGCCGATGTAACGGTTAGCACCGTCGATACAACGGCAGCAATCAGGTGCGCTCGCATGTCCATTTTCCCGGCGTTATCGGATCAATCCTGCGCCACGCGTCGCAAATCGCGTGCCATCAGCCGATGCCCTTAAGACAGTCAACTAAGGGGCTGATTTGAAAGGACGCTTACGAGCGCGAGACCGGCCGCTGGCGGGCGACAATTAGGCGTCAGGACGGCACGAAAATCAGGGTTGCCGTCCCTCCTGCCGAACACCTCCAGGTCGTCACGTCCGCTGACACGCTGACGTCCCGAGAGGCCGTGAATCTCGCGAAGCTTCGGATTGACGGCGGCGGAATGATTTAGCCTTTCGCAGACTTGAGCCCGCGCCCTTGTTGTCAAGCGCCGCTTCCTACCTCGCTCGCAATATATCGAAGATGGCTAGCGGCGGAATTGCGTAAGCGCTCTGACCGATGTTCGTCGCGAATCTTCTCAAGCGCTGGAAACGACCTCCCTCAGGGTGCCCGCGACTTTCCTCTTGTTCTCGAGATCCAAGTCAGTCCCTGGCCGGTCCACCGGACCTCGAAACACTCGTAGCCCAAGCTCAACCCATTTCAATCTGCTGGTGGCGCTCGCCTTTGGGTCTAAAAGCCCGGACTCGATCGTAACCGCCATTCCTGCGAGCGCCTCACGAAGGAGTTTTCGCACTTCATCGTCATCGGACATCGTTTTGAGTCCTTCCGCCGCGCTCGCAAGAGTACTCCTGAAGACGTCGCGCTGCGAATCCTAACAGTAGGCGGGGGGACAAAGCCTCGCGCCCATTCTTGAATGTCAGGTTTGGTGCATGCCGTTTCCAATGCGTGAAGAAGTCTCAACGCCGTCTCCGTCCCTTTGCTTGGGATTGAGTCATCTCTTGGACTTGCGAGACCTTAAGAAACGCCTCTGGCCCCTTGGCAGGGTGACGCAGATCTCCCCGATCCATTCCAGCTTTACTCCGTTGATCGGCTTGGCGTTGAAGCTCGTGAGGTTGACCAGCGCGGAGGATTTTCCGCGCTCAATCGTCTTCAAATAGCGCTCGCCGGTCTTCAGCCTGACCGCGGCCTCTTCCCCGTAGAAGCTCGACGGCGGATGGCGCTGTTCCCTGAAGACCACGATGATGTCGCCATTTTCGTATTTCGGCAGCATGGAATCGCCGACCACTTCAAAGGCGATGGTTTCCTCCACAATCGGGAAAGGCAGTTCGACCTCGCCCAGCCCCTCAGGCGGCACCTGCTCATGTTCGGGCTCGATGATCGCCCCGGCGCCGACGCGGCCCATGATCGGCACCGAATTCAGCTCGAGGTAATCGATGATCGGCGCAATTTCTGAGGCTTTGATCAGGCGCATCTCGGCCAGGATCTCGGAAACCGCGCCGGGGCGGACGCCCATCGCCGTTGCCAGACCGCCCTTGGTCTTGCCCGGCTTCTCAAGGCCCCGCTCTATCATCTTGATATCCAGCATCCCGCTATAATTCTGACTTTCAGAAAAGAAAGCAATTCCGATTTTTCGAAATCGACTGACTTCTATTTCGGCATAGAAATTATGGATATGGATCCGGCAACAAGATGCCGTTGAAAGATGAAAGTTGCCGAACCCATCGACGTAGAATTTTCGACTCGCGACTCGGCCGATGAGCCCGTGCGCGGTGCGGCTGTTTCCTCGCTGAGTATCTCGGCATCTCGGATCGGTCGCACGAAAATAGGCGACGCTGGGCCATCGAGCGGAAGGCCCGCAAGTCGGCGCTCTCGTCGTCTGGCCTCACCATGTTGGAAAAATCGAAGCTGTGGCAGCGCACACCACGGAATGGAGTCGTGGGTGTATTCGGCGGTCCAGCATGTCGAGATGGTCTCGCACGATTTCCCGACAAACTGGCCCATGTGAATCGAACACACGCCGCGTGTGGCGATCCAGATGGCAGCCACGCCCGATGCGTGCGTCGCGCCCTCATTTTCGATTTCGCTCTCAGAACCGATTTAAAGTTCGGATGCTTCTAAAAATCCGGAGGTCCGATTTGGCCGGGTGCAGATTAGACACTGTCGACCGTGGGTTCGCATCCCGATTTGGCCCTGCGCATTACATGGTTTAAACCGTGGCTTTCTTCTGAAACATTAGAAATTCAGCCGCAGAATCAAAGCGGTTGACAACACCCCCTGCCCTACGCCGAAACACCGCAATTCATGCCTGAATTGGCTGGCGCCGATGGCCGCGCGGCGCAGGCACTCCGCTTTCTGATTTTTACAGCTTGTCGGACGAACGAAGTGCTCGGAGCTCGGTGGACCGAAATTGATCGGCCACGCGCAATCTGGAAAATTCCGGGCGAGCGGATGAAGATGGACGAGGATCACAGCGTGCCGCTTTCCGATCCAGCGTTGGCAATTCTCGACAAAATGAGAGACGGCAGCCAAAGCGAATTGATCTTTCCGAGCGTTGGCGATGAGCCGTTTTCAAATATGGCGATGCTCGCCGTTCTGATCGCTTGGGTTGGCGACGGCCGATGAGGTCCAGTAGGTCGCCGCCCCACCGGGCGTTCCAGGCCATTGGATCAAGCCGCCCTTGATTGAGATCGGAACAGCGCCAGCGGCGCGGAGATATTCGAGCGCGGGTTTGGTCATGGATTCCGCTTACGCCGATGGCGTAGGTAATACTACCCTCAGCCAATGCCCACACCTCAGCCGGCACGCTGGGCACGGCCCCGCGCCTCTGTAGATGGGGGGTACGGCGGGGACCGTGCAGGCCGAATGCAAAGCACTCGACCCGATTCAATAATGCAGGTTTTCGAGCGTTGTTCCCTTAAGAAACTACGGTGAGGTTTTCCTTATCAAAGTACCGTCCGAGCTGGATGATTGCCTACCGGTGCAGGGTGCGGTTTGATGGGGTATGGCATCCCGCTTTCTGACCATCCTGACCGGTCGAAACCTCCCGAGGATCATCGGGCCCGAGCCGTCGTCGACCATCAACGAAAAGATGATTGCGGACTTTACGCGCATTGTTGAGCAGACGGGAATCCTGCGCCAGCCGGGAGGGGTGAAGGCCCATGCCCGAACTCACCCGCCGCCACCGTCATAACTGCTGGCACATTTACTACGGCGATGTTCATGTCGGAACGATTGCCGAGCGCGTCGGCAATCCGCACGATACCGATCCTTGGGAATGGAGCTGCGGCTTCTATCCGGGCTCGCATCCAGGCGAACATCGGTCCAACACCATCGCGACCTTCGAAGAGGCCCGCGCCGATTTCGAACGTGCGTGGTTGGTGTTTTTATCGGACCGCACCGACACCGATTTCCAGGCATGGCGCGGTGAGAGAGATTGGACCGAACGGAAATATGCGCTGTGGGACGCTGGCAAGCGCCTGGAGCCGCCAAGCTATGGACCGGGCAAGCCGTGCAGCCGTTTTATGAAATGCCCCTGCGGCGAGGTCTTCGACATGCGCGGCCCGGACGCGGTGCTGATGCATGTTCCGCACATCACGGTGATAAGCAACGCATTATGATCAGGCTCGCGTTTTATGCCGGCGCGCGCCGTTGATCATTTTCTGAACGACCACGGACTAATTGCCCAGTCGATCCGTTTTACATAATCCCAAGGTAGAAGTCCGAAGCTCTGGGTGGCCGGATCGAAATACAAGACACCGCGCTCCCCTGCTCGTAGGATTCTCACCTTGATCTCTGTTTCCGTCTCCTTTCCCTTCTCCCCCATCTTGATAATATTTAGAGGCCGGGTGCTTATTATAAGGGCTTGCGCTTTATCGATACCAAGCCCGAGTGCCAAAACGAACACGCACAATAGGCTGGCGCAAATGACCATCCATGATTTCAACATCTGAAAGGGGACAAGCGGAAATTAAAGAGGGACACGATATGAAGCTCATCCATCGATTTGCGGAGATGACGCCCGAGAAACGTCCGCAAGACCCGCATATGGACGGCACCGGCTTGCGCTTCGAAACAATAGAGCACGGCGGCGTATATCCCGACACCATGCCGCAGGCAATCAAGCTATTCGATGCTGCGGGACTGTCCGCCATCTATGTGCCGATCACGCAAGACGGCAAGGTGGTCGAAAGCCTGGGGTTAATGTTCGATCCAGACGATGAATGATGACCGGTGATGTCTGCTTTCGAGAGTGATACAGACATCCGATTCCGAGGACGTCACGTCGGCTTTTGTTAACCCTAAGCGGACGTGGCTGGCTGGATCCACCTGCTTATTCGACACGCCGTTTCAGATGTTGATTTGTGTACCGATCTCGACAGCTCGTCCCGACGGTATATGAAAATATCTGCTGGCATCGTCCGAGGACCGGGCCAGACCGATAAACAGTTTGTCTTGCCAGTGGGGCATTTTAGATGTTTTGGCTGGCCGCAGTGCACGCCGGGACAGAAAGAAAGATGTACTCATCACGTCGAACTTGAGGCCGTATGTCCGACAGGCTGCCAAGCCAATCGGGACGTTTGGACTTTCCATATATCCAAAACGCATGATGACACTCGTGAAGGTATCTGACAGCCGATCCAGAGTGATCCGTTCGCCGTCAGCGACCCGAGGCATATCTTCAGTAATGACTTTCAGGATGATGTTGTTCTCGTGCAAAACCTTGTTGTGTTTGATGTTGTGTAGCAAAGCTGTGGGCGTCGCATCAGGGTTGCCCGTTAGGAACACTGCGGTGCCCGATGCACGGGTAATCGACGACTTAGTGATCATGGTAATGAAATCCGCAAGCCGCACTTCGTCCTTTTTAGATACTTCAGCCAAAATACGCGTTCCCTGACGCCAAGTTAGCATTAAGAGCATCAGTGACGCGCCAACGGCGAGCGGCAGCCACCCGCCTTCGAAAACCTTGAGAAGGTTGGCCAGCAAGAAAATCAAATCGACAGCGAGAAAGGGTGCAATCACCAATGCAGCGGAAGCGACCTTCCATTGCCAGCACCTCCACATGACAAAAAAGGCCATGATGCTTGTAATAACCATCGTGCCGGTGACAGCCACTCCGTAAGCTGAGGCGAGTGCGCTAGAAGACTTAAAAGCGAAGACAAGATACAACACGGCCGCCAGCAGCAGCCAATTGATACGGGGAATGTAGATTTGGCCTTTCTCGGTTTCGGAAGTTCGGCGCATTTCCATGCGAGGCAAAAGTCCGAGTTGCATTGCCTGATGGGTCAATGAGAATGCCCCACTGATGACAGCTTGGCTCGCAATAATGGTAGCGACAGTTGCGAGTAGAACCATCGGCAGGAGCGCCCAGTCCGGGTAGAGAAGAAAAAACGGATTTTCGAGCTTTTCTGGATGCGTGAGCAATAGCGCGCCTTGCCCCAGATAGTTGAGCACGAGAGAAGGCATGACAACGATCAGCCAAGCGGCTCGAATGGGCTTGGAGCCGAAGTGGCCCATGTCCGCATAGAGAGCCTCTGCACCCGTTACCGTTAGAAACACCGCCCCCAGCGCTAGAAGCCCGGCCTGACCATGCGTAAGCATAAAGGTAAAGCCGTAAATGGGATTGATTGCGGCTAGAATGCTGAGATTGTCGGCAACATGAATGACTCCGCCAAGCGCCATGACGAAGAACCAAATCATCATGATTGGGCCGAACCAAGCCGCAACTTTCGCCGTCCCCCTGCTTTGCAGGAAGAATAGTGCGATTATTATGATCATGCTCAGAGGAAGAATGAAGGGATCGAAAGCCGGGGCCACGAGCTTCAAACCTTCCACCGCAGAGAGAACAGAAATTGCGGGTGTGATGATCGCATCGCCATAGAACAGTGCTGCACCTGCCATCCCAAGCAGCGAAATCATAAGAAAGTTTCGGCCCATTGCGCGTTGCAGGAGCGCCATTAAGCTTAGGGTTCCGCCTTCGCCATGGTTGTCGGCGCTCATGATCAGCCAAACGTATTTTAAGGTCACAATGATCGTCAAAGCCCAGAGCATGAGCGACATGACCCCGATCACCATGTTTTCGGTAAGCTGCCCGCCCGCGGCAGCTGCCATCAGACTCTCCTTAAGCGCGTAGAGGGGACTGGTGCCAATGTCGCCGTACACGACGCCGATAGAACCTAAGGCAAGCGTCCACACACGGGCGCGCGGGTGCGGCGTAACACTTGTGGGATCCTGAACAGGAAAAACCTGAGACATCGTCGCTTTCGTTGCTTTCGTTTGTTCTTATCGTTTTGACGAAGCGCAGACGCGTGCCAGTCAATTTTGATCAATTATGTGCAGGGGTCAGTAGCCAGACAGGTTCAAAAATCCCACTCAGCTAGCGGCTCGCTCCAACCCAAGCAAGGCAGGCAAATCGCATATAAAAACAATATGAATTAGGCATCCAAAATATAGGAATTCCATAAAGACCGGTGAGCTTCCGTGGTGTGCCTAAAAACCTGACCTGACGTCAGAGGTAATACTGTTCACACGACAACCCAAGGCGGCGACGTCCGCCATTTGTGCACAAATGCGAAGTGACGACGGCCTCTGAAATTGTCCGCTTATCGGGGTAGACCGGAAGTGGCTGGCCGACCGTCAAAACGACGCGATTGACCCCAAGCCAACATCCGGCTTCGACGTCGTAACCCATTGCTGCTAAGCTCGGCAGCATGAAACAGCCCTTCATAACTGCGCGAATTGACTCACACGAGGGGATGGTAGATTACGCCCAGCAACCGGGCGTTCCTTGGTGGAGCTTCACCAAAACCGCGCTGGCAACCGCGGCGTTACAGCTCGTCGCGCAAGAGCGTTTCGGACTAGACGAACCTTTCGACGGTCGGCCTTTCACGCTTCGTCAACTGCTCCAGCACCGGGCCGGCGTGCCAGACTATGGTGGTCTTCCATCCTATCACGCAGCCGTTCAGCGCGGCGAGAAGCCGTGGGATGTGGGGCAGTTGCTTGACCGCGTCGGGGCTGACCACCTCGACTTTGAGCCGGGCCACGGCTGGCGATATTCAAATGTCGGCTACTTTTTCATCCGCCGAAAAATCGAAGAAACCACTGGTCATGATATTGGCAGTGCTCTACGACATCTTGTTTTCGATGCGCTCGGCCTAAACTCCGTGCACGTAGTCACTACCGCAAGCGACCTCGCCAATACCGCGTGGGGCAACCATGGTGGTTATGATCCAGGCTGGGTCTACCACGGTCTTCTGGCCGGAACCGCGGATGATGCGGTACGCTTTCTACACAAGCTGATGTTGGGCGATGTTCTACCAGGTGAGCTTCTAACCGAAATGACCAAATGCGTCCCGCTTGGTGGACCTCTGCCTGGTCGTCCATGGGAGACGACTGGCTACGGACTTGGTTTGATGATCGGTCGAATGGCATCAGCAGGCGCTACCTTCGGCCACTCCGGTGCCGGCCCCGGAAGTGTCAGCGCGGTCTATCACTTCAGCAGCCTGGCCACGCCCCGCACGGTAGCCGCGTTTGCCCAAGCTGATACCGAAGGTGTAACTGAATATGAAGTCGCTCGTCTCGCGTGCGCCTGACCGTTCTTGTGCACGTTTTCGGACATGCGGGCATTTCTGCTATCAGGTGCTACGCGGATATCGATTGTGAGGACCGCCACCGCCGTCGGCCGCTCGCCAGTGCGTTGGCCTGATCCGGCGATGGTGCGGTGACCGGAATTGCCGGCACCAGCGGCCAGCGCTGCCGCAAGCCATCAAGCGCAGCGACGCCGAGGGCCGCTCCTGCATCAACGTGCCGATCACACAGAACGAAAAGGTTGTCGATAGCCAAGGATATGTGTTTGATCCAGAGGATGAATGATCGACAATCTCTCGAACGCGTTCCTGATGTCAGCGCAAATTTCGAGATCGGGGAAAACCCTGAACCGCTGCCACGCGGAGGGGTGCAATGACTCGATCGCCGGTCGCGCAAGAAGCGCAATAATAAATGCGCCGCTCGAAACCGGAGCTTGCGCGTTGATGGAGCGTGAGCAGCAACGGCTTGCGGCACCTCGAACACGGCGGTCGCAACTCGTCCGATATCTGCGTTTTGTGCGGCATGCAGTTGCGCCTAATTGCGCGAGTCGATCAGCGCCAAAATTGCAGTCACTCGGTCTTGCAGGGTTGCTTCGTGATTTCTCTCATCGAGCCAGAGCAGGCCCATCGCCAACTGCCTCAGGTCATTTCTAGCGTGACCGATAGGGAATTGCCGGGCTCGGCGGAGCACGTCCGCCGCCTGCCGTCTAAGGGGCGAGGGCTGTGTATCCGAAGGGCTTTTCATTGGCTAACCCGACGGTTGGTGACACCGCCACGATAGGCCCTGAAAATCGAGGGTGTCTGTCCGATCCCCGACTCCATGGCGCTATTTTTCACCCTAGTTGGCCTCGCGAGACCCGATACCAGCGCGGTTCCACAGCGGAACCAGCAAACCTGGGGATGATGGCGATCTGCGTCGTGAGTAGTGTCGAGGACCGGATAGACAAAGGTGACGCTCTGTGCCGTAGTTTTTCACCATGACTAAAAACAAGCGGCCAGAACTTGATTTGGACGCAGAAGCGCAAGCGGCGCTCGATGAGGCCCGCGACATGCCGCAGGGTCCCGAGCGAACTGCTGCGCTGAAGAAGGCGGGCATTCTTCGAAAGGCTGCCGACTCACACGGAATCATTTATGCGAAGCGGGGGAGACCCAGGAAAACCTAGGGGGTTGGTCGATAGCGTCTGGAGTAAAGAACTTGATTACAGAAAGCTGTGAACAGGTCGCCGAGATGCATAGCATGCTCGCCGAATACCACCGGAAGCTTGCCAAAGAAGCGCGACTCGACATCGTGCGCGATTATCACGTTGATCTCGCGCAGCGGTTTGCCGATGAGGCAACGCAGATTCCACGTCGCGCTGCAACGCTCGCTCGTTTTCATGAACGCGAAAAACAAGTAACTTGGGAACTGGCGAGGGCCGATCTCAGAGAAGCCAGATGAAGCAACGCGCTCCCATGCGCAAGAAGTCCAAACCGAGGTCGAGGTCGACCAAGCTCAGCCCACGATCTGCCGGGGTCGCGGACATCGAGATGGGGCGGCGAATCCGTCTGCGTCGCCGAGAAACAGGCATCTCTCAAATAGAGCTGGCCGGTCACCTCGGGCTCAGCTTTCAGCAGATGCAAAAATACGAAAAGGGCACCAGCCGGATCGGCGCGGCGCGGCTCCAGCAAATCGCTAAGAGGCTCGGCGTCGACATACCGTTTTTCTACGATGGTGACGGCAAGAAATCAGATGTCGACAGCCTGCTCGTCGCCAACAGCGTTTTCAGTCTCCGACTGTTGCGCGCCTACACCGCCATCAAAAATAAAACGGTGCAGAGGCGGCTTGTAATTCTGGTCGAGATGATTGCGGCTTCTCAGCGCTAATCTTCATCGCAGGATCATCAGCCCAGCGTCGTCATGCGTTGGCGATGAGACGAGGACATTGCGCCGGCCATGTTCGCACGCGCCACCGGGCGCGCGCTGACGATCCTGTCGCGCTATTGCGCTTGATCTTGCGCCGGGTGCGGCAGCGGGCCTTCGTGATCCAGAACCCATACGTAATCCCGCGCGTCGATCCAGCCGTTGCATGCCTTGCATCGGAAAAAATGATATGGCTCACGCCGCACCGCCTGACGTATCCCTTGCCGCGGTTTCCTCCATTGAAGGTTTTCGTACGCCGGCCCTCGGAGTGCGTGGCGCCGTCATCATGGGCCGGCATCCGAAAACCTTCACACTAACGGACATCGTCCGCTCGGTCGCCCATGTCTAAAAAGTGTAGAGTCGAGATGTGCGCGGTGACATTAGGTAGAACATCTCCGTTGCCGCCCCTTTCGCTCCCATGTTCGCGTGATGTAAGGTGCAGTTGCCGTTGCAGTCGGCAATTCAATCGGAGATCACAACGATGAGGAAGTTGTTGCTTGCATGCGCCCTGTTTCTGATCTGGCCAGTCGCTGCGTCCTCTGGTCCTAAGGAAGACGCCCTTCTGGTTGTCGAGCAGTTCAAGAAGGCCTTTGACGCTTCCGATGTCGAAGGTGTCGTCAAATTATTCGCGCCTGACGCGGTGTTTCTAGGAACTGTCAGCCCGGTATTGGCCACGAAGACCGACCAGATCGACAAGTATTTTCAGGGGTTGCGGCAATTCATGCCGCGCTCCATCACGATTGAAGAGTATTCGATCATCGTCGTCTCGGAGAGTGCGGTCCTGTTTGCCGGTATGGATACGTTCTCACAGACCAAGGATGGAAGCGTCATCAAGACGCCAGCGCGCTTCACCATGCTGATCACGATGACCGATCAGGGCTGGCGCATTAGCCATTTTCATTCTTCGCTTAGGCCGAGTTCGTAGCGCCTTCAGACGAGGCGAGGTCGCTTTCGGGTCATTCGGGTCGCTGTGACCGCGTGCAGCTCACTTCCGGTCTAACCCCAACAACGGACAGGTTCTGCGATGTCCCAAGTGCCTCTGCAAACTACGAAGAATGCCGCCCCTTCTCCGCGCTCCAGATGAGCTTCCCACATTGGCACTCGAACACGCGGACGGTCTTTCCGTGCCTCGTATCTAACAGTGTTTGGATGAGGTGTGGTCGAGCACCGCAATCGGTGCACCTGCGATCTTCCTGCGTGCTTTCGCAGGCGATCTTTCGCCACCATAGTAGTCCATGGCTCGCCCTCCCGCGAACGCCGCGCAATATGTTGATCACCGGCAAGGCTGTCAAGATCCTAAGTTATCAAGTGAACAATTGTTCCAACGAACCAGTTGGAACACGCTTGGAGCTGAAATGCCAATCGCAAGGGCGCTTGGTGCCAAGGCCGCCAACGATCTTGACGCTTTCATTGCGCGACGGCCGGTGAGCGCACGGTGGTACAGTGACGCACAACATGATGCCGTCAAGTGACCCAGATCGGTCGCCGCTCGAT
>WNGG01006701.1_pt1 | contig 19884 bp, 15 predicted proteins | sample 5400661 | NCBI WGS metagenome assembly WNGG01 (sample SAMN13153372, study PRJNA577476) | soil metagenome | isolation source: 100 cm soil or saprolite under Garry oak tree replicate 1 | place: USA:California | collected 2016-06-15
TATAGTCATCTTCTAGCTGGACTGCTTTGTATCGGCCCGAAGTGATCACTGGCAGAATCTGGCTCATGTACCTCTCGACCTGGGGCTTGACCCGGTTCCTCAACGATTCAGAAGCCTGCTCGAGTCCCTTGATAGAATATTTGACTACTGCCAGCTGTTTCTGTAAGAGCAGTACTTTCCGCTTCTGCTCGTCGACCTGCTCCTCTAGATCTTTGTTCTCTTCGAGGAACTGTTTCAGCTCGATGATACGCGTCATCGACTCTTCAATCTGAGTCTTCACACGAGACACTGACTCATTGAGACTGTCACGCATCTGGCTCGCCTCGTCTAGCAGCTCCGGTGAGAATTCAAGTCCCTTAGGTAGAGATGGGAGTGTAGTATTCTTGAGTTTCTTCTCTACCATTGCAATGTCGAGCTGGGCTTGGGCGAGTTGTCGTATCAGCTCGGGCTCTTCTCCCAGCCGTTTCTGGAGCATGTTGACACGTTCTGCTACAGCGCTGAGCGATTGTTTGTCTTGATTGTGGATCGAGGAGGCTTGTTCCACGACCTCTCTGGGATCAGTCAGACCTTGCAGGTAGCTAGAGTATGATTCGACAGAGCCTAGGACTTGCAGAATCTGGCTGGACCCTTGTCTGATCATGGCGTTTGCAACATCTCGATCTTTCTTCACTTCTCCTAACTCGTTCTCCCAAGAAACGAGTAGCTGAGCACTAGCTAGGCGGTCTTGTTGCTGCTTGGATGCTTCTGCTTGTTGCGATAAGGAGACGATTTGTCGAGTTAGCAGAAGTAGTGATACAACCGCAAGAGACCCCAGAGCTATAGATACTGCCGCAAAGCTCAGTATGAAAGAGAGAATCGCTCCTGCGCCTAAGGCGGCCGTTGCAATCAGGTAGGACCAGATTCTTCGAGGCTTGTCGGAAGAGACTAGCCGTGATTCATCAGCAATAGTAACTTTCTTGTTTGTCTCAGTAATCTGCGCCTGTAATCTCTGTTCTCGATCTTCGAACTGCACTATCTGAAGCTCAGCGCTCCGAACTTTTTCAAGAACTTCTGAGGCTCGTGCTATTGCTTTCTCTGTTTCGGCGAGATCGCCATACTTCTTGACCTCTGCCTCAGCTCTTGTAAGATCTGATCGTTGTGTGTCGACGCTGGCGAGCTGTTGCTTGAGATTGTTTGTGAGAAGACTCTTGTCTTCTATCTCTCGCTGAAGAGAGTCTCGTTCCTGGACCGCTTCACCGTACTCGTTCAGTGTCTTGTATAGAGTGTCAGTTTCAACGAACCGTTTCTCTTGATGCTGTTGATCCTTCTTGAGCTTCTCGACCTTTACATTCAGGTTGTCTAGCTGAACGCTTGTTTCCTTGTACTCCTTCAGCTGATCGTTGAGAGTCTCGAGACGCTGCTTCTCAACTGTGAGGTGTCCCGGGGTCCTACTCGTGCCTTCGATTCCATTCCGCTCATTATCGAGCTGATCCTGGACCTTGTTGAAGCTCTCGAGGTTTAGGAATACGTTGATGACCTTCCGGCGATCATCGAGCCGTTGTTTGATGAGCCGTTCGAGATCCTTCTGGGCGACAACGCTACTCGCAACAATCTCATCATACGTTATCCCTCCTAACAGCCGCTCAATTTCAGCTGTGACATCCTTCACGGAGCTGGCGAGCGCCTTCGTTGTCCCGTTAGATCGCACCTCAACAAGCGTGGCCCTGTTGGGCCTCGTCTTGTGAACCTCCCGGACTACGCGATACCGGTTCTCACCGATGTCGAATTCTAGGCGGACCTGTGCCTCCCCGTTCCCGTAGCTGATGATATCCTCGTTGCTCGGCATCTTGCTAGGCCGGATCACGCGGCCGAAGAGAGCATAGAGGACGGCATCTAGGATCGTGGATTTGCCGCTCTCGTTTAGACCCGTGATGAGAATAATGCCCTCGGACAGCTGGAGCGGTTTGGCGAGCTTCAGTTTCTTGAAGTTCTGGGCCTGAAGACTCACTAATCTCAGCTGACTCCCTCCTCTTGCAGCCTCGCAACCGTCGCCTTCCACGCTTCATGAACGAGTGGACGCTCCTCCTCCTTCACATTCGAGAGGATGACCTGGAATGAGCGACCGAGCTCTTCGAGTGGTGTGGTTCTTGGCAGCGACTCTATCGCCTCTGTTGTTAGAACATTCAGGCCGTCCTCGTCGAACTCGGTGTGGAAGAATCGGTCCTGGCAGTATGATTGTAGAGCTGAGCGCTTGTAGGTTGAGAGCTGGTCGAGAGATATTCGACCTGTCACTCGAATCCGTAGAATCTTCTCGGCACCCCGCCTCTTCTCTAGAACATCTTGTATCTGCCGTGTTAGACTTCCACCCTCACCGGTCACCCGGGAATCTAGCGTCTCCATTGGACGGGCCGGGGTTGTGTGGAATTCTTGGTTTAGTACGCCGGTCTTGTCTAGTTCGAGCCAGCAGAAGCCCTTCTCTTCTCCTTCTTCGTTGAAGCTGACCCGTTCTGTACTCCCAGGATACATGACAGTGGTGCCGTTGATCGTGTTCTTCTGATGCCGGTGAAGGTGTCCCGATGCGAACAGCTGATAGTTTCGGGGGATGGAGGATTTTCCGATGTGTGTCTCTTGTCCGAAGTATCCTTCGAACCCTTCTATCGGATAGTGTGTGAGGAATATGTTCACGTCCCCGTAGTGTGATAGTTCTTGTCCGGCCAGTGGGTCCTGTTCTGGGCTGAGACTGGGGTTGAGGCTCATGCCGGTGACGTTGACGTTCTCGCCTCCGAAATGGAACATTTTCGGTGTTGGGCGTGGATCGTGTAGGAAGTAGACGTGTCCCGTTTTAGCATGGACGGATAGGGGTGAGACTCCTTGCTCAATGCTCCTCGGAGTATCGTGATGGCCGCTGACTAGGACTATCTTGATCTCTTTATCGTGCAGCCGCTTGAATTGTTCAGCTACGTAGGCCCTTGTCGGGTTGCCGGGCAATATGCCGTCGTAGAAGTCGCCTCCTATCAGGAAGAGGTCTGGCCGGTTCTCGAGTGCAAAGTTGACTAGGACGTCGAAGCTGTGTTGGAAGTCGCGTTTTCTCTCGAATCTTCTGGGACCGTACTGGACGGCTGAGGGGTCGAGGTGGTTGTCGGCTGTGAGAAGGACGTGAACCGTCATAATCGCCTATCTTCCCAAACGACCCAGAACCCGCCCGACCGTCCCGTTCAACTAATGGGTTCCATATTAAATCTGGAGACGGACGAACCTGAACATTCTATCGGTATCATCCGGATCTATCGCGCGGAGTGCGTGTTTTCAGAGGCTCTACTCTGAGGGTGTTAGGCTGGAAGGCTGTTTGGCTTCGTGGCTCATAGTGGATCAGCGTGATAGTGGACATGTTTACGATTCCAAGGCGATTCTTTAGGGTGTTTCGCAAGGGGACCATCAAGTCGCAGCCCGTACGCCCGGCTTCCCCTCATCATCTTCCCACGGTGTTGGCGGGGCGGTTTTACTGTGAAAACCGGGGGTTTTTCTCCCGTTTCAGGCGTATACCCCTACCCCCTTCCCCGAACAGATTTCACGAAGGAAGTGTCACTTTCCTTGGGGAAACTGTTCGTTTCGTGCATGTTTGAGCCGGGTTTCTGATCATTTCTAATGCTCGGGCTTCTATCTGCGAGGTCGGAGGCCGGGGGATCCTGCTGGCGAGCCTTCCAAGCGGTCAAATGGATCAGTGTTTGGTCATTCATTGTTGACATAGCTTATCCAAGACGAAATGAAGTATGGGCCGGCCCAAATCTCGGCATTGGCTCTCTCAAGAGGTCAGAAGGGACCCGGATTGTGTTTTTCCGGTCAAGAACCTGAATTGCAATGCAGGTGTTGATGAGAACCCAGCCCAACCTGTAACTTGGCCATTCTATCCAAGGTTTCAACACAGCAATATCCCGTTCCTATAGTGATAGTCTTTCCAAGTGTAAGAGAATGACTGATTCAACTTCGAACAAGACTTGGGGCGCTTTCACGCCTGTCATGCCTTCGTTCATACGGCTCGTCGTCGGCGTCATCGTACTAGTGATCGTAGAAGCTGTCGTACTAGGATTCCCGGGAATATCGAACAACATTACCGGATCCTCCATCTCTGTCGCGAACATTGTGGTCTTCATGATCGGCCTCATCGTCTGCTTCATAGTCCTCAAATTCGGAACACAGCTCGCCAACACGGTACAGGACACATACAAGAATTACAAGGCCTGGGCACCGCTACTCGGATTCTTCTTCCAGATCGTAGCCATCGGAATACTCTACGCGGTGACCAGCGGGATCGCAACTCCATACTTCGGCGCAAATCAATGGGCCTACCCACTGATCTTCCTACTCATCGCACTAATTCCCACAATCAAAGTCGTTACCAGCATCGTCAACGCCCTCGATAATACTACCTCGTCCAAACATAGCCAGAACTAGCCCCAAATCCAGAGGACTGCGCTTCTTGTGGGCGCCTCCTCTGAACATTCACTCTTTTCTTTGCCCTCTCGACTGTTAGAGCCGCCCAACTGACATTCGAATTTGGCCGAGTATTCCCTATATCACATCACGTGCATCCTTCCGCCTCCGCTTGGACCATTGCAACAAACTGATCCGCTCAACTGTAATGCTGTAGCTGCCCACCCGGTGTCCAAAGCATTGGAACCGGTCGAACTTCGAACAGTGTCCCTGAAACCTCCGTCAGAATTTTGTTGTTGAAGAATGAAACTGTCAGCGACCGTGGCCTCGCTTGTGTCAGAAAATCCTGAAAAAACCAGAAGAGAGAGTGCGGCCGCGTACACATGTCCGCTGAAATTGGCTGACGCCGAGGCAATGAGATAGTTGAGGGCAGAGATTACGGTAGAATTCCTCGGGGATATTGAAGCTTCTTTTAGAGCGAGAGTGACGAGGGCGGTTATACTGATAGGCTCTGGTCCCAGAGAGTAGAGGGAATTCGACCTGAGAGTCTTGGTCAGGTTGAAACTGCCATCAGGGTTCTGGAGCGAGAGAAGATAGTTGACTGCTGATTGTTCTTTCGTTGCCGGTATGCTATTTGAGCTGACAAGACCTAGCAGAGCCATAGCCGTGTCAACGCTACTAGTTACCTGCTTGTTCGAGGCTGTGTCGAAATAGCCGAGGAACCCTCCGTTTGTTTGTTGGAACTTTGTGAGGTTTGTAGTCACGGAGGAGAGGAGGTTGAGCATGTGGAGGTTCTGGCTCTGGCTGAAGGTGTAGAGTATCTCGCCGGGAATGTCGGCCTCGGCGAGATTGCCGCCTCCGCCCCAGAACCAAGTCGTGGAGTTTTGCAGTTGGTTCTTTAGCCAGTTGTACGATAGTACGACTTTGGTACTGTCCTGGAGTCTTATCCACATGGCATAGGCGGCCGCGGCTGTCTGAGGTTCGGTGAAGCTTCCGTAGGATCCGTCTGACTGCTGGTGGAGCATCAGCCAGTTTATCGCCGCACTAATCGCATCGTTCTGACCTAGAGCCTCTGCAGTTTGAAGAAGATTGAACTCCACGAGTAAACATAGGGAGAGGAGAAGGATTGTTGTCACCTTCCAGCGACCTCGACAGCTGTCTGTTCTGGAATTCCTCAGCCGAGAGGACCGGTTCGTGATGGATGAACGGAACTTTACAGGGGCTCTGTTAATAGTCACCCAGGTGATTTGGAAACCATCCAGGAAACCGATCCCTCCGCTGTATGGTTCGCCGGCGATTACGATCCGATGACTTGTATTGCACTGGAGCCTCTGAACGGGGTCCCGTCCAACGTCCTACCCATCAACGTGGCTTGGCTGTCACCGAGTTGAAATCCCGTACTCTGGGTCTTGAATTGCAAGACCATATCGAGTAACCCGTCTCCATTCACATCTTGCAGAGACGAATGGACCGGTGACGCTTCTGTACCAGTTCTTCCGAACTTTACAGTCAGTGGATTCACTTTGGTTGCGTCAAATGTCGACGTTGAGAGAATGGCGACAGGAACAACGCCTTGAGACTTGAGATTGACGACCGGCTGGCTACCACCTGGTTGAACGTCTATGTTGACATTGAGGCAGTTCACGCCTATGGGCGGGGTCTCACCAAACGTAGCTGCAGGAGTCAGATACCAAGCCACAGTAGTGGATTGAGAGACGGGAATCATGTCCACTCCAACGAATGGGAGATCCCAGCAGATTCCGTCGAGGGTCCAGAAGCCCCAAGCTTCATCGCAAAATATGTTCGAAGCCGGACATCCTACACCGTTAATGGAGTAGACAAAGTGGCTTCCGAATGATGCGAAAAAGACTGCTCCGAGATTTCCCTTTGTGATGAGTTCTGTGACGTTGAAGAAGTTCCAGGTGGATGGCACTAATGTCTGGTTGTACCAGACCAGAGTTCCGTTCCCATAATTCAACAGAACATTCACCGAGGTAGTGTTCGCGCCTGGACTCGTTGAGGTAGCGTGTGCGAGTATTGGCACAAACCCAATGCTTCCTATGATGACGAGTAGTTGTATTGGCCTACGTAGTCCATGTGATAGAGCGGGCAAAGTTACCCGCTTCATCTCTCTGGGACTGGGGATTTAAGACTTGTGGGGTGTCCAGATCTCGCCGAATAGGCTAAGGCGTGCAGGTGACTATGGTTCTTGATCCGGACACTGGCGGACCATAATCGTTGTAAGAGTCGAAGTACCAAGCGACGGTTTGACCATTGGATAGAATGATACCATCCGCTCCTATGTTCGAGTACGACCACGCTTGGTCTTTGCTACAGAATTGCCATAAGTGCCAGAACGAGGACCCGTCCTGCCTCACTCCATCGATCGCGTTGATGTAATGCTCGTTGAGGGGGCTAGCGTAGTAGGCAGACTCAACCTTGCCGTTTGCGATGTACATCGTCAGATTGTAAAAGTTCCAGCCTACGGGAACTCTACTATCGTTGAACCATTTGCTCGTGCCGTTGCCAAAGTTGAGGAGAGCGTTAACTGCGATCACGTTGGCATTGGAATTATGACTCCCTGTGTTTTGCGTGGCATCGTCGTTAGCGAGAAAGAATCTTTCAAGATCGTAGTAAGCGGCGACCTGAATTGCAACCAAGCTGATAGCTATGAGTAGGATCGCGATGAATAATTTGCGGTGTCGACTGGGGGCAGTCGATTCCGATTGGTTCAATTGCCTCCAAGCCCCAACCTAGAGCGTTGTGCCGAGTAGATGGCGCTTGGAACAATTGTTGCAAAGAAGAACGTGTTGCTTAAAACATTCGCCAGGGTCGCGTGGTTCTTCTCAACAAAGCTCCTGCAACGGCGTAGAAGCATTCTCCCGCTATCAAGAACAAGAGCAGTACAATGCCGTCCTGACCGTAAGGGTTGACGAAACCGTAGACGAGCCAGACAGAGACAGCAGTTGCCACTCCGACGTCCAGCCCGAAGAGGAATCCTGCGATGAAGATTAGCGAGTCCATTAGTTTGATGTTGGGTGCATCGATCATGAGATAGTTGGTGCTAAGTGACAGGGCTGTGAAGACGGCGATCACGGCCACTTTCATAATGGAGCGAGAGAATTGGTCGTTGCGGCCAGGTTCGATCAATTGCAAGCGGGCAAAATTGCCCGCTATCGTATATAGGAATTTCCCTTTGAGCCACACGAAGAGTTCAAATCTGCAATCATGATGCAAATAGCCAATCATGCGAATCGTATCTCTACTTCCCAGCGCGACAGAGATTGCGTTCGCTTTGGGTCTCGAAGAGCAAGTGGTCGCGGTCTCTCACGAATGTGATTATCCTCCCGAAGCCTCCAAACGGCCGATACTGACCAAATCGGCGATCCATCAGAAAATCCATGCGAGTCATGAGATCGACGAAGAAGTGGCGAGACGTGGGGGTGACATTTACGAGATCGACGAGAAGCTCCTGGAGAGTCTCAAGCCAGATCTGATTCTGACCCAAGAACTCTGCGCAGTCTGCGCCGTATCATACACCAAAGTCAAGGAAGCAGCGAGGGTCCTAGAGGCGGATACGAGGATTATCTCCTTAGAGCCCACAAGTCTCGAGGAGATCGTTGACAATATTCTCCTAGTTGGAAAGACTACGGGCAAGCTAGAGGGAGCCCGAGAATTAGGGTCTCAGCTATTATCCAGAATCCATGCAGTGAAGAGCAAGACACGCAATCTAAGATCTAGACCACGGGTGTTCTTCATGGAATGGCTTCAACCTCCATGGGCTGGAGGACACTGGATACCTCAGATGGTGGACTACGCGGGAGGCTTCGAAGGTTTAGGCCGTCTTGGTAAACCGTCCCATAGAATCGAATGGAGCGAGGTACTCGAGTATCAACCCGAGATTATCGTCCTGTCGCCCTGCGGGTTCGACTTGAACGGAGTCATAGGTGAACTCCATGAGCTAGAGTCCTACCATGGATGGGACAAGATACCCGCCTACAAATCTCACAGCATTTACGCTGTGAACGCGTCAGCCTACTTCAGCAGGCCCGGACCGCGAATAGTGAACGGTCTAGAGCTGCTCGCTCACATAATTCATCCCAAAGTATTCCCCGAAACAGCTTTGGCTCATGAGATGAAGAGGATCGACCTGAGCTTTCTCAAAGCCTAGTGTCTACTCGCTCAATCCGTTCAAGGGCCTCTTTCTCCATCTGTAGTGTTACATGCTCTATGCCAAAAGATTCTTTCAGCTTCGCGGCCACTTTCCCGATAATGATAGAGCCGTCGCTAATCTTGTCTGACCCTAGTGTTACGTGCCCGCTGAGCGCATAGAGTCCGGATGTGATCGTCCAGACATGTAGGTCGTGGACCTCCTTAACACCCTCGACGCTACGAATAGTCTTAGCGATGCTTTCGAGTTCGAGATGTTTAGGAGTGGCCTCAAGCAGAATGTTCGTGGAGTCCCTTACGAGGCCATATGCGCTTCTCATTATCAGAATCCCAATCAAGACCGCAGCTACCGGGTCGAACCCGGAGTAGCCAGTGAACACCACAACCAAGCTGCTGATTATCACAGCAATCGATGAGACGGTATCTCCGACCGCGTGAAGAAAGACCCCCCTGACGTTGAGGCTTGTCTTCCCAGTACGGGCTAGTAGTCCCGTCGTGGTAAGATTTCCCAAGAGGCCTAATGAGGCCAAGGAGAGAACGAGTGCTCCCTGAACTCTAGTTGGCTGCTGGAACCTCAGAAACGCTTCATAGATTATGAAGAAGGCTACGGCTATGAGGGTCGAGCCGTTGATTAGAGCGGCGAATATCTCGGCTCTGTGATAGCCAAACGTCCGCTTTGCAGTGTGTTGCATGCGTCCGAGCCTGAGTGTAAGGATGCTGACGCTGATGGCGAGAACGTCGGTCAGTACGTGGCCTGAATCACTTAGAAGCGCGAGGCTCTGACCAAGGAATCCTCCCGTGAACTCGATGACTACGATTACTGAGGATATGGCAAGTGCGATCCAGAGACGCCGCTCAGCGTTCTTTGAAGGGACACTCAGGTCGATGAGCAACGAGAGGACTTACAGCGGTCTGCGAATGGCAGTATTAGAAATGGTCGGGCGAGTTTCCGATATCTAGCGTACTAGAGTTGTCTGACTAGAGTCAGAAAACAAACTGAGAATTAATCGGGAAAAAGAAAAACTGGTAGGGACAGGCGTTCGATGCCCCGGCTGAGTCTACATGCTTTTCTTTTTCTTGCTCTTCTTCTTTGGTGCCATGTTATGTACCGAGTCCGACGACGTACGGATGTTGCATAATACATCTCCGGTCGCATACTTGTTCAAACTGTCACGTGATAGCCGGAGAAAATCATGACAGTTCGGCGGCATCGACTGCTAGATTCCGCGGAAGGAGCCTCCCGCGAGCGACCAGTATCTTCTGAGGATGAGCCCAGCGACTAGTCCACCAAGGTGCGCTGGACCTCCACCGCCTGCGAAAATGTCCAGACCCAGAAGGAAGATTAGCAGAAGCACCACTTTCAATCCGACTGCGGTCCCCATGATTCCATAGATTGCGCCGGACGCACCTACGGCACAGTCGGGGAAGAAGGCGTTTGGGGCTCCGGTCAGGGAGTAGCCGAGGAGATCGTAGCCTACGAAGCCGAGGCTGCCTACGAGTCCTGTTATGAAGAAGGTAGTTACCCAGCGCGATTTCGACACTTGTCCTTCCAGAATGAAGCCAAAGAAAACGAGGAAGAAGACGTTACTCGCTATGTGGAGAATGCTCGCGTGAAGGAAGATTGCAGTAAGAAGAGTCCAAGGGAATATCGGTATCGGGGAGTCGCACTGTGTGAGTAGAAGTACCAGAAGATTTCCGTTTCTCAATCCGGTGTCTATTGGACTGCCATAGTCCCCTACAACTCCTCCAACAACCACGTACATGGAGATGAGCACGAGAGTGATGATTATTGTCGGAGACTGTAAGTAGGCTTCGAGCCCTCGACGTTCCGTGGATTCAGAGGTCGGTTGCAAGGTCTGTCACTTGGTTGCTGACTGTAGCTATTTAATCGGCCTATCCAACAGCGACGAACTGTCTTAACGCTGTCTCAGTTATCCGGGGATATTGTGATAGTCCAACAAGGTGGGTAGCGCGTTGCCGAAACAACTAGTTCTGTACATGTCGAAGGAAGACGAAGAATCATTCCTTCAACAATTGCGGTCATCTGGGAACTTGGTAATCCTTCCTGCAACTTCGTCCTCATCCGATTTTTTGCCGGTGACCGCTCTTCCGGAACCCTCCGAGGACGAGGCTACGAGAAAGTTCTGGCTACAGAACAGGGCTGTTAGTCTCCCAATAGTTACGGAGTTTGCGCCGGAGAAAAACTGCTTTGTGATCGACGGATTCCAATCCCCCGTCGTGGAGTTTCTCCGTTCATGGACAGTATCTCGTATGATGTTGGCGGGAGGGATCCGTGCTGACATGAACTATCTTGACGATGGTAGGCAAGACCTAGTTCCGAAGCCTGTCGAGTTCAGACACTGGTTTGATTCTATGCAACACTGGATTCGCAAGAGCTTCGAACATCTGACCCTTCTCACCTATGTGGGCCCAAGGGCGCAAACCTTCAGGGAAGAGGGAGGACTCCTCCACTAAAAACTGCAAAAAAGACAGGCCTGCGCGAGCCAACCGTTGGAGTCGCTGGTTATATTACGATAGATAAATCAACATGAGAAGTTGACTTACGCTCCTCGGGATCCTTCCGTTGATGGAATAGAATTACCCAAAACGCATTCATTTGTGCAAGAATTCCGGGTATGTGTTCGCAAGTAATCGCTCCTAGGATGTTGTGGACCTGCCTTTGAAATATTCCATCCGAGGCTCGGTGAGTGGAAGGCAAGAGTCTTGAAGCGGCCGAAGAGAGGAGCAGCTAGGATTCTTTCCTTCTCTATTCTTCTCTTGACGATCAGCTTAGGCATGCTCGCAGCGGCAAACTTTGCCAAGTCTGCGAATGCGTCGTCTCCGTCAGGCATCACCTTTGACCACTCGGTTATCATCATCATGGAAGATCATGGGATACAGGATGTATGTGCCGGGAGTCCCCCTCCCTGTTCAGGTTCTAACGGAGACCCGTATACTGCTGGTCTCGCCAATAGTTACGCGATTGGGTCCCAGTATCTTGGAGTGTCGCACTTCAGTGAAGCCGATTACATGGCGTTGCTGGGTGGCGATACGTTCGGTTGTGGGAATACAGGTTGCCCTCCAGTGTCTAATCAGAACCTTGTGGACCGGTTTGAATCTGTCGGCTTAACGTGGAAGGGTTACATCGAGGATCAGAACGTTGCTAGCGGTTGCGATACGAGTTATCATGAACCGTATACTCCCGAGCATAATCCGTTTGTAACTTTCACAGACATTCTAAACAACCCGGCCCGATGTTCTAAGGTCGTACTGGCGAACCCGAGCAGTTGCACAGTAACTGACTGTTCTCTAATCAACGACCTGAATTCAGCTTCAGCGCCCAACTTCATGTGGCTCACACCAAACAACTGCAACAACATGCACGGGTTCACCGGTGTCTGCGCGGAGTCCATTCCAATGGGCGACAACTATCTGAGCGGTCTGGTGCCGAATATTCTGAAGAGTTACACTTTCACTAATACCCGCGCTGCATTGTTCGTTGTTTTCGATGAAGGTACTGGATGGTGTCCTCTCAATGGAAGCTCGGAGGACTGCGTCTACGCAGTCTGGGCCGGTCCGTTAGCTAAGACAGGATTCGCGACCAGCAACCTCTACAATCACTATTCATGGACTCGGACAATGGAAGTGAACTGGAACCTGGCCAGTCTTACGTCTAACGATGCGAACGCCAAGCCGATGACAGAGTTCTTCAAGACCAACACTCCCCCAGTGCTTACAACCAGTTTCACGTTTTCTCCCTCATCGCCTCAAGTGAACCAGCAGGTAACCTTCACAGCCACCGCCTCGGGAGGAACAGCACCCTACACATTCAGCTGGAGCTTCGGTGATGGAACGAACGGCAACGGCGCTACAGTGACCCACGCCTACTCGGCAGCAGGATCATACGCGGTGGCCCTAACTACGAAGGATAATGGTTCGCCTCAACAGACTGCGACTGCCCAGCAGTCTCTCACAGTTACGAACCCACCTCCTCCTCTTCTCACTGCTAGCTTCAGCTACAGCCCATCCTCGCCTCAAACTGGACAGACAGTCGTGTTCACTGCGTCCGCCTCTGGTGGGACATCCCCGTACGTTTTCAGCTGGAGTTTTGGCGATACATCAACCGGAACGGGTGCAAGCGTGACTCACAGCTACTCATCGGCCGGAACATTCGTAGTAATTCTTACAGTGAAGGACAGCGGCTCGCCCCAGCAGACAGCGACCTCCCAACAATCGGTCACCGTTGCGAATCCTCCGCCACCCCTAACAGCCAGCTTCACCTATAGCCCAACCTCACCCCAAGTTGCCCAGCAGGTGACGTTTAGCGGATCGGCTAATGGTGGAACCTCTCCTTACTCCTACAGCTGGAGCTTTGGTGATGGGTCGAATGGAGCAGGTGCTACCGTAGGCCACGCTTACTCAACAACTGGAACGTTCACGGTAATCCTTACCGTCAAAGATGGTGGAATACCTCAGCAGACTGCGACTTCTCAACAATCCATTACAATCACCAGCCCTCCTCTTACATTGACAGCTAGCTTCACGTACAATCCATCCTCGCCTCAAGCAGGCGAACAGATCACATTCACTGCATCTGCCGGTGGTGGAACGGCGCCCTATGCATACAGCTGGACGTTCGGCGACGGTTCAACCACAACAGGCGCTACTGTGAACCACACGTACTCGTCCGCGGGCACGTTTAACGTGCTTCTAACTGTAAAGGATTCTGGATCGCCGCAACAAACCGCTAGCTCCCAACAATCGGTGACTGTAAGTAATCCTGCTCCTTCACCTCTAACATCAAGCTTCACCTACAGCCCGTCATCGCCCAATGTGGGGCAGACAGTCTCATACAGAGCCTCAGCATCAGGTGGAACACAGCCCTACAGCTATTCCTGGAGCTTCGGCGACGGTTCGACCGGTGCTGGCGTTACTGTAACTCACAGCTACTCATCAGCTGGAACATTCACCGTGATCTTGACAGTGACAGACAGTGGTTCGCCCCAGCAGGGATCAAACTCCCAGCAATCTCTTACGGTCGTCAGTCCACCTCCTTCTCTTACGGCCAGCTTTAGCTACAGTCCGACCAGTCCTCAGTCGGGACAGACGGTCACCTTCACAGGTTCTGCGTCGGGAGGAACCTCTCCCTACACCTACTCTTGGAATTTCGGTGACGGGTTCACGGGGACAGGATCGTCAGTAACTCACGCATATTCCTCCACGGGGTCATTTACGGTTGTATTGACCGTCAAGGATAGCAGCTCGCCTCAACAGACAACGACAGCGCAACAATCCATAACCGTCTCCAGTGCGCCTCCTGTTCTGAGTGGTAGTTTCAGCTACAGTCCATCTTCACCTCAGGTCGGGCAGCTGGTAACTTTCACGGCCTCGGCTAGTGGTGGGACGACTCCTTACACTTTCAGCTGGTCATTTGGAGACAGTTCGACCGGAACAGGTTCGTCGGTGACTCATGCGTTTTCGTCCGCAGGATCGTACACTGTCACGTTGACGATCGGAGACAGCGGCTCACCACAGCAGACGGTGACCTCACAGAAGACGGTCACTGTATCTAGTACGCCTCCTCCATTGTCTGCGAGCTTTACTTACAGTCCTTCATCGCCTCAGGTTGGACAGCAGGTGACGTTCACCGCCTCCGCTGCTGGCGGGACGACCCCGTATTCATTCAGCTGGTCGTTCGGAGACGGATCGACAGGAACGGGTCCCATTGTGACCCACACTTACCCATCCACAGGATCATTCCCTGTCACCTTGACTGTCACGGACGGCGGTTCGCCTCAACAGACGGTGACCTCGCAGCAGACCGTTACAGTCAGCGGCCCGCCTCCGACGCTGACAACCAGCTTCAACTATAGTCCGACGTCGCCAGAGGCAGGCCAGCAAGTCACATTCACAGCCTCCGCGTCTGGAGGAGCATCGCCATATTCGTTCAGCTGGAGTTTTGGCGATGGGGGCAGCTCTGCATCAAATCCAGCGACACACACCTATTCATCATCCGGATCATTCACCGTTACAGTTACTGTCACGGATGCTAGTGGTGCCACTGCAAGCTCTAGCCAGACTGTCAGTGTGGCTTCTGCTCCGCACGTGAGCTTCAGCTACACTCCAACATCCACCGAGGCTACCTCCCCGGTAACCTTCACCGCCAGCGCGACAGGCGGGGTGGGCGGGTTTACGTTTAGCTGGACGTTTGGGGATGGTGGCACGTCGTCGTCTAATCCTGCAACCCATACCTATGCTAATCCTGGAAGCTTCACGGTGACGGTGACCGCAACCGACGCCAACGGTGCTGCCGCCTCTTCGAGTCAGACAATAAGCGTCGCAACAGCTCTCGGTGTAAGCTTCACTGAAAATCCCTCTTCTCCTCAAGTAGGCCAGTCTGTAACGTTCACGGCTACTACGACGGGTGGTGTTGGGACTCCCAGTTTCAGCTGGAGCTTTGGTGATGGCAGCAGCTCAACATCAAATCCTGTAACTCACAGCTACACCACGTCTGGCTCGTTCAGGGTGTCGGTGACAGCCACGGACTCCGACGGGGTCAAGGCAACATCGAGTCAGACAATCACTGTGGCTGCTGCTCTGAGCGCCAGCTTCACTTATAGTCCGTCTTCCCCGCAGGCGGGACAGACTGTTTCGTTCACAGGCTCTGCTAGTGGGGGAACATCCCCGTACAGTTACAGCTGGAGTTTTGGTGACGGGTCGACGGGTTCCGGTTCTTCTTTGACCCACCCCTACTCATCGGCGGGAACCTACACGGTTGTACTAACAGTCACAGACAGTAGTTCGCCTCAGCAGACAGCGCCCCCTCAGAAGACAGTTACTGTCACGAGCCCTCCTCCGCCCGTGAGCTCCAGCTTCACGTTCAGTCCATCTTCGCCTGACGCCGGACAATCCGTCTCCTTCTCCGGGTCTGCTTCGGGAGGAACTTCGCCCTACAGCTACTCCTGGAACTTTGGAGACTCGGGAACCGGCTCTGGAAGCTCAGCCAGCCACACCTACCAATCAAGCGGCTCCTACACGGTAACACTGACTGTTACAGATGCGGGAGGCCAGGTCGCGAAAGCATCTCAGACGATAACGGTCAACCCCGCGCTTTCTGCCAGCTTCACCTACTCTCCGTCAAACCCGCTTCCACTCTCGGCTGTGACGTTCACAGCCAGTGCGTCTGGTGGAAGCTCGCCTTACAGCTACAGCTGGGACTTTGGCGACGGAACAACAGCTACCGGAGCCTCAGCCAGCCACTCCTACCTACTTCCAGGGTCCTATACTGTTACTCTGACGGTCAAGGATGCCAATGGCCAGACAGTGACGACCTCCCAGACGATAACAGTCCTAACTTCTCTAGTATAGTCCGTCAATCGCGCGGGATCGAAAAAACAATTAACATGAAGCGTTAGCTTCCTTTGGACGGCTCGTGCCCTCTCAGACTATCGTCAAGCAAGTTGATAGATGGATCGACGCTCACAAGAAGGAGCTTGTCGATCTTACCTGTCGCCTGGTTAACATAGATACTACTGTTCCTCCAGGGCTGAACTATCCTAGGATATCTCAGCTCCTGGCCAGTGAGCTCAAGGACCTAGGCGTCACGCCTACGGTGAGCCTCATTCCAGAAGCGTCTATGCGCCGTAGAGTGAGTCCTGAAGTCGGCTTGAAGGGTCCAAGGCCCAACACCTACGCCACTCTCAAAGGTGAGAGCGAGGGACCGTGGGTCCTCCTCAATGGACATGTCGATGTGGTCCCGGCTGATCCATCCGGATGGTCGCATGATCCGTTTGAGCCGGTGGTCAAGAGTGGCAAGATCTATGGTAGGGGAGCGGCTGACATGAAGGGGTCTAGTGCTTGCCAGATATTTTCTATGAAGGCGCTCGTTGAAACTGGCGTCAAGTTCCGGGGAAGCATCACTCCGACGTTTACTACTGACGAAGAAGTAGGAGGGTATAGTGGTGTGAACTATCTGGTTGACAAGCACGTGATTACGAAGGACGTCGATTATTGCCTCTCGACAGATAGCGGGATTGAGGCGCTGGATATCGCGAGTCTCGGGGACGCGGAATACCTGATCACTGTGCATGGGACGGCGGCTCATTCGGGACGCGGGTGGACCGGTGTCAATGCGATCGAGTATGGGGCGTCATTGATTGAGGATTTGAAGAAGTTGGGAGAAGAGATCAGTAAGAGACGATCTCGGATCAACACAGAGCCGGGATACGGTATTAAGAAGATGAAACCTGGACTGTACGTTAATACTGCGAAGGGCGGGTTGAAGGGAAATATTATTCCTGATACTTTCGAGATTCTCGTCGACCGTCGCTTCATCCCCGAGGAGAGTGAGGCTCGGGTCCGTAGGGAGATTTCGCGGGTTGTGAAGGAGTTTGCCGCGAAGCATCGAGAGGTCAAGGTCTCGATGAAGATGATTCTCAGCTACGATCCGATGTTGACACCGCCTAACCATCCGTTGGTTCGGACTGTCCGGAAAGTGGCGAAGAAGATTCTAGGTAGGGATGTTCCGCCTTGTGGTAGCCAAGGATCGACCGACATTGCTGCGGTCAGCGCCCTAGGAATTCCAATCGCGGTTCTAGGCGCACAGCGGGTGGATAGCAACGTTCACGGAATAGACGAGCACGTTAGAATAAACGACCTCGTCAGTGTGACCAAGATTCTAGCCCGCACCTTTCTCGAACTCTTGTAAAATGCTCTGCGGAATAGATAGAACAGAGGTTTCCCGCACGCTTGTTAGCCTAGAACGGGAAATTGGAAAGGCAGTTCTGCGTCGCGAGACTAGTCAACATACCCTAATTTTCTAGAGGATCTTTTGCCGACCAGATCCTAACGCAGACTCATCAACCTGTCCGTATCACCGATCGCAAGTCTCCCACTGATCCTAACATCGTCATGGACCCTCAGCCGTTTCCAAGGCGTTTCCTAGGGACGATCAGGTCGTTGACCGTAACTATCTGCAATCAAGGGACATGGATCGAAACCTACAACACTCCTCCTAGAGAACTTCCAAACGCGCGTTCTGCGTCGCGAGACGCAACTGCAATTGACATTTCGCGAATGGTAACGGATTTGGTAACCGTGAATGGTACCAGAAAATGAGCTGGAAACCTAGAATCGTATCAACGGCAGCAAGGCTGCTGCTTCAGGAATGGCTTCGTTCAGGAAGGAATTGTTTGATCCGATTAGTTTTGGATTCCGGCTTCCTGTCTTCTTAAATAGGGTAAATCCTGACTTGGGCAGTTTGAATCAGGGACGTTGAAGAGGCTTCCACGGCTGGAAGGTCCAAAGGGTAGATTAGATTCTTTATCGAACCAATGCGTCATTCGTTGTGCCTTGAGTTGAAAGGATGATGGGGATCTCTGCAAAGCCCAGGATTTCTGTACTTACTCCCGAAGAGCTTCTGGGTCCACTGAACGATGTCGAGAAGAAGTATGCTCCATTGAAGCTGTTTGCTTCTGGTCCCATGGAAATCCCGGTTCCAAGGCCGAGGTTGGCGATCATAGGGTCTCGAAAGGCGTCTGGAAAGAGTCTTGACGTCGCGGGTGAGATTGCGAAGACTCTCGTCAAGAAACGAGTTGTGATAGTCAGCGGGTTGGCCGAAGGGATCGATACGGCAGCTCACCGGGCAGCAATTGAAAGTGGTGGAAGGACGATTGCCGTACTTGGCACCCCTTTGGATCGAGTCTATCCTCAGAAGAACATCGAGCTTCAGCAAGAGATCATGAGAGACCATCTCGCAATATCGCAGTTTCCGATCGGATATGCTATCGAGCCAGGAAACTTTGTCATGCGAAATCGGACCATGGCGCTAACCGCGAATGCATCGGTCATAGTTGAAGCCGGTGAGACGAGCGGATCGCTTCACCAAGGATGGGAGGCCTTGCGATTGGGCCGGCCTTTGTTCATCTGGACTTCAATAGTCAACAATCGATCGTTCAAATGGCCAGGTGAGATGATTCGTCACGGTGCACTTGAGCTGAAGGACCCTGAGGAGATTCTGCAGGTACTACCTTCCTCGGAAAAGATTCTCATAAAAATAGCTCGGTAATTCTCAAACGTGCGCATCCACACACTCGAATTCGGGTCCCTCCTCTCTTATACTCCTCGAGGGTCCTCCGATAAGATCAGATCCGCGCGGGACATCACGCTGGCGATCAAGACAGACCACGTTCTCGATCAACCTCCAATTCTGCCGTCCGAGTGGATTGCAAAAACAGTCAAGCAATTCATGCCGAGTCTACCCTACGCGAGCTTCCTAACGTCGCAGCCAATCCTCGTTCCAGTTCCAGGCAGTTCCTTGATGAAGGAAGACACCCTTTGGGTTCCCGACAGAATAGCCAAGTCGTTGGTGGCAAACGGAATAGGGAGAGAAGTTGCCGCTTGTCTTTCGCGAGCGACCGCAGTGCCAAAATCGGCAACCAGTGATGCTCCTGATAGGCCGAAACCTCTACGTCATTTTGAAACTCTAGCAATCCAAGAAAGCATATCTCAGCCACCGGATGAAATTCTGTTGGTTGACGACATTGTCACAAGAGGGGCCACGATGTGGGGTGCTGCAAACAGACTAGCCGAAGCCTATCCTGAAGCACTCATACGGGGATTCGCGGCCGTTAGAACAATCAGTAATCCCTACGAATTCGAAGAACTGTACCGCCCCGTAAAGGGAACAATAGAATTCCGTGAAGACCTTCAAGACACTCTTAGGAGACCTTAGGCATTCATGAATAATCTCAATGGCGACGAGCGCGACCATGGCCTGCCGAAGGCGCCTGTTTCTCTCCGGAACCCCACGGCCGGGGCTGAAATCGCGCGACTACGTCACTTAACCTTGGCCTGCAAACCCTTTTTCATGGGGATTGCCTCTAAGCGCGCGGAGACATCATGGGCCAACTCATCGTCAGTGAATTCGTGACCCTGTACGGGGTCATGCAGGCGCCCAGCGGACCTCATTCCAGACTTTACGCCCAGTTCGAGGTTCGAGGTGGTGGGCGACGACGTTTTCCTGCGCCGCCTGGTGTTCAACGTCGCCAGCCCCGGCGGGTCCAGCGTTCCAGATTTAATCCGTGAATAGCATACAAGCAGGCGCGCGCATCTATGTTCCAAGGACCAAGAACAGCTCGATTAACCCGAGATTATTCGCCCGAGTCCGCTACCTTTATTCCCTGTCGGATGCCTAGGTCCCTACTGAAGTTTGATCGGTTGAACAGTCAAAACCATCCGACAGTCTTTGGCTAATCCGTCTCCGGTAATTTTATCCTGTCCGGCGACTATGTGTTTCCTATCCGA
>WNGG01009230.1_pt1 | contig 19881 bp, 19 predicted proteins | sample 5400661 | NCBI WGS metagenome assembly WNGG01 (sample SAMN13153372, study PRJNA577476) | soil metagenome | isolation source: 100 cm soil or saprolite under Garry oak tree replicate 1 | place: USA:California | collected 2016-06-15
ATTTGAGTTGATGAAAGCGCAAGATGCATCGCGGCCGGCGCAGCGCCCGCCACAGCAACAGCACCGCAGGAGACGACCGCGATTCCGGGCTGTGCAGCCGCGTGACGGCGGCGATGATGCGTGAGCCTAGAGCGGTGAGCCGAACGGCAGCACAAGCCATTCGATCATTCGCTCCCACAACGCAGTCAAGCTCAAAGCATATCGCAGTCCTTGAGCCATCATAAGCCGCTTACGATCGAGGCGACCGCTCGTTGAAATCGTTTCGCCTGCACGCTCCTTCCTTCAAGGACGCCCCACTCGTGAATCATAAGCCGCTTACGATCGCAACCGCCCTAGCTTGAACTGAATCAGAGAGCGCTTTGCAGAGCTCAACTCCGGACGCGACTTTGCAGATACATATACGTTTATCCATATATGTATCTTTCTGGCTCAGTGCTGGCAGTCGCGGTCGCATTCAACATCAAATACCTAACGCTCAGGAGAAGAGTTTGGGCAAAACGTTAGCAACAAAATCGACCGCGAAGTGCCCGATCATGTTTGCAATCAGATCGCGACGCCAGAGATAGAAGCCGGCCAGGATTCCGCCCGGCGCCACAGCGATCACAATGTTGGCTGGAGCCCTCCGCTTCGGTGGCAGCGTCGTCGGACATCCTTGGTATTATGATGCGGTCAATCGCAAAGCTGGATTCAAAAGTTTTTCAAGATTCGTCAGGAAGATCGATTTGCATTAAAAAGACTTCATGAGGGATCTCACTCGAGGATCTGTCACGAAGCATTTGCTGCACATGTCGGCGTTCATGGCGGTGAGCATGGTGGCGCAAACGCTCTATTTACTGGCCGATCTTTACTGGGTGGGGCATCTCGGCAAGGAAGCGATCGCCGCAGTCGGTGTGGCCGGAAACATGACGATGATCGTGCTGGCGCTCACGCAAATGCTCGGCGTGGGAACGACAACGCTGATCTCGCAGGCGGCCGGAAAGAAGGATCGACCGCACGCCGTGCTGGTCTTCAATCAATCGTTCATGATGTCGATCCTGATTGCGCTGGCTCTGGGCGTTTGCGGATTTCTTTTGATGAATCCGTATTGCAATTCGCTAAGCGCTGATGCGGTCACGGCAAAGTTGGCCAAGAGTTATCTGCTCTGGTTTATTCCCGCGCTAGCGCTCCAGTTCCCGCTGGTCGCGCTCGGCTCGGCCTTGCGCGCAACGGGAATCATCAAACCCACCGTCGGATTACAGGTCCTCAGCGTTGTCCTTAATATCGTCCTCGCGCCTTTGCTGATTTTTGGGATCGGCCCGTGGCCTAGGCTCGGCGTGACCGGCGCGGCGCTCGCCACTTTCATTTCCATCCTGATCGCCGACGTGCTGATCGTAATTTATTTCGAGAAAAAATATCATTACCTGCGGTTCCGCTTTCCGCTCTTCCGTCCGCAAACGAAGATCTGGAGCAAGATGTTCGGCATTGGCGTTCCGGCGGGCGCTGAGTTCGTACTCCTCTTTGTCTATATCATGATTGTTTACGCGATCATTCGCGGCTTCGGATCTGCCGCCCAAGCCGGATTTGGAGTGGGCGCGCGTGTGATGCAGGCGCTCTTTTTGCCGGTCGTCGCGCTGGCCTTCGCGGTCGCTCCCGTGGTCGGACAAAACTTCGGCGGTCGTCGGGCCGATCGCGTTCGCCGCTCCGTTTATTCGGGAATCGGGATTGCATCCGCGATGATGCTCATTCTCACTTCGATCGTCTGGCTCACGCCCGCGGCGCTGATTCGATTCTTTTCGCGCGACGCGCGGGTCATTGCTTTCGGCAGCAATTATTTAAAAATCGTCTCGCTCAATTTCGTGGCTGCAGGAATTGTTTTTACGACGTCGAGCGTGTTTCAGGGAATCGCAACACCTGGCCGCCACTCTTCAGTTCCATGACGCGGCTGGTCCTTTTTGCTCTGCCAGCAATACTCGTCGCGCGCACGTCCGGGTTCGAGATCAGGCATGTGTGGTATCTGTCAGTCGCATCCCAAGTTCTTCAGATGTGCATTAATCTTTTGCTGCTCCGGCGCGAGTTGCGGAAGAAACTAACCTTCGAGGAAACACAAGATTTCATCCCAGGAAGCGCGACAGCCTGAGGCGCCGTAGCAGCGGTCAGCTGTCAGAAATCGGAGGTCAGCGACCGAGACAGCCGCTTCTCCAGGGCTATTTGATCTTCGCCAGAATGCTCTCCATCTCTTCGCGGCGGAAGGCACGCATGGTCTGGCTCTTGACGTTGCCGAGTGAGCCGACCTTGAGAGAGAAAGCGCTGATGGTTTCGTCATCGGGCGCGTCGAGCAAGAGGACGACGTCATACGCGCCCATCGTCCAAAATGCGTCGGTGACCTTCGCGCCCATTTTCTCGGCCTCGGCGGTCGCTGCGGCGGCGCGTTTGATAGAATCCCTGACATTGCGAATGCCCTGATCGGTAAACTGAAGAAGACTGACATACTTAGCCATAATGCTCGCTCCTTTCGTAAGTTTTCATTTGAAAGATTATGGCAGGGCTCGTGTGTTTGCAAAAGCAGCGTGGCGGAGAGGACAGAGGTCAGAGAAAAGACTCGCGCGGTGATCTCTTCGAGCAGATCGCAACTCAGTGCGCTCCGGCCGGGACTGGTTCGATCCGGCCATCGCCGGATTCAGCCTGTTCAGGCGCGGGCTTTCCTTCGTGATGAGTGTGCGCGCTGCGCAGAAAGGGCACTTTATCGAGCACGTGTTCCTGGAACCATTCGAGCCAGAGATAAATCACCGGCGTGACAAAGAGTGTAATCAACTGCGAGAAAATAAGCCCGCCGACAATGACCAGGCCAAGCGGGCGACGCGATGAGGCGTCCGATCCGACGCCGAGTGCGAGCGGCACAGCACCCATAAGAGCGGCAAAAGTGGTCATCATGATCGGGCGAAAACGCTCCAGGCTGGCTTCGTGGATCGCTTCTCGCAGGCCGAGTCCTTCATCGATCCGTTTGAGCGCAAAATCGACAACCAATATTCCGTTTTTCTTGACGATGCCGAGCAGCAGGAAAAGTCCGATCACACTGTAAAGCGACAATGTCGATCCAAAAATCCAAAGCGTGAACAAGCCGCCGACCACAGCGGGAACAATCGCCGGAAACAACACCGTGATCGGATGCACGTAGCTTTCGTAAAGAATTCCCAGGATCACGTACATGACGAAGATGGCCGCGATCAGGAGAATGGGGAGCGATCTGAAGAGTTGACGGAACACGAGCGCCTCGCCCTGAAACGTTGCCTGGACGCTGGGAGTTTGCCGGCTGATCTGCGCGAAACTGTCTTCGATGAATTTCGTGGCGTCACCAATCGCAGCGTTGGGCAGCAGATTGAAATTGATCGTCACGCTGGTGAATTGATTGAAGTGATTGACGGCTTGTGGCCCGACGATTTGCCTGGTTGATGTTACGGCGCGTAACGGCACGAGATTGGCGGCGGTGCCGGTGGTGGTAGTGATCCCTCCCCCACCCGACCCGCTCGTGCTGGCAGTGCCGCCGGTGTTGCTGCGCACATAGAGATTGTCGAGATCGGCCGGCTGCATTCGCTCGTTGTCTTTTACTTCCAGGATGACCTGGTACTGGTCTTCGGGTTGTTTGATTAAATAGACATAGTTCTGCGAGTAAGCGGTGCGCAACAGACTTTGCACCGCGGAAGTAGAAACGCCGTAAGTGGCGGCGCGCTCACGGTCGATATCGACCGTCAGATTCGGTGTGTTGTTGTAATAATCGGAGCGCACGGAAGCAAAGCCTTTGAAGCCGCGCAGTTTCGCCACCAACTGGTCGGCTGCTTTGTAAACATCGTCTGGCACGATTCCGCTGATCGTGTAGGCATATTGTCCCTGCGTCTGACTCGTCGCGCCCACGTTGATTTGCAGGACCGGATTCGGCTGCAAGACCGCTGTGACTCCCGGGACCGAGCTAATCGATTTCTGCAATTGCACAATGCATTGGTCGATCGGCGGACGCTCGCTTCTCGGTTTGAGGAAACCAAAAATCAATCCCTGCGAAGAAGCGGTGCGCGCGGCAAAACCAGCCAGAGTGAAAAATTGGCCGATATTCGGGTCCGCCTTCAGAAAAACCAGAGACCGACAATGCATCCCAGCAAAATCGGCACGGCCAACCAGGCGCGATCGAGAAACTTGTCCAAGATTTTGCCGTAAGCCGCAATCACACGCTGGATGAAATCGCTCGTCCATTTCTCCATCCACGCGCGTTTATGGCCGGCCTTGCGTTCGCCGAGGATGCGCGCGCACATCAGCGGAGTAAGGGTGAGTGAAACCAAACCGGAAGCGAGAATCGCTACGATGATGGTAACGGAAAACTCCTGGAAGATGCGCCCAAGCAAGCCGGGCAGAAAGACCAGCGGGATGAAAACGGCGGCGAGCGAGAGCGTCATCGACAAAATGGTGAACGAAATCTCACCGGCGCTGTTAAAAGTGGCTTTCACGATCGATTCGCCGTGCTCGGCGCGACGGACGACATTTTCAAGAAACACGATCGCATCATCGACCAGGAACCCGATGCAGAGGGTGAGCGCCATCAACGTCAAATTGTTAATGGAAAAGTTGAGCGCGTACATCACCGCGAAGGTGAGTAGCAGCGAAAGCGGCAGCGCGACCACCGGAATGAGTGTGTCAGTAGCGCGGCCGAGGAAGACGTAGATCACCATGACCACGAGCAGGAACGCGATCACGAGCGTAAATCGTACGTCGTGAACTGAATTGACGATGGTTTCCGAGCGATCGAACACCGGAACGAGTCTGATCGATCCGGGCAAGCTCGCTCGCAATTCGGGGAAGAGCGCCTTCACTGAGTTTGCCACTTCGACTGCGTTCGCGCCCGCCTGTCGCGAGACCGCCAATACGACGACCGAGCCCGGTGGATTGAAGCCGCGCATCCAAAACGTGCGCGAGATTCGTTCGTCCTGCACGCTTTGGCGAACATCGGCCACGTCACGCAAATACACCGGTGAGTTGTCCTTGTTCCGCGCGACGATCAGATTGCGATAACCCTCGGCATTGTCGATCTGACCGTTCGGTTGCAAAACAAATGTGCGATGCGAGCCGTCGAATTGCCCGGCGCCGGAGTAAACTGTTCCCGCTTTAATTGCGCTGGCCAGATCGTCCATTGTCAAACCGCGCGACGCGAGCGCGGCGGGATCGGCTTTGATTCGCATCGCCCCCTGCACGCCGTAGATGTTTACCTGCGACACGCCCGGGAGAATGGCGATGCGCTGGGCCACGGCCGTGGACGCGTACTTATATAGATCGCCATCGGTCAGCGTGTCGGAAAGCAAACCGAGCAGATAAACGGCCTGATCGTTCGGATTTGTTTTTGTGAACGTCGGCGGGCTGGGCAGATCAATCGGCAATTTTCCAGTGGCGCGCTGGATCGCCGCCTGCACGTCGGTGGCGGCGTCAACGATGCTTTTGCTCAGAACAAACTGGAGCGTGAACGACGTATTGCTCTGCGTGCTTGCGCTGGTGATGATGTCGAGCCCGGGAATCTGGAGAAATTGTTTCTCCAGCGGCGTGGCGATGTTGTTCGCCATCGTCGTCGGATTCGCGCCCGGATACGAACAGGTGACCTGGATGATCGGGTAATCGACTGCCGGAAGATCGTTGACCGCGAGTTTGCCGTAAGTGGCGATTCCGGCGACGATCACTGACAACGTCAGCAGCACCGTCATCACCGGCCGCCGAATGAATGGGCCGGAAAGTCCGGAATCTTTGATCTGAACTAATTTCGATTCTTGCGGTGTGCCACCACCCGATGTCGATCGTGGAAGATGTCGATCTTGTGTTTCGTGTTCGCCGTCCGGCGCGCCGTCGTGTTGATCTGAGCGCTCCATAATAAAACGTTACATCGCGCCTTTGGTCGTGGCCGCTTGATCGCTCGCGGTGCTTGGAGCGTTGTAAGGTTTGGGTTCGACCTTTGTCCCCGGTGCAAGCGCGAGTTGTCCAGTCACGACAACTGTCTCTCCCGGCTCGACGCCGTTTTCGATTACCGTGAGATCGTTATCCTGCCGCTGTCCTGGTTTGACCGGACGAAGGTCCACGGTCTTATCCGGCTTCATTACGAAAACGAACGGCCCGTTTTGACTGATCTGCACCGCCTGCGACGGAACCAGCCGCGCGTCTTTGATTGTGTCGAGAATGAATCGAACACGCACAAATTCCGAAGGCCACAGCGCGCGGTCCGGATTCGGCGTAACACCGCGCGCTTTCACCGTTCCCGCCCCGGGTTGCACGGCATTGTCTATGAAATAAAGATCGCCCAACCTGGGCGGAATTGAACCATCGGACAAATAGGTTTGCACTTTCACGTTCGGTGCCCCGAGATATTTCCGCACCAACGCCAAATCTGTCTCGGCAACAGTGAAGTCGGTGTAAATCGGATCGAGGCCTTGGATGGTGACAAGGGGCGGACTCGACGGACCAACCAGGTTGCCAACGTCAACATTGCGCAGACCGACTCGTCCGTTGATCGGCGATTTTATGTGGCAAAAATCGAGATTCACTTGAGCAGCCGCGGCCGCTGCCTCGGACTTGCGTGCGTTTGCCTGAGCCGTATCAAGATCTTGCGGCGATATAACGTTTCTCGCCCGCAGGTCGGCCTGCCGTTTCAACGTGACCTGGTCCAACGCGGCTTGCGCTTGCGCCTGATCGAGAGCGGCTTGAAATGGTCGTGGGTCAATCGTGAAAAGCAAATCGCCTTGTTTTACACCGGCGCCATCCTGAAAATGACGGGCAATGATTTGCCCGCTGACTTGCGCCTGGACCTGCACTGTTTCATAGGCGCTGCATGTCCCGATTTCATCGAGATAAAGCGGCACGTCCTTGGTGATCACTTTTGCGACAAGCACTGGCCGTACTGGTGGTTGCGAGGCTTTGGCCACCTCGGCCCTATGCTGAAAAATCCGATAGAGAACGAAGACGGCCAGGACGATAAAAAGCAGATACGCCCATCGAGGAACAGATTGGTGTCCGGGGCGCGCGTGCTTCATTTGGATTCCCTCATGGCGCGGCGGAGCGCCCTTTTCCTTAGAATCGGATGCCCCCTCCTGTTCTGGCCGTTCCGATCAGGAGCAGTGTGTGGCACCGCATTTCCTCGGAGTTTATCCCGCCTCTCTGCTTTCTCACAAATTCGGGTCAGCACATTGATACATGTTCGCAGCTCCGCCGGCGGAATCTCAGAAAGCAATTCATGCCGAAGTTTATTCGCCGCCGATTTGATCTGAACAATGATGCGCTGCGCGCGCTGACCAAGATGGACCGTGTTGCAGCGACGATCATGCGGCGAGCTCCGGCGCGTGACCCAACCTTCTCTCTCCAGCCGATGCAATAACGTCACAACGGTGGGTTCTTCCACGCCCAATCGCGCCGCGATCTCCGTCTGGGTGAGCGCATTCGTGGCCACGGACAGATGTAAGAGTGTGCGCCACTTTGCCTGGCTCAAACCCATCGGCTTGAGCCGCTCATCCAGCTTGAGGCGCCAGGCACGAGCGGTCCCATGCAACAGGGGACCAATTGTTTCCCAATCAGATATCATGGAAAAGTGGAATTAGTTAGCATGCTAACCAATTCGATTCTTGTCAAACAACCGGACGCATCCTCGTCAATCGATCTTAAGAAGAATAATCGATCGATGACGATAATCTGTCATTCCAAGGACGCGATGTGCACGACGCGGCACCCAGCGCACGCTTTCTTCGACTTCCTTTTCTTTCTCTGGTTGGACGAGGACGTAGCTGGCGTCGAGGGGCAGATCGTTAATCTCACTTACGTAAACCAATTTCGAGTGCGTATAAAAAAGAAAAGGCTGATAGTCCGGATCGAGCGCATAAAGGAGTTCCGCGCGCGGCACGGCCGCATCGATTTGCATGGCAATCGACTTGACCTTTTGCCTCGCTCGCAATTTCGGGACGAGCACGGCTGCGTAAGCAGAAATGCACACGCAAGTCACGATCACCACCGCGGCGACAATACGTTGTCGATCTTGCGCCAAAATTTTTTTGCCGCCAAAAAGTTTTGGCCAGGTAACTTCGTCCGCAGTCAAGACCGCTGCGCAGAGCACGCAGGCCGGCGCGAGCGATGGCATCGTGTAGCGCGGCAGCGATCCCGGGACAAGATCGACAATCAGAAGCGGAATCGCGATTCCCCAGCTCAAGCCACGGACGATCTCGAGCTTGCCTTCAGACGAAAATTTCGCGCTGGGCAGGCATGGTAACAAAAGAAGCCACGGCAGAAAATAACCGAGGCTGCGCGGAACATTGAGGATCCAACTGGAAAATTTGAAATCCTCTCCGCTCAGCCGGCCGGAGAATTGCCTTGACCACTTGAACATCGCCAACTTCACGGTCGCACTTTGAGCAAAAGGAACGGCCCATGCCGCAAAGATACCGAGCATCACTGCGATGCCGACCAGATGTGCGGGATGAAAAAAGACTCGCGCATCTTTCGCCTGCCAAACCACAGAGAGCACGATGGCGTAGAAAAATAGGAGAAGCATCGGGCCTTTCGCGAGCAAGCCGAGCCCGAGAAAAATGGATGCTGGAATCCAAACGAGCCACGGCGATTTGTTCTGTTCCCAAAAGCTTAGCCAAAAAATGATCGCCAGGCCGCAAAGTGAAACGTAGAGCGCTTCGATCTCGATCAAACGCCCTTTTTCGATTATTCCAAAGTTCGTCAGCCAAATCAGCGCAGCGAGGACCGAGCCGGTGGGCCGCAGGCTGGCTCGCGCGACCGTCACAAATGCAACCGCGACTGCGAGGACGCAAAACGCCGAGGGGAAGCGCGCCGTCCACTCATTGCGCTGCCCAAAGATCTCGAATGACGCTGCCACCACCCAGTTAATGAGCGGTGGCTTGCTAAAGTAGGCGGCGCTACCCACTCTCGGCACGACATAGTTGCCGCTCTCGAGCATGGCCACGGCCGGCAAAATACGCCGGCCTTCCTCGCCCTTGATTTCAAGGGAGCCGAGGGCTGGCAAATAGATTGCGGCCCAAACTGCCGTCACGATCAGCAAAGCTGTGACGCGGGACATGGGCTGACTGTGTCGAACCGCTTGCGGGGTTGCAACGAGTATTCGCCGCGCGCTAATCGCGCCGAACCATTCATGCCGATCTTGCTGGTATTTATAGCGGCTTGACGGGGCGCCCCCCTAAAATTAAAGTAAGCGTCTAGTCCGCGCTGATTGGAGTGGGAATCGATGTCCCACTCCTTTTGGTCTGCGGGCTAGATGTTTTTATGAACGCCGAATTTATTGCCATGCTTGATTATCTGGAGCGGGAACGCGGCATCAAACGCGAAATCCTGCTCGAGGCAGTCTCAAATGCGCTCCTTTCGGCTTCGAAGAAAAGCGTCGGCGCGGCCCGCGATCTGAGGATCGACATTGATCCGAGATCGGGCGATATCCGTGCGCTGGCCAATCTGGTGGTTGTCGAAAATGTCCAGAATCCGCAGGACGAAATCGCGATTGCGAAAGCGCGCAAGATCAAGCCTGAGGCAAAGATCGGCGAGACCATCGAGATGGAAGTGACGCCGCGCAATTTCGGCCGCATCGCCGCCCAGACCGCGAAACAAGCGATGATGCAGCGCATTCGCCAGGTCGAAAAGGAAATGATTTATGAGGAGTTCAAGGATCGCGCCGGCGAAATCGTCAGCGGCACCGTGCGCCGCTTCGACCGCTCCGATGTGATTCTCGATCTTGGAAAATTCGAAGCGATCATGCCGCAGCGCGAGCGCGTCGTGGTCGAAGATTACAATGTCGGTGACCGGCTTCGCGCCTACGTCGTTGCGGTCGATAACGGAATCCGTGGTCCGGAGATTATCGTCTCGCGCAGCCATCCAAATTTCGTGCGACGTCTCTTTGAACTCGAAGTGAGCGAGATCGCTGATGGCACAGTCGAGATTCGCGGCATTGCGCGCGAGGCCGGTTATCGAACCAAGATCGCGGTCTGGAGTGCGAATGAAAAAGTCGATCCGGTGGGCGCGTGCGTCGGCATGCGCGGCTCGCGCGTCAAAAACGTCGTTCGCGAGCTCAACAATGAAAAGGTCGACATCATCCGTTGGAGTTCCGATCCGAAGGACTTTGTGCTCGAAGCGCTCAAGCCGGCGAAAGTCAAGAATCTCGTTTTCGATACGGAGAAAAAAAGTGTGCAGATCTCCGTGGACGAAGATCAACTTTCATTGGCGATCGGGAAAAAAGGACAAAACGCTCGTCTGACTTCGCGACTCACTGGTTGGGAAATTAACATCGATAAGGACACGTCGGCCACCACCGCCGTCGAACAGAAAGTTGCGCAGGCCGCCCAGACACTGGCCGGCGCCCTGCCGATTACCGATGAACAGGCAGTGATGCTTGTGAAATCCGGTTTCACAAATTTGGAAGGACTGCGCGATGCCGATGTAAAGGATTTTGTGGACATTCTCGCCGTGGACGAAGCGAAAGCACGGGAGATTCACGAGGCGGTACATCGGCAAGAGGTGGCCCAGTAACATGGCTCTGCTTTAACGCGCTCGAGCCATGAGCGAAATTTTACAGAACAGCAATGCCAACAAAGACGACCAGGAAAACTGCGGCGCGCAAACCGGCCGCTGCCAAAGCGGCGAAGGCCCATGCTGTTCACAAGCCGGCCGCTCCGAAAGCCAAAGCCGCTAACAAAACCACCGAGCATAAAGCGACGCGTGCCCACGCACCTCACGCAAAAAAAACGGAAGCGGCGCATCCGCCGGTAGCGAAAGCTGCGGCGAAACCACCTGCGTTACCGCCGCATCGCGAAGTTGAGAGGGTTTCCCTCATCGACGAAAAAAAGACGCCGAAGGAATCTGAAAAAGACGGCGAGTTAAAAAAGAAAACGCCCGTTCTCCCGCCGATCTCGCGGATCCGCGCGTCGCTGGAAACGCCCATGGCGCCAGCTAAGATCGACAAGTCCGCGGCGCCCACAGCGAAAGTTGAATCGCCCAAAGAACCGCAAGTTCCGAGTGTTAGTGTCGATGGAACGGTCGAGGCTGCGCCAGCGGAGCCGGAAGCCGAACCTCAGAAAATCGTCCACATCAAGCCGCCGATCATCGTCAAAGAGCTCGCGACGCAGCTCGGCTTGAAACCGCATCAGGTCATCGCCGAGCTGATGAATTTCAATATTTTCGCGAACATCAATCAAACAATCGAGCCGGACATCGCCTCAAAGATTTGCGAGAGCCACGGGTTCGTCCTGGAAAAAGAGCGCCGCGAGAAAGGCGGCGGCGTTCACAAAGTCGAGCAGGTGGTGGTAGCGCCGCCTCCGCCGGTCATTGCCAAGAAAGAGGAACTCAAAGCCCGTGGTCCCATCATCACTTTCATGGGTCACGTCGATCACGGCAAAACTTCGTTGCTGGACGCGATTCGCAAGACGCGGGTGGCGGCGGGCGAAGCCGGTGGAATTACGCAACATATCGGCGCTTACAGTGTCGATTATAAAGGATCGAAAATAACTTTTATTGATACGCCTGGCCACGCCGCTTTCACCGCGATGCGCGCACGCGGCGCGAACATCACTGATATCGTTGTGCTGGTGGTGGCGGCCGATGACGGGATCATGCCGCAAACGATCGAGGCGATTAATCATGCCAAGGCCGCGCCCCACGTGAAAATCATGGTAGCAATCAACAAGATCGACCTCCCATCGGCGAACATCGACAAGGTGAAAAAGCAATTGCAGGAACGGGATCTTGCGCCGGAGGATTGGGGCGGCGAAACGATTGTCTGTCCGGTTTCCGCCACCAAAGGCACGGGCATCGATCACCTGCTGGAGATGATGGCGCTGCAAGCGGAGGTGATGGAACTGAAAGCGTCGCCCACGGCCACACCCCGCGGCACAGTCATCGAAGCCCAGGTGGAATCTGGCCGCGGACCCACCGCCACCGTGATTGTGCAAATTGGCACTCTGAAAATCGGCGACCCTTTCATCTGCGGCGATTACGCCGGCAAAGTCAAATCGCTGATGGACGATCGCGGCCAATCGATCGAGGAAGCCGCCCCGGCGACACCTGTGAAAGTGCTTGGTTTTACCGGACTCCCGAATGCCGGCGACGAATTTCTTGTTATGGAATCGGAGCGTTCGGCGAAAACTTTGGGCGAGGAAAGATTGCAGGCGAAACGCGCGGACAAATTGACCGTACCGCAGCGCGCCACCCTCGAGAGTTTGCTGGAAGGAGCCGATGGGAAAAAAGTTTTACGCATTGTCTTGAAGTGCGACGCCCAGGGCTCCCTCGAAGCGCTCGTTGGCGCGTTGCAGCAGATCGAGAGCAAAAAAATCGACCTCGAAATCATCCACTCAGCGGTGGGGCCGATCTCGGAATCGGACATTCTTTTGGCCAGCGCATCGAATGCCGTCGTCGTCGGTTTCAACATTAAAGTCGAGAGCATGGCGGTCCCCGCGGCAAAACGCGAAGGCGTCCAGGTCAAGCTCTACAGCATCATTTATGAATTGGTCGACCAGATCAAAGAAGCGATGGCCGGCCTGCTCGATCCGGAGCATCGCGAAACAGTCATTGGTCACGCCGAGGTGAAACAAGTCTTCCAACTGAGCAAAGGCATCGTCGCCGGTTGTCTGGTCACCGATGGCCGTATCGCCCGCGCGGGCCGCGCGCGTGTGCTGCGCAAGCGCCAGCCGGTTTATGACGGCGGAATTTCAACACTGCGCCGTTTCCAGGACGACGTAAAAGAAGTGCGCTCGGGTCTTGAATGCGGCATCAAGCTTGGCGACTTCAACGAATATCAAGTGGGCGACATCATCGAGTGCTATCAACTCGAGCAGATCGCGCAAAAATTGTGACACTGTAGCCACGGCGCTCTGTCGCCGTGGGCGTGTAACACCAGCGCCTCGACAGAGCGGGGCGGCTACATTCAAAAATGAAACATCGACAATTACGCGTCAACGAAGTCCTAAAACGCGAGCTCAGCAGCATCGTCGCCCGCGAAATAACGTTCGAGGGCGCGCTGGTCAGCATCAACCAGGTCGATGCGACCGCCGATTTAAAAAACGCGCACGTCTTCGTCAGCGTTCTCGGACCGGCCGGCGGCACGAGCGTCATTAATAAACTGGAATCCCATCGCCCAGCATTGCAAGCTGAGTTAGCGCACCGCGTCGTTTTGAAATACACACCGCATCTCGTTTTTCATCTCGACGATTCCATCGAGCGGGGCACTCGCGTGATCGAGATTTTGCAGGAGATCGAAGCGCCTCGGGGGAAGGCGAAATGAGCGGTCGATGCAAGGGTTTTGTAACCACCGCCCTATCGGCCGTCAGGAGAAACGAACCATTGTCGATATTGCGAACCCGCCCCTATGCGGTGGCTGCAAGACGTTCATGACCAACTGCACGTTCGCGGGAATTAATAGCGCACTTCGCGAGCACGAACGTTTTGCCGTCCTCGGCCATGTGCGTCCGGACGGCGACGCGCTCGGCAGTCAACTCGCGCTCGCTCTTTCACTCAAGCAACTCGGCAAAGACGTCCGCGTCTGGAATGAAGATGGAATGCTCGAAAAATATTCCTTTCTTTCCCGCGCGGAACTTCTGACCAAACCACCCTCCATCCCGGAGGATGTCGATGTTGCAATCGCACTCGACACCGCCATCCAAAATCGGCTCGGCACCGCGCTCGAGGCCATCCGCTCGGCGAAAATTTGGATCAACATCGACCATCACCCGAGCAATCCAGGCTACGGCAATCTCGTTTATGTCGATCCAACTGCACCGGCGACCGGCCAAATTCTTTTCGAGCTGATCAAAAATCAAAAACTTCCGCTCGATGGTGACATCGCCGAAAATCTTTACGTCGCGATCTGCACCGACACCGGCTCGTTTCAATATCGGAACACGACGGCCCGGACTTTTGAGATCGTGGCGGAGCTTGTCCGCGTGGGTGTCGATGTTGGATCGGTCAGCCAGCAAGTTTACGAAAATTTTCCGCTCCGGCGGGTTGAATTGTTGCGCGAACTGCTGCGCACAATGCGCTTTGAAGGTAAAGGCCATGTGGCCAGTTTTAGGCTGAGCCTGAAAACGGCCGCGGAACTTGGGGTTATTCCGGAAGACAATGAGGGTCTCATCGATCATCTCCGCGCCATTCGTGGAGTCATCGTTGCAGTTTTCTTTGAAGAACTGGCTGACGGCAAGGTGCGCGTGAGTATGCGTTCGAAGAGCGAAAAGGCAGACGTGTGCGCGATCTGTCAGAAATTTGGCGGCGGCGGACATACGCTCGCCGCGGGCGCGCGCATCCGCGGCACGCTTGCTGAAGTGGAGGAGCGAGTGTTAAAGGCAATTTGTGACGTCGTTGACTGCAACTCCTGACGGCGTTCTTCTCGTGGACAAGGCCGAGGGGATGACGTCGCACGACGTGGTTGCGCTCATCCGGCGCAAACTCGAGATGAAAAAAGTCGGCCATTGCGGCACGCTCGATCCCATCGCCACCGGTTTGCTCCTGCTCACGCTCGGGCGCGGAACAAAAATCCAGGATCTGCTCATGAGCGAGGACAAAAAATACGCCGGCACGCTTGCGCTCGGCATCACAACCAGCACGCAAGATCGACAAGGAGAAGTGATTGATCAACGGCCGGTGCCCACGCTGGATGAAAATCAAGTTCGCGCCGCCTTTGAAAAGTTTTGCGGCGATTTTTACCAAATGCCTCCCATGGTTTCGGCGATCAAACACGGCGGCGTCCCACTTTATAAGCTGGTCCCGAAATCGATTTCAGCGTTGTTTGCAGCAAAGGCTTTTACGTTCGCACTTATGTTCACGACATCGGCGAAACGCTCGGATGCGGCGCGCATTTGAAGTCATTGCGCCGAACAAAGTCGGGACGATTCGGCGTCGATCAAGCAATTAGCGTTGCCGAAATCAAAAACGCGTCGCGCGAAGAAATCTTGAAGCGCATCTTGAGCCTGCCGGAAGTCTCGCGCATGCGCGGCGTATAATCGCAAGATCGACAATCATGGAAATTTTGCGCTCGATTCCAGAGCTGAGCCAACTGCGCGGCCCGATTTTTCTGGCCATCGGCGTTTTCGACGGCGTTCATCGCGGCCATCAGGCGGTCATCTCCACCTCCGCGCGCCATGCGCATTCCGCGGATGGAACGCCGGTCGTGGTCACATTCGATCCGCACCCGGAGAAAGTCCTGCGGCCGGAGGCGGCGCCGCACTTGCTCGCGGCCACGCAACACAAGATCGCACTCATCCGCGCGCTCGGTGTCGGTCATCTGCTCATGATCGAGTTCAATCGAGATTTTGCATCCACGCCGCCAGAAAGTTTTGTCGAGCAACTTGTCGGGAATTCGAAACCGTTGCGCGAGATTTGCGTCGGTCACGAGTGGTCTTTCGGAAAAAACCGCACGGGTAACCTCGATCTTCTCAAGAAACTCGGCGCCCGCTTTGATTTTAACGTCATTGGAATTTCGCCCGTGAGCGTGAATGGAACGGTCGTGAGCAGCACAGCGATCCGGCGAGCGGTGGAAAAAGGAGATTTCCTCAAGGCGGCGGAGATGCTGGGCCGCGAGTACACGATCCTGGGCACGGTGGTGCGCGGCGACAATCTCGGAAAAAAAATCGGCTATCCAACAGCGAATTTAAGCGCGCACAGCGAGCAATTTCCGCCCAACGGCGTTTATTTTGCGGAGGCCCGGATCAATGATGTTTTGTATCACGGCCTCGTCAATCTCGGCTATCGACCAACCGTGAGCAGAGACAAATCGGAGCGAGTCCTCGAAATTTATTTGCTCGATTTCAATCGAAACATTTACGGCGAAGATGTCGAGATCCGATTTGTCCGATATCTTAGAGCAGAACAAAAATTCGACAGCCTGGACGCACTGACTCAACAAATCGATGCGGATGTACGGCGCGCGCGCGAACTTTGCGCAGCGTGATGGTAGGGACGGCGCGCTGCGGCGTCCGCGGACAGCACGGCATACTGTCCCTACCCTAATCGATACTTCGCGACGCCGATTTTCTTGACCCCACGAACATTTTTGCCGGTGCCGTTAAACCAAACGTAAAGATTCGCGCTCGGCACTCCGAGTTTTCTCGAAAGTTCGCGAATCGTCGCTCCTTTGTCGCCGGCGGTGCGCAACACCCCCACGATTTTTTCCTTGAGCGCGCCGCGTTTGGCGCGCCGGCGGCGATTTCGGCTCGGCCTCGCCCGGGAAACAGTGACGGGTGCGCTGCGGCCCGCGCTCAGCGACGGAACGCCGAATTTGCTCTGCAAGCGCACCATTTGGCGATCGATCTCCTGAATTTGAGTCATGAGCGCTTCCTTGCGCTCGGAAAGCTTGACCAATTGTCTAAGAATCGCGCTCGGAATGTTCGTGAACATTCCTCATCTTCGCGCACAACATCGACAATGCAAATATAAGATCTAAGATTGCAGATCGGCTGTCTTAGATAGGGACGCAATAAGCCCACCGGTCATAACTAAGATTCCGCTGCCAAGCGCAAGTGCGAAAAGCCACAACGTCGGGATTGTCGCCAATCGCGACATTTCGATCAGGACAAAACGGCCGCCGTCGGACAAGACGTAGGCGAGCGCACTTCCCAGCGCAGTGAGACCGATGAGAATGATTGAGCGCAGCGATTGATCTCGCCGTTTCGCGGGAGGCAGCTTCCGGAGGACGCGCGCAGTGAAGCCATCATCCTCGATGTACGGAGCCGCCTCACGTAACTGTCGATCCAACCATTCTTCCTGATCCTTCTCGTCCATTCTCAATTAGCCCATGCCGCTAGCGCGCGTTTTAATTTCTCCCGTCCTCGCAACACGTTTGTTTTAACAGTGCCGAGCGGGATGTCGAGCACGCGCGCGGCTTCATCATGTGATAAGCCATTTTGGCAACAAAGTAAAACCGCTGTCCGTTCATGCAGCGGCAGCAAACTTAGAGCATGCATAAGATCATGTCTTAGACCTGGATGAACAGTTTGAGGGTCCTGCTCGGCTTGCCATCGCTCTTCATCGACACCGACAAGCTCTTTGCGGCGTCGCGCGTTTTCTCGAAAGCAATTGTAAGCGATTCGATAGAGCCACGTCGAGAAGCGCGCTTCTCCTCGGAAACTGCGGATGTTTCTGTAGGCGCGAATAAAAGCTTCCTGAGCAAGATCATCGGCGAGAGCGATGTCCGCGCGCGTAAGTTGGCGCAGCAGACCACGCACGCTCGATTGATGCCGACGAACCAGCTCGCCAAAAGCGTGCTGGTCGTCATCGACAAGAACTCGAGTAACGAGGTCCGCATCGGTTAGCTCCACGTCTCGACACTATGATACCGGTGGCGGATTGTCCTTCTTCCCTTCCAGCTTCCAGACAATGAGATACCCAACGCCGATGAGCCCGGGAATGAGACCGAATGCCCACGCGCTATCGTGCCAGCCTTCGTCAACTACGAAAAACGTCATCACAGCGATCCCGATGGCGATGAGAATAACGCCACGTCGCAGATCGGAGCGCGGGCGCGGCACAGCCGGAGGAGCAAGCAAAGCCGCAGGCACCGGTTGTCCTTTCTCCACCATCATCTGGACAGTGCGATGGAGCGAGCGGGCTCGCGCATAATTGATCAGCATGATGACAGCGACGATAAGAACCGGCGCACCAAAGACCGTGAGCATTGTGATGGCAACAATGGGAACCACTAGTTCGGGAATCTCGCCCGACGCAATGCCTTCAGCGTCATGATCGCCGACCACAACCCCGTGATGGCCCCTGAACTTTTTGTCGATCCGTTGCTGGATTTTATCGGCCAGGTCATTTGAAGCTGGCGCGCTCGCGGTTGGCCCAACCGAAGCAGCAGGGCTCGCAGACTGCGCCAGACTTGCGCTTGCGGCGGGCGGCGCCGTTGGACTCTGGCCCAAGACGGTTACGACCAAGGCCATCGAGCAAATACAAACAATAAATGATGTTTTCATAACGATCCTTTGGGAGTGAGATGCGGGCCGCGGCCACCTTGGATTCAAAAATTCCCGGAAAACTTGCCTGACGGAGGCAATTAAAAATGTTGCGCCATGGAGGGCGCTGGACATTATTGTTGCCCTCTCAAAACTGCGGGTGTAGCTCAGTGGTAGAGCACCTCCTTGCCAAGGAGGACGTCGCGAGTTCGAGCCTCGTCACCCGCTGTTTTTCGCGACTGAGTGCGGTCTTACGCGATCACCTCGTGGATTGCGTGCACTTCCTTCACCATTTGCTCGTATTCATCGAGCGTGAGCGCCTGCGCACCGTCAGAAAGCGCTTCGTCTGGTCGCGCGTGCACTTCCACCATAATGCCATCGGCAGCGACCGCCACACCGGCGCGCGCCAATGGCGTCACCATATAGTTTCGACCAGTCCCATGCGCTGCATCGACAACCACCGGCAGGTGGGAGATTCGTCGCACCGCCGGAATTGCCGCCAGGTCGAGCGTGTTGCGCGAGTGTTGCGCAAATGTGCGCACGCCACGCTCGCAAAGCACGATCTGGTAATTGCCTTCCGCCATCACATATTCGGCGGCGAGCAGCCATTCCTCCAAGGTTGCGGCCATCCCGCGCTTCAAAAGAACTGGTAATCGTGAGCGACCCGCCCGACGCAACAAAGTAAAATTCTGCATGTTGCGCGATCCGATCTGAATCATGTCCGCGTATTTTTCGACAAGATCGACAGTCGACTCATCGAGCGCCTCGGTCACGACCCTGAGTCCAAACTTTTCCCGAACATCGGCCAGAATTTTCAATGCTTCTTCACCTAGACCGGCGAAGGAGTAAGGCGAAGTGCGCGGCTTGAACGCACCACCGCGAAAAAATTGCGCGCCGCTTCGTTGCACGGCCTCCGCCACCGCAAAAGCCTGTTCGTGACTTTCGATCGCGCACGGTCCGGCGATGATTGCAAGCGGACCACCGCCGATTTTTGCGCCGCCAACATCGACAATCGTAGGTTCCGGCCGCAGGTCGCGCGAAGTCAATTTGTAGGGTTTGGTCACGGGAACCGCCTCCGCTACGCCCGGCAAATTCTCGAAATGGCCAATGTCCACCGCCCCTTGATTGCCGGTGACCCCGATCGCCGTGCGACTGGCGCCCGGCATCGGATGCGCCCGGAAGCCGAGCGACTCGATCACGCGCACAACGCCGTCAATTTCGCGTTGCGTCGCGCCGGCGTTCATTACGATCAGCATAAAACTTTCAAAATCGGCCCTACGGTATCGATTTGACGATAGATTGGGAATAAAAAGCAAGACCGTTTACCGGTCTGCTGGTCGGCGCAACTCGATTGGTGGAAGGACCTGTTCGATCGATTTTCGCTCCGGTTCCAACAGTTTGGGCAGCTTTAAATTTCGGCCCAATTGTTCGACCGCTTCATCGATCGCAAAACCGGGACCGTCGGTCGCGATCTCAAACAAAATGCCGTTCGGCTCGCGGAAATAAATGGAATGAAAATATTGCCGATCGATTACCGGAGTAACGTGCAAGCCAAGATCGGTAATTTGTTCTCGCCAGTGCAGTTGCTCCTCTTCGTTCGCCGCCCGAAACGCAATGTGATGCACCGTGCCCGCGGCAATGTTTCCGAATTGTCCGTTTGGCCGCTCAATTATATCTACGCGCGCGCTGGTTGATCCTTGGTTCGATGCGAAACGGCGGCGACTTCCTTCCTTTGCGATCAAATCAAAGCCAAATATCGTCAGCAATCGCTCCGTCGACTTCGCTTTCTGCACGTCCAGCGTCGGCGCGTGAAATGCGCGAATGGCAAATTCGTCGGGCGCAGCGCCCGCAAAGTTAAGATCGACATCGTCTAAATGAGCGGAGGCGATCAATTCGAGCAGCAATCCGTCCGGATCGACGAAGCGAACGCCTTCCTCATCGAAGCGCCGAAATT
>WNGG01003604.1_pt1 | contig 19879 bp, 10 predicted proteins | sample 5400661 | NCBI WGS metagenome assembly WNGG01 (sample SAMN13153372, study PRJNA577476) | soil metagenome | isolation source: 100 cm soil or saprolite under Garry oak tree replicate 1 | place: USA:California | collected 2016-06-15
CGATCGGCCGCAAATGCGCTGGATGCCTGGGCTCGCCGCGCGGGCCGTTGCGCCGGCAGCGCTGCCGAACCGATGGCCAACAGCACCAGAGCTAGAATCCGAGCGCGATCCATTCGACCTCCACACCGTAATTGCCAGGTTTGGCCGCGACGCCGTCTTCGCGTCGCAGCGAGAGCTGCAGCCGCTCCAGATGCTCGGGCCGCAAGTGGTCGCCGCTGCCCCCGCGTCCAGCGGCCGGCCCGACCCAATAGTTCCACTCGCCGGGGAATCCTTCGGGCAGCAAGACACCGCGCCCGATCGTGAACTGGTCGAGCCGAATGACCTGGTCCGCCCAGGCGCTGTCCACGGTCACGGGAGCGGTCCAGCTCGTGCCGTCGTCTTCCATGAGTGTGACGTGTAGGACCTCGTGCGGTCCAAGGGCGCGTACCCGGATTCGCACGTCTCTGGCGGCAGTCATGGACTCCCGACGCGCTACGACGCGCGACTTGACCACCAGTGATGCCGTGTAATCGGGCGCGGTCCAGCCGCTGGCGCTGTCGACCGGCAGCTCGAAATGCAGCGCGGGCTGCCCGGTGGCAGTGGACGGCACGACCCGAAATAGGCCGCGGCGTCCCGCGTCGCCGATGCGCGTAAATGCGAGCCGGGCGGCGTCGGTAGCGGGATCAAATACACGCAGCGGTGTGGTGGGGTTCACGACATCGAACTGCCAGACCGCCTTGCTGCTGTAGTTCCAGTCCGTCGGCGCGCCCGGTGAGCCGCCGGGGAATGTCGTCAGCGAATCACCGTGGTAGACCGTGATGACGAACTGGTGCGGACCTTCGCGCAGCATCGCGCTGGGGATCGCCCCTGTGTACGCATACCCCCCCGCTGGACGCATCAATAATTGTTGATATGAGCCGCCGGGGGCCCTGCGAACGAAGAGCTTGGCGGAATCCGGCGCGGCGAGACCAACAATGCTCACCGGCACCTCGGCATCCTGGCCCGCGAGATACTGCGGCGCGGCGAGTGCCTGCACGGTGAGCGGCACCGTGTCAGCCGGCGGTGCGTGATACTCGTTGAACCCGATTTGACCAATACGCGCCGGCATGGTCGCGAGGTCCACAGGACCACGGGCGCTGAGCACGTAAACCCCGGGTTTCACCACGAATGAGCCGTTCGTGGCCTGCAGCTGTTGACCCGTCGGCGCGATCGGTTGAACGGAAAATGATGCGCCCAGCTCGGCCAACATAATCGTCATCGCCCACGCGCGGCTGATCGCCCGAGTCACGATCTTGTCGGCACTCGGCGGCTCGAAGGGGTCGCGGATCGGCACGGCGTCGGGATACACCTCGAGCCGCCACACGCCTGGCCGCACTTTGTCGAGAAAGTAGACTCCCGTTCCACCGTAGGTTACGACTGGCGATGAGCCATGACCCGCAACGCGCTGCAGCGCCGCGGGGTCGGGTGGCGTGGCGCTGGTCGAGCTCGTGTACAGAAACGCGTCGCGCGCGACCAGCTCACCCAGGTCACCGTCGTAGGAAATGTGGAAGTCGCCGAACCGTGTGTTCTCTGGGTACGGTCCATACTCTTTCATTCTGGGAAGACGCCGCATCACCTCGGCCGCGATGATGGCACTCATCGCTTTGCGCGGCGTGTAGACGAGGTTCAGGTAGTGCGTCTGCCAGCCGAGGTTCCGGGAGGCAGTCGCCAGCATGTCGTAGGCGAACATGGCGGCAAACTGTGTCCCGACCGCGCGAAACGTGCGGGCCATCGCGGGATACATCGTGCCGGTGCGCAGATCCGGGCTGTCGAACTCGTACACGATGCGCGGTAAGCGCGCGAGCGCGGGCCGCAGCATGTCGGGGTAGGCGTCCGCACCGCGAAGGTAGTTGCCTTCCAGCTCGTGCCCGGCATTGAGGCCGGTTGGATACCAGCCAAAGGTGATGCCCTGTGCCTTGGAGCGGCGAATGGCGTCGGCGATCCGAAAATCCTGACTCACGTTGTAGAAAACGAGCTTCTGGCAGCCGGTGCTGCGGACGGCGTCGGTGAGCGCGTTGATGTAACGGATCGACCCTGGCAGGTCGTCGGGGTGATGCCACGGCTCGTTCACCAGCTCGATGAAGATGATGGCGGGCTCGTCTTTCAGCGCGATGTGCGTGTACGGATTCACGTGATTCAGGATCTGGCGCAGGTAGTTCACCTGCGCGGCGAGCGCCGCGGTGTCGGTCCCCATGCGGCCCTTGCCGAAGCGCCGGCCGAAACCCGGCGGCGTGGTGTCGCCGAGCGCGTCGGGCCAGTTGGAGCCGTAGAGCTGAATCGGGCTGAAGAGCATATAGATGCCGCGCTCTGTGGCGCGTGCGATGAGGTAGTCCAGGAGATCCAGGTGATCGTTGGCGATGAGATTGCCGGCGCTGTCGGACGATTCCCAATCGCCCCAGAAGGTAAGCCGTAATCCGTCCCAGCCCATCCGCGCGAACTGCGCCATGTCTTCATCGATCATGCGCTTGCGATCGGCGTGGAGATATCCGGCCGCGCGGTAGTCGGAGGCCGTCGTCAGCACGTAGTTCGCGCCGAAAAGGCTGACCTCCTTCTGGTTCTCCCGCCAGCGAACCACGCCCTGGTTGTCGAGGTAGACGCCCTGCGAGAGCGCGAGGATCGCGATCAAGATCACGGGTGGTACGTGCGCTCGGTGTGTCCGACGAGCTCTGAGCGGTAGAAATAGACGTCGCGCAGGCGGCCGGAGGCGTAGCGTTCCGCTTCGTCGTTGAAATGCGGCGATTGCGGAGCGCCGCTTTCGCCACCGGCGGTGATCGCCTGCGCCCGCACGCTGTCCCCGAACTCCACGACGGCCACGAAGCTGTTGCCGCTCGTGCCGTACCACTTCTTGGTGTTGGGATAGGCCCTTGCGCCGAACGCCGCCAGGGAGCCCCAGACGCTCGCCGTGAACGGCACCGGGATACTCGGTTGCGCGTCGTCAAAATGCGGTGCGATGTCGTCGTTGATCCGCTGGAAGCGATTGATCTGTCCCCACGGCGTTTTCCACGTCCCAAAATCGGCGCTCAACGCGTCCACCGCGTCCGCAAGCGAGCCGAGCAACTCGGCTGGTGCGGCGCGCGAGGTGGCGATGTACTGCATGACCGAGATGCCGGCCGCGCGCGCGTCGCGCGACACACGCCGGCCGACGCGCTCACCCCAGAACACCGCAAGCGAGGTGGGGACCGACTCCGCACCCCAGCGGTAGTCCCAGCCCCTTAGCAGCGCGATCGGCTCGGCCAGCTTCGCTTTGATCGAATCGGATGGGGCCTGGTCGTAGGCAGCCAAAAGCGGTGGAATCATGCGCTCGAAGGCAGGGAGATAGCTGTCGAAGGCGGCGGCCGTGAGCTCGCCACTCGTCCAGTTCGTCTTCCCCTCGAGCACGCGGAGCGCGTGAAGCCCTCGCGCAGTCTCTTCGGTCCCCGTTTCGACGTAGCGCGGGAAGGTCTCGCGCTTCGGGCTCGAACCTGCCCCGGCGGCGGACCACGGCCAGTTGTTGGAATTGTAGACCCAGCCGCTCGCCGGGTTCACGACGTTGGGGGTCTGGTCGAACGACAGCACGCCGGTGTAGGCGGTTCGCGGATTGCTTCCATCCACGGGCCGCGTCCAGTCGAACGAGGTGTCGCGGCGTGGGATGTAGTTCGAGTGAAAGTACGCAATGTTGCCCGCCCCGTCGGCGAAGACGGTGTTGTTCGAGGAGTTGGTATGCAGCTCCATGATTTGGCGGAACGCCGCCATGTCGCGCGCCTTGGTACGCGAATACGACTGGATCAGCGCGTTCACGTGGTTCTTCATCAGGCTGATGCTGACGAACCGGTCCCCTTCCTTGCGGATGACGGGCCCATGTTGGGTGTAGGAGACCGTGAAGGTTTTCCGCGCCATGCCGGTATCGGTCTTGAACGGAACCGTGATCGTGCGGGAGCGCCTGGCCTGAGTCTCGAGAAACTCGTCGATGTTGTCCACGCCACTCGAGGTGTGCATCCAGCCCGCGGTCGCGTTGAACCCCTGATAGATGAAGAACTGTCCCCAGGTCACGGCGCCGTACGCATTCAGCCCCTCTTCGCTCACCATCTGAAGCTCGGACCGGAAGTAGAACGACGTGTGCGGATTGATCCACAACAGGGCGTGATGATTGGCCGCGAGGCGCGACGCGATGGCGATGCCGTTCGACCCCGAGGGATCGAGGTCGAACTCGTCTGCGTCCCCGTTCCGCGTGCCGGGTCCCGAGCCGTACAACGCCTGCAGGTCGCGGGGGTTGATCCGCTCGATATCGCCGCCGATGCTCCCTTCGGTGAACGAGAGCGCCATCCAGGGCTCGAAATGCGTGATCACCCGCGGCTTCACCTCGGGGTGCCTATAGAGGAAGTAGTTCAAACCGTCTGCGAATGCGTCCATCAACCGTTTGAGCCACGGCGGACTCGCCCGATACTCCGCGCGGAGCGAGTCCGGATCGATGAACAGCCGCTGACGCAAATCGGTGAACAGCGCGGACTCGCCTTCCGCCTCGGCAAGCCGGCCCAGGGCGTTCAGGTAGTTCGTCTCGATCCGATTGAAGTCGTCCTCGGCCTGCGCGTATTCCACGCCGAAGACGGCGTCCGCGTCGGTTTTGCCGTAGACGTGGGCAATGCCCCAGTCGTCGCGGATGATCGTGACTTCTTGGGCGCGGCGCTGCCAGCGCGCCAGATCGCCCCCCCCCCGCTGCTGGGCGGGCGCGGCAGCGGCAAGGCACAGGGCACTACTGACGAGTAGCAGTATCGATCGCAATGGCTGACCTGGGTGAAAGGGTGAGGTGAATTGCACCGACTGCGTCAACGACCACCGAACTACTAGTCAGCAAATCGAGATACGTTCCCGCGGCCATGCCTGTAGTCACGGTCGTGTCGAGGCCCGTCGTGCCGTTGTTGATGGCGACGAACCCCTTGCTGCCGCGTGAGAACGCGATCGCATTGGCACCGTTGTCCCACCAGTGGTTCACGTCGGTGCCCGCGACGACGTGGCGGAAGCTCACCATTTTCAGGATCGACGGATCGCGGTGCTCACAGACCCACTGGCCCGCACTGGCGGTCTCCAGGCTCGAGGCACACGCGACAGGCGTCGTCCAGCCATTCGCGTCCGACGGTGGGCCCAGCGAGTTCTCTGACGGGCAGCTGAACACGTAGCTCGAGAGAACCGACGGATAACCGTAGGGCTGCGCCAGCATCCAGACGTTCGCCATGCGGAAGACATTGCCGTCGCGGTAGCTGATGCCGCACTGGTGCTGCGTGTCGTGGTTCTGGAGGAAGACGACGGCCTTGTTGGATGGCATGATGCCCCACGCCGCTTCCGAGAACTGACTGCCGGGCGGCCCGTTGGGGTTCAGCTGCGAGATGTGCTCGCCGTTGATGCCCCGGAACTTGTTGCCGACGCCGACGAAGGTGAATTCGGTGATGTCGGCGGCGCCGCCCGAGCTGTAGCCTTCGCCAAAGTAGTCGCGCGGCGAGAGCGCTTCGCCGCTGCCGCCCGCGACTTCCAGATACACGTAGGGAGGCGGCTTTCCTGCGGCGGTCATCGTGTCGTTGACGATGCGCAGGATCTCGTCGAGGTCCACCTGTTGAATGTGCTTGGCCGCATCGATGCGGAAGCCGGCAACGCCGGCACGAGCCAACGCGATGAGGTACGCCGCGATCTTCTGGCGCACGGACACGAGCTCGGTCTTCAGATCGGGCAGGGAGAACAGCTCGCAGTCCTGCACATTCGCCGCGCTCTGGTAGTTGTTCACCTGACACGGCGTGTGGAAGTCGCTGGGCGAGTAGAGTCCGGGATAATCGTACTTCGTATAGCTCGTGCCGTTCGAGCCGACGCCGGGGCTCGGGTAGTTGGTCATGTGATTGATCACGGCGTCCACGATGATGCCGACGCTCACCGCGTTGCAGCGATTCACCATGTCGATGAACTCGGCGCGCGTCCCCGAGCGGCTGTGGTCAATGCTGTAACTCACCGGCTGATAGCGCTCGCTCCAGTCGTGACTCGGCACGATGCTGTGCTCCTCGGGCGGTGAGATCTGCACCGCCTTGAAGCCGGCGGGGCCGAGGAGGTTTTCGCACTCGGCGGCGATATCGGTCCAGCGCCATTCGAAGAGGTGCACGACGACGTCGCCCGCGATCATGTGGCCGGTGGGGCGGTAGGTCGTGGGGAGCGTCGGGCGAGGCGGGGGGGGCGGAGGCGGGTTGCCCGGCGGCGGCGTCGGCAGACTCTTTCCGCAGGCTCCCGCGAGAAGCACGAGCCCCGCCGTGAAGACAGCTCGCGACACGGCGGGGCTAGAGCGCACTACTCATCCCAGCGTCAGTAACCCGGATTCTGGTGGAGATTCGGGTTGGCCGAGAGCTCCGACTCCGGGAGCGGAAAGAGGTTGTACTTCACATCGAGCGACGTGCCCGCCTGCGGGCCGCCCTTCCATGACCACACGTATGTGTTGCCGGTGAACTTGCCAAAGCGGATCAGATCCACACGGCGATGGGCTTCCCATAGCAGCTCGCGACCGCGCTCGGCGAGAATCGCATCGAGTGGAGGCAGGGCGGCGAAATTGCCGCTCGTGTTGCCGTAGCCGCGCTGCCGGATGGCGTTCAAGTAGTTCAACGCGGTGTTCGCGTCGCCGCCGCCACCGCGCAGATTGAGCTCGACGTACATCAAGTACGCGTCGGCGAGGCGGAACATCGGAAAGTCGGTATCGGGGAACGTGCCGTCCGAACCCGGCGCACCCGTCGACGTCACGTTCGAGAACTTCGGGGCGGCCACGCCGTCGGTGAAGTTTGTGAGATTCGGCATCGGGACCTGGCCGGTGACCACGAAGAACGATGTCCGGCCCGTGTCGTTCGCCACATCGTAGTTGTTGTACGCCTCCGGTTTCAGCCGGTTACCCCACCAGCAGCCGCCGTTCGCGAGCCCGTACACCGTGGGGCTCATCGAGCCGCCGCAGGCCGCGTGGATCAGGAACGTCGTGTTGCCGTATGCCTGCGTGTTCCGCCCGTCCGACGGGACCGGGAAAATGATCTCGGGCGAGGTGTTGTTGTCGGCCAAGAAGTTGTTGCGCCAGACCGGAGCCAAGCTGTAGTCATTCGAATTGATGACGGCCGTAACTTCGGCCATCGCATCGGACCAATGTGCCTGGCCGGTGTACACCTGCGCGTTCAGATACACGTTCGCCAGGAGCATGTGCGCGGCCCATTTGTTCGCGCGACCGTAAGTGGAGGCGTTGTGCGGCGGCAGGTCGTTCATGATGCCGTTCAGCTCGCTTACGATGTAATCGAAAACCTCCTGCTTCGTGGCCTGTTGCGGCGGGGTGACGAGCGGTCCGGTCACGAGCGGGATGCTCCCGAAGAAATCCAGGCCGTGCCAGTAACTCAGCGCGCGCAGGAATCTGGCTTCGGCGCGGTACTGCGCGATCTCTGCGCGGAAGCCCGGGTCGTTCTGGCCGCGCTCGGCGAGCTTCGCATCTTCACTCTGCCGCAGGAACTCGTTCGCCAGCGCGACCTGGAAGTACACGCGATAGTACATGCCCTTGACGAAGGCGTTGTTCGCGGCCCAGAGCGCAGTGTTCAGCTCCTGAATCGACAGATCGCCGCCCCACGCTACCGCGGCCTCGTCGGTCGGCAGCTCGTTCAAGTTCCAGAGCAGACGGATGTAGTTGCTGAATCCCTCGTCAGGGAAGACGGCCGGATCGATGTCCGGCTGTCCCGCTCCGCCCTGCTGCCCGGTGACCGCCAGTCCCGCGTAGATCTTCGCGAGGAACTTCTTGTACGAGCCCACATCGGCAAACACGTTGCCCTCGGAGATCGTGCTCTTCGGCTGGACGAGGGTGTCCGTGCAACCGCCCAGGGCCAGGAACAGGAAGGCCATGGCGACGGTCCAAGCACCGCGTGTTCTGTTGTTCATGTGTCGGTCCCTTCTCGATTGCTCGATGTCCGTAGCCATGATCTAGAACCGGATCGCCAGCCCGCCCGTAAACGTCCGCGAGCGGGGATAGCGGTTGTTGTCGATGCCGTTGAGACCGGAGGTCGGATCCACGCCGCTGTAGCCCGTGAGCGTGAACGCGTTCTGCACCGCGCCGAAGATACGCATCGGCTGGCCGTGATAGGTGAGTGCATAGCCGACCGTGATGTTGTCCATACGCAGGAACGACGCATCCTCAACATAGTAGTCTGAAAGCAGTTGCTGCGTCAAAAAGCCGGTCTTGAGCACGGACGCATGGAGGTTGTACGGCGAGCCCCGCGTCACTTCCGAGTATGCACCCTGGCTGGATGCCACGTTGTTGTAGACCCAGTTGCCCGTATATGCGCGGAGCACGAAGCCAAACTCCAGGTGCCCGGCCGTCAGGTAATTCGAGATGCCGAAGACCCACTTCGGCGCGGGATCGTGGAAGGGCCGCCGGTCGTCCACGTTGATGACGCCGTCGTTGTTGCGGTCCACGTACATCTGCAGTGGATCGGCATTGTAGATCGGTTTGCCGCTCGCGTCGTACTTCTGCTGATAGACAAAGAACGAGTTGATGGGCTGGCCCGGAATGAGCACCTGAATGGTGCTGCCGACGCCGCCCGCAATGCCGCCGGTCAGGATCTGTTGCGCCTGCGCGCTGCCGGCGTACGCGTTGATGCTGGTCAGCTTGTTGGTGTTGTGGCTTGCCGTGAGCGTGACGGTCCAGGCGAGCTTGCTAGCGCGAGCCTCCAGGATCTTGGAGTCGAGACTGAGCTCAAACCCCGTATTGCTCATGCTCCCGATGTTCGTCGTGATCGCCGACGAGAGACTGCCGGCCGGTGCGGGGATCCTAAAGATGAGGCCACTGGTCTTCTTGCTGTAGAAGTCGACCGTCCCACTCACCCGCTGCGAAAAGAGCCCCAAATCGAAGCCGCCGTTCGTCGTGCGCGTCTCTTCCCAGCTGATATTCGGGTCGACACCGGTCGGACGCAGCGTGGTAACGAACTCGTTGCCGAACTGGGCTCGCGTCTGGTCGTCGCCAAGGGCGTACGTGGCAGCCCAGAGGTAATTGCCGAAGGCCTGGTTGCCGGTGGTCGCCCGTGAGACCCGCAGCTTCAGGTCCGACAGCCACCCCAGATTGCGCAGGAATGACTCCTGCGACACGCGCCACGCCAAGGACACCGCCGGGAAGTTGCCCCACGCGTTGTCAGGCCCGAACCGCGACGAGCCGTCGCGGCGCACGCTGACCGAAGCGATGAATCGGTCGGCGTAGTTGTAGTTCAGGCGGCCGAAGAAGGAAATCAGCTTGTAGTCCTCGACGAACAGCCGGTTCTGCACCGTCCCTGCGCCTGGGATCCCGTTCGTGCCGAGCAAGTCGGTGGTCAGGCTCCGCTCGTAGATGAACGGGTACTCCCCGTGCTCTTTCTGATAGGAGTATCCGGCCGTCACATCGACGTTGCCGGGGATCACGCCCGTTGGCGCCGTGTAGTTGAGGTAGGTCTCCAGTACCTGGTTCGTCTGCTCGTCGTTGCTGCGTGAGAACTCGCCCAAGTACCCGCTTTTCTGCTCAGAGTGCATGACGCTCGGACTGAACGACTCGCGATCCGCCCGACTCTGGTCGTACCCGAGGTTCACATGGAGGCGGAGTCCTTCGAGGAATGGGACACTGTACTGGCCGTGCACGTTCCCGATGCTCCGCACGTTGGTCCCACGATCCGTGCCCAGCGCGAGGATGGCCACCGGGTTGTCGGGTGACTGAATGCCCCCCGACCACTCGTAGTAGCCGGTGCTGCTCGCCGTATCGAGCACCGGTTGCGTCGGTCCCATTTGGGCGGCGTTTCCGACCACGCCGCCGGGCGTGAACTTGTAGTCCGCGTGCGCGAACTTCAGACTGCCGGTTAGCTCGAAGCGATCCTTGAAGAGTCGTTGGCCATAATTCAGACCAAATGTCGTGCGCTTGGTCGTCGTGCCGATGACGATACCGTCCTGATTCAAGTAACCCAGCGACAGCCGCCAGTTCGACGCGTCGCCGACGCCGGAGACGACGAGATTGTGATCGGCACCCATGCCCGTTTGCGTGACCAGGTCGAACCAATTGGTGGTGGCGTTGCCGAGCTGCGGCACATTCACCGGTGCATACGTCTGCACCGCGGTGCGGAACTGCGCGGCATCCAGCATGTCGGGACGCCGGTCGATCACGGAGCTGGAAACGCTGCCCGTGTACTCGAACTGTGGCGCGCCCCGGTGGCCACGCTTCGTCTGAATGAGCACCACGCCGTTCGCCGCGTTCGCGCCGTAGATCGCGGCCGATGAAGCGTCCCGCAACACGGTGATGGACTCGATTTCCTCGGGATTGATGGTGTTGAGAGGATCGCGACCGCTGACGGACAGGCCGCCGCCGGCACCGGTGCCAACCGGGAGCCCATCGATCACATACAGCGGCTCATTATCGGCCGTGACCGACGTCGCGCCGCGGATCCGGATCGACAGCCCGCCTCCCGGCTCGTTGTTGTCAACCACTTGGACGCCGGGGATCTTGCTTTGGATAAGCAGGGCGGGGGCGATGATGCGCCCCGTGTTGAACTGGGAGTCGGACACCTGCGTGACCGCGCCGGTAATGTCGCCGGCGCGCTGCGCGCCATATCCGGTCACGACGACCGCCGAGAGGCCGATCGCTTGGGCGGTGAGCGCCAGATCGACTATCACCGTATCGCCGCCCGCCACCATGACGGGCTGACTCAGCTGCACATAGCCGATCATTCTCGCGCGAAGCAGATCGCTCCCGGCGGGGACGCCGGAGATCGTGTAACGACCCTCATTCGAGGTCAGTGCCGTGCGACTCCCGACGGTGACGGTCGCTCCCGCGATCGGCTGCTGTGTGCTGTTGTCGGTGATGCGTCCGCGAATGGTGCCGGTGGGTTGTTGCGCGAAGAGTGGTGCGGTCCAGGTCAATGCCAGGAGCGCGCACATGAAATAATGGATACGGCGCATACGACCTCTCAGGCTGTAACGGTGGAAACTTGATGGGGCAGTCCAAAAGGCAGCCCGGTCCGGAGGGTGTCAAGGATTAGAAAGCCCGCGTACATTCCGGCATGCGCTACGATGCTTTCCGAAAACGGCTGGTCGAGGCGGTGCTGCACGCGCCCGGTGAGACGCCCGAGGCGCTACGCCGCGCCGTTCTGGAACACGGGTCCACCCCCCGTGCGCTAGCCAGCTACGTAGACACCGTCAAGCGCCACGCCTACAAAGTCACTGATGCGGACATCGCAGCCCTGCAGCGCGCAGGTCATTCCGACGACACTCTGTTCGAAATCACCGTCGCCGCGGCGGTCGGGGCAGCGCTGCACCGGCTCGATCGCGGCATGGCTGCCCTACGCGGCGAGGAGCCGGACTGATGCGCGTCCGCGCGATCGAGCATCGTCATCGGCTGCCGGAAAGGCTCAAACTGGGGCTGATTCGGCTGATCGGCGGGCGGCGCGTCCCCGACGTCGTGAAGACGCTGATGTACCGGCCCGAGTTCTTCGGCCGGCCGCAGTGCGCGTGGACGCAGGCGGTCATGCGGGGGCCGTCCGCGTGGAGTGTCGGCGAACGCGAGCTGTTCGCGGCCTTCACCTCGAAGCTCAATCAATGCGTCTTCTGAACGGAGTCCCACGCCGCGGTCGCGGCGCTGGCTCTGGAGGATGAACGGTTCGTAACAGCGGTCGTCGACGATTGGCGCACCGCGCCGCTCGACGCGAAGCTGCGCTCGATGCTGGGATTCCTCGAGAAGCTGACGCTGCGGCCGAACGACGTGCGGCCCGCCGACGTCGCGCCGCTGCGAGCCGCGGGTCTGTCGGATGACGCGATCGAAGACGCGATCAACGTCTGCGCGCTCTTCAACATCTACGACCGTCTCGCCGACGCACTCGGTTGGTACCTGCCGGACGCCGGAGGCTACGCGGCGTCGGCGCAGAACCTTATACAGAGGGGGTACCTGCTCTAATACGCGCTCACCAGTTGATCAGCTGCAGCCGATCGTTATTCTTCGCCACGACCATCAGCCGATCGCCGTTCGCGCGTTTCAGAAACGCCATGTGGCGCACCTGCCCGTCGATCGCCAGGCCGCTCTGCTCCATGTCCACCGCGGTAAATCCGCCGCGGCCGTCACCCTTCAGAAAGAGACCGTAGCTCGCGTCGTAGCGGCCCTCGATTGGCGTCACACCATAGAAGTTGCCGGCAACGACGAGGTCGGTCTTTCCGTCGCCGTCGAAATCGCCGGCCACCGATGCGTAAATGGGCGCGAACTGCGCCTCGATGGGAAGCGCGTGCAGCTCGAAAGTGCCATCCCCGCGGTTGATGGCGACGGCGCTGGCGAACGTATCCGCCTCGAGCACGCGCGCCTTCTTCAATTCGTTCCCCGGAATGATGTTTGGAATCCGGCTCGCGCCGAATGATTCATACGTCGGGTAACGCGTGCGCAACGACGGCATCACCTGGAGGAGCTCGTCGCGTCCCACCAACGGATAGCTGATGCCGTGGCGATAGGACGTGAGGATCTGCACCAGCTTCCCGGAATTGAAGAAGTCGCCGACATAGAGCTGCGCCGGCTCCGCACGCGACGCGCGAACAATCGAGTTCAGGCCGAGATTGCCGAGGACGAGATCGGGGCGACCGTCGCCGTTTAGGTCCGCCGCCTGAATGCTGGTCCACCAGCCGTCGGTGCCCGCGAGGCCGGCTTCCCTCGTGCGATCGACGAACCGGCCATTCTCCTGGTGGAACACGCGAACCGGCATCCATTCCCCGACGACGATGAGATCGAGCTTGCCGTCGCCGTCGTAGTCGATCCAGGTCGCCCGGCTGACCATCCCGATGGAGTCGAGCCCGGGAGCTTTCTCGCGCGTCACGTCGCGGAAGTGCCCGTGCCCGTCATTCTCGAGCAAATAGCTCTGCGGGGTGACGCCATACTGCCGCGCCACTACGCGGCTGCCGACGAAGAGAAAATCGCGGCTCGGCACGATGCAGGAGCCGTTGTGCGCGAAGCCGGGAAGCGCATCGGGTGACCGGGTGAAGTTGCCGTGGCCGTCGTTCAGATAGAGCCGGTCCTCGAGCGGCGCACCCTCCCAGAATTCGTTGCCGCCACTCACGACGTAGAGATCGAGATCCCCGTCGCCATCGGCGTCGAACAGCGCGGCGTCGACGTCTTCGTCCAGACTGTCGGCGCGAAAGGCGGGTTGGGGCACCGGGTGAAAACGGCCGCTCGCGTCCTGGAGGAACAGCTCGCCGGCCTGCCACTTCGCCCCTCCCACATAGATGTCGTCCCGGCCATCGCCGTTGACATCGCCGACGGCGAGCGCAGGGCCCTCGGTCGAGAGCAGGTGGGGCATCAGCGGCTCGCGGCCGAAGTCAAAGAAGGTGTTCTCCGCGTGCTTGTAGCTGATTGGCAGCCGATCGGTGACGTCTGAGAATAACGGCGGATGGGCGGATGGGCGGATGGGCGGTTGGCTGCGCGCATCAGCCTGCGACACGGTGATGAATTGATCCGCGGCGACGTTCGTCAGCGTCTGATAGCGCCGGTCGGGCCACATGACGGTCAGCGAGTCCACCCGCGACGTCGCACCGAGTCCAAAGTGAGCGCGCGGATCGACCGACGATTCAAAGCCACGTGTCGGCATTACCTCTACGAGCTGCCGGCCGCCTGGGCCGACAACAATGACCTTGGCGCCGATCCCTGCGGTGTTCGCTCCCGAGCCCCGCAGCGTCACCGTGAGATAGTGGTGATCGGCACTGTCCAGGTCCCGCGCCCGATTGCGGTACACCGCGGCGGGCGCGTTGAGATTGTTCACCACCAGATCGAGCGCGCCGTCGTTATCGAGATCGACGTAGGCGGCACCGTTCGAGAATCCCGCCGCATTGAGTCCCCACGCGACGGCGAGGTTGGTGAACGTCAAATCGCCATTGTTGTGGAATGCATAGTTCGGCTCTGGAACGCGCGGCATCTTCGCGATGAGTTGGGCGGCCGGCGGCTCCACGCCCGTGGGGATCCGGTCGAGGGACGCGATGTAGTCGAGATCGTTCGGCCGGCGATAGATGCCGGTGGTCACGAACAGATCTTTGCGCCCATCGTTGTCGAAGTCAGCGAAGAGCGGCGCCCAGCTCCAGTCGGTCGCGGCGACGCCGGCCAGCAATCCGATCTCGCTGAAGCGCAGCTTCCCTCCCGTGATGCCGCGGTTCAGCTGCAGCGTGTTCCGCGCGTACTGGTAGTGATAGCCCAGCGCGAGCTTCTGATTGAACAGGGAGTAGCTCTCCGTCGTGGCCGCGGTATTGAGGATGCGCTCGCTGTCGGGCAGCATGTCGAGCACCGCGAGATCGGGCCGGCCGTCGTTGTTGAAGTCCGCCGCATCGGCGCCCATGGAGAAGCGGCTCGTGTGCCCCGTCGCCTGGGCGATCGATTCCGTGAACGTCCCGTTGCAATTGTTGAGGTAGAGGAAGTCGTTCTCGGGAAAATCGTTGGCGATGTAAATGTCGGGGCAGCCATCGAGATTGACGTCGCTCACGGCCACGCCCAGGCCAAAGCCTTCCACCCCGCCGTAGATATGCGCACTCTCGCTGACGTCCACGAAGTGTCCGTGATCGTTGCGATAGAGCCGGTCACCGGCGCGGGCGTTGCGCTCCGTGCGGCTCGGGCTCTTCCTGGCGCGGAGCTCCGAGAAGGTGGAGCTGTTGAGGAGATACATGTCCAGGTCGCCGTCGCCGTCATAGTCGAAAAACGCGGCCTGGGTCGAGTAGCCGGAGAATCCCAGTCCGTACTCGTCGGTGCGGTCGGTGAAGGTGCCGTCGCCGTTGTTGATGTACAGCACGTTGCGGCCCTTCATCCCCAGATAGTCCACGCCGGACACGTAGATATCGAGCCGCCCGTCGCCGTTGACATCCGCCATCGTGACGCCGCTCTTCCAGCCGACGGAATCGGCGACGCCGGCACGCGCGGTGATGTCCTCGAACCGGAAGTTGCCCAAGTTGCGGTACAACCGGTTGGAGCCCAGGTTCGACGTGAAATACAAGTCGACCAGTCCGTCACCGTCGATGTCGCCCGCGGCCACGCCGCCGCCGTTGTAGTAGTACAGGTAATTGACGATGTTGACCGCGGAATCTTCCGGCAGCGTATTGGCGAAGTTGATCCCACTCGCCTCCGGCGCCACGGAGACGAACAGTGGTGGCGCGGACGGCGTGCCACGGCAGCTCGACAGGAGCGCCGCGAGTGCAAACAGAAACGCCAGACACTTGCGCAAGGGGCGCCAGTATAGCGTGAAAACTTTCCGTTCGCTCGTTGTCGTGCTGCTCCTCGGCGCCGTCGGTTGCCGGGAGAAGCCCATCGATCAGGGTGCGCTGATCACCGCGCGCACGGTGGGGCTCGAGCATCTCCAGCGGGGGCGGCTGCCCGAGGCCGAGCAGGAGTTAAAGACGGTCATCGCGCTCGCGCCGCGCGATCCGCTGGGCTACGCCAACCTGGGCCTTACCTATCTCCGTGCCGGCCGCTACGCCGAGGCGGAGTCGGAGCTCGATCGGGCACGGCGGCTCGATCCCAAGAATCCCGACATCGCGCTCATCGTGGCGAAGCTGTACATGCTGACCGGACGGCCCGCCGAGGCGCGACGGGTGCTCGCCGGCGTGACGCCCGACGCGCGGGTGTTCTACGCGATCGCCGAGCTCGAACGCCCGAACGGTGACAGCGTTTATGCGGTTGCGCCAGGTGCTCCAGCGCATTCCGGCCAACCGCGCGGTGCGACTACAGCTCGCGGATGCGCTCCTGCGGCTCGGTCAGACCGATAGCACGGTTCGCTACCTCGAGGAGGCGCGCCGGCTCCGTCCCGAGCCGCCCCGCGAGGCCAAGCCGCGTCTCGATGCCGCGTTGCAGGCCCTTCGTACCGGCCGGATGGCGAACGCCCGCGCCGAGCTCGATCGATTCCTACGGCTGCTGGAGGTCACGGCGCCCTACCAGGCGGCGCTCGCGGAGGTCGACGGGATCGAAGGGCCACTCGCCGGGCGGCCGGTCCTGGCATTCAGTCCGCAATCGCTGATCACGATGCGGGGGATGGGCTCAGCTCCGGCGTCCGCCACAGTCCAGTTCACCGATGTCACCGGTGAGACCGGCTTTCCCGAGGGCGGCGCCCCAGTCACGGCGCTCGCGTTGGGAGACTACGACGGTGACGGTGAGGACAATCTCTTGGTTGCCACGGCCGCGGGCGCGCGGCTGTACGCAGTCGATGGCGGTTTCGTGGCGGACGTCAGTGCGAACATGCCACTCCCGCTCCCCGCCGGTGCGGTGTTCGCGACATTCGCCGACTACGATAACGACGGCTGGCTGGACCTGTTTGCGATCGGGGCTGATGGTCGAGGGATTCTCTTGCACAATCGGGAAGGGAAGAGGTTCGACGATGTGACCGATGCCGCCGGGGTGCGTGACGTGGAGGGTGCGCGGCACGCCATCTTCGTCGACCTCGATCATGACGGGGATCTCGACTTGCTCCTCGTGGGCAACAATTCACTCGCCGCCTATCGCAACAACCTCGACGGCACGTTCACACTGTTTCCGAACGCGGACGGCATTGTCCAGGGCGGTACCGATGCCGCGTTCGCCGATGTGGACGACGATGGGCGCGCGGATGTCCTCGTAGCGAGCGCGACCGGCGCGGACGGCCTGTTCCACAACGACGGCGTGCGCGGCTTCACACGCACCGCCGACACGATCCGTGGCCAGGGGCCCGTCGCGATGGGCGACTACGACAACGACGGTGCCATCGACATCTTCGTCGCCGGCAGCGGTCTTTGGCACAACAACGGCAGCGGTCATTTCACGCACGATACGCGCTCACCGGCGCTCGCGCGCGCGCGGAACGCCACCGGTGGGACGGCGGTGTTTTTCGATTACGACAACGACGGCTGGCTCGATCTGATCGTCGCTGGGCCCCACGGGGCTTCGCTGTTCCACAACGACGGCACCGGCCGGTTCACGGACCGCAGCGAGCTGCTGCCGCCGGCCGTGCAACGCGATTCAATCGGGCCGCTCGTCGTCGCCGATATCGATGGCGACGGCGATCAGGATCTGATCTTTGGTGACCGGAGCGGCGTCCACGTGCTCCGCAACGAGGGCGGGAACGCGCATCTCGCCATGCGGGTGCGGCTAATCGCGCTGGGTGCCGGCAGCGGCAAGAACAACTCGTACGGCATCGGCGCAAGGCTCGACGTGCGCGCGGGCGAGCTGTACCAGACCCGCGTCGTGACGGAGCCGGTGATGCATTTCGGACTCGGAAGCCACTTCAAGGCGGATGTGCTGCGGGTACAGTGGCCCAACGGCGTGCCGCAGACCATCTATTTCCCCGGCACAGACGAGGACGTGCTCGAGCTGCAGCAGCTCAAGGGCTCGTGCGCCTTCCTTTATACATGGGATGGCACGCGGTTCCGGTTCATTACCGATGTCATGTGGCAGAGCGCGTTGGGAATGCCGCATGGACGCGGCGGCGACGTTCTCGATGATCTGCGTGAACACGACGATCGCTACGTCTCGAACCTCACACCGCTCCGCTATCAGGGCCTCACGGAGCCGCACGAGCTGATTCTCGATCTCGACAAGGACGCAGGGCGACCGGGCACGTTCCTGTTCCTGCGCGGCTGGATTTATCCGTCGGATGCGAGCATCAACGTCGCGCTGTCGCAACAACAGCAGCTGCGCGCGGAGCTTCCGGCGCTCGACGTGCGGGACGCCCGGGGGGGGGGCCGCTGGGTTCCGGTCCGCACCGTGGGTTTTCCCTCAGGCAAGGACAAGACCGTCGTGATCGATCTCGCGGGCCTGTTCCCGACGCGCGATCACCACGTGCGTCTGCGCACGAACCTGCAGGTCTACTGGGATCAGGCGTTTGTGGCAGACACGGGATGGGGGAAGGGGGAAGGGGGAAGGGTAACGACGCTCGCGCCGGTATCCGGCGATCTCCACTTCCGCGGCTTCTCGCGGATGTACCGGCGCGGCGGTCGTTACGGTCCGCACTGGTTTGCGTACGACGACGTCACGAAGGAGTCGCCGTGGCGGCCGATCACCGGTGCCGCGACGCGCTACGGCGATGTGCGCCCGCTGCTCGACCGCAGCGATGATCAGTTCGTCGTGATGGTGCCGGGGGACGAGGTCACGGTGGAGTTCGACGCGCCTGCTGACGCGCCGCCGCCCGGCTGGACTCGGGACTTCATCCTCTACTCTGATGGCTGGATCAAGGACTCGGATCTGAATACGGCGAACGGCACGACGATCGGCCCGCTACCCTACCACGCGATCACGTCGTACCCGTACGCACCGTGCGACGCGTACCCCGCGGATTCGGCGCGGCAGCGGTACCTGCGCGAGTACAACACGCGCATCATCAAGCCCCCCCGCCCCCACGGAGCGTTGGAAGAGCGCTGATCAGCGACTCGCGGCTCATGCCCAGGACTTGGTGGCGCCGGACGAGGACGTCGAGGTCCACAGGGTAGAGTCCGTGCGCGGCGGGATTGGCGAGGCCACAGACGTTCCGCGGGGCGATCGCATTGCTCACCCATTGAACGAAGTTTCGCCGATCGACGGTTGTGCGGACATGCCGCAGCCGCCGGAGGCTCGCGCGCGGCAGCCCGCCGAGCTCCGGATCGCCCACGCCGAGAAATCCCGACCACGCGTTGTGTTGCAGCAGGCGTTGGCGGACCTCTGCAAATGAAACAGTAGCGAAATAGATCATCGCATGTGCTGCGAAGAGATCAAAGCGAGCCATGGCGTGATACGCGCCCGCCACCAACCGGTCGATCTGATCGGCCTCGGCGCTCAAGAGCGCGTCATAGCGGGCGAGGTCTTGCTCGGTGGGTCCGCCCCCCCCGTTCTCAAAGAGCAGACCCAGGCGCTCGATCGCACGCAGGCTCCAGGCAATTCCGGTAGAGAAGAGTGGATCGACAAAGGCGTAGGCATGGGGGAGCATGGCCCACCCTTTCCCCGCCGCGCGCGTCAGACGGTGTTGAATCCGAGGCTTGTACGTGAGGGGCATGAGTGGCTTCGCGTCCGCGAAGAGCCTGCCGATCGTGGGATAGCGTTGCAGCAGGCGACGCCAGATCTCGTCAGGCGCTCCTGACACCCTCTCGTTCAGCAGGAACCCCGCGCTCGTAACGCCGTGGTCGAACCGAAGCGAGTACATCCACCCTTCATCTATAATGTGGTGCACCGCCGCCCAATCGTCTGGATAGGGGCCCGGCGGTAGGCCCGGCACGACATCAGAGAACAGGCGCACGCCATCGAAGTGGCTGAACAGGAGACCGGCGCGCGTGTGCATCCGGCTGAGCGCTGAGGGGATCGCGAGCTGCTGGGCCATGAAGCCGCCGGGGGGGGGTCCAGACGCGTCGATCACGAAATCGGCCCGCAACGCCCTCAGCATGTCGGCCGTCACCACGGTCCGATCGCGGTATTCCACGCCGGCGGCCACCGCGGCGCGCACGAAGTGGTGATCCACGTCGGCACGCAGCCAGTGATTGTCGGCGATGTGGTCGCTCGGGCTCGCGGCAACGAGCAGCCGCTCGGTGCGCGAGCCATCCCGGGCGAACGGCCGCCCGGCGTGGTGGCGGTAGAACGTGAAGCCGCGCTTCAGCCCGCGACCGAGCTCGGGGAAGCGGGCGACCCACCGGCCGTGGGCCGCGAGATGGTAGCAATCATCCAGCCCGTAGCGTGAGGCCAAACGTTCGAGCGCAAGATTGGCGAGCGGCGTGCTCGATTCGCCGATGGCGAAACGCGGGTGTGTGCCGCGCTCGAGCAGGACGACGTCGTGCCCCTGTACGGCGAGCACGCGCGCGAGCAGTGAGCCGGCGAAGCCCGAGCCGACAACCGCTACGCGCACACGGAACAGCTGACCGCGGGTTGCGATCGCCCGCTGAGATTCAT
>WNGG01010181.1_pt1 | contig 19874 bp, 19 predicted proteins | sample 5400661 | NCBI WGS metagenome assembly WNGG01 (sample SAMN13153372, study PRJNA577476) | soil metagenome | isolation source: 100 cm soil or saprolite under Garry oak tree replicate 1 | place: USA:California | collected 2016-06-15
CGCGGTGCGACGGCGAGAGCTGGTTGCCGGTCGAGCCGTAGACCTCGTTGTCGAAGACGCAGTGGATGAGGTTTCGCGGCGCCGCGGCCGAGATCATGGCGAGGATACCGAGGTTCATCAGCAGGTTGCCGTCCCCGTCCAGGACGACGACGCGCCGCTCGGGCCGGGCCCGCGCGAGCCCGAGCCCGATCGCGGACGCCAGTCCCATCGAGCCGATCATGTAGAAATTCTGCGGCCGGTCGCCGAGCGAGAACGACTCGCGGCAGACGTAGCCGTTCGCGTGGATCACCGGCTCGTCGCCGAGGCACTTCAGCACCGCGCCTAGCGCCGTGAGTCGCGACACGCTCGGCCTCAAGGGCGCGAGCGGGTGGCGGGCGAGGACCTCCCGTCCGCGCCCGGCGGAAGGGACCGAGCCGGACAGGACCCGCTCGCGCCCTTGGGCCCCGGTGTGGCCGGTCTCGACGACGCCGGGCGCGATGAGGAGCGCGACGGGAGCCGAGCGCGCGTCCATTTCGGAGGCGGCCCAGGCGACGTCGCGCTCGACCGAGTCGGCGGCGAGTACGCGGTATGGAATGCCGAGCAGCCCGAGCAAGCGCGGCGAGATCTCGCCCATCAGGATGTGCTCGGGCGCGTCCCGGCCGCCGAAGCCCCGCCACGTCACCAGGAGCAGCGCCGGCAACCCGTACAGGAGCGACAGCGACGCCAGCGCGTTCAGGCTCGTACCGAGCCCCGAATTCTGCATGATCACGGCCGCTCGACGCCCGCCCAGCGCGGCGCCGGCGGCGACGCCGACCGCGGCGTCCTCGCGCGTGGCCGCGAGGTAGCGGTCGGAGTCGGCCTCGAGGACCGCGATCAGGTCCTCGACGAGGGAGCACGGCACGCCGGTGGCGACGTCGAACCCGTGACGCTCGAGCAGCGACGCGAACGCGCGGCCGGAGATCACCCGACCCCTCAGCGGGTCACGCTGCGGCCGCCGCCCATGACGCGCAGGAAGTCACCGAGCGCCGCGAAGCGCATGAACGGGTTCTCCCGGCGCTCAGCGCCGAGCGTGGACGCGAGACCGCCGTAGTTGTGGCCGGGTAGGAGCACGATCTCGTCGGGGAGCGCGCCGAGCCGCTGCGTCAACGAGTAGTACATCTCGCTCGGATCGCTGCCCGGCAGGTCCGTGCGGCCGCACGAGCCGATGAAGAGCGTGTCCCCGGAGACGAGCCGGCCGTCGACGAGGAAGCACTGCGAGCCCGGCGTGTGGCCGGGCGTGTGCAGGAACGTGAGCGTGAGCCGGCCGACCCGGAGGGTGTCGTGGTTGTCCACTTTGACCAGATCCGACCCGAACCCCGTGAGGAACTCGCGCTCGGCCTTGTGGACGTAGACCTTCGCCCGCACCCGGCCGAGCAGCTCCTCGACACCAGGGACGCGCCCGGGCATGCCCCACGACGCGAGGCTTCCGCCGACGTGATCCTGATGGGTGTGGGTGACGAGGGCCCCGATGATCGTCATGTCGTCGGCTGCGGCCCGGTCCACGATGGCGTCGATCTCCCACGCGGGATCGACGACGACGCACTCGCGCGCGACGGGATCGCCGACGAGGTAGACGAAGTTCTGCATCGGGCCGAGCTCCATCTGCTTCAGGTAGACCGCGTCGTCCCGCATGGACCCGACTCTACACGAGGGGTCTCAGGTGCGCTAGAATGCCGCCGACTGACTCTTCATTCATTCCTCCGGGAGCCTATATGACGATAGCGGACCAGACCGCCGCGAGGCGGGTCACCTACCAGCTCGAGACGCTCTGGGACTACGACTACGTCCCGACGCACGAAGAGCTGGACGTGCTGTACGAGACGGCGAAGAAGAACCAGTGGAACGCGTCGACGGCCATCGACTGGACGCGGCCCATCGGCAAGGAAGGGCCCGTGCTCAACGTGCAGGTCGCCTTCGCCGGCACCCACTTCTTCTCGCGGCTCACACCCGAGGAGCAGAAGGAGGTCGAGATTCGCGTCTCCGCCTGGCGCCTCTCGCAGTTCCTCCACGGCGAGCAGGGCGCCCTCGTCGTGTGCGGCCAGCTCGTCAACTCGATCCCAGAGCTCGACGCGAAGCTCTACGCCTCCACGCAGGTCGTGGACGAGGGGCGTCATGTCGAGGTCTTCGAGCGGTACGTCAAGAAGCTGCACCGGATCTATCCGGTGGATCCCCTGCTCAAGGCGGTGCTCGACGAGATCCTCGCGACGAACCTGTGGGAGTTGAAGCTCCTGGGCATGCAGATGATCGTCGAGGGGCTCGCGATCGCGGCGTTCAACGTGATGCGTCGCCAGACGGGCGACCCGACGCTCGCGTCCCTCCTCGACTACGTGCTGCAGGACGAGGGGCGCCACGTGAACTTCGGCTACTTCGCGCTCCGGCGCGCGATCCCCGAGATGGAGCCGTCCAAGCGGGAGTACCTGGAGGACTTCACGTGCCGTGTCTGCGATCTCATGTACGCGCGTGACGAGCGGACCGGCTTCCAGTCCATCAAGACCGTCTGGAACGAGATGGGCTGGGACGGCGACAAGATCTGGCGCGACACCGTCGGGCACTCGCAGACGACGAAGGCGTTCAACAGCTTCCTGTTCCAGGAGAACCTGATGCCGCGCCTGCAGCGGCTCGGGCTGATCTCCGCCCGGGTCGAGGGACGCTACCGAGAGATCGGTCTCGTGCGCGACGCGCCAGCCACGTAAGGTGATCGAGGAGCGCCCCGGCGCGAAACGAGGAGCGCCACGGCTTGGCCGGGGCGCTTCCGAGCGGTGGGGGTCTTAGGGGCCATTTCGGGGCCCCCTAATCCAATGTCAGGAACGCGTAGCCGTACGCCTTCAGCTCGGCGTTGATCGTCGCGCGCTGCCGCCGCTCGGCGCGCCGCCGCTCGGCCGACCCCTGCGCGGCCCCGCGTCGCTCGATCCCGCGGCGGTCGGTGTCGCGCCGGTCCCAGATGACCTGCACGTTCTCCGCGCCGGCGAAAGTCTGCGTGAGATACCGGTAAATCCCCGGGCAGTTCCGCGCGACGATGAAGACCTCGCGCGTCACGGCGTCAGCCCTTGAAGTCGTCGGGGAGCTTGGGCGGCGCCGGCAGCTGCCCCGCGTCCACCGCGTAGATCGCCGGGTCGGACTTCGTGCGTACCCAGGCGCGCTTGTCCTCGCGGTGGCCGACGAGAAGGGTAGCGAGCTCGCCGCCGTCGGCGCGCAGCGCCGTCACCTCCAGCGTCGGCGCGTCGAGCCCGTACTTCGCCGCGTCCTCCCCCTTCGGGGCCGCGATCTCGGTCCACCGCAGACCGCGCAGCGTGAAGAGCAGGTTGTCCACCGCGACCCCCTTCGCCGCGCCACGCGTGGGCTCGAGGAGCTTCCACTCCGTCTCACCCGAGCGCTCTAGCAAGATCACCTGACCGCCGGCCCGCACCCGGAGGCGCTTGACGTCCTTGGGCTCGAAGTCGCCGAGGAGGCGACGGTCGCGCAGGTCCGTCAGCGAGAGCTTCTCGAGCTCGACGAGCGGCTTCGGCTCGACGAGGACGACGGGCCCCCGGTCCGCGATCCCGGCGTAGGCGGTGGGCGACCCGCCGCGCTTCTCGGACGACGGCGCCAGGAGCACGGTCGTCGGCGCGCCGTCCTTCGGGGTGAGGGTGACGCGCACGGCCGGCTTCGCCAGCCAGCGGGGAACGCCCGAGGCGTCGTCCGTGAGGAAGCCCTGGGCGCGCATCTCCAGCAGGCGTGCGAGGATCGCGCCGGCCACGGTCGGGTCGGCGGCGAGCGGCTCGGGGGCGACGATCTTCCAGCGGTTGTCGGCGTTCGCGAGCGTGACCCGACCATGGGCGTTCTCGAGCTCGACCCCCGCGAGCTTGTCGCGGTCGAACTCGACGACCGCGCGGTTGCGGAGCGCCGCGACCGTGCGCGGAACGGAATTCCACAGCGCGTCGGGGATCAGCAGCACGCTCGACTCGCCGGGCCGCATCGCGTACACGCCCTTCTTCTTGTCGTCGAAGCTGCCGACGAGGAGCGCGCGGCTCGTCCGGTCCTTCTCCTTCCCCGTGACGATGGTCAGACGGATCGGCCGGTCGAGGCCCCACGGGGCGAGCGACTTCGGCGCGTCGTCGACGAACTCCTTCACCTGCACTTCCAGAATCCGACCGAGGAGCTCCTCCACGACGTCCGCGTCCGCGCGCAGCGCCACCGGGCGCGTGAGCTTCCAGCGCGGGCCGTCGCGCTCGACGACCATCGTGGCGTCGGGCGTGGCGACCTCGATGGCGGCAACGTCTTTGCGGTCGAAGGCGAGGACGCTGCGGTCACGCAGGTCGGCGACCGGGCGCGTCGCCTCGCGTAGCACGCTCTCGCCCACCACGAATACCGCCGGCTTGTCGCGCTCGCGCGCGTAGACCCAGACGCCCGTCGGGTTCTTCCCGCCGAGGCTCAGGCCCAGCGTCCTGCCGTCCTTGAGCGTCAGCGTCACCTCGGCGGCCGGCTTGTCGAGCCCGAACTCGCCGAGCGAGGCGGGCTGCGCGGCGATCTCGCGATCGATCTTGGCCGTCACGAGCGTCGCGAGCGCCCCCTCGGCGTTGCCACGATGAGCGCGCGCCCGGACCGGCTCGACGAGCTGCCAGCCATCCCCCTCGCGCTTGAGCCGTATCGTCTCGGCGCCGCGCCTGAGGGCGATCTCGGTGACGTCCTTCGCGTCGGCGGCGAAGGCCCTCCCCCTCAGGCCCTCGGCCTTCTCGCGCTCGGGCGCCCAGCGCAACTCCCAGAGGTAGTAGAAGCCGCCCAGAACCGCGAGGACGATGGCGAGAGCGGCGGGCGTCTTCCAGCGCATCGCGCGGCTACTTGGTGGCGCGGCGGACCACGACGACGGCGATCCCGGCGAAGAGCGCCACGCCCGGCAGGATCACGAGTGATATCAGATTCACGGCGCGCTCCTGGATCTGCGTCAGGAAGATCGGCGCCACCCGCGAATCCCTCGGCCGGATGGCGATCTGCTCCTCGTCGCCGGAGAGCCAGCTGACGGTGTTGAGCAAAAAGTCCGGGTTGCTGGCGACGCCGAAGAACTCGTTGGTGGCGAGCGCCACCGAGCCCAGCACGACGAGGCGCGACTTGTCCTTCGTGACGGTGACCGCGACGATCAGGGGCCCCTTCTTCTCGTCCGGGTCCGGCTTCACCCGCCCGGAGTCGAGCTCCTGCCGATTGGTCTCGCCCCACGACTGCGGGCTCGTCCGGGCCAGCGCGCTGAAGGCCGCGCCCTGGGGCGCACCCTTCGCCTGGCTCAGGGACCGCGCCTGCGGGAACACGGTCATCGTGCGGAGGTCCCGGGTGATCGCGTGAGGGTCGTAGTCGACGACGACGGGCGCCGAGACCCCGAAGCCGGACAGCTGGGCGAGCGCGCTGTACTCGATCACGATGTCCTCGGCCGCCTCGATCCCGTAGGTGGCGAGGAGCTTCCGGAGCGTGGCGTCCTGGATCCGCTGGATCATCGGCGAGCCCAGCATGACGAGGAGCCTGCCACCGCGCGTCAGGTAGGCTCCGAGCGCCTCGCCCTCGGGCGCGAAGAGCTCGATCCGCGGCCCCGCCACGACGACGACCGCGGCGTCGTCCGGGATCTTGGTCTCGCGCGCGAGCACGAGCGGCTTCACTTCGTAGTTGGCGCGCTCCATCGCGGCCTTTGCCACGCTGAAGCCGGTGCGCTCCGAGTTGCCGAGGTCGGGCTCGCCGTGGCCCTGCACGACGTACACGACCCGCTTGCCCTCGCGCGTCACCTTCACGAGCGCATTCGTGATCGGCTCCTCGTCGACGGTGAGCACCTTCTCGTGCCGCCCGCCCGCGTCGAGCACGATGGTCCCGTAAGCCTCGACCCCGTACTGGGCCGCCAGCTTCGGGCCGAGGTCGAGGTCGACGACCTCCCACTTGAAGCGGCCGTTGGAGTAGCGCGCGTATTGCGTGAGCAAGCCGTCGGCGACGCGCTTGCTCGGCTGGTCGGGACGGAAGAAACCGAGCGCCCTCACGTCCGCTTTCAGCCCCCGCAGCAGCTGGATGGTTTGCGGCGACAGGCTGTGACGCCGATTCTCGGTCAGGTCGACCGACTTGTTGTGCCGGTACGACAGCGCCTCGACGAACCCCACGATCCCGAGGACGAAGAGGATCGTGATGACGGCGTGCAGGCCGTGGCGCGCCGTCCGGCCGGTGAGGGTCGCGCGCAGATCCCGGAGCCACGGCAGGGCGGAGACGGCGACGAGGACGACGCCTCCGATCACCAGCGCCCACCATAGCCGCTCGAACTCCGGCAAGAAGACGGTCACGAGCACCGCGCCCCCGAGGAACGCGATGCCGGCATAGAAGGCCCAGTCCGACCAGCGGTGCACGGCTCAGCCCCTCCAGCGCCGCGACTCGACCGAGCGCAGCGCGAGGAACAGCCCGAGGAGCGTGAAATCCACGTAGTAGATGAGATCCTTCGTCTCGAGCACCCCCTTGCCGAAGCTCTCGTTGTGCTCGAGCAGCGAAAGGTGACGCAGGACGCCGCCCCAGGTCGGCCCGGCGAAGTCGGCGAACCAGCCGGCGATCCACAAGCCCAGGAGCACCGCGAAGGTCGAGACCGCCGCGATGATCTGGTTCTCGGTGAGCGACGACGACAGGAGGCCGACCGCCAGGAAGGCCGAGCCCATCAGCACCAGCCCGAGGTACCCCGTCAGCAGCGGCCCCCACTCGAGCCGCGCGCCGAAGCGCCAGAGGATCGCGGGAAAGGCCAGCGTCAGGGCGAGCATCACTCCGTAGAGGCTGAGCGCCGCGAGGTACTTGCCCAGCAGCACGGCGCCGTCGCGGACCGGGTACGTCAGCAGCAGCTCGATCGTCCCCGAGCGGCGCTCCTCGGCGAAGATCCGCATCGTCAGGAGCGGCGTCAGGAAGAGCAGGATGACGCTCATGTTCGACAACAGGGGCCGCATGACCACGTCGGTCGGGTTCATCTCGCGGGCGAGCATCGGGTTGGCCGCCGCCTGGAGCGACATGCTGACGTAGTTGAAGAAGATGGCGCGGAAGAACCACCCCATGATGAACAGGAACGCGGTGATGACCGCGTAGGCGACCGCCGAGGTGAAGTAGAGCCGCAGCTCCTTCTTGTAGATCGGCCAGATCCTCATGCCCGGGTCCTCATCCCGAAACGGCCTCGTCCCCGGCGACGACGCGCAGGAAGACCTCCTCCAGGCTCGCGCCGACGCGCTTGAGCTCGAGCACGGTCCACTGCCGCGCGGCCGAGAGCCGGAAGATCTCGGCGCGGACGTCGCGGTCACGCTGCGACTCCACGAGCCAGCGGCCGGCGCCGTTGGTCCGGGCGAGCTCGGTCACCGCCGTGACGCCGGGAAGCGCGCGCAACCCCTCGGCCACGGCGGCCGGCACGCCGGCGATCTCCACTTCGACGCGCGCGGTCGGGAAGAACTGCTCGACGAGCGCGTCGATCGGGCCCTGCGCCACGATCGCGCCCTTGTGGATGATCACGACGCCGGAGCAGACCATGGAGACCTCCGGCAGGATGTGCGTGGAGAGGATCACCGTGTGGACCCCACCGAGCGACTTGATGAGCTCGCGGATCTCACGAATCTGCGCCGGGTCGAGACCGATCGTCGGCTCGTCGAGGATCAGCACCTCGGGGTTGCCGACGAGGGCCTGGGCGAGCCCCACCCTCTGGCGGTAGCCCTTCGACAGGGTGCCGATCAGACGCCTCTGGACGTCTGCGATGCGGCAGCGGTCCATGACGTCCGCCACGCGCCGCCTCCGCTCGGCGCGCCCCAGCCCCTTCACCTCGGCGACGAAGTCGAGGTAGGTCGCCACGCGCAGCTCGCTGTAGAGCGGCACGCTCTCCGGCAGGTAGCCGATGCGGCGGCGCACCTCGATGGAATCGCGGAAGACGTCGTAGCCCGCGACGCGCGCGGATCCGCCGCTGGCCGGCATGAAGCACGAGAGGATCCGCATCGTGGTGGACTTGCCCGCCCCGTTGGGGCCGAGAAAGCCGACGATCCGCCCCGCCTCGACGCTGAACGACGCGTCGCGGATCGCGGTCACCGGTCCGTAATGCTTGGTGAGGTTCTGAACTTCGATCATGAGGAGCGACGAGCGAGACCCATTATACCCCGGGCCCGGACGTCATCACCTCTGTCGCGTCCCGCAGCCAGGGCGGGAGCGCGATCATCCGGCTGGTCGCCGGATCCCAGCACGCGTGCAGGGTCGAGCCCGTCGCGACCGTCTCGCCGGTGTCGTCGTGGATCTCGTAGGCGAACCGGAACGAGGCGCGCTTGCGCTCGCTGACCCAGCACCGCACGCGGAGCAGGTCGTCGAGGCGCGCCGGCTTGGCGTAGCGTACCACCGCCTCGACCACCGGCAGGTGCACCTGCCGGTCGACGTCGGACATCGCCAGGCCGTGCTGGCGGAGGTACTCGACGCGGCCGACCTCGAAGTACGTGAGGTAGTTGCCGTAGTAGACGACCTTCATGCAATCGGTGTCCTTGTAGCGCACCCGGATCGTCGTGGTGGCGATCACCGCGTCACCCGGAGAAGCGCACGAGGGCGTCGATCACCGCCTGCGGCTGCTCCTCGGGGATGAAATGCCCGCTGCCCGCCACGGGCCCGCCCTCCACGCGCTCGCAGCGGGCCTTCCACACCCCGAGCATGTCCGTGGCCTGGGCCGCGCGCCCTTCGCCCCAGAGAACGAGCGTCGGCGCTACCACCCTCCGGTCCCGGTCGGCGCCGTCGTGCTCGAGGTCCGTCGTCGCCCCGGCCCGGTAGTCGTCGAAGGCGGCGCGCATCGCGCCCGGCAGGCGGAAGCAGCGCACGTACTCGGCGAAGGCCTCCTCCTCGATCGCGGCCGGGTTCAGCGCCCACAGACGAAACAGGTAGCGGAGGTAGACGTCCTCGCGGCCGGCGACGAGCGCCTCGGGCAGGTCGGGGAGCTGCTGGAAGAACCAGTGCCAGCGGGCGAGCGCCTTGTGCCGGTCGAGGTCGTGGAACACGTCCCACGTCGGCGCGATGTCGAGGAGCACCAGCCGCGTGAGCAGACCGGCGTGGTCGAGGGCGAACCGGTGGGCGACGCGCGCGCCCCGGTCGTGGCCGACGAGCACGACGGGCGCCAGCCCCAGCGCCGCGACGACGTCGGCGACGTCGGCAGCCATCGTGCGCTTGTCGTAGCCCGCGCGCGGCTTGTCGGAATCGCCGTAGCCGCGCAGGTCCGGCGCCACGACGGAAGCGCTCGGCGAGGGCGGGCATCACCTTGCGCCACATGTGACCCGTCTGCGGAAAGCCGTGGAGGAGGACCATGCCGGGCCCCCGGCCCAGGCGCCGATAGTGGATGCGGACGCGGTCGCGGGTGGTGACGACCGAGCGGATCAGAGGTACTGTCCGTATCGGATCTTCTCGACCACGCCGCGCACCCGCTTGTAGGCGTCGATGGAGTCGAGCAGGTCCTGCGTGCTGACGATGCCGGCGGCGACCCCGCCCGCGGCCTGGTGCACCTTGGCCTCGAGCGCGCGCCGGAGGATGTCGGAGATGTCGGCGCCGCTCAGCCCGCCCATCGTCGGCAGCACCTTCTGGTAGTCCACGGGCTCGAAGAGCTGCCGTCCCGCCTGCTTCTCGGTGCGCGCCCGGATCAGCTCGAGGATCTCGCGTTGCTCACCGGGCTCGGGCAGCGCGACCTCGACGAGGTGGTCGAGCCGCCCGGGCGCCACGAGAGCGGAGTCGACCGCGTCGGTTCGGCTCGTGGAGGCAACGACGAGGATACGCACATCGGTGGCCATGCCGTCCAGCTTCTCGCACAGCGCCGCGACGAGCCGCGCGCTCGCCTCACGCGCCTGGGGCGGCGGCAGCAGGTGCTCGAGCGAGAGCGCATCCGCCTCGTCCAGGAAGATCACCGCCCGGCCTTCCGCGCTGGCGATCCGCAGGATCTCCTGCAGGAGCTCGCCGGTGTTCGCGGTGAACTTGGACGTCAGGTTGAAGAGCTTGACGTGGTAGAAGACCGCCCCCGAGGCCGTCGCCAGCGCTTTGGCCAGCTTCGACTTGCCCGTCCCCGGCGGGCCGTAGAGGAGCACACCCTTGGGCGGCGCGATGCCCCACCGCGCGTAGGACTCGGGGCTCGTGAGCGCGAGCGAGAAGCCGCGCAGCATCGCCTTGGCCTGCGTGAGCCCGCCCACGTCGTCGAACGCCACGCGCGGGTCGACGTCGGTCTCGATCGCGTCCGACGGCCGCGAGTCGAGGGTCATCGGCGTGCCGCCGGTGCTCAGGTGGAGCGTCGCGTAAAAGGTATCGTCGCGTAGATCCGTGATCACGACGCGGGTGACCGAGACGTTGAGTCGCCCGAAGAGCGTGAGGAACAGGTCGTGGGTCAGCGGGCGCGGGGGCGTGACGCCCTGGAGCGGCACCGCGATTCCCGTCGCCTCGGCGGCGCCGATCGCCATCGCGAGGTGGCGCCCGTCGCGCTTGCCCTCGAGCACGACCGTGGGCGTGTTCGTCATCGGATCCAGCACCACCGCGACGACCGTCGCCTCCTGCGGACCCGCCACGCGCGGCGTCGGCTCGGCCCGCGGCGCCGACGTCGCGACGCGCGCGCCGCCGGCAACCGAGACCAGCACCACCGCCGATAGGGCGAGCGCTCCGATGCGGCCGTTCGTGCTCATGCCAGTGCGAGCCGGGCAGGCGAGCCTGTCGTCATGGCAACCTCCGTGGGCGCCGCGATCCCGCCGCGGCCCCGCCAGTATACAAGGCCGGTGCGCACCGCGGGGGCCGTCAGCCCGCCTCGTCACGCGGCGGCGCCGCGGGCAGGCGCGTCGCGAGCGCGCCCCCGATGAACAGGACCAGGGCGAGCACGCTCCACATCGGCCCGTAGCCGACGGCGTGGCTGACCCAGCCGAAGACAAACGCGCCCGCCGCCTGCCCCGCGAGGAACATCGAGCTGAACACGCCGAGCGTCCACGCGCGGCGCCCGGGCGCGCTCGCGTCGGTGACCAGCGCGGCGAGGCCAGGGTACAGGAATCCGTGGGCGCCGCCCGAGAGCAGGCCGGCGACGGCGAGCGCCGGCAGCACCGGCACCCCGCTCGTGCGCGTGACCAGGAGGCCCACGACGGCGAGGAGCGCCGCCGCGATCGCCTGCACGAACGACGACGGCACGATCACCGCCCGCCGGCCGCGCGTGTCGATGAGGTGGCCGCCGGCGACGCGCACGCCGACCGCCGCGAGCGCGTAGGCCGTGTAGAAGAGCGAGAGCGCTCGCACGCCGAGCTCCTCGGCGAACGTGGGCACGAAGGCGAAGATCGTGCCGGAGCCGAGGCCGAAGAAGACGGCCAGCGCCATATGGCGCTGCCGCACGTCCTCGAGCCCGCCCCGCGCGCCCTCGAAGAGTCCCAGCCGGGCCTCGCCGGGCGGCCGCGCCTCGCGCATGGACCAGACGAGCCCCAGGGGCAGGAGCGTGAAAACGGCGCTGAGGACGAAGAGCGCGCGGAAGCTCCCGTGCCGGATCACCCACTCGCCGGCGAGCGGCGCGAACGCCGACGGCAGGAAGCCCGACACGCCGTAGATGCCGAGCGCCCAGCCCCGGCGCTCCGGCGGCACGATGTCGACGATGTACGAGAAGGCCGCGACGAAGAACGAGGCGAATCCCAGCCCCTGCAGCACCCGCACGACCGCGAGCACCCCGATGCCGGGGACGGCCGCCGCGAGGATCGCCGACGCGAGCGAGAGACCGACCCCGATCAGCATGAAGGGGCGGCGGCCCAGCGCGTCCACGAGCGGACCGATCAGCGGCTGGCTGACGATCCCGACGGCGCTGGAGAGGCCCATCACGACGCCGATCTCCACCTCCGTGCCGCCGAGCGCCTTGATGTGAAGCGGCAGGAGCAGGAAGCCGTTCAGCGCGAGGGAAAAGAAGAAGTTCGTCGCCGTCGCCCTGACGAACGCGCCCTGGGCTAGAATGGGCGACATCGAGCGATTATCGCATGACGACCACCGACGCGGTCCTGCGCCGCGCCGTCTCGCGCGTCGGCGCGGACCTCACGCTCACGCTCGCCCCCGCGTTCCAGGGACTGCCGGACACCGCGCACGGCGGCAGCGTGCTCGCGGCCTTCGACGCCCTCGCGGCGCTCGACGGCCCGCGCGTCGTCGCGGGTCACTATCACAAGCGCGTCCCGCTCGCCACGCCGCTGGCGCTGCGTGTGTCACGCGGTCGAGATCGCGTGACGTGCCGTCTGCTCGACGCTGACGGCACCATGCTGGTGCACGGCTACGTCTCGGCCGGTGCGGTGATCGCGGCGGACGAGAGTCGTGCGCGTGGTGGGGTGGGGGGCGTGGCGGAGAAATCCGTTGGCCCTACCGTTGTCGAAGGCGACACCCACGAGCTCGAACGGGCGCATGGTCTACTCGCGGATTTCTCCGCCACGCCCCCCACCCCGCCACGCGACGCCTTCGCGCTGCCGGTGTCGCGCACGTGCTTCGCGTGCGGTGTGGAGAACAGGCTCGGGCTGCGTGTCCAGCTCATGGCCGACGACCACACGGTCGGTGGCACGTGGACACCACGCGCGGAGTTCGCGGCGGACGGTGGCACGCTCGCTCCGGTGGCGCTGACGACGCTGCTCGACGAAGCGGCGTTCTGGCTCGGCGCCCTCGCAACGGGTGAATCGGGCATGACAACCGAGCTCGCGGTGACACTCCACCGCCATGTGCGCGCCGATGCACCGGTCACGATCGTCGGGGCACGCGGGGCGGTGCGACAGCGCGCCGACGACGCTCGCTACTGGGAGACGCGCGTCGAGGCGCGCGACGCCGGCGGCGCCCTGATCGCGAGCGCCGCGATCACCTTCGTCGCCGTGCGCGGCGCGGCCCGGCGACTCGCCACGGGGCTCCTCGCGATGAACCCGCCGGACCTGCTCCGGCGGGTCTTTCCCGCCTACGTCCGGTAGCGCGTGACGCTCGCGACCGCGCGCTGGCTGATGGTCGTCGTGCCGGCGTCGCTCTACTTCTTCTCGTACTTCCACCGCGTCGCCCCCGCCGTCGTCGCCCAGGACCTCATGCGCGATTTCGGCATTCCGGCCGCCGCGCTCGGCACGCTCGTGGCGATCTACCCGTACGTCTTCGCGGCGATGGCGCTCGTGGCGGGGAGCCTCGCCGACACGCTCGGGCCGCGCTGGACGCTGACGCTGGGGGGCGTGACCATGGGGCTCGGCGCGGCGCTCTTCGGCCTCGCGCCGACCTTCGCCGTCGCCTTCGTCGGGCGCCTGCTCGTCGGGCTCGGCGCCTCGGTGATGCTCATCGCGTGGCTCGCGCTGGCGGCCGAGTGGTTCCGGGCCGACGAGTTCGGGACCTTCTCCGGCCTCACGCAGACGATCGGCAACGCGGGCGCCCTCGTGGCGTCGTCGCCGCTGGCGCTCGTCGTCGAGACCGCCGGCTGGCGCCTCACGTTCGTCTCCATCGGCCTGCTGACGCTGCTCCTGGCCGCGGTCGCCGCCGTCATCGTCCGCGACACGCCGCAGGCGCTGGGTCTCCCGCCGGTGAGCCCCGGGCGCGGCGCGCGGCGGGCCGAGCCGCTACGCGAGGTGCTACGCGGCGCCCGTGATGTCGTCACGAACGGCCGCACGTGGCCGCCGGTGCTTGCGGCCGGCGGCGTCTACGCGAGTGCGATCGCCTTCCAGGGGCTCTGGGGGGTTCCGTACCTCACCCAGGTCTACGGGCTCCCGCGCGTGAGCGCGGCGACGGTCATCGCGATGATCGGGGTCGGCTTCGGCATCGGCTCGCCCCTGATCGGGCGGCTCTCCGATCGCTGGGTCGGCCGGCGTCGGCTGCCGATGATGATCTCCGTGGCCGTCTACGCGCTCGCGTGGCTCGTACTGGCGCTGCCCGCCGAGCCCATGGTCCCGCGCGCTCTCCTCATGCCGTTCTTCTTCCTGCTCGGGCTCGGCTCCTCGGGACTCGTGCTCGTGTGGAGCTGCGTACGAGAGGTCAACGACCCCGCGCGCGTGGGCGTGGCGGTCGGCTTCTGCAACATGCCGATCTTTCTCGGCTTCGCGGTCTTGCAGTGGCTGACGGGCGTGATACTCGACGCTCACTGGACGGGCGGGATGCTGGGCGGCGCGCGTGCGTATCCGGTCGACGCGGCGCTCGGATCGCCCCGGCGGAGCCGTGGCGCTCCTCGATAACCCGAAGCGCTCGGCGGAGCCGCGGCGCTCCTCGATGACCGGAGGGGTGGCTAGCGGTGGGTGATGTCGCGAACGCGGACCTGGACCCGGGCCGGCTGCATCTTGTCGCGGATCATGCGGGCCAGCGGCAGGAGGAGCAAGAGAGAGCCACCCGGCATGATGAGCGCCGCGAGGGCGAGCCAGAAGATCTCGCCTCTCCACCACGGGGAGCTGTTCCCCCGTCGGCCCCAGCGACTCAGCAGCGCGGCGATCCTTTCCATGTTCCTCTCCTCCCGGCGTTCCACTATTGCAGCGGGGATGCCACCCCGGGAGGAGCGCCGGTGCCGACGGGCTCGGGCTTCGAAGAGATGGAAAGAAGCCTATTGCAACCGCTACTTACGGAACGAGGCCGGAAGCGGCGGGACTGACGAAGGCGCGGGGCTCACCGCCGGGGTCCTCCCCCGTCGGTGAGCTCTTGAGCAGGCTGCTGGTTGATTTTCAGCCGAGACTCAGGCCTTCAGGTGCTTGTCGAAGAAGGCCAGGCACCGCTTCCAGGCGTCCTCGGCTGCCTCCTTCTTGTAGACCTGGGGCCGGTCGTCGGAGAAGAAGGCGTGCGGAGCGCCGTCGTAGAGGACGAACTCCACGCTCGGATTCGTCTTCTTGAGCTCGGCCTCGAAGCGGCGCACGTCCTCGCTGGGGATCCCCTGGTCAGCGCCCCCGTACAGACCGAGCACCGGCGCCTTGATGCGCGAGACGAGACTGAAGGCGTCCACGCCGGGCGCGTCCGGGTACGCCCGCTTGACGTGGCCGTACCAGGGCACGGCCGCCGTCACGCCGAGGTACTCGGCGCTGAAGTGCAGCGTCAGCGCGCCGCCACCGCAGAAGCCGGTGACGCCGAGCCGCTCGGCGCGCGCCCACGACTGCTGCCTGGCGAAATCGGCGGCCGCCGCGATGTCGCCCAGGTATTGCTTGCGCGTCACCTTGCCGGAGATCGCGCCCATCTCCTGGAAGTTCTTGCCCTGCATGCCGCCCTCGCGTAAGTAGAGCTCCATCGCGATCGCGTAGTGGCCCGCCTGCGCAAAGCGTCGCACCACGTCCTTGTTGTGCTCACTGTTCCCTGTGAAGCCAGAGATCACGACGATGATCGGATACTTCCCCGCGCGCTCGGGGCGCGCGTCGTAGCCGGGGATCATGCTTCCGCCGGCGTTCAGCTGGATGTCCCGGGCGGTGATGCCCTTCGCGTCGGTCACGATCGCCTGGGCGAGCGAGATGCCCGGTGTGAGGACACCGCCGACGCTCGTGTAGGCGCCGAACTTCAAGACTTCCCTGCGGCTCAACGGATTGACCATCGTGGCCTCCCTGGGGATGGAGTGATTGCGGACCGTCAACCTGCGGGACGAGGCCGGGGTTCCCCGGACGCGGCCGGAGGGGTGGCGGGGGCCCGCCGCTCGGCGTCCACCCACTCCTGCCAGGTGTCCGGGCGTCCGCCGACGGCGACCCGACGGCCGCCCCGGACCAGCGGCGTCCGCAACAGCCGTGGCTCGACGAGCGCGCGCTCGATCAGCCGCTCGGGCGAGTCGCCCGCGACGCGCAGGCCCAGGTCGCGGAAGCGCTTGCCCTCGCGGGCGATCAGCGACGCGGCGCCGAGCCGCTCGGCGAAGCGGCGCAGCTCGCCGCGCGTCGCGGGCTTCCCGTCCATGTCCACGAAGTGGACGGCGACGCGCCGCTCCGCGAAGAAGCGCAGCGCCTTGCGCGTCTCCTGGCAGTCGCGGAAGCCGAAAATCTGGACGGTCACTCGAGGACGGTCACGCCGCGGCCGCCCGCTCGGCGGCGGCGCGGAGCGCCTCCCACGCGGCGAGCGCGACCTCGGGGGTGCCGGGCTGGTTGGGGCCGCCGACGTGCGGGCCGTGGTAGTCGGAGCCGCCCGTGGCGACGAGACCGTGCTGGCGACAGAGTCCGAGGTACTTCGCCGTCTGCGACGTCGAGTGCTCGTGGTACCAGCACTCGATCCCCATGAGTCCCGCGGCGACGAGCTCGGGGATCAGCGCGTCGTGATCGCCGAGGCCGGGGTGCGCCAACACCGGCACGCCGCGCGCGCGACGAATGATCGCCACCGCCTCGGCGGGCGTGAGGCGCTTCCGGGCGACGTGGGCCGGTCCGCCGGCGCGCAGGTACCGGGCGAAGGCCTCTTTGACGGACTTGACGTAGCCGCGGTCGACCATCGCCTGGGCGACGTGCGGCCGCCCGGGCGAGCCTTCCTTGACGATCGCGAAGACCTCGTCTGGAGTAAGCGGGAGTCCCAGCTCCGTCAGGCGGGAGCAGATGAGCTCGACGCGCGCCGCGCGCTCGCGGCGCTGCTCGGTGAGGAACGCCTGGAACCACTCGGCGCGCCAGTCGACGCAGAAGCCGAGGACGTGGACCTCGCCGCGCTCGACGTCGCAGTTGATCTCGAGACCCGGCACGATCGTCATCCCGGCGTGCGCGCGCGCCTCGTCCATCGCCTCGGCGAGCCCCTCCGTGGAGTCGTGATCGGTGATCGCGAGCACGGTCACGCCGCGACGCGCGGCGAGGCGCACGAGGTCGCGGGGGGCGAGGGTACCGTCCGACGCCGTCGTGTGCGAGTGGAGGTCGACGGGACCGGGCATCTACCTCACGCCCGACGCCCGTCGCCGCAGAGATACTCGAGGATCGTCCGCACCGCCATCCCCGTCGCGCCCTTGGGCCCGAGCGGCAGCTCCTTCTCCGTGAACGCCGGCCCCGCGATATCGAGGTGCGCCCACGGCGTGGTCCCCGCGAACTCCTTGAGGAACAGCCCCGCCGTGATCGCGCCGGCGTTGCGGCCTCCCGTGTTGTTGAGGTCGCCGACGTCGCCCTTGAACTGCTCCTTGTACTCGTCGATGAGGGGCAGCTGCCAGACGCGCTCCCCCGCGGCCTCCGCGGCGACGAGCACGCGCTGGGCGAGCGTCTGGTCGTTCGCCATGAGCCCCGCGCAGAGCGTGCCGAGCGCCACGACGCAGGCGCCGGTGAGCGTGGCCATGTCGATGATCTCGTCGGCCTTCACGCGCTCGCGCGCGTAGCAGATGGCGTCGGCGAGGGTGAGCCGCCCCTCGGCGTCGGTGTTGCCGATCTCGATCGACGTGCCGTTCATCGCGCGGAGCACGTCGCCGGGCCGAATCGCCGTCCCTGAGGGCATGTTCTCGCACGCGGCGACGAGGCCGTGCACCTCGACCGGGGGCCGGAGCGCCGGCAGGGCGCGCATGATGCCGAGCACCGCTCCCGCCCCGGCCATGTCGTACTTCATCCGGAGCATGCCGTCGGCGCTCTTGAGATCCAGGCCGCCGGAGTCGAAGGTGATCCCCTTGCCGATCACGGCGATGCGGCGGCGCGCGCGACCGCGCGGTGTGTACCGGAGGTGGATGAACTTCGGCGGCTGCGCGCTGCCCGCGGCGACACCGAGGAAGGCGCCCATGCCCAGCCGCCGGCACGCCGCGCGATCGTAGACCGTGAGGCGGAGGCGTCCCGCGCGCGCCACCTGCGCGGCCTGGCGCGCGAGGTCGGCGGGGTGCAGGTCGATCGCGGGCGTGTTGATGAGGTCGCGCGCGAGCCACGTGCCCTGCGCGAAGGTCTCACCGCGCCGGGCGCCGTCGGCGGCTTCGCGCGTGACCCGGCGGTCGGCCTCGACGAGGCGCACGCTCTGCACGTGCCGGTCGGACTTCTCGCGCTTGTACCGTTCGAAGGCGTACGCGGCCAGGAGCGCGCCCTCGACCAACGCGTGGGCGCGCCGGCGGATCGGCACCCGCTCGCCGAAGGCCTCGATCGCGACCGCGCGCGCGCCGAGGTCGCGGGCGCGCCTCAGCCCGACGGCCGCGGCACGGCGGAGCGTCTCCGCCGTGACTTCGTCGCGCCGTCCGAGTCCGACGAGCACGACGCGCGACGCCGAGGCGCCGCCGTCGACGTGGCAATGCGTGACCTGACCGGCCCTCGCCTGGAAGCGCTCGGCGGCCACGAGGGCGGCGAGGCGGCCGCGCAGCGCGCGGTCGACGAGGCCCGTCACGTCGTCGATCTTCACCCAGCGCACCTCCGCCGCGTCGCTGCCGGCCGTAATCGTGTCCGATTCGGGAAACGCCAAATAGTCCACGAGAAGCCAATGATAACGGATGCGTCCGGCATCGTCGGGCACGACACGGTCGAGGACTCCGGCGAGGCCGCCGAGGCGCACGCGCACGCCGCATTCCTCCTGGACCTCGCGCACGATCGCCTCCGCCGTCGTCTCACCCAGCTCGACGAGGCCACCGGGCAGGCTCCACTTGCCCGGGAGCGGCGGCTTCCCCCGGCGCACCAGCAAGACGCGTCCGGCGTGCAGCACGACCGCGCCCACGCCGACGCGCGGATAGTCGGGGTACTCGCGGCTCACTCGGTCGTGGACGCGAGCCAGGCGTCGGTGGCGTAGCGCTCGTCCACGAGCGTCGCCACGCGCGCGGTCTCGTCCGGCGTGAGACCGCCGGGCCTGAGATCGAGCCGGTGCTCGGCCTCGAAGGCGTCGGCGAGCGCCCGCGCGACCTCGTCGAAGGGCGGCCGACGCCCGAGCGCCGTCTCGAGGGTCGTGAGCGTCGCGAGCGGGTCGCGTGTCGTCGGGAAGAGCTCGCGGAGGCGTGACGCATCGGCGCCGAGCAGGACGGCGCCGTGCTGGAGGAACGACGTCCCCTGCCGGCGCTGGGCGCTGCCGACGACCTTCCTGCCGGCGATCTCGATCTCGAAGACGCCGGTCCGCGCGAAGCAGAAGGCCGGCACGGGGCCCTCGGGCGGGCGCTCCGGCACCATTTCGGCGGGAGCACCGAGCGCGCGGAGACCGCGCAGCAGTGCGCGCGCGATCCACTGATAGGTCTCGAGCAGGTCGGGGCCGATCCCGAGATCCTCGGCGGTCGCGACGACGGAGTAGGTCAGCTCGCGCTCGGGGCCGTCGTGGTAGATCGCGCTGCCGCCCGTCGGCCGGCGGACCACTCCCACGCCGAGCCGTCGGCAAGCGTCGACGTCGACGTGACGGTCGAGCGGCTGGCCGTAGCCGAGCGAGACCGTCGGCGGCGCCCAGGCGAAGAAGCGGAGCGTCGGCGGGCTCTCCCCCGCCTGGCGTCCACGCCACAGCGCTTCGTCGATCGCCATGTTCTGGGCACCGTCGCAGGGCTCGGTGACGAGGAGCCGCCAGCTCACGCTCTTAGCATCGCATTACGTGAGGTCAAGGCGATATCCCTTGATCGTCAGCCCCGGCGCCGGCTGGAAGTCCAGCTCGGGGGCGCGGACAAAGCCCATGCGCTCGTAGAGGCGCACGGCGACCCGCATCATGTCCGTGGTGTGGAGGGACAGCGCGTCCGCCCCCGAGCCGCGCGCACGGTGCACGCATTCCTGCATGAGGGCCGCGCCGACGCCCCGACCGCGCGCGGCCGGCGCGACGGCGAGGAGGCGCACCTCCGGCCACCGCCTCCGCATCGACGCGCCGCCGGGGACCGACATGTCGGTTCCCGCCGGATAGAGGAGGACAGCTCCCGAGAGCGTCCCCGCGTCTTCCGCGACGATCTGCGCGGCCGGCGCCGGTCGCGCGAGCGTGGCCAGTATGTTCCGCCGGTACGTCTCCCACAGAGTCGGAATCTCCGCGGCATACTGCTGATACGCGGCCAGCGTCACCGCACGGATGGCGTCCCGGTCGTCCGCGCCCGCCTCGCGCACGCGGGAGGG
>WNGG01002748.1_pt1 | contig 19873 bp, 24 predicted proteins | sample 5400661 | NCBI WGS metagenome assembly WNGG01 (sample SAMN13153372, study PRJNA577476) | soil metagenome | isolation source: 100 cm soil or saprolite under Garry oak tree replicate 1 | place: USA:California | collected 2016-06-15
CGCTCGCCTGGCGTCGATGTGTTCGGCTCATCCTCGGTGCTGCAGGTGGCGGTCTTGACGCCCTTGAGCACGAGGTCGAGCAGCTCGTCGGCGAGATCCGGACTGTCGCCGAACGCGAACGAACGCAGCCCCCGATAGGTTTCCGGGACCATCGAATCGCTCACGAACTCAATCCTCCCGCCAGCGCCGGGACGTCGAGCGGCTTGAAGCCGTAATGGGCGAGCCAGCGCACGTCGCTCTCGAACAGCTGCCGCAGGTCGGACATGCCGTATTTCAGCATCGCGATGCGGTCGATGCCCATGCCCCAGGCAAAGCCCTGATAGACGTCGGGATCGATGCCGCAGGCGCGCAGCACATTCGGATGCACCATGCCGCAGCCGAGAATCTCCAGCCAGTCCTCGCCTTCGCCGAAACGGATTTCGCCCTTGTCGCGCCGGCACTGGATATCGACTTCGAGCGACGGCTCGGTGAACGGAAAAAACGACGGCCGGAATCGCATGTTGATGTGATCGACCTCGAAGAACGCCTTGCAGAATTCATGCAGGATCCATTTGAGGTGGCCGAGATGCGAGCCCTTGTCGATGACGAGACCTTCGACCTGGTGAAACTGCGGCGTGTGGGTGGCGTCGGAATCGATCCGATAGGTGCGCCCCGGACAGATGATGCGGATCGGCGGCTTCTGGGTCAGCATGGTGCGCACCTGCACCGGCGAGGTGTGGGTGCGCAACAGCATGCGCGAGCCATCATCCTTTGGCTGGAAGAAGAACGTGTCGTGCATCTCCCGCGCCGGATGGCCTTCGGGAAAATTCAACTTGGTGAAGTTGTAATCGTCGGTCTCGATATCCGGGCCTTCGGCAATCGCAAATCCCATGTCGGCGAAGATCGCCGTGAGCTCGTCCATCACCTGGCTGAGCGGATGAATCCGGCCCTGCTCGGCGGGAGTCTCGCGCGGCGGCAGCGTGACGTCGATGGTTTCGGACGCCAGCCGCGCATCGAGTGCGGCGGATTTCAGGATGTCGCGGCGCGCGGTCAGCGCCTGGTTGACCTTGTCCTTGGCGAGGTTGATCGCCGCACCCTGCGTCTTGCGTTCGTCCGGCGACATCTTGCCGAGCGTTGCCAACAGCGCGGAAATCGAACCCTTCTTGCCGAGCGCCGCGACGCGCACCGCCTCGAGGGCCGCTTCGTCGCCCGCGGCGGCGATCTGGCTGAGGATGTGGGATTCGAGTTTTGCAAGGTCGGTCATGGCGACGGTCACCTTTTGGGAGCGCGCGCAGCCCGCACACGAGGTCGTCATCATCCGCGAAAGCGGATGATCCAGTAACCCCCGTGCTCAAAATGTTGGTCGGTGGTTACTGGATGCCCCGCTTTCGCGGGGCACGACACCGGAGTTGCAGGACGCCGCAGCGATAGCGAACTTACGCCGCCAGCGCGGCCTTGGCCTTTTCAGCGATCGCCTGGAACGCCGCCGGCTCGTGGATGGCGAGATCCGACAGCACCTTGCGGTCGACCGTGATGCCCGACTTGGCGAGGCCGTTGATAAAGACGCTGTAGGTCATGCCGAGCGGACGCACGGCGGCATTGAGGCGCTGGATCCACAGGGCGCGGAAGGTACGCTTCTTGCGCTTGCGATCGCGGAAGGCGTATTGCGCGGCCTTCTCGACCGCGGCCTTGGCGGTGCGGATGGTGTTCTTGCGCCGGCCGCGGAAGCCCTTGGCAAGTTTGTAGACTTTCTTGTGCTTGGCGTGAGAGGTCACACCGCGTTTGACGCGAGACATGACGGATCTCCTTCATCTCAAAAAATGGGTGACGAATCGCCGCGCGGACGCGGCTTGGCAAAATGGGACCGTGATCGCGTGGTTGCGATCAGGCGTTCGGCAAGAAATACTTCTTGATGTTGTCGCCGTCGGTCTTGAACAGCACGCGGGTGCCGCGAAGCTGACGAATCTGCTTCTTGGTCCGCTTGATCATGCCGTGGCGCTTGCCGCGCTGGGCGGCCATCACTTTGCCGGTGGCAGTCACCTTGAAGCGCTTTTTAGCGCCTGACTTGGTCTTCAGCTTGGGCATTTGGCTCTCCTGTTGCCGCAACACGAAAGCGCCCGTAAAGGCGTCCGGTCGGCTGAAATGCTCGTTAGAGCGTTGAAAGTGCTCGGTTATTTCGTAAGCGAAACAATCGGCACGGGCATCGACACGGCAGCCCTTAATCAGCCGGGCGATGAGGTTGCGCTTATGGCAGAGCCTAGCCAGATTGGCAACGATGAACGCTGGAACCGCCATGCCCTGATGCATCACCTGACGCCATCAGCGGTGCAGCTTTAATGGGAAAGAAAATGAGGATATCAGCCCGGCCGATGGCCCTTTTTGCCGATTTCAGCACGTCGCGCGCCTTGCAATGGATTTTGGTCGCTGCCGTTCTCGCCGCTGTGGCCGCGCCTGACGCCGCCGATGCCAGGAAGGCCGGCGCAGCCGTGGCGGCCGGCGGCGGCTACGATGGAATCTGGAACGTTCTGATCATCACCCAGGCCGGCAGTTGCGATCCTGCCTACAGCTATCCGTTCCGGGTCTCGGGCGGCCGCATTTTGTCCATGGGGCCAGCCAATGTGTCGGGAAGCGTTGGCCGGGGTGGCGCCGTTGTTGTGAGGATTTCGGCCGGCGGCAGGACGGCATCAGGCAACGGTAGGCTCGGCGGTAGCACCGGCGCGGGCCGCTGGACCGCCAGAGTGTCGAGCGGAAACTGCAGCGGCAGCTGGCAGGCCACGCGGGGGTAACCGTTTCTTAAAAGAAAATGGCCCGCCAGATCGCCTGACGGGCCGTATTCCAAAATTCACAAACCCGAATGGCTGCTACTAGTCAGCGTGGCGCCAGAACCATCACTACCTGACGGCCCTCGAAACGCGCGTCCTGCTCGACCTTCGCGATCTCGGCGACATCGCTCTTGACCTTGTCCAGAAGCTTGGTGCCGATCTCCTGATGGGCCATTTCACGGCCGCGGTAGCGCAGGGTGACCTTGACCTTGTCGCCCTCTTCGAAGAACCGCTGCATGGCGCGCATCTTCACGTCGTAATCGTGATCGTCGATCATCGGCCGGAGCTTGATCTCCTTGATTTCGACGACCTTTTGCTTCTTGCGGGCTTCGGCGGCTTTCTTCTGCGCCGAATATTTGAACTTCCCGTAATCCATGATCTTGCAAACGGGAGGATTGGTATTGGGCGAAATCTCCACAAGGTCCATGCCGGCTTCCATCGCCATCTTGATGGCGGCGATCGTTTCGACATTGCCGTGGTTCAGGCCTGTCTGATCAATCAGCTGGATTTCGTGGTTGCGGATTTCATCGTTGGTGCGCGGCCCGTCTTTGGTGGCAGCGGGCGGGGCTCTGTTGGGACGGCGAATGGGTAACTCTCCAAGGTTGTGGACGAAGGCAGTAGTGTGAAGGAATAAGGCTCAACGGGCAAGCCAACTCGGACACTTGCGGTACAAAACGGTCAAATGCGAGGCATTTTGGTCACGCAGACAACGCTTACCGGTGCCGAATGTTCAGATCAGCCCAGATAAAGGGCGAGGGTTCGCTCCGCAAGCGTAGCGATGGCCCCCTTAGCCATCGGCCTTCCGTTGACGGATCGGGCCTGCTCACCCAAACAACAGCGAACAAGGGTAACGATTCATGACCAATTCAGCCACATCCGGACCGCAGCCTGCCGTCATCGAGGTCGGCAAGGATGGCGCCGCGCGCAATATCGCGGTGCGCGCCCGTGCCGGCGGCGCGCCCGGGTTGCTCTGGCTGGGCGGTTTCAATTCGGACATGCAGGGCACCAAGGCCATCGCGCTGGATGCCTGGGCGGCCGACCACGGCCGCGCCTGCGTTCGGTTCGATTATTCCGGCCACGGCGAATCCGGCGGCGCGTTCATCGATGGTACTATCGGGCGCTGGCTGGAGGAGAGCGTCGCTGTCTTCGAGCAGTTTTGTGCAGGCCCGCAGGTCGTGATCGGCTCATCGATGGGCGGCTGGATTGCCCTGCTGCTGGCGCGGGAACTCGGCAGGCGCCGCGGCATTGGTCACGCGACCCTGGCGGGGCTGGTGCTGATCGCGCCGGCGCCGGATTTCACCGAAGAGTTGATGTGGAAAGGCTTTTCGCCCGAGATTCGCCAGCAGATCGAAACCAAGGGCGTGTGGCTGCGGCCGTCGCGATATGGCGAGCCCTACCCGATCACGCGCGCGCTGATCGAAGAGGGCCGCAACCATCTCTTGCTCGGCAGCGCCATCGACGTGGGATGCCCGGTTCGCATCCTGCAGGGCGCGCAGGATCCGGACGTGCCATGGCGGCACGCGTTCGCGCTGGCGCATCGGCTGCCTGTCGACGACGTGGTGCTGACGGTGATCCAGGACGGCGATCACCGCCTGTCGCGGCCGCAGGACATCGCGCGGATGATCGCGGCGGTGGCGGAGATTGGGTAAGGTGTTTGCCATTAATGAAGACATGTTTTCTCCCCCGCTTTCGCAGGGCATGACGGCAATGTTGTCGGGAGAAGCGCCATGAACACCACCGCCATGCTCCTCGCATTTTGCGACGCCGTCGAACAACGCAACGGGGCGGCATTCGCCGCACTGTTCACCGAGGAGGGGGTCTACCACGACGTCTTCTACGGCGCCTTCGCAGGCCGCGCCAAAATCGCCGAGATGATCGACGACTGGTTCTATCGAACCGCGACGGATTTTCGCTGGGACATGCACACGCCGGTCAGCGACGGGCAGACGCTCTACGCCCGCTACACGTTCAGCTATCGCTCATTGCTGCCGGAAGCCAAGGCGGCGCGCGCGATGTTCGAGGGCGTCGCGATCATGAAGCTCAAGGATGGCAGGATCGCCGAGTACCACGAGGTCGCCAACACCGCGACCGGCTTCGTCGACATGAATTTTGCGCCGGAACGCCTCGCCAAGATTGTCGCCAGGCAGGGCGCGGCGCTGAAGGCGCGGCCGGAGATGAAGCGGCATCTGGCGTGATGCCACTGCCGTCATTGCGAGCCAAGCGAAGCAATCCATCTTGCCGCAAAGAAAGAATGGATTGCTTCGTCGCTTCGCTCCTCGCAATGACGGTTTCCACCTTACGGCGCTGGTTTCGCCATCGGCTTGCGCTGCGCCAACGCCGCCACGGTGGATGTTCCGAGCGCTCTGGAATACTGGATGCCCCGCTTTCGCGGGGCATGACGGCTGTGTGTTCAGGAGGTGTGATTCCCAACATTATCTGCGACCTGCCACTCCGCGCGCACCGTCTCGTCCGGTTCGACGCCCAATGCCTTCGCCGCGAGCGCCGCGAATTCCTCCGGCTCCGCCAGCTGCGACAGCGCCCACGCCGCGGCGCCGCGAACCAGCGCGCTGTCGTCGTCCACCAGGCGTTCGGCCTCGACCCTAAATCCCTTGTCGTTCGAGTTGCCGATGGCAATCAGCACATTGCGGACGAACCGGTCGCGGCCGATGCGCTTGACCGGCGACTTTGTGAATCTTGCGCGAAACGCCGCGTCGTCGAGTTGTGCAAGTTCGGCAAGATCGGGGGCGCGCAATTCATCGCGCGCGGCGAGTTTGGCTTCTCGCCCGGCTTGCGCGAACTTGTTCCATGGGCAGACGGCGAGGCAATCGTCGCAGCCATAGATGCGGTTGCCGATGGCTTTACGAAATTCGTGCGGGATCGGACCCTTGTTTTCGATCGTGAGATAGGAAATGCAGCGCCTGGCATCGAGCTTGTAAGGTGCCGGAAATGCCGCGGTCGGGCAGATATCGAGGCAGGCCTGACATGAGCCGCAATGGTCGGCCTCCGCGTCGTCGCGCGGCAGGTCTGACGTCGTGAAGATCGCGCCGAGAAACAGCCACGAGCCGAACTCGCGCGACACCAGGTTGGTATGCTTGCCCTGCCAGCCAAGTCCCGCCGCCTGCGCCAGCGGCTTCTCCATCACCGCGGCGGTGTCGACGAACACCTTGACCTCGGCGCCGGATGCGGCGACCAGCCATCGCGCCAGCGCCTTCAGCCGCTTCTTGATCAGGTCGTGATAATCGTCGCCCTGCGCATAGACCGAGATCGCGCCGCGTGTGCGCTGCGCGAGTATCGCCAGCGGATTCTCGTCAGGCCCGTAATTGACGCCGAGCATGATCACCGAACGTGCGCCCGCCCACAGCACGCGCGGATCGGCGCGGCGTTCCGGGTGAGCCGCGAGCCAGTCCATGTCGCCATGCGCGCCGGCGTCGAGGAAGCTGCGGAAATGCTTCGCGGCATCCGCGATCGCACCCGGATCGGTGACACCGACGCAATCGAATCCGAGTGCGCGCGCTTCGTGGACAAGCGCGGCCTTCAGATTGGCGGGCGAAAGCTTGAGGGGTGCGTTCAGAAGTCGAGATCCACGTAGGTGCGTGACGCCGGCACGCCCGCCAGCCATTCGCTCAGCAGCGGACGGAACGACGGGCGGGACTTCACCCGCGCGTACCACGCCTTTGCCGCTTCGTCCTCGATCCATGGCACGTCGCCCAGATAATCGATCGCCGAAAGGTGCGCCGCGGCGGCGAGGTCCGCATAGGTCAGCTGGTCGCCGGCCAGGAAATTCCGCGTCTGCGCCAGCCAGCCGATATAGGCCAGATGATAGCGCACATTTGCCTTGGCCGCACGAATCACATCCGTCGCCGGCGCGCCGCCGCCGTCTCCCTCGCTCATGAAGCGCTTGTAGATACGTTCGGTGACCAGGGGATTGGAGACCTCCTCAAAGAATTTCTCGTTGAACCACGCCATCAGCCGGCGCACTTCGATGCGCTCGCCCATCGACGATGGCAGCAGCCGGTGTTGGTTCATCGCGGCGCCATGGGTCTCATCGAGATATTCAGCGATGATTCCGGCGCCGGGAATCGCAGGCCTGCCTTCCGATATCAACACCGGCGTGGTGCCCGCGGGGTTCAGTGCAAGAAATGCCTCGCGACGTTCCCAGGCGCGCTCGTCCACCAGCCGCAGATCGAAGCCGTATTCGCCCAGCGCGAGGCGGACGAAGCGCGAATGCGGACAGAACGGATGATGAAACAGCGTGAACATGAAGCCCTTGATACGTTCGCGATCTTAAGAAAGTTTTGCTTCAGGCCGCGGCGGCCAGGCCGCGGAAGTGCGCCAAACTACAGAAGCTTGCGCACGAGGCAACCTGTGTTTTCGTGTTTTTGACGTTGCGGCAACGCCACGAATAAGCGAGAAGAACCCGGCGTTTTCGGTCAATATTGATACAGCGGAACAGGTCATGATGTCTGATGCATTGAGGGCAGTGATTCTCGGAATTGTCGAGGGCGTCACGGAGTTCCTTCCGGTGTCGTCGACCGGACATTTGTTGCTGGCGGAACGATTCTTCGATCTCGGCGAAGGCAATTTCTGGAAGAGTTTCGCCGTGCTGATTCAGCTCGGCGCGATTCTTGCGATTGTCGCCATTTATTTCTTCAAATTATGGCGGGTCGCGCTCGGCATGTTTTCCAATCCCGACGATAGGCGATTCGTGATCGGTTTGCTGGTGGCGTTTTTGCCGGCTGCGGTGATCGGCGCTGCCGCCGGCGGCTATATCAAGGCATTCCTGTTCAATCCGTGGGTGGTGTGCTTTTCGCTGATCGTCGGCGGCGCCATCCTGCTGTGGGTCGATCAGCTCGATCTCAAACCGAACCAGCACGATGCCATGACATTTCCGCTGCCGATGTATCTCATGATCGGCTTCGCGCAGTGCCTCGCCATGATTCCCGGCGTGTCACGTTCCGGCGCCAGCATCGTCGCGGCGATGCTGCTCGGCGCCGACAAGCGCGCGGCGGCGGAGTTCTCGTTCTTCCTCGCGATCCCGACCATGGTCGGCGCGTTCGCCTACGACCTCTACAAGAACCGCGCCGACATGACGGCCGATCACGCCGGCATCATCGCGATCGGATTCGCGGTATCGTTCGTCACGGCGATCATCGTGGTGAAAACGTTTTTGACGTACGTCACCCGCCACGGCTTCACGTTGTTCGCCTGGTGGCGCGTCATCGTCGGCACGCTCGGTCTGGTCGCGCTGGCGATGGGGAAGTAATGCGCTTTAGCTCGTCATTGCGAGCGAAGCGAAGCAATCCATAGGTCCAGGAAGACTGGATTGCTTCGTCGCTGCGCTCCTCGCAATGACGGGACGGTGATGGCGTTCAAATTACGCGCTGAAACTGTCCGGCGGCGCGGAAGCGCCAGAGATATTGCGGCGCGATCGCTCCCAGCGAATCCGGCGCTACTCCCAGGCCCTCCAGGGTCAGGCCGGCGGCCTTTGCCGCGTCCGACACCACATTATCGACGCGTAGCAGCTCCACCTGATCCGGCGTCAGTTTGAGCGGCCCCGGTGCGAATTGCAGGAACAACGCCTGGAGTTTGGCCAGCCCGAACGGCAATGAGACCAGCATGCGCCGGCGTTCGATGGTGGCGAAAATAATTTGCATGATCTCGCGCATCGTCAGCACTTCCGGACCGCCGAGCTCGTAGGTGGCGCCGGCCTTTGTCTTGCCGTCGACGGCATCCGCAACCGCGGTCGCGACATCTCCGACATAAACCGGCTGCAGTCTTGTCACACCACCGCCGATCAGCGGCAGCATCGGCGACATTCTGGCGAGGCTCGCAAAACGATTGGTGAATTGATCCTCAGGGCCGAATACAAGCGAAGGCCGCAGGATGGTGGCCATGGGGGTGGCAGACAGCACCGCCTTTTCGCCCGCGGCCTTGGCGCGGGCGTAACGCGACGGCGAATTCTCGTCGGCGCCGATGGCGGAGACATGCACCATCCGGGCGCCGACGGCACTGGCGGCTTTTGCTACCGTGGCTGCGCCGGCGGCCTGTACCGCATCGAAGGTCTGCGCGCCGCGCTCGGCGAGAATGGCGACCAGGTTGATGGCGACGTGGGAGTCGCGCATCGCGGCCTCGACGGACGCCGGGTAGCGCAGATTGGCCTGGACGGCGTGGATCTGGCCGACCTTGCCGAGCGGCTGCAGATGCCCGGCCAGTTCCGGCCGCCGGACCGCAACCCGGATCCGGTAATCGCGCTTGCAGAGGGCGCGGACCACGCTTCGCCCGATAAAACCCGATCCGCCGAAAACCGTGACCAGCGTGTCCAGATTCGATGCCATCGTGTCAGATCCTGCCGGTCAAATTCGAGAGGTCGCGCGGGTATTTAGCGGGTTCGCGATACGCCAACCCACCGGCGCTGTACAGTTTATTTGAGCGGCAATCGCCAATTTGACAAGCGCGCGACCGATCCGTACTAACCGGCCCGGGCCCAGGTGGCGGAATTGGTAGACGCGCTGGCTTCAGGTGCCAGTGGCTTAACGGCCGTGAAGGTTCGAGTCCTTTCCTGGGCACCACTTGCGCCCAAGCCCATGATTTCGCGAAAAATGCGGGTTAATCGATCCGCGCACCGGCACGCGATGCCGGGCCATGGCGTTGATGGCCCGTCGTAGAGGTCACCGCTCGGACTGACCTCTCCAGCTTCGGTCCTCAATGACGAACCGCCCCGCGTGCCTCCGGGCGGTTGGGTTTTCTTCGAACGCCGGCGTTTCACGAAGCAGGATTGAGGATCGGCCAAATGATGGTTGTGGCAATGCCGGGGAACCGGAATGTTTAACCCGGTTCCGGTCTTCCGGATCTTGTCGTTCACCCTTCAATTCGGTTTAATAGCGCAGCAGCGGAACCAGCGCGTGCGGAAAAGACCGGTTGTGGCGCTTCTGCGACATGACGAGGGTCTCCGATGAAAAAGCCAGTTCTCTCAATTGGTGAGCCGGAGCCGAAGAAAGCACCGCGAGCCGACAGGCCTCCCACCGAAGGGTTCGTGGTGATTGTCGACGGCCATTTCAAGTCGGAGTTTACCACCATCGAGGCTGCTGAAGCATCGGGCCAAAAACTGAAGTCGACTTATCCGATGCTCCAAATCGAAATCTATGACGCTGCCAAAAAAGTTCGAACTTTATTGAGCTAGCAAGATTGAGTTAGCAAGATTGAACTCGCACGGTTGTCACGGAGGCAGAAAAATGGCGCTCCTCAAGCGAGAATTGCATCGTGAGATTAAAGACTCCAAAGTTACCCATGCGGATCGCTGGACGCTTGTCTTCGATACCGACAGCAAGAGCTTGTATGTGGAGTGTGAAGCGGCGCATTTCGGGGCGGACACTGGCGGCACAGCCGACCAAACGGCCGCGATGGATATCACGGATTATCTCAAGCAAGGCGGTCAGACTGCGGGGCACCGCGAACTATGGCGTTTGCTGAGAGCGCTTTTCAATGAAAATAGCGAGAGCGCCGAACGCACCGACGAGAGGTCATCGGCGGCGGGTTGACCGATGTCAAATCTGAAATTTGGGAATTGCCATCCCTCGGCTCAACTGCGAAACATGCGTCGGTAGCAACCCTCCATCATAAGCCAAAGGTGGCATATGAATAATTTGTCCAAGGAGTTTGAGCTGTTGCTGGGCCACGCGGCGTTCAGGCTTTGGCCGGACCTGCCGCGCGATATGCAGGAAAGACTTTTCGAGGCCGCTGTTCCCGACAATCCTCTGTTGAGATACAGCTTCGCCGTATTTCTTCACGACCATCATCCAAGAACCGCCCATCCGCCCAAGCCGACGAATCCGGCGTGAGAACTTGGAACGACCACTGATCTCCCGCAAGAGCCGCTCAAGTTTCCGCGGAGGCGGCGCGGTCATGGCCTTTCACTCCCCTGCCCGTCCCCGCACCAGCAGCTTCACTGCTTGCTCGGCGCGGCGCAGCGGCTCGAGGCTGCGGTAGGTACGCGCCAGCAACAGCGCGCCTTCGAGCTGGCTGAGCACCATGGTCGCGGCCACATCCGCGTCGCCCGCGGGCATGCCGAGGCGGAAGAGCCCGCGTTTGATCTCAAGCTCCCATTTTTGGAAGGCGCCGCGGGTCGCGGCGCCCAACACCTCGGACTGCGCCGCGGTTTCCAGTGCGGTGGTCGCGATCGGACAACCTTCCTTGTAGTCGGACTTCTCCAGATCGGCGGCCATGCCGCGGACAACCCGCGTGAGAAAAATTTCGGCGTTCTCGGACGTCTCGGCGGCTTTCGCGATGGCCTGGCGCACCGCCTCGCCGGCAAGCGTCAGCGCGGCTGCGCCAATCTGCTCCTTGCCTTTGGGAAAATGGAAATAGAGCGAGCCGCGCGGGGAGCCGCCAGCGGTCAGAATGTCGTGCAGGGCGGTGCCATGATAGCCCTGCTGTCGAAACAGCCTGGCTGCGGCGGCCAGCGTTTTCCCTTTGGAATCAGTAGCTTTTGCCATAGCCGAAAATATCAATTGCCAATCGGTATGTCGACCTTCATAGTATGTATGATGATCTACATACTAAAATTCTAGGTGAAACCGCTGCTCACGCCTGGGTCTTGCGATTTCCCGAACTCACCGGCGGAGGAACGCAGATGAAAAGATCGCTGGACATCGCGGCCATCGCCATGACCTCGCTGCTGCTCCTGGCATTCGCGGTGCTCTCGTTGCGCGGATTGATCGATCCGCAAACGGCGTCCGCCCGGTTCGGTACGCCGGTGTCGGACATCGCCGGTTCCCTGTTTTACCGGGTGTACCTGTCCCGCAATCTTGTCATCGTCGCATCAGGCGCGATTTTCCTGCTCTGGCGGCAATGGACGCCGCTGGCCATCCTTCTGACGGTCACCGCAGCCCTGCCGGTGTTCGACATGTCGGCGCTGTGGCTGAGCGGGATAACGCCGCCGGTATTTCATCCGATCGCGCTCGCGTTGATCGCGATCACCGCCGCGCTGCTCTGGCGGCGGGCGGCCGCGAGCCCAACCAGCGCCTCATCCGCAGGTCCGACCTAGGTCAGGCCGCGAAAGGTCACTTCGCTTTCGTGCTGCCGGTTGCAGGCTTGGCCCTGATGCGCATATGGCCACCGTCGATCTTTTCGACGTCGAAGGCGCCTGTCTTCCGGACGAGATCGCTGAGCTTGCTGTGGCCGTAAGAGCGAGTGTCGAAATCCGAGAACAGGTTTGAGATATGCTGGCCGACCGGGCCGAGCATCACCCATCCATCCTCGCTCTCAATTTGCGAAATCGCCTTTTCCAGAATCGGAAGCACTGCGCTCGGCGGCTGCAGCGATTTTGATTTCGACGTCGTATTGGCGCTGGAAGTTACAGCCTCCGGCAACAGGTTCTCGGTGTAGATGAAGCGGCGGCATGCCTGCCGGAAACTCTCCGGCGTTTTCTGTGCACCGAAACCGTAGACGTCGGCGCCCTGCTCGCGCAGGCGCGAGGCCAGCCGCGTGAAGTCGCTGTCGGACGACACCAGGCAAAAACCGTCGAACCGTCCGCTATGCAGAAGGTCCATGGCGTCGATGACCAGCGCAATGTCGGAGGCGTTCTTGCCCTTGGTGTAGGCGAACTGCTGATAGGGATCGATGGCGTGCTTTTGCAGGATATCGGACCACGACTTGAGCTGCGGGCCGGAAAAATCGCCGTAAATCCGGCGAACGCTGGCCTCGCCGAACTTCGCCACCTCTTCGAACAATCCGCCGGCGATCTGCGGCGAGGTATTGTCGGCGTCGATCAGCACGGCAAAACGGGGCAGGCGCTGCTGTTCAGCTTTCATCACGGCACCTTCGGTTTGGGTGGGCGGTGGATGCATATTGGAGGAATTTTCGCTGATTCCGGAAAAAATGCGGAGGTATCCACGACGGTCGAACGTTCCCGATGGCCGGCGTTACCGAAAACTCTGTTATCTTTCAGTCGCTTGTGAGAAGGAGCCCGGGCTTCTGCCACAGCCAGCCGCCCCGTGATTTGATCCTGCAGCAAGGCGAGGACGCGGCTGCGCCCCTCGTTTGTTGACGATTTCAACGCTATTTTAGTCCACCGATTCGACGAGGTACCGAACGCCATGACCATCCGCCTGCATCGCGGCGATCTGCCCGATCTGTCCCGCTACACCGATTCGGTGGCGATCGATACCGAGACCATGGGGCTGCATCCACATCGCGACCGGCTCTGCGTGGTGCAGATGTCGAACGGCGACGGCAGCGCCGACGTGGTGCAGATCCCCAAGGATCATGGCAAGGATCCTGCCGACGCGCCGAATCTGAAGGCGCTGCTGACCAATCCGAAAATCACCAAGATCTTTCATTTCGCGCGGTTCGATCTCGCCGCCCTCTACAACGCTTTCGGCGCGATGCCGCAGCCGGTCTACTGCACCAAGATCGCCTCGCGGCTGTGCCGCACCTACACCGATCGCCATGGCCTGAAGGATCTGGTGCGCGAGGTGCTCAACATCGATCTGTCGAAGCAGCAGCAGTCGAGCGACTGGGGCGCACAAGCCCTGAGCGAGGCGCAACTGGCCTACGCGGCGTCCGACGTGCTGCATCTGCATGGCTTGCGCGAACGGCTGGATACCATGCTGGCGCGCGAGGGCCGCTTGGAGCTGGCGCAAGCCTGTTTCGAGTTTCTGCCGACGCGGGCAAAGCTCGATCTGCAGGGCTTCGATACCGAGGACATTTTCGCCCATTCTTAAGATCGAGACCATTTGAAGCGCCTTCCCGGCTTGCTCAGAGCGTTTCCAAGCGAAAGCCTGCCCCGGACCTGATCCGGCGTGGGCCCGGTTCGCGTCAGGAAAACGCGTCAAATCAAGAATTTAGAGCCCGTTTCGATTCCATCGAAACGGAAAAGGCTGCAAGCCCCGTTTCGGTCACACTCGTAAGCCGAGTGTCCGGGCTGCATTATCCGGCGATGCCGGGTAGAATGGCGAGCCACGCCAGCGCTTTGGAGCAGCGGTGAATTCGGTTCGGAGCCCAGCGTATCAAGCCGGAATGGACGCGCGCTTCGCCTTGGCGGCGCGCCACAGCCGGATGGTGCGGGTGCTGCGCATCGCGGTCCCCGGGGCTGTGATCCTGGCGATGACCGCCATCGTCTTTGTATCGGTCTTCAATCCGTTCCGGATGCTCCTGCCCAAGCTGCCGCTCGATGTGGGAAACCTCGTCGTCTCCGGCACCAAGATCACGATGGAATCGCCGCATTTGTCCGGCTATTCGACCGATCAGCGGCCTTATGAACTGTGGGCGAAAACCGCGACCCAGGATCTGACCGATCCGGATCACGTCGATCTCAGGTCGTTACGGGCCAAGGTGTTGATGGAAGACAAGACCACCGTCACGCTCGACGCCCACGACGGCCTGTTCGATAGCAAGCAGCAGTTGCTGGACCTGCATAAGGAGATCTTCCTGCAATCCTCGACCGGCTATGAAGCGCACCTGACCCAGGCGTTTGTCGATATCGCCAAGGGCTCGGTGACCTCGGAAGAACATGTCGATGTCAAATTGCTCAACGGAACGCTGACCGCCGACAAGCTCAGGATTACCGGGGGCGGAGAGGTGGTCAGATTCGAAGGCAACGTGGTGATGAATCTGGTCATGGACAGCCCGACCCCCGCCGCCGACTCCGGCCAGCCCGCCACCGCATCCGCGTCCCCGGACCCTGCCCCGTCGGCCAAGACGCATTCCATCTCCGGCAAGTCCGGCAACCCGAAATGATTTTGATGATGATGTCTTCTCCGCGCAGCACTCCGACCAGGCGGTTAGCGCAGGGCGCCTGGATGGCGGCGTTTGCATTCGCGGTGATCGCCGCCGGTGAAGCTCGTGCGCAGAGTGCGATGCAGGGCGTACCCAATGCCATGCAGGGCTTTTCGCAAAATCGCGACCAGCCGATTCAGATCGAAGCCGCCACGCTCGAGATGCGCGACAAAAAAAAGGAAGCGACGTTCGCCGGCAATGTGAAGGTGGTGCAGGGTGACACCACCATGACGTCCAAGACCCTTGTGGTGTTCTACGATGCGACCACGCCCCCTGCCGGGGCGCCGGCTCCCAATCCTAAGGCGGCCGCAAAATCGGCTCCGATCCAGGCAGCAGCCCCCGGTCCCGGCGGCAGTTCGTCGATCCGCCGGCTCGAGGCCAAAGGCAGCGTGGTTGTGACCCAGAAGGATCAGGTCGTGACCGGCGACACCGCCGTGTTCGACACCCGGGCTAATCTGATCACCATGCTTGGCGGTGTCGTGCTGACCCAATGCAAGAATGTGCTGCGCGGCGATCGGCTGTTGGTGGACATGACCACCGGCGTATCGCGGGTCGAATCGGAGAGCGGAAAAGTGCAGGGCCTGTTCATCCAGTCGGGACCGGGCTGCGGGCCGGCGTCGTCGGGCTCGGGCAGCCCCCTGCCCGCACTGGGTGCCCCAAATAAATCCAAATAATATCAATCACTTGTTCGCTATTGGCCGGCGCTGAGCTTGAAGCTCGCGGCGCCAGCCCGTATCTACCCAGCAGCACAGAACGCGATCAGCCAAAGCGGAAACCGGTTTTGCGTCCGGTCGGCCTTTAAACTATTGAAAGTGCGTATGATTGTTCGCCAGGCCACGCACACTTTGGCGGATCATGCGCTAACGGCGCGATCGGCCCTCGCATCGAGGGTGTTTCGCTGGGCAATGGCTACCCATTCATTCATGTTGCGCGAGCGAATCGAATTCGCCGCGTCGGGTTGCGAAATCACCGTGAAAGGCTGAGCGAAGCGGGGGATGGTGGATTTACTCGGCATGTTCCGTCGACGTCCGGCGAAACGCAGTCCGCCAGGATTTGCGCGCACGCGTCCGGACATCACCTCGCTCGAGGATGCCATGGATTCGCTGACGAACCCGGTGCGCGACGCGCCCCGGATCGCCCGCGATGGCGTGCGTGAACCCACACAGCCGAGGCCGGAAACGCGCCAAGAAACGCGTCAAGAAACGCGCCAGGCGGAAAAACCGCGCCCGCGCGCCCGGACCAATGGGGCGGCGGCTCCGCGGGCAACGCCGCGGGCGGGCTATCTGGCTGTGCATAACGTGGAAAAGAGTTTCGGAACCCGCCAGGTGGTACGCGGCGTCAGCATCTATGTTCGCCGCGGCGAGGCCGTGGGTTTGCTGGGCCCGAACGGCGCCGGAAAGACCACGGTATTTTACATGATCACCGGCCTGATCAAGGCGGATCGCGGCGCCATCGAACTCGATGGCCACGACGTCACCAGCCTGCCGATGTATCAGCGCGCCCGGCTCGGGATCGGCTATCTGCCGCAGGAAGCTTCGATCTTCCGCGGCCTCACGGTGGAGCAGAATATCCGCGCGGTGCTGGAGGTCGTCGAGCCCAACAAGAAAAAGCGCGAGGCCGAGCTCAATTCGCTGCTCGACGAGTTCAACATCACGCGACTGCGCAAAACGCCGTCGATCGCGCTGTCGGGCGGCGAGCGGCGCCGCGTCGAGATCGCGCGGGCCCTTGCGACCCGCCCCAATTACATGCTGCTCGACGAACCGTTCGCCGGTATCGATCCGATCGCGGTGGGTGACATTCAGGACCTGGTCCGCCACCTCACAAATCGCGGCATCGGTGTGCTGATTACCGACCATAATGTGCGGGAAACGCTGGGGCTGACCGATCGCGCCTATATCGTTTATGCCGGCGAGATCTTGACCGAAGGCTCTCCGGACGAGATTGTGAACAATCCGGATGTACGCCGTCTTTACCTTGGCGAGGAATTCCGACTTTAGCGCATGACCCGGCAAAGTGTGAGCGGTTTGGCGCTAAGGTCATGCGTTCATTCAATAATTTATGGTGCGATCGGACGCAAAACCGCTCACACTTTTGCAGATCGCGCTATAGTCCATTTTTCCAATTCGTCAAGCCGTGTACATCGGCTTTGGACTAGTTTAAGCAAGAATCGGACCAACTTTCTCAGATCGGTTCTTGCTTCGATGGCTCTGACGCAGAGACTAGAGTTCCGCCAGTCCCAGTCGCTGGTGATGACGCCGCAGCTGATGCAGGCGATTAAACTGCTGCAGCTGTCGAATCTCGACCTTTCAGCCTTTGTCGAAGAGGAACTGGAGCGAAATCCGCTGCTCGAACGCGCCAATGATGGCACCGAGCCGCCGGTCGCGGGCGAACCGGCGCCGGAGCGGGCCGAATTTTCCGACCGCGACGATACCGGTTCCGCCTATGGCGACGACGCTGCCGCCGAGCGTTCCGAAATGGCCAGCGGTTCCACCGGCGACGGTTTCGAGCCGGCCCAGGAAGAATGGATGAACAGCGATCTTGGCAGCCGCGCGGAGATCGAGCAGACGCTGGACACCGGCCTCGACAACGTGTTTTCCGAGGAGCCTGCCGAGGCCGCCGCGCGCACCGCGCAGGACGCGGCGCCGACCGCCTACACCGAATGGGGCGGCGGCGCCTCCAACGACGACAGCTACAACCTCGAAGCCTTCGTCGCCGCCGAGATCACGCTCGGCAGCCATCTCGCCGAGCAACTGGCGGTGGCTTTTACAGCCCCCGCGCAGCGCATGATCGGGCAATACCTGATCGATCTGGTCGACGAGGCCGGCTATTTGCCGCCGGACCTGGGGCAGGCCGCCGAGCGGCTCGGCGCGTCACAGCAAGACGTCGAAGCGGTTCTGACGGTGCTGCAGAAATTCGATCCGCCCGGCGTATGCGCGCGAAATTTGAGCGAATGCCTGGCAATCCAGCTGCGGGAACTCAATCGTTACGATCCTGCGATGCAGGCGCTGGTCGAGCATCTGGACCTGCTGGCGAAGCGCGACATCGCTTCCTTGCGAAAATTCTGCGGTGTCGATGATGAGGATATCACCGACATGATCGGCGAAATTCGCCGTCTCGATCCGAAGCCGGGCCTGAAATTCGGCTCGGCGCGGATGCAGACCATGGTGCCGGACGTGTATGTGCGCCCCGGCCCCGATGGCGGCTGGCATGTCGAACTCAACAGCGACACCCTGCCGCGGGTGCTGGTCAATCAGATCTATTACACCGAATTGTCGAAGACGATTCGCAAGGACGGCGACAAGTCCTATTTCACCGATTGCCTGCAGAACGCCACCTGGCTGGTGCGCGCGCTGGATCAGCGCGCCCGAACCATCCTGAAAGTCGCAACCGAAATCGTGCGCCAGCAGGACGGCTTCTTCACCCACGGCGTGGCGCATCTGCGGCCGCTCAACTTGAAGGCGGTGGCGGACGCGATCCAGATGCATGAATCGACGGTGTCGCGGGTCACCGCCAACAAATACATGGCGACCAACCGCGGCAGCTTCGAATTGAAGTATTTCTTCACCGCGTCGATCGCGTCGGCCGACGGCGGCGAAGCCCATTCGGCGGAAGCCGTCCGTCATCACATCAAGCAGCTGATCGATGCGGAACACCCGGCGGTAATCCTTTCCGACGACACCATCGTGGAACGATTGCGCGAATCGGGCATTGATATCGCCCGTCGCACCGTCGCCAAGTATCGCGAGGCGATGCGCATCCCGTCGTCGGTGCAGCGCCGCCGCGACAAACAAAGCATGCTCGGCAATGCCCTCTCGGCACCTGCCGCCTCGTCCGATCGGTCGCGCGACCCCGCGCCGGTTTGATTGCGTCCCCGTCAATTCGGGATACTGTCCCCGTTCCAGACAAATCGAGGCATCGAATGACTCTCCGAATCTCGGGCAAAAGCATCAGTGTCGGCGACGCGCTGCGCGGGCGCGTCACCGAGCGCACCGATGAAGTCCTGCGCAAATATTTCGATGGCAATTATTCCGGCCATATCACGCTGAGCAAGGATGGTTTCGGCTTCCGTACCGACTGCGCGTTGCATCTGGATTCCGGAATTACGCTCGAGGCCGATTCCAACGCCGCCGACGCGTATAGCAGCGCCGATCAGGCACTGGCCCAGATCGAGAAGCGGCTGCGCCGCTACAAGAGCCGCCTGAAGGATCGTTCGGCGCGAAAGTCGCACGCCGAAGCGGTTGCGATGGTGGAATTGACTGCGCCGATCCTCAATGCCCCAAGCTACGTGATCGAGGCGCCCGCGGGAGACGACGAACACGACGAGTCCGGCTACAGTCCGGTGATCATCGCCGAGGCGACGACGTCGCTGAAGCGGATGTCGGTGAGCGAAGCGGTGATGGAACTGGACCTGACCGGCGCCGCCTGCATCGTGTTCCAGCACGGCAGCAACGGGCGGGTGAACATCATTTACAGGAGGCCGGACGGCAATGTTGGATGGGTCGATCCTCCGGTGGTTAACTCCGGGGGGTAGGATTGACGCGCCGAAAGCCCCTCCCTATGGTCCGCGGCCGTTGAGGGTAACGACCGGAAACAGCTTTGCAACAGTTGGCATCGGTCTTGCGTTGGAGTAGAAGCCCACGAACCGGGACCCGGATCTAAACCCGCCTCCCCGCCTCTTCTTCCTGAAGCCCATTCGCAACCTGACGGTTAAATTCACCTCGGAACGCCGCATGACGATTACCGATCTGGTCGCACCCGAGGCGATCCTTCCTGCGTTGAAGGTCAACAGCAAGAAGCAGGCGCTGCAGGAACTGGCGGCGCGGGCCGCCAGCCTGACCGGGCAGAACGAACGCTCGGTTTTCGAGGTGCTGCTGCAGCGCGAGAAGCTCGGGACCACCGCCGTCGGTTATGGCGTCGCCATCCCGCACGGCAAGCTTCCCAAGCTGGAAAAACTGTTCGGGCTGTTTGCCCGTCTCGAACGCCCGATCGATTTCGAGGCCATGGACGGCCAGCCGGTCGACCTGGTGTTCCTGCTGCTGGCGCCGGAAGGCGCGGGGGCCGATCACCTGAAGGCGCTGGCGCGAATCGCCCGGTTGTTGCGCGATCAGGACGTCGCCAAGAAGCTGCGCGCCTCGCGCGACGCGCCGGCGATCTATTCGGTGCTGGCGCTGCCGCCGGCGAGCGCCGCGTAGAGCGCGAATGCCCAATACCCTTATCGCCACCCGCGCCGGGTGGATCACTGACCCTGCGGCAGTGATTGAGGCGGTCCAATCCGCACTTCGCGAAGCATTGAAAAT
>WNGG01002749.1_pt1 | contig 19873 bp, 17 predicted proteins | sample 5400661 | NCBI WGS metagenome assembly WNGG01 (sample SAMN13153372, study PRJNA577476) | soil metagenome | isolation source: 100 cm soil or saprolite under Garry oak tree replicate 1 | place: USA:California | collected 2016-06-15
CGATCGTAATTTCACCACCAACCTCTTCGCTTATCATGAAGGCACAAAAGAGGTAACTCAGCTCACGCATCACGACGACTTCGACATCATGACGGTGTCGGCGGGTCCTGACGCGATAGTTTACGAGCAGGCCGGTTATATCTATCTCGTCGATGCGAAGAGTGGCAAAACCCAACGAGTCGACATTCAGGTAACCGGCGATTTTCCGTGGGCGCGAACGCAATTCAAGAAAGTCGCCAGCATGATTCGTAGCTCGGCGCTTTCGCCAACCGGAGCGCGCGCGGCCTTCGAAGCGCGCGGCGAAATTTTCACCGTGCCCGCCGAGAAAGGTGACTACCGAAATCTAACGCAGAGTTCGGGTGCGCACGATCGCAGTCCCGCCTGGTCGCCTGACGGTAGTCAGCTCGCGTGGCTCTCAGACGCGAGCGGAGAGTATCAACTGATGCTCGGCGATCCGCTCGGCGTGACCACTCCGCGAGCAATTGCCTTGCCGTCAACCGCGTTCTTCTCGGCGCCGGCATGGTCACCGGACGGAACGCAGATCCTGCTTCAGGACAATCATCGAAATCTCTGGTCGATCGAAATAGGAAGTGGCAAAGCGACGAAGATCGACACGGATAACTATCCCGATCCCGCGCGGTCATTTGATGCCATTTGGTCGCCCGATTCGAAATGGGTTGCGTATTCAAAGAACCTGCCGAGCCGTCTGCGCGCAATCTTCATATACTCTTTGGCAGATAAGAAGTCTCACCAGATCACGGATGGAATGGCGGATTCAATTTCGCCCGCCTTCGATGCGGGAGGCAAATACCTCTACTTCATGGCCAGCACAAATTATGGACCCAGCACCGGCTGGCTGGAGATGAGCTCAATCGATCGTCCCGTGCGCCGCGCCGTTTATCTTGCCGTGCTCAGCGCGAATGAGCCTTCACCTTTGCTTCCCGAGACTGGCGACGAGCCGCCGCCGAAACCTTCCCCGCCGGCAGAAGCTCCGCCGCCTCAGCCGGCCCCTGCGCCGCGCGCCGTGAATGTTCGCATCGATTTTGATCGCATCGGGCAGAGAATAATTTCGGTGAACATACCAGCGGGCGATTACGGCAATCTCACCGCAGGCGCTGCGGGTAGCTTCTACTACACGGAGCCGATTGTGACGACCGCGCCCGGACCGCCTTCTCTGCGTCTGCAGCGCTATCAACTAAGAGAGCGCACTGCGGCGCCATTTCTCGAAGGGATACGTTCGTATTCATTGTCAGCCGACAAGAAGAAGCTGCTCTACCAGGGAAGCGCCGGCGGAGGATTGAGTTGGGGAATCGTTCCCACCGATCGACCTGCTCCGGTAAGGGTCGGTGACGGGCCGCTCAATGTCGCGCAACTCGAAATGAAGGTCGATCCTCGCGCCGAGTGGGAGGACATCTTTCGTGAGACGTGGCGTATTCAGCGCGAGTATTTCTACGACCCGAAGTTTCACGGCAATGATTGGCAAGCGATTTTCGAGAAATACCGTCCTCTGCTTGCATATGTCCGTCATCGATCTGACCTTGCTTATTTGATCGCGATGGTCGGCGGCGAACTGACTGTGGGCCATTCATACTTGACCGGCGCGGGCGACGTGCCCAGTGAAGATCCAGTCAACGTCGGGTTGTTGGGTGCAGACTTCGCGATCGAAAACGGCCGCTATCGAATGAAGCGAATCTACACCGGAGAGAATTGGAACCCCGATCTACGGGCACCACTAAGCGCTCCTGGTATTCAAGTATCCGAAGGCGATTATCTGCTCGAAGTAAACGGCCGCGCGCTTACGCCGCCAGCCAATCTTTACAGCATGTTCGAAGGTACTGCGGGACGACAAACTTTGATTCGCGTCGGCAAGACCCAATCTTTAGAAGGTTCGCGCGTCGTGACTGTGATTCCTGTTCCTAACGAAGACGGGCTGCGCACGCGCGCGTGGATCGAAGACAATCGCCGAATGGTCGACAAACTCTCGAACGGCAGGTTGGCTTACGTTTGGCTGCCCAACACCGCAGGCCCTGGTTACACGTACTTCACTCGTTACTATTACGCGCAGCAAGACAAAGACGGAGCGATCATCGACGAGCGCTATAATCACGGCGGACAAGTCGCGGACTACATCGTCAACGAGCTGGATCGAAAACTGATGGGCTACTTCGTGCAACGTGATGGGCAGCCTGCCACTTCACCAATCGCCGGTATCTATGGACCGAAGGTGATGATCATTAACGAGTCGGCAGGCTCAGGTGGCGATGCCTTGCCTTATATGTTCCACCTCCGCAAGCTCGGGCCAATGGTGGGCACGCGAACGTGGGGTGGACTGGTTGGCACGCTTGGTTATCCACCGACGATCGACGGTGGCGGCATCACGGCGCCGAATCTGGCGTTTTATGATCTTTCCGGCAAGTGGGCCGTTGAAAACGAGGGAGTGGTGCCGGACGTTGAAGTCGAGTACACGCCCGCCGAAGTGATCAAGGGACACGATCCACAGCTCGAGCGCGCGGTGCAGGAAGGAATGAAGCTGCTTGAACAGAATCCGGTGAAGCGCGCGCCTCGACCGGCGCCGATTGATCGCGTGTCGAAGCCTCGAACGCGATAGAATTTGTTCGATACTATTTTCACCGCAGAGAACACCCAGTGGTTTTCGCAGGAATCGATTAAGAGAAGCTTTCTCTGCGTAAACCTCGGCGTCCTATGCGTTAAAACTGTCGCGAGATGAAAGTCACATTCCGCTTTCCAAAACGAATCCCATTTCGATCTTACTTATCGATTCTGAGCTTTACGGCGATCGTTTTGTTTGCTCCCAGGATCGGCGGTGCGCAAACCGTCAACACCGATCGCGTTGTCAGCGAACTCGAACCTGAAATTCAGCGAATGCTGCTCGCCGGAAATATACCTTCGGCGTCGATCGCTTTGATTGCCGGCGACAAAGTCATTTGGACAAATGGTTATGGCTATTCGAATCTCTGGGCGCGCACTCCGGCGACACCGAATACGGTTTATCTGATCGGTTCGACCTTCAAAGCGATGTCCACGATCGCGCTGCTGCAGCAGATGGAGCAGGGCAAATTCAAGCTTGACGATCGCATCAATGATTATCTGACCGACTTCAAAATTCAGGGCGAAGACCTCCAGCATCCTGTCACCTTCCGGCATCTGCTGACGCATACTTCCGGCTTACCTGCGGACTTCGGCCCATTTCCGGTTTGGGGCGACACGGTGCCGCCGTCGCTTGAAGATTACTTACGTAAGTCGCTAAAGATCACCAAGCCGCCCCTCACTTCAGTCACCTATTCGAATATGGCGTTTACGCTGGTGGCCTATCTCGTGCAGAAATTTTCGGGCGTCACTTACAAGCAATACATTCAGGAACACATCTTCACGCCGTTGGAAATGAACAGCACTGCCTTCGAGCCGCGGCCGGACATGGGAGAGCGACTTGCGATTCCGTACGTGGTTGATGAAAAGACTGGCAGCCAGGTCGGCACGGTTTGGTTGAAAGCTTCGGTCTGGCCGGCCGGCATTGTCTATGGCACGGTGCTCAATCAAGCGAATTGGCTGATCGCGAATCTCAATGGCGGAGTATTCAAAGAGAAGCGGCTGATCAGCGAGAAGACGTTGGAGCAGATGTTCACGCGGCAATACGATCAATTCAAGGGGACAATAGAAAACATTTGGGGCAACGAGACCGCCGGGTTCGGTCTAACTTGGTGGACCGAGGTGCGCGACGGTGATCGCTACATCGCGCATAGCGGCAGTGTGCCTGGTTATACTGCGTTCCTGCTTGGCAATCGTGATCGCAAGCTCGGCTTCGCTATTCTGACCAACGGCAATCGCGCGCATGCACATCTCTTCAAGCTGGCTGATCGCGCGATCGATCTGATGAAGAAGTACAGCAGCACGGAGAGGGCGCCTTCGGCGCGTTAGATTCGTTGCCGGTTCTTTATGCCCAGCCTGCGGAGCAGGCATAGAGTAAAGCCTGGGGTGGAGCGAAGCGGAACCCCAGGTTGGAAACCACGAAGGATCAATAGCCCGCGTAAGCGGGCGGCAGAACCAGTGTTTTCGGACATCTAGGTGAAATCGACATGGCGGAGCGTAATCTGTCCGCTGTCGCCCGACTTCGCGGGCTTGGGTATTTTTGACTGCTCTTGTTCCTGGGGCTCACGCCCCAGGCTTTATGCTGACGCCTGCTCCGCAGGCTGTTTCTGGGGCTGGTGCTTTCGCTACACCGTACGCAACATTGAGGCGCGAAATGAAAATCAACCTGCGAAAGGTTCTTACGCTAACGCTGTTCTTTGCGCTTTCCATGATGTTGGTCGGGCAAGGTGAGCATCGCGCAACGGCTCAACCGCAATCATTCGACGTAATCATCAAGGGTGGCACGGTCTATGACGGCACTGAACGCCAACCCGTGAGAGCCGACGTTGGAATCAAAGGCGATCGCATCGCTGACATTGGCAATCTGAGTCGCGCCACCGCGCCGACGATTGTCGATGCAAAAGGACTCGCCGTAGCTCCCGGCTTTATCAACATGCTCTCTCACTCTGAGTCATCTTTGATTCGCGATCCGCGTTCGCTGAGTGAGATAAAGCAAGGCGTGACAACTCAGATCTTCGGCGAGCTTTCGATGGGGCCGCTGAACGATGAAATGAAGCGGCGGCTTCGCGAACAGCAGGGCGACGTAAAGTACGACATCGAGTGGACCACGCTGTCTGAATATCTGAAATACCTTGAAAAGCGAGGCGTCTCGCAAAACGTTGCATCGTTCATCGGCGCGGCCACGATCCGCGAATACGTCATCGGCCTCGAAGACAAACCACCCACGCCTGAGCAACTAGACCAAATGCGCGAGTTGGTGCGGCGCGAGATGGAAGCAGGCGCGCTCGGCATCACGACGGCTCTGATCTATCCACCGGCGTTCTTTGCGAAGACGGATGAGCTAATTGAGTTGTGCAAAGTTGCCGCCAAATATCAGGGCAAGTACACGGTGCACATGCGCAGCGAAGGCAATCAACTGCTCGAAGCCGTGCAGGAAACGATTCGTATCAGCCGCGAAGCCGGTCTGCCGGCCGAAATCTATCATCTGAAAGCGTCCGGTGAAGCGAACTGGCCCAAGATGGCTCAAGTCATCAAGATGATCGAAGACGCACGCCGCCAGGGCGTGAAGATCACTGCCAACATGTACACCTACCCGGCCGGTGGCACGGGTCTCGACGCTGCCATGCCGCCCTGGGTCTTCGACGGCGGGCGCGAAGCTGCTTACCAGCGTCTTCAGGATCCTGCCACGCGCAAGAAGATCGCCGACGCGATTCGCACGCCGACCAATGAATGGGAGAACTTGTATCTACTCGCCGGCTCTCCCGATCGCATCCTGTTCGCAAGCTTCAAGACTGAAAAATTGAAACCATTGACCGGCAAGACACTTGCTGAAGTCGCGCGCATGCGCGGGAAAGATCCAGTCGAAACGATTATGGATCTGGTGCTCGAAGATCGCTCCCGCATCGGCACGATCTATTTCCTGATGAGCGAAGACAACATCAAGAAACAGATTCGGCAGCCCTGGGTTTCGTTCGGCTCAGATGCGGCCTCAATCGCGCCCGAAGGCGTCTTCCTCAGATCCTCGGCGCATCCTCGCGCTTATGGAAACTTCGCGCGCCTGCTCGGTAAGTACGTGCGCGAAGAGAAAGTAATCTCGCTCGCCGAAGCCGTGCGCAGACTTTCAGGTTTGCCGGCGACGAATCTCGGCTTAGATCATCGAGGCTTTCTGAAAGAGGGAATGTTCGCCGACGTGGTCGTCTTCGATCCGCAAACGATCGCTGACCGCGCGACGTTCGAAAATCCCCATCAACTGGCAGTGGGCGTCAAGCATGTTTTTGTGAACGGCGTGCAGGTGCTCAAAGATGGCGAGCATACGGGCGCGAAACCGGGCAGAGCGCTTTGGGGGCCTGGCAAGATCAAATAAAGCGCGGCTGACTACGACGGACGAATTTCATCGCGGAGGAACCAGAGAATCTCGCAAAGAACGCCGAGTTTTTTCGAATCTTTGCAGGAACCGCTGCGACCCCCAAGCTTAAGTCGATTCTGATCCTGGAGAGTTTCCATGACTAATAGAGCACGATTCGTTCAATTGCTTCCAATCATTCTTCTTTTCTCCTTCCAACTGCGCGCTCAAACTTCACTGCCGCCGGATCCGCCCGCCGGGTTCAACAAGATCGAACAGATGGTTCCCATGCGCGACGGTGTGAAGCTGCACACGATTATCTACGCTCCCAAGTCGCATCGCGAATCGTTGCCGATTCTCCTTAATCGCACTCCTTACGGCATCGATAATATTTATCGGGGCTTTCCTGGTTCTTTGCAGGAATTGATTGAGGAAGGATTCATTTTCGCGTTCCAGGACATTCGCGGCAAGTTCAAGTCCGAAGGGCAGTTTGTCATGCAACGTCCGCCGCGCGGGCCCGGCAATCCGACTGCGATCGACGAAGGCACTGACACCTACGACACGATCGATTGGATGATCAAAAACGTCCCGCGCAATAATGGTCGTGTCGGAATGTTTGGGACCTCATATCCTGGCTGGTTAGTGGTGATGGCAGTAATCGACCCGCATCCCGCGTTGAAGGCGGTCACCGAGCTGGCAACACCCGCTGATATGTTCCTGGGGGATGATTTTCATCATAACGGAGCCTTTCGGTTGAGTTATGGTTTTGAGTACGCATTCGCGTTGGAGTCTTCGAACGTAGTCTCAAACTTTAAGTTCGATCGATATGACACCTATCAATGGTATCTGCGCCTCGGCGCCCTCTCAAATGCGGATGCAAAGTACTTTCACGGAAAGTTGCCGACCTGGAACAACTTTGTTTCGCATCCCAATTACGATCAATTCTGGCAGCAACAAGCTTTGGTCAACCAACTCAAGAAGGTCACCGTGCCGATCATGCATGTCGCCGGCTGGTGGGACCAGGAAGACTTCTATGGCCCGATCAAAGCTTATGAGATTCTAGAGAAGACTGATACGAACCATATGAATTATCTGGTTGCCGGGCCATGGAATCACGGCGGTTGGAACCGTGCCACGGGCGACAAGCTGGGCAACATCGATTTCGGAACGCCGGCGAGCCAATACTTTCGCGCGAACATTTTGCGTCCCTGGTTCGCCTATTATCTGAAGGACAAAGGCAAGCTCGAACAGCCGGAAGCCATAACGTTCGAGACGGGCTCGAACCGGTGGACATCGTTCAATGCCTGGCCGCCTCGCGCGAACGTAACGCAGCGGAATCTTTACCTTCACGCGAATGGACAGCTTTCATTCGATCCACCAACAGGAACGCAGCCGCAATTCGATAGCTACGTTTCAGATCCGGCTCATCCCGTGCCGTACCGTCAGCGGCCTATCGAGCCCACTTACAACCCTGCCGACCAAGGCGGCTCGCGTTGGTCCACATGGCTGGTTGAAGACCAACGCTTTGTCGAGAATCGCCCTGACGTTTTGACTTGGGAAACGGAGCCGCTGAAGGAAGACACAGTGATCGCCGGCGATATCGTGGCGCATCTCTTTGCTTCGACATCAGGCACGGACAGCGATTGGGTCGTGAAGCTGATCGATCTCTATCCGGAGAGTTATCCCAAAGATCCAAAGATGGCGGGCTATGAGTTGATGATCGCCGATGAAATTTTACGCGGCAGGTTCCGCCACTCATTCACCAATCCCGAACCCATTCCCGCGAATCAGGTCAACGAATACGTAATCGATCTGCACACCAACGATCATGCGTTCCTTCAAGGCCATCGCATCATGGTTCAGGTCCAAAGCACTTGGTTTCCGCTTTATGATCGCAACCCACAGAGATTCGTTCCAAACGTTTTTCTCGCCCGCGATTCCGATTACGTCGTTGCTACACAACGCATCTTTCGGTCAAGACGTTATTCATCGCACATTAGCGTTTCCCTGTTGACACGATAAGCCTGCAAGCGGTCGGAAAGGGACTTAATTGAAATTCACCCACTTAATGAGCCTCGGGTCATTCGTCGGATCGCGTACGCCGCCGCCCGGCACGAGGAGTACGTCTGCTCTCGGACTGTTTTCAAAAGTGTAGTCGGCGTTAATTTTCTGACCAAAGACTGCGTTGATTGTGTCGGTCTTTTCAGCGACGGTGAAGACTTTATAGCCAGCTCCGCCGAATACCTCTCACGGTCCGGCGTAATCAATGATCTCGGCATGATCGAATAAAAGGATCGCGACGGTTGGTTTTTTCTCCTCCACTTGCGCGCCGATTGATTCCACGGCGTGCGCTGGGATCGAACGAACACATGCCATTAATGGAATCGCGACGAGTCTTAGTTTAGTATTGCGGATCATTTGGTGTTTACCTTTCCGTATTTAACTTGGAAGCTTACTCGCGTGCGGACGATGAGACGACACATATTCCTTCCAACCATATTCACCCGCGACCCGATCGAGAATCGTATCGCCTAATCGAATGACAGAAGGTGAGTTGCCCATGATTACCGCGCCTTGTCCTGAATCGCCATACATCATCAGCATCGCCTGAAAACCTTCGTCGTCACCAATGTGCCCGAAAAGATCGGGTCTCGTCTCGTCACCCAAAAAGAAACCGAGTCCCATTCGATCTCGATGTTCCATGTTTCCCAAAGCGATCTCTTCGACGCGCGGCATCTGTGGCTTCAACATTTCGCGCGTCATGTTCTGCGACAGAACGCGATTTGATTTGCCTTGCTTGGACAGTGCGACTTCGATGGCAAGCCTCGCCAGATCGGTAGGTGTGGTCCACAAACCAGCTGCCGCCATCTCTGGATAAATGTGCCACTTTCCCGGAACAACTTTTCCGTTCCAGGTATTACCGCTCGCTGCCGACGAGGCGCGCAAGACCGGCAGCGGTTGCTCAAACGTGCTATCGTTCATGCCGAGCTTGTCAAAGACGATCTTGTGCATGAGCTCCGGGAATGACCTGCCCGTCACATCAATCATCAACTGCTGCTCGATGAGCACACCACCTCCCGAGTAGCGCCATTTAGTTCCCGGCACGATGTCCACACGCACTGGTGCGTTGTTCGCCGGCTTCTCGCCATTGAGAACCTGAACCAGCGTTGGTACGGGCGAGCCCACGGCATAACCAGGAAAACCATGCAAGGTCGTCCCGGCGCTGTGACTCATGATCCGGCGCAGCGTCACCTTCTGCTCTTTCGTGAATTCATTTTCGGGCAGAATCCAGCTCTTGAGCTTCCGATTAACATCTTCGTCCAACAAAAGTTTTCCCCGTTCGACAAGATGCAATGCCCCAAGGGTCGCGACAGGTTTGCTGACGGAGCCCGCCTGAAACAGAGTCCGTGCGGTCACCGGAGTATTTCCGCCTGCTTCAGTAACTCCGTAGGTCTTGGTGGTGGCAATTTTGAAGTTGTCAATGATTGCGAGGCTCAGACCGGGAATCTTATAAAACTCCATAAACTTCTCGATGCTCACTTGGTGGCCCGGTTTTATTTCTTGCTTGTCAATCAGCGTCATCCCGCAGACAGGACAAGTTCCCGGCTTGTCGAACTCCCGCGTGTCACAATTCAAACCGCACGGCGGACATATATATGTGATCGCCGGTTGGTTGCGCGTCAGGCCGAACGATGACAACGAGCCCAGCTTATAAGCGGGGACAAGACTGGCGGCGAGCACGACAAACGAGCGGCGAGTTAACAAGTTAGATTTATGCATGAGCCTTCATGCTCCCTTTAATTTCCAGCGTTGGTGCCTCTTAAATCACTTCGTTCTAAGTTTCCTGAGCATCTCCGCAGCATTTGAATTGTCGGGATTGAGAGCCAGCGATTTTTGACTAAGACCAGTTGCGACAAACGTTATCCATAAGCACCAGACACCTACGGACCTAATAAGACTGCCGGTTGACCCCTTCCTGATTTTCATCTGGATTGTCGCTGACTCCTGAGTGTGAACCTCGCTGCCAATTTACCGTCTGCACCCGAGTCACTCCATGACGAACTGCCGACATATTAGGACATATTACGTGGAGAGTTTCTTTCTTTCGCGTTTTAGTAAGAAGTGTTTTCGGTAGGCGCTGGGCTGTAGGCCGAAACGACGTGCAAAGGCGCGGCGAAATGAGTCGGCGCTTTTGAATCCGACTGAGTACGCGACGCTGTCGACGGCGCTGCGCCTCGTCAACGCCGGAGTATCAGTTAGAAGGCATTGCAGAGTTCGTGGGTTAAATCAAGCCCATCTCTCTGGCCCTCAGCGCTGCTTGCGTCCTGTCACGCACTCCCAGCTTCGCCAGCACGCTGGTTACGTGATTCTTTACTGTGCCTTCAGCAAGAAAAAGCTTGTTAGCAATTTCCCTGTTGCTCGCGCCTGTCGCAATTAGAACCAGTATCTCCTGTTCACGACCGGAGAGCGGCTCGATTAATGATCGCAAAAGTAAGCTTCCCTTATTCGTCAAGCGCGCAAATTCGGCAACGACCTTTGCCGCTACTGATGGTTGCAGAAACGACTCACCGCGGGCGGCTACCCGAATTGCCTCGCTAAGTTTCTCGGACGGAGCATCCTTCAATAAATAACCCAGTGCGCCCGCGCGCAGGCCGTCAAAGACCAGTTCATCGTCGTCGAACGTGGTCAACACGATCACCCGGCATTCGGGAAGTTCCTGATGCAATTGGCGCGTGGCCGCAACACCGTCAAGTACCGGCATCTGTAGATCCATCAGAACTACTGAGGGCCGTACCTTGCGACAGAGATTGATTGCCTCCTCGCCGTTGCCAGCTTCGCCGACAACTTCAAAATCCGGCTGCACTAGCAATAGCGTGCGCAAGCCTTCACGAAAGAGCGGCTGATCGTCAACCAAGAGAATGGTGATTCGTTTCATGCCGACAGCTTCACCTCTAAAGCGAATCCTTGGCCTATGGCGCTCTCTATTCGCACTTCTCCACCCAACAACTGGACTCGTTCCCGGATTCCCGACAGCCCGAAGCCACTCTCTGGATGATCACTGCCGATTCCGCAATCCACGATTTTCAATAGCACAGAGTCGTCCTCGCGATAATCCAGGAGCAGATCAACGCGGGTGGCGTTTGCGTGCTTGTCGACATTAGTCAAACCTTCCTGTGCAGTGCGATAAAGTGTGAGTTCCGCTTGCGGCCTTAGCGAACGCGCCACTCCGACGACTTTCAATCTTGCTTGCCGGCCACCGGCGTTCCATTGTTCAACTAACTGTTTCAAGGCTTCAGGCAGCGGACGACTCTCCATCGGAGATGCCCGTAATGCCGCTACCGAACGACGGATTTCCGCCAATCCTTCCTGTGTCAGAGTCTGAGCATGAGCCAGATGGTCGAGGGCTCGAGCGCGGTCTTGCGAAAGGATTGCTTGCGCAGCACCGATCTGAACATTAACTACGGTCAAGTAATGCCCCACGCTGTCATGTATCTCGCGCGCCAGCCGGTTCCGCTCTGTCGTAGTAGCTAATTCTTCGATCTGTGCCGCTCGTTCGCGTAAATGCTGATTGGCTTCAGCAAGTTTCGTACGCGCCTCGTGCTCGCTCGCGGCCACGCGCGTAAAGGCCACGACGAATATAATACCGACTCCGTAAACAATGGCGATGGCGATCGCATCAATCCATCTGCTTCTTAAGAGCAACGGCATGACCAGAGTTAAATAGATCAGCGCGCAGATCGGAATCATCAACTGTGTCGACAATAGCAGTGCGCTCTGGCCCGCCAGCGGAAGCAGGATCAGCGAAAGCTCTCCGGCGGAACCGCGTAAGAGTATGAGAGCACCTGCTAACAGCAGCTGCACCAGAAAATACGCAAGTCTCCAAAAAGGCGACTCGGAATGCCGAAAAACCGAGAAACCGTAGGTTCCCAGAACCAGGTACAACGCCGCGACGGTTATGAGCGCAGCGATCTCCCATAAAGGAATCGGCCGCCGGGAGTAAATCAAAGCAGTCGTGGCCGAAGCGTATGAGGCACAAACGACCAGGACAAAGGCAATGTTGCCACTGCTGAAGAGCTTGAAGGTGTAACGAGCCTTTACGTTCATTTTATCTCGGAGTGGTAGAAGCCATTTCACTATAATACAACTCCGCCGAGCCTTCAGAGTGACTTTCGTCATGTTTGTTGCGTGAAGGTCAACAATATCGTGACCTTAGAAAGTGACTAATGGCACATGCAGGAATCCTCAGCAAGGTGTATTGCTTTCTTCAGGCATTACTCGTTGAGGACGGCTTGACTCTGGTCTTTGGAGGGAAAGCGATGCGACACACCTTTGCGGAAAACAATTTCTCGATATCTCATTCGGCGGCCGAAGAAGAAGTCTTTCCCGGTGTTCATGAGCGACGGCGTTTCATTCGCGGTTCATTAGCCACGCTTGCCGCCGTAGTTGCTCTGAAGGCGTTGACGAAAAATGTCGCAGCGCAGACCGCCTCGAAGACAACTGAATTAGCGGCCGCAGAGAAGCTGGCGTGGGATGACTTTCTCAAGAGAGCTGTTTCGGTCGCGCAGCAACTTATGGCGGATCCTGGTTTCAATGTTGACGAATATCTTTACCGGATTGGTTCGCTGGCGACTCGGCTGAAAGAGATTCCCGACAGCAAGCTCGGTCCCTACACCGACGTAGATCCACGCGTTTGGTTTGGGCCAAGTTTCAGAGGATCGCCGTTCTTCATTATCCAATGGCGAATGGAGCCGGGCGCAGTACTTCCTCCGCATAACCATCCGAATGCCAGCGTGTGCACGCTTGGGTTTGAGGGTGAAGTCCAGCTTCGTAATTTCGAAATCGTTGGCGAAGCGCCGGATTATGCTTCGCAGAAGACTTTCCGTGTGCGAGAAACCCGCAGTGAAAGAATAACACCCAGCAGAATCAGTACCTTGTCTCCGTCACGCGACAACATTCATTGTTTTCGAGTGGGCAAAGAAGGCGCGCGGGGAATTGACATCAATACCATGCACCCAAAGAGCACTCCGTTTAGCTTCCTCGACATGAACGAAAAGCCCGTAGATTCAGATAAGCGCATTTTTGAGGTGACGTGGAACCCTCAACTTGGGCAACCGCGGAAGTCGTGATCGATTCAATCTGATTCTAATAAAATTGGAAAAGAGACAGCCCATACATGAACGCACGACAAACCAAGTTAGCTTTTGCAGCTCTCCTTCTTGTCGCAGGTTATTTGTCCGACCGCATTTGTGCTCAACAAATGAATCCGAGCGCCACGCCTGAGCAAGAAAAGTCAGGCGCCTTCCGTCTGACCTGTGGCGCTCCAGCCGATGCAGGCAGCCACCGGCTGGCGACGAAGACCACAAAAGTAGCCCTGCCAGAAGTAATACTCCAAGCGCTGTCGCCAAAGAGCTGAAGATTTTTGAGACGATTCTCTTGTCAGGTTTGAATGTTGGACTCCCGGGACCGGCGCCATCATCCGTTCACCGATTACTGCGGCCATAGCGTGCTCTTTACGCGCATGGCTAGTCGAACGTCCGTCTGAAAATCTCTCGATCCATAAAACGCTCCCCGGCAACGGATTATTAACAGCGGAAAAGAGAAACATGCTTCGGCTTGAATGAATTCTTATGCTCTCGAACACTCGCGCGTGTCAGTGTGTGAGTTTCATGAAACGAATGTCCCACGCGGCGTGTCCGGGACAGAAGTCGCTTGAATGCGATTCGCTAAAACAGTTGCTCATGCCGACGTCCTGCGCAGTCGTTATTTCCTGCGATGAAAAATCGCACTCACAGTTCGGTCATCCTTCATCGCGATCTACGCTTATGAGACGTTCAAAGTCAGCTACTGTTCTTACACCACCGTCGAGTACGGCGCGATAAATCATGTGGCTCGTGATCGTATCCCGGTATTCGGTCCGCCGCCAGTAACTCTCTTTGATCGTGAGAATGACCGACCTGGTCTCAGCGGACAATTGCTCGCGCATGCCAGCCGAGTACCTGGCGTGTTCTTCGTATCCCGCCTCATCTAGAAACCAAAGATCGAGCTTCCACTCGCCATACCGGCTATCGCCCAACTTGATTCCCCAATACAGCCCATCTGGTCCAGGTTCGAACTGGCCCACATTGTTTGTAAATCGCGATTTTCTAGCGGCCAACCGTTGAGTAACTTCGTAGCCGACGGCAAAACAACTTTTTAGGTCGTGTGTGCGATCGAGGACGTAGATATCAAGGTCTCGCCAGCACATGAGGTCATAGCTGTAACTGCCGCCGATAAACCATTCCTCGTAGCTAGCCAAGAGATCCGGCAAACAAGCAGCTTCGATCAATTGGTCGGCTTCGCGTTTCAACTCAAAATTAGACATCAGGGTTTCTTCGCGTCTCGATTGGCGAGAATCCTTTCGACTGAGCCAAAAGGCTTTTCTCGTAAAATATGGACGTTAGACGGGTGACATCGAATCGTTCCAACGAAACAGAAACACGCCTAATAAAATAACCCAGAGCGACTGTGCCAAGATGAAAAGACCGAAGCCGTGCACGTCCAATCGAACGTGTCCACTCAAGAAACCGGCGAGACTTACAACCGTCACGACGCAACCGATGATTCCAACAGTTTGTGCAAAGCGGCTGATTCTCAAGATAGAGATAGACCAGAATATGATTGCCAAGGACAAAGCGACGAAAAAGACCTTTGCGAAGCCTTGGTTCAGAAGAGAGTCATACCAAAGGAACAGGCGCAAAGACTGCCGCGTAGATTCATCACCAATCATCATTTGGCGTGTGATGACAGGGGCAATTAATCCGCTGGCAACTGCGGCGCACATGGCGGCCACGGCAGCAAACGAATAAAAGACCAGCGCCGCTGAGACAAGTAGCCGATCCAAACTCAAAAGCCGCGAAAGACCTAAGAATCCGAAGAATGAGATTGGAATGCTTATAAGCGCGAGCGCATGTGTAGCGACAGTGATAATCTCATTTCTTCGAGCAATCTGATCGATTGGACCGACGAGATCACGACTTGTCGGGTGGAACATCATGGTCACAACGCCGCCCACCGCACCAACGATGAGCGCGATCCCATAAATTGATGAATGCTTCATTGAGTCATTCGCAATATCGAGCCTGCTCTTCGAATCTAATTAGGGCTATGCATTCACGCGTATCAGGCCTGCAGGATCTATTTCTTCTTCAGTTCTTCTTCGTTGCTTCCCATTTGTCAGTAAACCCTTCGGTTTGAAACTCGCCGACGAGCTTGTCAACCCGGAGAGTGCCGGTAAGCGCAATCGATTCGTGGTTCTTGAAATCGAGCGTGAAACTCAATTTTCCGTCTGCCCATTTGCCATCGCGCACAACACCGGGGCCAGTATGATTTGAATAAACAGTTCCCGTGACTTTCGATCCATCGAGCTTGAGAATGAAAGTACCGGGAGTGGTGCTCTTGTGCACAAAGAACGTCACATTCCAGTCGCCCGAAATTAGATCATCATTGTTTGCGACAATAGATGGCGCGTGCGTTGTCTGATCGTCACCCGCTGCGGCTCGGTTCGGTTGGGCGATGACCGAATACGCCAAAAGCAAGATAGTTATCAACACTGTATTTTTCATTTTGAATTTTCCTCCAAAGATTTCATGGATTTTGCAGTGCAAGAAGTAACGGCGAATAATACGATGGCATTAGCAGTACGTTTCGAAAAAAGTAATTTTCCACTCTGTTCTTGGACAAAACCGCTCTTGTTGTTCAAGAATTGGCGCGATGAGGCTTAAGAAAAAGACTGATCGAAGAAAGCGGCGTACGAAGAGCCGTCTGAGCAAGGCGCTCGTTGAACTCGTAAAGGAAAAGCGCTTCGATGATATCAGCGTGCAGAACGTCATTGATCGCGCCGATGTAGGACGGTCGACCTTCTACACGCATTTTCGCGATAAGGAAGATCTTTTTCAAAAGGACTGGGAGAGATTTCTCGACGGATTTGCGCAACGCATTGATTGGAATAATGTTGGCAGAGGTTCTTTCATTCCGGTAGCTTTCTTGTTTAGACACCTAGAGAGTTTCCAACCTTTCTATAAGGGACTGGTGCGATCCGGAATGATCGATTCTACCTTCAAAAGTGGAATAAGCTACCTAAGCCAAAGGATTGAAGCGGCGCTCACTACACGAATCAAAAGCAAACCGTCGGTTCCCATTCCCATCCTCGCGAATTATTTAGCGAGCGCGCTGTTTTTCTTGCTCACATGGTGGCTTGATCATGGCTTGCCTTATAGTCCGGAACAGATGGATCAAGTCTATGAAGAACTAATCACACCGACGCTTCGGTCGCAATTGAAGTAACTTGGAATGGGCGCTCACGTACCTCTTCTACGCAGCGATCGGCATCTGCGTCGAGCTGTTGATGCATCGTGCGACCGGCGTCGAGGGTGATTCGGCGAAACTGGCGCGCATCGGCGAGTACGCGACTAACGTGCGCCTGGCGATCCTGCTTACGCTGCTCGAAGGCTTCTCGGCGCTCGTGCTGGCCGTGACTCTATACGGGATCACGCGCGACCAGGACCACGAGCTTGCAATGCTGGCCTGGTCTGTCGCGTTGCTGAAGGGGTTCTCGGAACGCTCAACATCCCGAGCTACTGGCGACTACTGTGGCTCGCGAACGCGGGAGTCGGGACGGGTGTCCCGGACATCCCTACAACGAACGCGCTGTGTGCGTTTCTGCTGATGCCGGGCCCGAGCGTCCCCATCGGTACGATCTTCTTTGCCGTGGGGAGTACGATCTTTTCCTATCTCCTCCTGCGCGGACGGATGGTGCCCGTCTCAATCGCATGGCTGGGCGTGTTCGCGTCGGGCCTGCTCGTGGCGGGACTGCCCCTGCAACTCGCCGGTTTCCCCACAGGGCCGCTGACCGGATACTACCAGTGGCTGCCGGCGCTCGTATTTCAGATCGTGCTCGCGCTGTGGCTGCTCATCAATCCGGAGATTCTTGCGTTTGTGGTGCGCGTCATGTCAACTCCTCCGCGTTCTCATGGCTGTCAATGTCATCTCTCTGCCGATGTGAGTGAGCGTCAGTTCCATCTCGTTCACGCCCTAGCTAGTTCCACTGAGCCCGTGCCCGCCAATCCAGAGATCTCCGTGAGCTAGCGCTCGAACTGCCGCCCGAGGCTATCGACTGGACGACATGGTTAGACAGCGGCCGCTTGTGCTGACCCGCTTACTCTATCGGGCGCCGCTCCGGAAGGTCGTAATTCCCTTAGCAGGAGCCAAAAGCCCATCGTCAGTTCGAACAAGAAGATAGGACCTCCATAAATTCCAACGGCGACGACCTTCGCAAGCTCGGGAAAAATTATGAAAGCGAAAGCAGATGCTCCCATCAGCGCCGACGCAAACATGCCCCAGCCAGCTAATGTTTTCGGGATCAAGTTGGACTTGAACCACAAATAACAAAACAGCGTGCTTCGAAGTCCAGCGAACACCAGGCCCACGTTGTAGCCGGCGCCATGTGCGCTAACTGACAGCCTCGCTAATGCTTGCAATCGATCAGGTTCGATTACTCGCAAGTAATCAGCTCCGCTCAAGAACCGCAGAGTTTCGAAATCATTAAGCAGCGCGACAACCAACACAGCGGTCTCTATCAGCCCCCAAAACGCCGCGAGCAAAGCGAGGTTCCGATTGACTCGATTGAGCACCACATACAGAGCTGTGATCAGAACTACATCCAGAGCGAAGACGCTAAGATTACTGGCCGTGCCCAGACGAAACAGGCGCTCGTGCGCCATAATATTGCGAGCGGTGTCGACAGCGTTGTTGGACACAATGAGTCGGCCAAGCACATAGAACTCGGCAAACACCGCGGGTGGAAGTGCAAGTAGATACGAAAGTCCCACGACTCGTGCAGCCTTGCGTTGTGACTCGTCGATGCTGCTGATCGTCATTTCATTTTCCTCTCAATATTGCCTTTTCTCAGAAGTGCTGAATTAGCGGCCAATTATCCTAGTCAAAGAACGTGGTGACGTTTCCCCGATTGGTGCGATCATTGGGCGATCGATTGAAGCCTTCAAATAAGAAGCACGGACTGTGAGAACCAGATCGATCTACCATCTCGCTCTCCATTTATTTTTCAACAAGTTCAACTGCTCCTGCAAAATTTCCCGAAAGCGAGCAACGTGCGCCTCATTGTTTATGGCGGGTATTTGGTAGAGCACCCTTTTCTTCGTTATTTCATGTCGCTTTTCTTCACTCATATATTCTTTCGGTTGCTGCCCAACGGCCGGATTAACCGGGCGGAACACAACCCACCAAGCCTTCAATCTTGCGGATGAAAAGCAAGCTCACTCCGCTCCGGTTGAATGAGTTGTTAGGTGGGACGTCCGCCTAATAACATCTACTTTCAGAGAACTTGTTACGCCTCTTACGGAACACTTAGATGTGCTTCGGCAATGACCTTGCTATCCCGATCAACGGCGCGAAGCCAAAACCTGCCCTTGGGGAGCATTAGTACTTTACGATCACTTTGATCATCAATTATCACCTGGTCAATTGGAATAGCTGACGCCGGCTCCCCTTCCTTGAAGACCTGCACGAGCCGAATACCGCGTCCATGCTTGAGTTGCCGCGGAATTTTGATGGGCTTTCTCCCTAGTTCCTTTACCATCCAATCAGGACGCCCATCTCTTACCTCGATCCGCGGCCAGAAGATGTATGCATCGAGATCGCCGCCATCTGAGCCGAGCAAACGGCCTTCCAATCTATTCACAAAAATTGTTGGCTCTTTCACCAGCCCGTGCGCAGTGGCGACACGGTAAAAAGGGTCCTCCTCGTCAGGTGTGAGTCGCTGACTCATTCGGGGAGCGTACAGGGTCAACGGATTGATGCCGGTAAGTCGCTTTAGCACCGAGGCCATCGGCGTCCAGCCGCCCGGTGCGGTCTCTTCAGATGCGTGCCCCCTGCCGGCGATGATGAATACCTTAGCCTGTGGATCCTGATCGAAGATGCGCGCTTTGATGTTTTCGGCCTGCTTCCTATCGCGAAAACTATCGTCTCCCACTGGGCCGCGCTCCTGCGTTTCATAAGCAATTAGCTTATAGCCCAGGCTTCGAGCGGTGCGGATCGCAGAGGCGAAAACCGGATCACGAAGATAGAACCCGGACTGGTAATCAGGATATTTGAACTCTGCATTCATCACCTCATCGGCAAAGGTCTCCGCGGCGAGATAGCGATAGCCTTGCTGCCAAAGCTTACGCAACAACGCTTCGTAGAGAGCACGCGTTTGCGGCAGGTGATGTTCCTCGCCCCAGATGACTAGCCTGGTCTTCCTGGCTTCGCGTTCAATAACCCTGATCGCGCTTTCAGCTCGATAGAGTTTAGGCAGGGCAGTCTCCACGCTTGGTTTTTGTCGGCGATATGTTGGCAAACTCATCGCCTGTACCCCGGCAAGTGGGAAACCCAGAAACTCTTCGAGGTTAAAACGAACCTCTCGATAGAAATCCGCGAAGATCTTAGATTTTAGATATTGAGGCTCAAGATCGAGCAGGGCGGCGTAGGTTGCGAGGGGATTCCCAGCTTGTAGTGCCTCCTTCTTTAGCAAGATTGGAGGCACGAGTCCTTCTTCTTGGCCAAGGATTGGGTTGCGAATCGGGAGGCTGACTTGCTGCGAGACAGGCCGCGCTTCGCTCAAGCTTTCCCAAAGTCGATCTCCAGCGGTCCCATCGCTCTGGACAGATTGAGATGGAGGGATACGATCAATGATGGTTTCGCGCAGTGAAAGCTGCGCGAAAACTGTTGGAGTAGCCAGAAAAGCAATACACGCGAGAGCAAGCTTATTCTTCATACCTCACATCACTTTCATAATATGCTTTGTTCCACAACGAGCAGCCACTTAAACACAAAGTTATGAATATCTTTCCTCGAGCGTGTCCTTGCTCCAAGTACCGGATAGCCTCA
>WNGG01003762.1_pt1 | contig 19870 bp, 17 predicted proteins | sample 5400661 | NCBI WGS metagenome assembly WNGG01 (sample SAMN13153372, study PRJNA577476) | soil metagenome | isolation source: 100 cm soil or saprolite under Garry oak tree replicate 1 | place: USA:California | collected 2016-06-15
CCGGCACCGGACCGCCCGGCACTGGACCGCCCGGCCGAACCGGTCCGCCTCGCGGGCATGACCCGCCCGGCGGTGACGGCCCGCCGGGACCGCCAGCGGACATCATGTCCTGGCTGGCCGCGATCAAGATCAGCTGGCTGCAGGCCGGGACCTGCGCGCACTCCCGCCAGACCCGCGGCTACCAGCCCGCGCCGCTGCTGCGGCACCTGGTCAAGACCGGGACCGCACCTGCGCGTTCCCCGGCTGCCGCCGCCCCGCCAAGCACTGCGACGACGACCACACCATCCCCTACCACCACGGCGGCAGATCTTGCGAGTGCAACCTGGCCCGCTTTGCCGCCGCCACCACGGCGCCAAGCAAGCCCCCGGCTGGCAGCTGGCCCAGCCCCAGCCCGGCCACCTGCACTGGACCCTGCCCGCCGGCCGGACCACCACCATCACCCCCCGCCCCTACCCGGTCTAAAGCGCCAAGGACCGGTACTGCGGATAACTCGCCACCACCGCTAGTCCTGGCGAGCGATCCAGTGACGATGGCGGGCCGCTCGGACGACCGGTTGCCCGCTCAAATTGAGACCAGGAGCGTGACAGCCCAGAGGTACAGATGTGACATAGCCCACGCCATTTGGGTGGGTTTCCTGGGGCTCGTGGAGCTCCCGGCGAAGGGGGAGCGATGACCGCGCTCGATGCAACCGCTGACGGGTCGGCCGAAGGTGGCGCCCATTCGGAAGAACCTGCCGCGCAGGCAGCCGCAGTAGGACCGCTGGTCGGCGATCCCGCCATGCTGGGACTCCCCAGCTTCGTCGTCGGATCCGCAGCCCTCGGACTGGCCCTCGTGGGCGTCGTCCCGGCTGCTGCGGTCGGCGCAGCGCTGCCGATCATCCTCGCGGCAACGTCGGCTGGCCTGTTCCTGGCAACCATCTGGAGTGCGGCGATCGGCCAGAGCGCGGTGGCCAGCATCTTCGGTATCTTCGCTGGCTTCTGGCTGAGTTATGCCTTCCTCGTGCTCGGGCTCACCCATAACTGGTTCGGCATCAGCGCGGCCGACGCGGTGGCCACCCAGGAATTGTTCCTGAGTACCTGGCTGATCATCATCGTCATGCTCACGCTGGCGACGCTGCGGCTGCCTCTTGCCTTCACCGCAGTCTTCGCGCTGATCGACCTGGCGCTGCTCCTCCTCTTGCTCGCCACCGCCAACGCGTCCACCGGACTGGTGACAACCGCGGGCTACGTAGTGCTGCTCTTCGCGGCGCTCGGCGTGTACCTGTACTTCGGCTCCGCATCGGTGGCCACTGGCGGAAAGGCGTTGCCACTGGGCAAGCCGATCATCGGCGGCTGACGAGCGGGCCATACGATTGCCGGGTGAAGCCGGGCCGGCCAGAACCGCAACCTGACCATCAGTTCGGTGATCCCACTCGGCGCACCTACCTTGCCGCCGAACGTACCCTGCTGGCCTGGTGGCGGACTGGCCTTACCACGGTTGCCGTCTCCCTGGCCGTCGGGCGGCTGCTGCCTGCGGTGGCCAAAGTGCCGACGACGCCGTATCTGTGGCTGGGCGCAGGCTTCGGCATCCTGGCCCTGACGCTGATGTTCTTCGGCACGCTGCGGCAGCGCGCCGTCAACCGCGCGCTCGACCAGGGCGGCTTCGCGCGCCTGCACCAGGCCGTAGTACTCCTGCTGACGGCATTCATGGTCGCACTGACGCTTGCCGCGATGGTGATCCTTTTCGCGGGCAGTTGACGGCGCGGCGGCGCCGGGGAATGGCGTCCGCTGTGCGGCTCCTGCGCTGCGGTGGCCGGCCGAAACCGGTAACCGCACAACATTTCGGGATTTAGCTGAAACTAAGCCCTTCTTGTGTTGCGCTGGTATGCGTCGGGCCGGGTTTGTCCGCTTGCTCGGTTCGAGGGGGTTCGGGATGACTGAGGAGAGACGGGACCTACCATCGCGTCCCTCATTGCTTGCCGACCAGCTGCGGGCTGCCCGCAGGCACGGCACCGACATCCCGGGCGATGACATTCCTGGCTCCGGCGCTCTCAGCCCTGGCGTTCTAGATGAACCCGCTGAAACCGCGCCGCCATCCGGCTCCTGGAATGCCTTCGAGCCGGTGCGCCGCCCGAGTGACGCCACTTCTGCCGTCCGTCTTCCGGCTGCGGCGGACCGGCCGGCAGCTGTGGACCAGCCGGCAGCTGTGACCGGGCCGGGATCGGGCTCCCCGACCGCACCGAGTCCCGGTGCCGCGAATGGCCCGGGAACCGGGCCGGGACCGTTGCCCCGGCGCGTGCCGAAAAGTACTGCCCGGCCGCAGGGCATCCCGGCGCGCGAGTTCCGCGGCCCCGGGCACCCTGTCCGCCTGCCCAGGGCCGCCACCGATCCCAGCGTGCCCAGCCGCGGTGCGTTCGAGCCAGCCCGGAGGGACCCCGCCGACGAGCCCGATGCCGGCGCGGTCGACCGCATCACCGCCGATCAGGCACGCAGGCAGGACCGTGGTGCCGCGGACGCGGACGTGCGCAAGCCCGAGGCAATCCTCGACGCGAGCCAGCAGAGCCGCATCGCGGCGCTGCGCGAGCGCGGGCGCTGGGCCATCCCTGATCGCGGGCAGGATCGCGGCGCCGTGCTGCAAGAACGCGGGCGCCGGCAAATACCCAACTTGACCGGAACGGGCCCGGACCGTGCGGGCCACCGCGAGTTCCCGGATCTTGCCGCGCCGCCCGAGAGGCTGACCGCCCGCGGGATGGCAGCGCCCCCGCCCAGCCCGGCAGCGGCTCCGCCCAGCCCGGCGGCGCCCCCGCCGGCTCCAACGCTCCCGAAACGGAAAGTCCCCCCGGCATCAGCTACTCCCCCGGCAGCAGCAACCCCGCCAAGCCCCGCATCCTCCGCCGCGCCGACCGCTCTCCCGAAACGGAAAGCACCCCCGGCACCAGCGACTCCCCCGCCAATGGCAGGCCTGCCCAGCCCGGGGGCAGCCCCGCCCAGCCCGGGGGCGGCCTCCGCCAGCTCGGGCGCGGCCTCGCCCAGCCCGGCGTCCCGCCAGATGCCGCCTGCTCCCGCCGAGCCGGCAATCGCCCGACAGCCGACCACCCCCCAGCGGCCGGCAGCCCCCCAGCGGCCGGCCGGTGCCGCGGTTCCCGACGAGCCTTCCTGGGCAGCCGTGATGGCGAACACCGCGCGGCTGTGGGCGCAGCGGCGGGCGAACCGCCGCGGCCGGCCCACCAGGCGGCGCCGCCCGACTGTTGCGCTGGTCATCCTCGCGCTGATCGTCGCGGCCGCCGGCGGTTTCGCGGTGGCCAGGTCCAGGCACCCGGCGACGGGCACGGCCGACCGCGAGTCAGGCTCGGCTGCCGATTCGGGTGCGGCAGCGGTCACGTCGGCGGTCGCCATCCGCAACCGGGCCGCCGCCTGGATCGCGCGCCAGGTCAGCCGCGACGCGACCGTAGCCTGCGATCCGGTGATGTGCGCGGCGCTGCACTCGCGCGGCTTCCCCGCCGCCAACCTGGTGCCGATCCTGCCGGCCAGGTCGGACCCCCTCGGGGCGGAACTCGTCGTGGCAACGGCGGCCTTGCGTAGCCAGTTCGGCGCCCGCCTCGCGAAGGTCTACGCGCCGGAGGTGATCGCGAGATTCGGCCGCGGGCAGGCCAGGGTGGATATCCGGACGATCCCGCCGGAAGGATCGGCGGCCTTCCGGCGGTGGCTCGGCCCGGCCGGGCGGGCGGCGCGGAAGCAGGGCGCGCAGCTGCTGAGCAACAAGAACATCGTGGCGTCGCCCTCGGCCACGGCGGCGCTGGCCAAGGGCCACGTGGACGAGCGGCTGCTGGCCACGCTGGCGGCGCTGGCATCGAAGCACGCCGTGCAGATCATCAGGTTCGGCGACGCGAACCCGGGTGCCGGGCCGGAAATCCCGCTCCGCTCGGCCGACCTGGCCGGCGCGGACCGGGATTCCGGGCTCAGGCCCGCTGCCTACCGGCACTGGCTGGTCAGCTTCCTGCGCGCCCAGCGGGCCGCGTACCGGGCTACCTCAATCACGGTCGGGCCGACGCCCGGCAGGCCGCCCATCGTCCGGATCGAGTTCGCCGCCCCGAGCGAGATCGCCGGACCCAGCGGATGACCGCGGCTACAGCCAGTCGTTGAGCTTGAAGACGACATAGAGCGCGGCCGCGGCGACCAGCATGATCGCGACGGAGGCGGCGACGCCGGCGTGCTGGCCGAAACCCGGGTAGGGCACGTTCATCCCGTAGAAGCCGGTTACCAGCGTAGGCACCGCGATGATCGCCGCCCAGCTCGTCACCTTCTTGGTGATGACGTTCAGCCGGTTGCCCTGGATGGTCAGGTTCGTTTCCAGGATCGTCGTGACCAGGTCGCGCAGGCTTTCGGTCCACTCGGTGGCGCGCAGCACGTGATCGTAGACGTCTTGGTAGTACGGCTGCATCGGGTCGGTCAGCAGCTGCAGGTCGCGGCGCATCAGGGCATTGACGACCTCGCGCATGGGCAGCACCACCCGGCGCAGCAGCACCAGGCTCTTCCGCAGCTGGAAGCTGCGCCGCTGCACGTCGCGATCGACCGGCCGGTCGGCGAAGAGCTGGTCCTCCAGGGCCTCGATCGCGTCGTCGAGGCCGCGCACGGCGGCGAAGTGGCCGTCCACGATGTTGTCGAGCAGCCCGTGCAGCAGGTAGCCCACGCCGTACTTGGCCAGGTCCGGGCTCGCGTCCCAGTACGAGAGAACGGCGCCGATGTCGAGGCCGTCGTCCTTGCGGATGGTGACCAGGGCGCGCTTGGTGATGAAGGCGGCGAGTTCGCTCGTTGTCAGCGCGCCGGTGTCGCTTTCCAGCTTGACCGCGTAGGCGGCGAGGAACAGGTAACCGCTGTAGCGGTCAAGCTTTGGGCGCTCACGCTCGTGCACGGCGTCCTCGATGGCCACCGGGTGCAGCCCGAATTCGGCGCTGAGCACCTCCAGGTCCGCGTGGTCCGGGTCACGCAGGTCCAGCCAGACCACCGCCGACTCATCTCGCAGGTGCTCGCTGATCTCGGCGACCGGGAACCCTTCAAGCTCGAGCACGCCGTGACGGTAGAGCCGGGTGCGAGCCTGACAGCGGGTCGGCGTGTACTCACAAAGCGCAGAAGCGGCCACCGTGTCGGGGTCACTGCCGCCGAAGGTGGACGGCTCGCCGGAGGTGGACGGCTCGCCGGAGGTGGATGGCTCGCCGGAGGCGCCTGCGGACGAGGAGTGCGGCGGCGCTGTCATTGGGTCTCCAGACATCGATGAACTCCAGGCACGCTGCCTGCATCATGGCGGAATCAACCGTAACTCTGCCCGGCTCACCGCGCCGTCCAGCTCGCGGTGGTGACCAGCAGATCGGCGAACTCGCGCGGCCGTGCGCCGGCAGCCGCGGCACCGTCGAGCAGCCGCCGCACGGCCGCGAGCTCGCGGCGTCGTCCGACCAGGGCCATTTGTGCACATTAACCGGCCGAGCGGCGCCCGTGGCAGCAGGCGCGGCAGGCACTCCGGCGGTGCCGTAGCCGGCGGGCGCCCGCAGTATCCGTTTTCGCGCTTCTGGACAGTTTTCCCGGCCGGCGATTGGCTAGGGTGACCCGGTAGCCGTCTGCGGGGAATGAGGTAGCCGCGATGAGGAGCATGCTGGAAACCGCCGTGTATCCCGCTGGCCGTGCCCGGTGACCGCCGTCGGCACCGGCGCCGGCCTCATCGGCGCCGAGGAGCTGCTCAGCCTGTACGAGCAGATGGCGGTCATCCGGCTGACCGAGAAGGCGGCGCACGAGGCATTCCTGACCGGCCTGGTGAAGGGGACGACGCACCTGGCGGCCGGCCACGAGGCGGTGGCCGTCGGCGCCAGCGCCGGGCTGCGGCGCGGCGACTACGTGTTCGCCACCTACCGCGGTCATCACCACGCGATCGCCCGCGGCGCGACGCCCGCTGAGTGCCTGGCCGAGCTGATGAGCAAGGGCACCGGGCTGTGCAAGGCCAAGGGCGGCTCCATGCACCTGACGAAGGCCTCGGCCGGGATGCTCGGGTCGTATGCGATCGTCGGCGCGCACCTGCCGATGGCGGCCGGGGCCGCCTGGTCGGCGCGGCTGCGCGGCTCCGGCCAGGTCGCGGTCGCGTTCTTCGGCGACGGGGCGACCAACATCGGGGCATTCCACGAGGCGCTGAACCTGTCCGCGGTCTGGGCGCTGCCGGTGCTGTTCATCTGCGAGAACAACCTCTACATGGAGTACACGCCGATCGGCGACGTGACCGCGGTGGAGCACCCGGCGGCCGGCCGGGCGCCCGGATACGGCATCCCGGCCGAGGTGATCGACGGCAACGACGTGGTCGTGGTGCGGGACGCAGTCGCGGCGGCCGCCGAGCGCGCCAGGGCCGGCCGCGGGCCGACCGTGATCGAGGCGCTGACCTACCGGCATTTCGGCCACAGCCGCACCGACCCCGGCGCCTACCGGCCGGCCGCCGAGGTCGAGGAATGGCTGCGCCGGGATCCGCTTGAGCTGGCCAGGGCCCGGCTGCAGGCGGCCGGCCTGGCCGCCGAGCTGGTGACGGCGGCCGACCAGCGGGCCGAGCGCGTCGTCGCCGAGGCGGTGGCCGCGGCGAAGGCGGCGCCCGGGCCCGATCCCGGCGACGCGCTTACCGACGTCTGGGCGGACGGAGGCTCGGCATGGCGGACGTGAGAAGCGAGGCGGGCACGCCCGGCGTTGCCGAGGTTCCGGGGGTAACGGAACCTGCCGAGGTCATCACCTACCGAGAGGCCGTGGCCGAGGGCCTCGCCCGTGAGCTGCGCCGGGATCCGTCAGTGGTGTGCCTGGGCGAGGACATCGGCGCGGCCGGCGGCGTCTTCAAGACCACGGCCGGGCTGCTGGCCGAGTTCGGCCGGGAGCGGGTCTGGGACACCCCGATCTCCGAGCAGGCCATCCTCGGCGTCGCGATGGGCGCGGCGATGACCGGCATGCGCCCGGTCGCCGAGATCATGTTCTCCGACTTCTTCGCCTGCTGCTGGGATTACCTGGCCAACGAGATACCCAAGATGCGGTACATGACCGGCGGGCAGGTCACGGTCCCGCTGGTCGTGCGCACCGCGAACGGCGGCGGGCTCGGCTTCGGCGCCCAGCACTCGCAGGCGGTGGAGAACTGGGCGCTGACCATCCCCGGGCTCAAGATCGCCGCGCCGTCCAACCCGGCGGACGTGATCGGGATGCTGGCCGCCGCCATCCGCAGCGACGACCCGGTGGTGTTCTTCGAGCACAAGGGGCTGTTCGCGAGCAAGGGGCCGGGCGCGCCCGGCGGCCACCTGGTCGAGCTCGGCCGGGCCGCCGTGGCCAGGCAGGGCACCGACATGACCATGGTCGCGCTGGCTTCCACGGTGCCGATGGCGCTGACGGCGGCCGGCCAGCTCGCCGCGGACGGCGTCTCGGCCGAGGTGATCGACCTGCGCTGCCTGGTGCCGCTGGACATGGCCGCGGTGCTCGAGTCGGTCGGGCGGACGTCCCGGCTGCTCATCGTCGAGGAGAACCCCTACCAGGGCGGCTGGGGCGGCACGATCGCCTCGATCGTCGCCGACGAGGGGTTCGAGCTGCTCGACGCGCCGATCCGGCGGGTGGCAGCCGCCTGCGTGCCGCTGCCGTTCGCCGACGCGCTTGAGCGGCTGGTCATCCCGACGGCGGAGAAGGTCACCGCGGCGGCCCGGTCCCTCGTCGCCTACTGATGAGCCGGTTACTCCGGCGGCGGACACTGGCGGAAGAAGAATAGTTCACGTGATCGTGGTCATTACTCTCAGTCGCGGCAGTTCCGCTGCCGCGGCAGGACCCCGGACCAGGAGGTACGGTGACGCCGAGCACCAGCGTGCCGACCATGGGCGCGCCCGTGGGGCCGGACGTTAGCGGCGCCCCCGGCGAGCAGCTTCCGGCGCGGCCTGGGGACCCGGAAACGCTGCTGCTGGTCGAGGATGACCCGGGGGACGCGGTCCTGGTCGAGGAGCTGCTCGCGGACAGCGGCCTGCGGGCCACGCTGTCCTGGGCCCGGTCGCTCGCCGAGGCGACGGAGCTGCTGCGCACCGGCGGGCCGCACGGCTGCATCCTGCTGGACCTGCACCTGCCCGACGGCGCCGGGCTTGAGGTGGTCACGAAGATGCTGGCGGCCGCGCCGGGACTGCCGGTCGTCGTGCTGACTGCGCTGGCCGAGGAGAGCGCGGGCCTGGCCGCGGTCGCGGCCGGGGCCCAGGATTACCTGATCAAGGGGCAGTCGCCGCCTGATGTCTTCAGCCGCGCCATCCGCTACGCCGCCCAGCGCAAGCACGCCGAGCGGGCCTCGGCCGAATTGCAGCTCAGCGCGCTGCGGGCGGAGGAGAACTCGCGGCTCGAGCGCGGCCTGCTGCCGACCCCGCTGGTGCGCAGCCCGGACTTCGAGGTGGTGGCCAGGTACCGGCCCGGGCGGGAGCAGGCACTGCTCGGCGGCGACTTCTACGACATCGTGGAGACGCCGGACGGCACCGTGCACGCGGTGATCGGCGACGTCTCCGGGCACGGCGCGGCGGCCGCGGCGATCGGCGTCTGCCTGCGGGTGGCCTGGCGGTCGCTGGTGCTGGCCGGCGCCACCGGGCAGCCGATGATCGGGCTGCTCGAGCAGATGCTCGTCGCCGAGCGGGAAAGCGAGAACGTGTTCGCCACGCTGACCCTGCTCACCTTCGCCGCCGACCGGCGCACGGTGCGGATCCTGCGGGCCGGGCACCCGGGGCTGCTGCTGCGGACGCCGGGCCGGGTGGAGTTCATCGAGGGGCCGGCCGGCCCGGCGCTTGGCCTGGTCACCGATGTTGCCTGGCGCGCGGAAAAACTGCCCCTGCCGCCCGATGCCAGCCTGGTCCTTTTCACCGACGGGCTGTTCGAAGGGCGGGTCGGGCCGGGCAGCGAGCGGCTCGGCGAGGACGGCCTGGTGGCCATGGCACGCGAGGTCGCCGACCTGCCGGCCGCCGCGTTCCTCGATGCGCTGATCGAGCGGACCGAGGCGGCGGCCAGCCGCTACGGCGGCCTGGCCGACGATATCGCCGTCCTGCACCTGAGCTGGAAGGCGGCCTTATGACGGCAGACAGGCTGCCCTCTGGCCGCCGCCCTGAGCGCGGCAGGGGGTTCCGGGCGCTGACCGTGCAGGGCTGGTTCCGGCTGGCCTTCGGCGTCTTCACGGCCCTCGTCGTGGTCGCCGCGGTGGTGGTCATCGAGCTGCTCGCGCACGGCCGCGCGGTTACCGGCGAGCTGGCATCCTCGGTGCTGCCCGCCCAGGCGCAGGCATTCCGGCTGCAGGGCGCGCTGGCGGACCAGGAAACCGGGATCCGCGGGTACGGCATCACCGGCGACCGCTCGTTCCTGGCGCCGTACACGAACGGGCTCAAGACCGAGGCAAGCGCCGCCGCCGAGCTGCGCGCGCTGGTCGGCGGCACGCCGCCGATGGCGGCCGATCTCGCCCGGATCGAGCAGGCGGCGGGCGGCTGGCGGCGGTCCTTCGCGACGCCGCTGATCGCGCTGGCCAGTAACGGGCCGCTGGGCGGCAAGGACCTCGCGCTGCTCGACCAGGGCAAGCAGTCGTTCGACCACCTGCGGACCCTGTTCACCGCGCAGAACGCCCGCCTGGCCGCGGCCGCGGCCGCAGACCGAGCCGCACTGCAGCGGGTGCACACCGAGCAGAACTGGGCCTACGCGGCCATCCTGGCGGCCTTCCTGCTGGCCGCGGCCGCGGTTACGCAGCTGCTCCAGCAGGCGGTCGTGCTGCCGCTTGACCGGCTGCGGGCGGCGTGCCGCCGGGTCGTGGACGGCGACTTCGGGCACCGGATCGAGGCGACCGGCCCGTCCGACCTGCGGGCGGTCGCCGCCGATATCGAGGACATGCGCAGCGGCCTGGTCGCGGCGCTCGAGGACGCCCGCGCGGCGCAGGCAGTCGCGAGCCGGCAGGCCGCCGACATGGACGCGCAGGCGGACGAGCTGCGCCAGTCCAACGCCGAGCTTGAGCAGTTCGCCTACGTGGCCTCGCACGACCTGCAGGAGCCGCTGCGGAAGGTGGCCTCGTTCTGCCAGCTGCTGGAGAAGCGCTACGGCGACAAGCTGGACGACCGCGGTCATCAGTACATCGGCTTCGCCGTGGACGGCGCCAAGCGGCTGCAGATCCTGATCAACGACCTGCTGACCTTTTCCCGGGTGGGCCGGCCGGGCATCGTCGCCACGGCGGTGCAGCTCGGCCAGGCGCTGGACGCGGCGATCGGCGCGCTCGGCGCGGTCATCGAGGAGTCCGGCACCGTCATCGAGCGCCCGGATCAGCTGCCCGAGGTGGACGGCGACGCCACCTTGCTGGCGATGCTGTGGCAGAACCTGATCAGCAACGCGATCAAGTTCCGGGCGGACGGCCGGGCTCCGGTCGTGCGCATCGCCGTCACCGCGGGGCCGGCCAGGACCTGGCAGTTCAGCGTCACCGACAACGGCATCGGGATCGCGCCCGAGTTCGCCGAGAAGGTCTTCGTCATCTTCCAGCGGCTGCACGCGCGCGAGGCCTATCCCGGCACCGGGATCGGCCTCGCGCTCTGCAAGCGGATCATCGAGCATCATGGCGGCAGCATCGGCGTCGACACCAGCTACACGAACGGGACCCGCATCTGCTTCACCCTGCCCCGCACTGATAAAGATGACGCAGCCGGCCATGCCGCGAGCGGCTCTGCCAAGGCTGGCGATGCCGACAGCGCCGAAGGGATCCGGGCATGAACATCCCGCTGCAGCCCATCGAGGTCCTCCTGGTCGAAGACGACCCCGGGGATGAGCTGATGACCCGCGAGGCCTTCGAGACCAACATGATCGGCAACACGCTGCATGTCGCGCACGACGGCGAGGAGGCGCTCGACTTCCTCTACCGCCGCGGCAGCCACGCGGATGCGCCGCGGGTCGACCTGATCCTGCTCGACCTCAACCTGCCGAAATACGACGGCCGGCAGGTGCTTGAGCAGATCAAGTCCGATCCTGACCTGACCCACGTGCCGGTGGTGATCTTGACCACGTCGTCCTCCGAGGAGGACATCCTGCGCAGCTACAAGCTGCACGCCAACGCCTACGTGACCAAGCCCGTGGACGTCAACCAGTTCATCGCGGCGGTGCGGCAGATCGACGACTTCTTCCTGACCGTGGTGCGCCTTCCCAGGCCCAGCCGCGGGTAGGGCAAGATCAGACCACCAGCCGCGGCTGCCCGGCGGCGGCCCGGGCGAACGCGCCGGCCACCGGGCCGGGAACTGCCGCCTGCCCCAGCGACAGCCGGGCGAACTCGGCGGCGATGGCGTGCCAGAGGCGCGCCCGGCGCAGCATGCCGTGGTCGCCGCGGCGTATCTCGATCACGGCGACCTGCCCGGCAGCGGCCCGGGCCCGCTCGGCGAACGCCCAGGTGTCCGCCGGGCTGCAGGTGCGGTCGGTGCTGGCGTGGACGAGCAGCACCCGCCGCCCGGCAAGCTGGCTGACCGGCTCCCCCGGCGGCAGCCACGGAGCTAGGCCGGCCACCGCCGATACCAGCGGATGCCCGGCCGCGCGCAGCACCGCCCGGCCGCCCATCGAGTGGCCCGCCAGCACGACCGGCAGCCGCCCGCGGCCGGCCGCGATCTGGTCGAGCAGGCCGGTCAGGTCCGCGACCGGCGCGGCGTCCGCGCCGTTCCAGCCGCGCAGCCGGAATCGCGCCCGGCGCACCTCGGCTCCGCCGCCGCCCACCGCGCCGCGGATGGCCGCGGCGACCGGGATCATGCGCAGCACGCTGCCCTGCACGGGGCTGGTCCGCATCCGGCTGGACGCGGTGCCGCCGTGCGCCAGCACGACGATCCCGCCGCCGGCGGCCATTCCCGGGCGGCCGGCGGCGCCCGGCAGCGGGTCGCTACTCACCGGAACCGCCTCCTCGGGTCTGCGCCGCTGGCCGCATCTACCTTAGGGGCGCCGCTCCGCCGGGCAGCCGGCAGGCTGAGCGTGCCCGGGATGCGGAATCCTGGACTGCGACGGACGGGAGCCAACATGACATGGGATGACCTGCTCGCCTACTGCCTGGCCAAGCCCGGCGCGTGGCAGGACGAGCCGTGGGAGGGCGACGCGGTCGTCAAGGTCGGCAGCAAGATCTTCGCATTCCTCGGGCCGGAATCCGGCTCCTCGGTCGGCGTCAAGTGCGGGCCGACCAGGGAGGTGGCCGATGAGTGGCTCGCGCGCTACCCGGATGACGCGTCGGTGATGGCCTACATCGGCCGCTCCGGCTGGAACAGCCTGCGGATCGGCGGCGCGATCCCCGACGACGAGCTGCTCGAGGCTGTCGACGCCTCTTACCACGCGGTGGTCAGCAAGCTGCCCAAGAAGGACCGCCCGGACCGGGCCTGACCGGCTGGATCCGGCAGAATTCTGGCATGGCGTGGCTTGAGCTCGACGGCGCAGTCAACGTCCGTGATCTGGGCGGGCTGCCGGCGGCCGACGGGCAGCGGGTCGCTGCCCGGCGGCTGCTGCGCGGCGACGACATGAACGACCTGTCGGCTGCCGACATCGACCTGCTGGTCCGCGGGATCGGCCTGGCCGTCGTCATTGACCTGCGCAGCCCGGCCGAGGTGCGGGACCGGGGGCCAGGGCCGCTGCGCGCCGCAGCGGGCGTGCGGCACGTGCATCACTCGCTGCTGCCGGAACTCGGCCTGGCCGATGATGTCGCCGACGCCACGGCGGTCCGGATCGACCGGGCCTACGCGCGTTACCCCGCCGATGTCCGGTGCGGCCTCTACCTCGGCTACCTGGCCGAGCGGCCGGCCCAGGTGGTGGCCGCGCTGCGGGATATCGCGCGGGCGGGCGGGCCGGCCCTGGTGCACTGCGCGGCCGGCAAGGACCGGACCGGCGTGATCACCGCGCTGGCGCTGACCGTCGCCGGGGTGCGGCGGGAGGCCATCATCGCCGACTACGTGGCCACGGCCGAGCGGCTCGGCCCGCTGCTTGCCCGGCTGCGCGGCGCGGAGGCGTACGCGCCGGGCCTCGACCGCGAGCCGACCGACGACTATGTGCCGCGGGCGGCGACGATGGCCGCGTTCCTTGATCAGGTCGATGCGCGCCACGGCGGCGTGCTGCGCTGGCTGTCCGGGCATGGCTTCGCCGCCGGCGACGTCCGGGCGCTGCGGGGCTGGCTGCTCGGCGCCGGGTCCTAGGCAAGCGGCGCGAACAGGTCGCCGCCTGACTCGACCCGGTCAAGCACCTCGCCGGCGGTGAACCGCAGCCGGTCCGGGTTACCGCCCCGCTCGCAGTCGCGCACCTCGTCCCAGGTGACCGGCGTCGACACGGCCGGAACGGCGCCGCCGCGCAGCGAGTAGGCGGCGACCGTGGTCTTCGCCGGGTGATTCTGGCTCCAGTCGATGAGCACCCGGCCGCGGCGCAGCTGCTTGTTCATGTTCGTCACCACGAGCCCGGGGTGCTCCCGCTGGATCGACTGGGCGATGCTGAGGGCGCGTTCCCTGGCGGCGTCCCAGCCGGTCCTGGCCGGCAGCGAGACGTAGACCTGCATTCCCTTCGCGCCGCTGGTCTTTGCCACCGGCTCGCGCTTGCCGGACGACAGGCGGTCGGCGATCCAGCCCGCGATGCGGCAGCACTCCACGACCGACGTGCCCGGCCCGGGGTCGAGGTCGAAGACCAGGTGATCGGGCCGGCCGGGAAGCGGGCCGCGCCGCCCGGCATGCCAGAGCGGAACGTGGAACTCGATCGCGGCGAGGTTGGCCGCCCAGATCAGGGCCGGCTTGTCGTCGATGACCGCGTACTCCACGTCGCCGTCGGCGGACCTGCCGCGGCCCTGCCTGCTGCCGGCCGAGGGAACCTTGACGGTGCGCAGCCAGCCCGGGGCGTGCGCGGGCACGTGCTTCTCGACGAAGGACTTGCCGTCCACGCCGTCGGGGAACCGGCGGAAGGTGGCCGGCCGGCCGGCCAGGTGGGGCAGCATCACCGCGGCGATCCTGTCGTAGTAGTCGAGCACCTCGCCCTTGGTGAAGCCGCTGCCGGGATAGAGGACCTTGCCGAGGTTCGACAGCGTGAGCTGCCGGTCGTCGACGGTGACGAGGACCCGGTCGCGGTCACTCACGGCCGGCCCGCCTGCCGGAGGCCGGCGCCTTCACCGCCAGCCAGTCGCGGCTGCGCCTGCCGGGCAGGTACGGCGCGTCCAGCCGCTTGGCCACGACGCCGCCCAGGCCGTGCTCGCGCACGGCCGCCATGACGTCGGCGCCGCGCGCATCCTGGTACGAGTCGCCGGTCTGCAGCGATGCCCCGGCCAGGCCGAGCCCGTCAAGTTGCCGGCGGCGCTCGCGGTACGGCTGGTCGAGCAGGGACCGGCCGTCCAGGTGCAGCAGGTCGAAGGCGACGAAGGTCACCGGGACCTCCTTGGCGCGCCTGGCCACCTGGGCCCGGCCTGACATGCTGAGCCGGCGCCGCAGCCGGTCGGGACTCGGCCGGCCGTCGGGGCCGAGGGCGACGATCTCGCCATCCAGCACGGCCGGCCGCGCGCCGAGCCTGCGCCCTAGTCCGCGAAGCTCGGGAAACGCGGCGGTGATGTCCTTGTCGTTCCGGTCCACGGCGCGGGCCCGGCCGCCGTCGACGTAGACGACGGCGCGCACGCCGTCCCACCTGACCTCATAGGCCCAGCCGTCGTCGCCGGCCGGCAGCGACCCGGCGGTCGCCAGCATGGGCCGGATGCTGTCGGGCAGCGGCTGGAAGCCCGCCCTGGGCGGATCCATGCGGTGGATCATCCAGTTCTTGCCGTGCGTGGCGAACAGCACGTAGCGGCCGCGGGCCTTCGACCCGTGCAGCACGACCTTGACCTCGGTGTCGGTCCACTTCTCCAGGTCGTACTCGCCGCGGTCCCAGATGCTGACCTGGCCGCCGCCGTACTCGCCCTTGCCGATGTCGCCTTCGAAGCTCCCGTACTCCAGCGGATGATCTTCGGTGTGCACGGCGAGGTGGTTCGTCGCCGGGTCCTCGGGGATGCCCTTCGGCACCGCCCAGGAGACCAGGACGCCGTCGCGCTCGAGCCGGAAGTCCCAGTGCAGGGCCCTGGCGTGGTGCTCCTGCACGACGAAGGCGGGGCGGCCGCCGCGCCGCCTGCGCGGGCGGCCGGATCCGGCCGCGTCCGCGCCCATCGGTTCTGGCGTCCTGGCCCGGTTCCGCTTTGCCCGGTAGGCGCCGAGCGGCTGGCTCTCGTCGGCGGCACGCGGTGCGGGGCTTGCGCGTCGCGCCGTCGCCATCCCCAGCACATACCCGGCGGCGCCCGGGCTACTCCGGGATCACTCGGTCCGCAGTACCTGCCCGCTCGGCAGCCGGGCCGCGCGGTGCGCGGGCCAGGCGGCCAGCAGGTTCGCGGCCAGCAGCCCGGCGGGCGCGATCAGCAGCAGGGCGAGCAGGGCCAGCGGCGGATGGTACGCCAGCGGCGTGCTGTCGGCGACCACGCGCCAGATGCCGCGGCCGAGCGCCAGCCCCAGCGGCACCCCGAAGACAAGCCCGATCACCGTCAGCACGCTCGCCTGCGTGACCACCACCATGCGCGCCTGCGACCGGGTCAGGCCGAGCGCGCGCAGCACCGCGAGCTCGTGCCGGCGGCGGCGCACCGCGGTGGCGAGGGCATGGCCGACCGCGCCGGCCGCCAGCAGGACAAGGAAGCCGCCCAGCGCGATCGGCAGCACCGCCACGTCCCTGATCAGCTGTACTTCCCCCGGCGGAGCCGGCCGCGTGAACTGGAGCCCCTGCCCGCCCGCGGCCCGCGCCGTCTCCTTGCCCAGCCGCCGCGCAACCGCGCCGGAGTCGGCGCCGGCGCGCAGCGCGACCTCGATGACGCGGAACTTGAACGGATAGTGCGCCCCGCGGAAGATCCGGTCATAGCCGGCCGACGTGACCCACGCGCCGTCGGCGTAGCCGTTGTGCGGGCCCTCAGGGACGAACCCGATCCCGGCCACCGTGACGGTCCGGGCGGCCGATGCCCCGCTGAGCGGGATCCGGGATCCGACGGCCGCATGCAGCTGCTGCGCCGTGGTCGGGGCCAGGACGACCTCGTCCGCGCTGGCGGGCATCCGGCCGGCGGTAAGGACGACGGGTATCCGCTTGCCGCCGGCCGGGGCGAAGGCGTAGGTCGTGACGGTCACGTCGCCCGAGTCGGCGACCGCGATGCGCGCGTCGTTCACCCCGGTGACGTCGGCGTCGCGGGCGACGGCAGGCAGCGCCCGGCCGACCGGCCCGAGGGTCTGCCCGTTGATCCCGGCGAAGGCTTCCAGCTGGGTGGTCTGGCCGAACCTGGCCGGGTTGGCCGCGGCGTCCGAGACGCCCGCCGAGAAGGTGAAGGCGGCGAGCACGCCGAGCACGCCGACAACCGCCCCGGTCAGGGCGGGGCGCACCGGCACCGAGGACCGCCCGCGGCCGGGCTCGAGCGCGAACCTGGTACCGATGACGACCGGGATCGGCAGCCCGGCGCCGGCCAGCGTCATCGCGATCGTGGAACGTCGCGGCGCCGCCTGGGCCCGGCCGGCGGCGAGAGCCGTGCTGGCCGCGATCGCCGAGCCGGCCGCGGTGAGGAGCGTCGCCGCGGCCCAGCCGGTGCCCAGGACCAGCCAGTCGGCGTCGAAGCCGGGATGCGGCTCGAGCAGCGACGCCGCACCGATCGGCATCCACCGGGACGCCACGATGGCCGCCGCCACGCCGAGCGTGGCGCCTGCCGCCGCGGCCAGCAGCGGCCCGGCCGCCGCGGCGGCCACCGCCTGCCGCGGCCGCAGCCCGGCTCCCCTGAGCACCTGCAGGTCGGCCACCGTAGCTGAGGTGTAGCGGGCGACGGACTGGCCGATCAGGAAGATCGCTGCTGCCAGCGCGGCCAGGCCGAAGGCGAGCAGGCATGCCGCGTCGAAGCCGGTGACCTGCCGGGCCGACCCGCCGAAGTCGACGTAGTTGTTCCAGACATCGATGTCCGACCGCCCGGTCGCCCGCGTCAGGTCAGCCCGGAATGCGGGGATCGCTGCCACGCCGCCCTTGAGCCTTACCAGCGCGTTGATGTAGCCGGTGCCGTGGCTGCCCAGGAGATTGGCCCGGTACCTGCCCACCGGGCGCTCGATGGTCCGCATGACCTGGTCGTCGCCCGGCGGGAAGCCGATGTTCTGGCCGGCCAGCGGATAGCCGTCGAAGGCCAGCGAGGCGACCGCGAAGGTGGTCAGCGAGGCTACCTCGGGCAGCGCCCGGATCCTGGCCCAGTCGAAGCCGGGCTGGTTCGGCAGCACGGCAATCGTTGCCGGCAGCGTGCGTTCCCAGAGCCGGCTGAACGCCGTCTGGCCGCGCCGGGCCCCGGCGACGGCGGTGAGCACGGTCATCGTTGCCAGCGCTACCAGCAGGCCGAGCACGGCCATCGAGCGCCAGCGCTGCCGCGTGTCAACCCGCAGCCAGGTCAGGACTATCCGCATGGCCGCTCTTCCATGCCGCCGGCCGGCCGGCCGCTGCGTCGCATGCCTCAGGGTAGACGGCCGCCCCCTGGCCGCCTCAAGAGTGGTAGGGCTACTCCCGCGGTGCGCTGCCACCTGGCCGGCCAGGGGTGGTGGCACGAGCCGATGCCGGCGGCGCCGAGGACACCGCCGGCATCGGCGGGTCATCGCCCGCGATGACGCCTCCGCCGTGCCCCCAGGTCAGGTACCGGTAGGTCAGGTTGACCAGCGCGGAGATCCGGTTACGGTTGCCGAGCAGGGTGACCAGGTGCAGGCCGAGCCAGGCCAGCCAGGCCAGCGTACCGCGCACCCGGATGCGGGATGGCAGCTGCACGACAGCGGACCGGCGGCCGATGGTGGCCATGATCCCCTTGTCGTGGTAGCTGAACGCCGCGGCCGGCCGGCCGGCCGCCAGGGCCGCGATCTGCGTGGCGGCGTGCCTGCCCATCTGCAGGGCCGGCTGGGCCAGCTGCGGCAGCGGGTCGCCGTCGATCAGCGCGATGTCGCCGACGGCGAAGATGCGGTCCTGCCCGGTGACCCGCAGGTCCGGGCCGGTCACCAGGCGGCCGTGCCTGCCCTGCGGCAGCCCCCAGCGGCCGGCCCCGTCCGGCGCCGCGACGCCCGCGGCCCACACGGTGAGGTCGCTGGCCAGTTCCCGGCCGTCGGCCAGGATGATCCGGTCGGCGGTGATCTCCCGGATCCCGGTGCCCAGCATGACGTCGACGCCGCGGCCCTGCAGCTGCCGCCGGGCGTACTCGCGCAGCGCCGGGTGGAACGGCGCCAGCAGCTCCGTCACCTGCTCGATCAGCCTGATGTGCACGCGGGCCGGGTCGATCTCGGGAAACGAGCTTGCCAGCGCGATGCTGCGCAGCTCGGCCAGCGTGCCGGCCAGCTCGACCCCGGTGGCACCGCCGCCGACCACCGTGACGCTGGCCTCCTCGCCGCCGCCTGCCGCGCTCAGCAGCTCCATGCACGCCATCAGCCGGTCCCGCAGCGCGATCGCGTCATGCCTGGTGTACAGGCCGAAGCTGTACTTGTCCGCGCCGGTCACGCCGTAATAGGCAGCCGATACGCCGGTCGCGAGGACCAGGTAGTCGTAGCCGAGCCGGCCGCCGTCGGCGAACATGACCTGCCTGGCCGCGGGATCTATGCCGGTGACCCGGCCGCGGCGGAAGCTGGCACCGTACTTGCGGGCGAAGCCGCGCAGCGGGTACGCCACGTCGCTGGGGTTCAGGCCGCCGGTGGCGACCTGGTAGAGCAGCGGCTGGAACGTGCTGTAGATGTTGCCGTCGACCAGCGTCACCTGCATGCCCGCCCGCCTGAGCCGCCCCACGCTTGCCAGGCCGCCGAAGCCGGCGCCGGCCACCACCACCCGCGGCTGTCCCGCATGCCCCGCCGGCCGTCCGGGCCGCCGCCACCGCATCCTGACCACTTCTCCTCCATCCGGGTCGGTACGTCCTGATGCTGCCTACCCGCAGATGGGCGCATCATCCGGCAGCGGGCCGGCTGCCGCCAGGCGGCATGCCGCCAATTCGGCGCGGCCTACCTATGTCGCCAATGCCATGGATTGTCTGGCCGCAGCCGGGTACTTGATGCGGGCCATTGCCTCGTGAAGCGGAGGACCAAGGATGTTCGCCGTAATCGCAGCCATCATTTTCGCCGTCGCGTTCGTGATTCGCGTCACCTCGACGGCGACCGACGTGATCCTCGCGCCGATTAGCCTGCTGCTGGCCGGGCTGGTCTTCCTGGCCCTGCACCAGGCGGGCTTTGGCACGGGCTGGTCGTACTCGCGCCGCCGCCGCCGCTAGCGGCGGGGTGCCCGCGGCCTGGTGCTGGTAGCGAGCTGCCTCGGCCACCGCCCGCGACATCCGGACCTGTTGACACCTGTGCCGGGCGGCGGGAGGCTTCGGCAGGCGGCATCCTTTCCGCTAATGGCGGACTTTCCGTTAATGGCGGGCCCGGCCGCTGACGGTGCACCGATTTTCGCTGACCGGGAGGTTCCGATGCCGGGATTGGCACGGCCAGGCAAGCGCCGGCTGCGGAGACTGGTGCCGTCAGCGGCCGCGCTGTGCATGGCCTGCTACGCGGTGGCGGCGGCCGGGCCGGCCGGCGCCGCAAGCACCGCCGCGGCGCAGCCCGCCGTGACCGCGCCGGGCGGCCCGGGCGCGATGTCCTTCTTCGACCTCGCCAGGAAGGACTGCCTGGGCACGGCGCGCAACACCGGCTCCAAGGTCTGGTACACGGTGGCGGACGGCGTTCTTTCCGATGTCTACGAGCCGACGATCGATAACACCAACGTCGGCACGCTGCAGTACATCGTGACCGACGGCGCCACCTTCACGGACCTGCAGACCCGCGACATGACCTACACCGTCGCGGCCGACCCGTCCGGCATGGCCTGCACGGTGACCGCAACCA
>WNGG01019181.1_pt1 | contig 19845 bp, 19 predicted proteins | sample 5400661 | NCBI WGS metagenome assembly WNGG01 (sample SAMN13153372, study PRJNA577476) | soil metagenome | isolation source: 100 cm soil or saprolite under Garry oak tree replicate 1 | place: USA:California | collected 2016-06-15
TGTTGAGCCACCCTCGGCGAGCCGGCGGATCGCCTCGAAGGCGATGAATGCAGCGGTGATCAGCAGCAGGATGCCCTCGGCGAACGCGGCCAGGTTTTCGGTCCGGCCGTGACCGTAGGGGTGCTCGGTGTCGGCAGGCTTGTGGGACGTCCGGACCGCGACGAGGGTGAATCCGCTGGCCGCCAGGTCGAGGAAAGAGTGCGCGGCCTCACTCAGGATGCCGAGGCTCCCGGTAAGGACACCGACCACCAGCTTGGCGACGACGAGCGCCACGCCGATGGCGAGGGAGCCCAAAGCGACGAGCTCTGGACGCCGTTCCACCCTTCTCACGGCTCCACTTTAAGCGCACGTTTAGAGGCCCCCGCGACGGGCGCGCTCTTCTTTATCTCAGCTTCGACGCGGACTCAAAAAGCTGATCCTCGGTGCCGAGTGCGATGACGAGGTCACCTTCCTCGAGCCTTGCGCTCGCCGGTGGATTGACGTTCACCGTTCCGTCCGTCTTGCGCACCGCCAGCACCTTCGCCGCGTCGGGCGCCAGCAGGCCGGCCCCCTCGAGCGTGTTGCCGCTGGCTTTGCTCGCCGGCGTCACGACCATCTCTTCGACGCCGATCCCGGCCTCGCCGTGATGGAGCGTGTCGAGTAGGTCGACCATCGCCGGCCGGATGGCGAGCTCGGCCATGCGGTGGCCGGCCATCACGTAAGGCGAGATGGTGCGCGTCGCGCCGGCCAGCTCGAGGCGCCGTATCGAGTCCGGCCGGCCGGCCCGGGCGACGATGTACAGCTTGGGGTTGAAGGCGCGCGCTGCGAGCACGATGTAAACCGCGCGCTCGTCTGAGTCGACCGCCGAGACAAGTCCACGCGCGCGCTCGATCCCGGCTTGCAGCAGCACGTCTTCCTTGGACGCGTCGCCTTCGATGTGAAGCCTGCCTTCGGCGCGAATTCTCTCGAGCGCCTCGTCGGTCTGGTCGATCACCACGTAAGGGACTTTGTGGTCCTCGAACTCGGCCACGATCTGCGTGCCGATGCGGCCGTAGCCACAGATGATGAAGTGGTCGCGAAGATGATTGAGATCTCTCTGCAACTGTCGTTCTCTCCCGTACCTGCCGAATGCATTGTCCGCCAGCGTCTCCGCGAAAACACCAAAGCCGTAGAGCATCGTGGCCACGCCGACGACGATCAGACCGGACGTGAAGAGCCGTCCGGCCGCACCCTGCGGATGCACCTCGGTGTAGCCGACGGTGCTGATCGTGATGATCACCATGTAAAACGAGTCGAGCAGGTCCCAGCCGTTGATCAACCTGTAACCGGTGATCCCGACGACGACCACGATGCCGAGCAATACAGCTGCGAGACGAAAACGGCGGAGCGGGTGCTCCAGTTTCATAGGTCGAGCAGTCAGCCGCCCCCGCCCGGACCCTCTAGACCTGGCTTGGTCATCTTGCCGAGGTCGAGCACCTTGTTCAGCTCCTTTTCGCTGACGCCTCGCGCGCGGGCCAGCTGGCGAATCGAGCGCCCGGTCCGCATCGACTCCTTGGCCAGCTTCGCCGCTTCGTCGTACCCGATTACCGGGTTGAGCGCAGTGGCGAGCATCGGACTTCGCTCCACCAGCTCGGGTCCACGGTCGGTCGCCTGCAGGCCTTCGACGCAGCGTTCGGAGAAATTGCTCGTCGCCGCGGCGAGCAGTGTGATCGACTCGAGAATGGCCTGCGCCGCGACCGGCATCATCACATTGAGCTCGAACAGGCTGCCCGCCTGGCCGGACACCACGACTGTGGTGTCGTTGCCGTAGACGCGCGCGATCACCATCAGCAGCGACTCGATGATCACCGGGTTGACCTTGCCCGGCATGATGCTCGAGCCCGGCTGCGTTTCGGGCAGCCGCAGCTCTCCGAGACCTGCGATCGGACCCGTCCCCATGAGCCGTATGTCGGAGCCGATCTTCCACAGGCTCGTCCCGATCGTCCGCAGCGCGCCGTGCGCGGCGACCACTGCATCAATGGTGGCCTGCGCGTGGAAGTGATTGCTCGATTCCTTGACCGGCACCCCGCTTGCCTTCGCGAGACGGGCCGCCGCGATGCGCGCGTACTGAGGGTGCGTGTTGATGCCGGTGCCTACCGCGGTGCCGCCGAGTGGCACTCGCGCCAGCTCGTCGACCGCGCCGCCCGCGCGGCGGACCGACTCCTCGACCTGGCCCGCGTAGCCCTTGAACTCCTGGCCGAGGCGTATCGGCGTGGCGTCCTGGAGATGTGTGCGGCCGGTCTTGACGACTGGCCAGAACTCCTTGCTTTTCCCTTCGAGTGCGCGCTGCAGACGTTCCAGCGCCGGGATGAGCTCGTCCTGGATCGCCATCGCGGCAGCGAGCTGGATCGCGGTCGGGATGACGTCGTTCGACGACTGGCCGAGGTTGACGTGGTCGTTGGGATGGACGAGCTTGGAGCCACGCTCCCCGCCGAGGATCTCAGTGGCTCGGTTGGCGATGACCTCGTTGGCATTCGTGTTGGTCGACGTGCCCGAACCGGTTTGGTAGACGTCGATCGGAAACTGGTCGTCGAGCTTTCCATCGATCACTTCCTGGGCCGCCGCCGCCACCGCGCGGGCGCGCCTGCGTGGCAGGAGCCCCAGCTCCCGGTTCGTCTGCGCGGCCGCGCGCTTGACCATCCCGAGGGCGCGGATGAAGCGGCGTGGCAGCGGTTGGCCGGAGATGGGGAAGTTGATAACCGCACGCTGGGTCGATGCTCCGTAGTAGGCGTCGGCCGGGACCTGCATCTCGCCCATCGAGTCGCGCTCGATACGAGTGCGTTTCGCCACGCCGTGATTCTAGAGTTCCAAATGAATGCGTCTCGCCGCGCTGGACATCGGGTCGAACACGGTCCACGTCCTGGTCGCCGACGTCGTGAGGGGCCGGCTCGAGGAGGTGGCCCACTACGTCGAGATGCCGGAGCTAGGTCCCCAGGTCGCCCGCAGCGGGGCCATCGGCAGTCGCGCGGGCATCGCCCTCCGAGCGGTGCGGAAGGTCTGCGGGCAGGCCCTCTCGCACGGCTATGACCAGCTCATCGCCTGCGCCACCCAGGCGGTGCGTCAGGCCTCGGACGGAGCTGCCTTTGTCCGCCAGGCGAGCGCGGCGATCGGCGTGCCCATCCGGACCATTTCCTCGAAGCGCGAGGCCGAGCTCAGCTTTCTCGGCGCGGCGAGCCGCCACGCCATCCGCCACGAGTGGGCGCTGGTCGACCTCGGCGGCGCCTCGACCGAGGTCGTCATCGCGAGAGGCGAGAAGATGCTGAGCTCGGCCGCCCTCGCGATCGGCTCCGGGGTGCTTGCCGCGACGTACCTGTCAGATCCACCCAAACCCCAGGAGCGGGCCCGCCTTCGCAGGGCAGCCCTGCGTGAGCTGGCCCGGGCCCCGGACGGAGACGTGGAGAGGCTCGTAGCCACCGGCGGCACGGCTTCCAACCTGCCCGGGGTGCTCGCCCAGCGCAACCCCCCCGCCGTCCTGACGACCGCCGACCTGCTGACGTGCGAGGCCCGCCTCGACGGTCATCGGGCAAGCCACCTGGCGACCCGGTACACCATGCCGGCGAACCGGATCAAGGCTCTCCGGGCGGGCGTGGAGGCCCTGCTCCTCCTGCTCGATTGGTACGGCCTAGCGCTGCTCCACGTCAGCCACGAGGGGCTGCGCCACGGGATGCTTCTGGCCTACCTGAAACGTGGAGAGAACTGGTGGCGCGATGGGTAGAGTGAATTCATGGAACTTGTGAACCGCCGCGGCGGCGCCGCTCTCAAGACGGCGCTGGCGCTGACCTGCTTCATCCTGCTCGTCGAGTTCGCCGGGGGGCTCATCTCGCACTCCCTGGCGCTGCTGTCGGACGCCGGCCACGTCCTGACGGACGTCTTCGCCCTCGGTCTGGCCTGGTTCGCGGTCGAACAGTCGAAACGCCCCGCCGACCATCGCCGCAGCTACGGCTACCACCGGGTGAGCATCCTGGCCGCCCTGGTCAACTCGGTGACTTTGATCGTGATCGTGATTGCGATCGCTTACGAGGCTGTGCGCCGGCTGGCCAACCCTGAGCCCGTGCAGGGATGGGTGGTCATCGTCACGGCGCTGATGGGGATTGCCGTGAACTTGTACGTCATCTTCGGACTGCGCGGAGAGACCAGGAGCCTCAACATGCGCGCGGCCTTTCTGCACGTCGCCGGCGATATTGGCGCCTCCGTCGGAGTCGTCCTGGCGGGCGTCGTGATCCTGCTGACGGGCTGGCTCTACATCGACCCGATCCTCTCGCTCAGCATCGCGGCCTTGATCGCCTTCGGAGCCTGGAGGATCGTGCGGGAGACGGTCAATCTACTCCTGGAAGGGACGCCGCCCGACATCGACCTGTCCGCGGTGACCGACGAGATCACGCATACGTCCGAGGTCGTGAGCCTCCATGACCTGCACGTGTGGGCGCTGTCCGCCGAGGACACCGCCCTCAGCGTGCACGTCGTCGTAGGTGACTGTCCCCTCGGCGACGCCGAGCATCTGGTGCGCGACCTCGAGCAACGCCTATGCGGGCGCTTTGCGATCGGGCACACCACGATCCAGGTCGAGAGCTGCCACCCATGCGGTGAGATCCATCACGGCGCCGGCGAGCACAACCACCCACACGAGCACCTGACCTTTACGTCTGGGGAACCAGCGCCTCCTCGCGCTGCAGGATCCTCCGCGCCACTGCGATAGCCGAGGCGTAGGTCGAGTCCATCCCGCGATAGCTGAGCCCGCGCGCACCGAGCGTGCGCGCCTGGGTGTATGGGGTATCTGACGCGTAGTGGACGATGCCGAGGTCGAAGTGGGCCTGCGCCATGTTGACGCTCTCGTTGACGGGGTAACGATCGGGCTGGCCGATCTCGTAGCACGCGTCGAGATAGGGCCCCGCCTCCATCTCGACCACCGTGTAGCGGCCCTGGTAGTAGAAGTCGAGGTAGTCGCGGTTCTGCAGGAACGTCCCGCGCACCGTCACCGCACGCTGGTTGTCGAGGGCTGATCCGTAGACGAGGTTGGGCTGCACGTCGCTCGCGGTGAAACAGTTGTCGAGCCAGTACGTGTTGCCCGAGTGCTCGTTGTAGACGGCATTTGGGATCATCACGTCCCCGACGTCGGCGTTGAGGGTCGCCGCCTTGCCGAGCACGTACACGCCGGCGACCCATGCTGCCTGCTCTGCGACCTGACGCAGGATGTGATACGCGGCTTCGCCGAGTGGGTAGTCGACGTTGAGGATGCAGGCGTCAGACTCGCGCAGCTTTCTCTCATCGACGGCGCCGACACGCGGGTCGATCGCCGAGGCATCCAGCTTGGACAGCATGAAGACCTGGGCTGCCGAGTCGACGCCGGTGCCGACGGCTGGAATGTGGCGCACGCCATTCGCCGCCTCGAGCTCCGCGCGCCACTTGCGCAGGCGCTCACGCTCGGGATGCACGTCGAAGACCTGGCGGGCTCCGTAGTAAAGCCAGTTCTGGCGCGACGCCCGGCTGTGGCCGGCCTCGAGCTTGCGCCGTTCGGAATCGAGGTCTCGGTCCGACCTGCCGATCCAGTCGACGATCTCGTTCTCGATCCGGCGCGCCACGCCGGTCAGCACGTTGACGAGGCTGTGCGCCAGCCACCATCGGCTCGCGTTGCGGGCAAATCCGAGGTGACTGCCGCCGATTAGGCGGAGGACGATGCGGCACTCTTCGCGCTTGATGGCGGCGAGGTTGGCTTCGAAGGCGTCGCCCCACGCGTCGTGCAGCCGTCGCCAGTCGTCCTGTGTGGCGCCTGCGGCGTGCCTGGCCTCGTCTTCCGAAAGGTCGACCTCATCCAGCAGGCGGTGCAGCTTGTTCCACTCGATCTGAAACGCGACGAGGGTGGGCACGAGGTCGTCGATGTCAGACGCGGACGCAATCAACACCGCGAGAGTGTTCTTGCCGTCGTGGTACCAACGCCGGCGGCGGGCGGGGGCCTTGACCCCCTCCCAGCCCATGATGTCCGCGCCGAGGACCGCTTTGAAACCCTGCGGGCTCTGGCCCATGATCACGCGCCGGCAATGGCTGATCGCTGCCGGCAGGCGCCGCACGGCGTAGAGCAGCGCCCCCATGTCGGTCTGCGGCTCCGCGGACTGCGGATGCAGCACCGAGCCCATGAGGAGGTGAGCCTGGACAAGCGACTCGACCTTGATGTCGCCCGAGCTCTGCAGCATCGTCGTGTACGTGCGGACGTACAGCTCGACCGCGTGCTTGCCGCTCCAGCCCGAGCTTGGCGACCCTGGGGGCGCTTCCATGGGCCGAATATAGCCCGCCGACTTACAAAACCATGAGGATGGTGGAGCCCCACCTGTGCGTAATTGAATCCATGACAACCCTCTTGAAAGCCCGACCCCTTCGGATCGCCGGTCTTGCCCTGGGCGCGGTCGCCGTGGCCGGCGCCGCCATAGTGATCACCGCCTCGGCCTCCGGCATGAGCTTCAACCTGCGGCCCTCCGGGTCGGCACAGCAGGGTGACGCTGCGGTGACCGCGGCCGGCGCTTCATCCACCGCGTGCACTGATTTCATGAAGCACTTCGCCGTCGAGATCGGCAAGACCCAGGCCCAGATCAATGCAGCGTTTCAGAAATCCATCGCCGACACCCTGGCCGACGAGGTGAAGAGCGGACAGATCACGCAGGCCCAGGCGGACGCGATCAAGAAGAAGCTTGCCAACCGGACCTCGTGCCCGTTGCCCGCGGCCGGGCACGGTGGTTCGACCGCCAAGCCCGCAATCGCCGCGTACATGCAGCAGTACCTCACGGCGGCCGCTGCGGCGCTCGGGATCACGCAGACGCAGCTCACGGCGGATCTCAAGGCCGGCCAGTCGTTGTCCCAGGTGGCGGCCGCCCAACACGTGTCCGAGGCCGACTTCCGAACCAAGGTGATCGCCAACCTGAAGCCTTTGCTCGATCAGGCCGTGACCAACAAGACGATCACCGCTCCGCAGGAGCAAGAGCTGCTGAACCGATTGCAGACCGGGCCGCTACCTCTGTGGAATGCGCCAACCAATAGGGTGAAGCCGACGCCGGCAGCGACGCCGAAAGCGGCGGCCTAATTAAGCTCGTCCGGCGGCGGGGTTCCGCCGAGGCGGCGCATCAGCTCCTCGAGGAGCTGGCGGGTCTCCGGGTCGGCCATCAGCCGCTCCTGCATCTGTTCGGCCGAGCGGCGGATCTCGGGGTCGGACATCAGGCGCTCCGACATTGCCTGAAAACGGGAGGCCATGTCGCTCATCGCCGCCTCCTGCGCGACCTGGATCAGGATCGGTTGGCTCGCCGCCGCGGCCACCGCCTCAGCCTGAGCGCGGACCATCTCGATGCCCTTGCAGCCCAGGCACTCGCCCTTGAGCCCACAGTGACAGAGCTGGGGACGCAAGCGATCGAGCGCCGCGTGAAGCTCGGAGAGGTCGATCGGTCCCGCCACGCCAGCAAATCTACGAGGGTTTCGACTTCCCCGCGTACATGGCCTCAATCTGGTCGTGATAGTGCTCCGCCACCGGCTTGCGCTTGACGTCCATTTTCAACGAAAGCTCGCCCGCCTCCTCGGTGAAGTCGTGCAGAAGCAAAGTGAAGTACTTGACGGTCTCCCAGTGTCCGAGCTCCGTGTTGACCTGGTCGACCGTGGCCTGGATCGACGACTTGAGCGCAGCTTCGTCGAGCCCCTGCTTGCGAGCGGCATCCCAGTCGGGCACCACCAGCGCGGTGATGTAGGGCTTGCCCTCGCCGACCACGATTGCGCGCAGCACCAGCGGATTGCGCTGCATGGCATGCTCGATAGGCATTGGCGCAATGTACTTGCCGCCGGCGGTCTTGAACAGCGACTTCTTTCGGTCGGTGATCTTCAGAAAGCCGTCGCTGTCGAACTCGCCGATGTCGCCGCTGTAGATCCAGCCGTCCTTCAGCATCTCCGCCGTCTCCGCCGGTTTGGTGTGGTAACCGAGCATGTTGCCAGGACCCTTGACCAGGATCTCACCATCCTCCGCGATCTTGATCTCGACGCCTGGAAACGGCTTTCCGACCGTCAGGAACCTGTGCTCGTAAAGAGTGTTGGAACACACGCCCGACGACGTTTCGGTCATGCCCCACCCGTTGAGGATGGGCACGCCGATCGACCAGAAGAACTCCTCGATCTCGCGCGCCAGTCCAGCGCCTCCGCTGATGTAGAAACGGAGGCGTCCACCGGTGAGGCGCTTGCGCAGCGACGCCAGGACCAGCCGGTCGGCCAGCCGGTGCTGGGCAAGAAGTAGCGGTCCAGGTTTGGCGGCGTGGGATCGACGCGTCCCGGTGCGGATCGCCCAGTCGAACAGTGTGCGCTGCACCCGGCTCGTCGCCCGCACGCGGGCCATGACCGCCGCATACATTTTTTCGTACACGCGCGGGACGCTGCACATGATGGTCGGCTGCACCTCGGCCAACTCTTCGACCAGGTGGTCGGCGCCACGTGAGATCCACGTTTCCGCTCCGTAGACGATGCCGATGAAGATCTCATTGATCCGGCCGAAAACGTGGGCGTACGGAAGGTACGACAGGGACACGTCCTGGTCGGTGACCGGGTGGACCTTGACCGCCGCTCGGCTGACATCGACGAGGTTGCGGTGGGCAAGCTCGACGCCCTTCGGAACCCCGGTCGTGCCCGACGTATAGACGATCGTGCACAGATCGTCGGGCCGAAGCCTGGCCAGGCGTGCGCCGACCTCACTGAGCTGCGTCGGGCCTGCTCCAATCCAGGCTGGAATGTCACTCTCGATCAGCGCGATCTGCTTCAGCGACCCGCCGATCTTCAGCTTTGCCGCGAGTTCGAGGTCCGACGCAATGGCGAACGTAGCGTCACAATCCGCTGCGATCGTCTGCGTTGTCTCCGCGGTGAGGTTGGTGTAAATCGGGACAGTGACCGCCCCAACCGCCTGAATCGCAAAGTCGCAGTAGAGCCACTCGTAGCGGTTCTCGGACAGCAGGACGACGCAGTCGCCAGGTTTCACCCCCGCGCTCACCAGCGCCGATGCGATCGACAGCACCTGGCGGATGGACTCGTTCCAGGACTTGACCTGCCAGCTCTCGCCTTGACGATGGTGCAGAAGCGCGCGCCCGCCGTACTTCGCCGCCTGGCGGAAGAGCACGCCCATGGTCGTACGGTCGGCGACAGCCTCGGGATCGATTTCTTGCACTGCTGCCGGCGTGGTCCTTAGCGAGGACGTGGTGTTACTTGACCGCCTTCACCGTGAGAGTGAGGGTCCCCGCGGGCACGCCGACCGTGACCTTGTCGCCCTTCTTCTTTCCCACCAGTGCACGCCCGACGGGCGAGTCGACAGAGATTCGGCCGGCCGACGGATCGCTCTCGACCGCACCGACGAGGTGATAGGTCTCGGTCGCGCCTTCGTTGTCGACCACCTCGATCGTCGAACCTGGACCGATCACGCTCGAGTGCGTGTCCCTGATGATCTGGGCGCGGCCGATCATCTCCTGGAGCTCATAGATTCGGGCGTCGAGTAGACCGACCTCCTCTTTCGCCTGCTCGTACTCGGGGTTGTCCTCGATGTCGCCAGGCTGAAACGCTTCCTTCAAGCGCTCGCCGGCCTCGGCCCGCCGCCGCAGCGCGACATCGAGGTCGCGCTTGAGCTTCTCGAGCCCCTCGGGTGTCAGCAAAACAGGTTCGGTTAGATCCATACCCAAGCCTTGACTGAATAATAGCCCGGCGTATGGACCCCTCCGATCTCAGGGCCGAGCTCGCCGAACGGCTGGCGAATAGTACGCCAATCGATGCTGAAACGTTCAACGCGGCCTGCTTCATGTTGACCCGGGCGCTCGAGGAGCTGGAGCTCAGCGTGCCCGAGGCCGCGCCGCTGGTGCGCCGGCTGCTGCGGGTGGCGGGCCGCGTCGTGATCGACACGGGAATGCCCGATTCGTCACCCGAAACCTGGCCTAACACTAGGGAGATGGCTCTGCAGTGGATCGACGAAGCGCTGCAGGCGCTCGGCTACGAGGCGCGCCCCACCGAACCCGCTTAGTTGATCAGTCGGGCGGCCGGTGGCACCGGGGAATAGTTGGGGTTGAAGTCGATGCCGGCCTGTCCGCCGCCGGCCACCTTCGCGGTGTTGCAGATCACCTGCCCGGCCAGCGGCGAGCGGTCACCACCGTTGATCGTCCAGTCGGCGCCAGGGGTGTAGATCGTCCCGATGTACTGCGTCGAGGCGCCACCGTTCATGGTCTCAGCGCACGTGTTGGAGGCCGGAGAGTAGATCACGATCCAGTTGAACTGAACCCCACCGTAAACGTAGGTCGCGCCTTGTGCATTCTGGCTGAAGCAGGAACCATTGGGAAAGTAGAACTGCACGCCACCAGGTGTGATCTGAGAGCCCAGGCAGGGCGCATTGATGTCGCCGGGGATGGGCGAAGGTTGGCAGTAGTTTTCGTTGGCCACGTCACCGGCCGAGTAGGGCGGATATTCGAGCGACATGGGCGCGTTCTCCTGCGACAGCAGGTTGGCAGGAGGCGGGCAGTTGCTGAAGCACTGCGGCTGACCCTCATCGTCCGGCGTCTGGCACAGCTGGGTCCTGGTCTGCGCGTAGCACTGAGCTGTGGGCGACATGTTGTTGTACTGGATGGCGCAGATGGTCACCGCGGCGACAGGGCAGTTCCAACCGCCCGTCCCGTTGATCAACGTCACGTTGCTGCCGCTCGGCCACGAGGGAAGGCCGGACGCAAAGGCCGGCGGTCCGCCCAGGTCGCTCCAGCCCGGTGCCAGGTAGCGGCCCACGATGTTGCCGTTGTCAGTGACCTCCTGGCATTCCGACGGCGCGCTCTCGCGCCGGCATCCGGGTGACCAATAACATTGGGTCGAGATCCCTGAGTCGAGGAAGCGGTCCCACCGGACCGAGGTGACCTCCACGCCCCAGGTGCCGCTGCCGCCATTGTGCTTGATCCCGTTGGCGCCCAGTGCACTCACAGGTGTCACGTTGAAGTGGCCCGCGCAGCCCGCGGCGTTCTGGTCCCAGAACTGCGGATTGGCGACGCTGGTGGTTGCGGGGTTGTTCCAATACTCTTCGTCCGGCGGCCTGAGTTCGTTGGACAAAAGACTTCCCGACGCATCGGATGTGTAGCCGTTGGTCCACTGGTAGACACCGGGATCCAGGAAGGCACAGCTGGCCGACCCACCGCTGAGGTGGAACGTGTCGTACTTGCCCGGAAGCATCTCCGTCCAGGAACCACGGTTCCACTGGTTGTAGCTCTGATTGCCCAAGTACGATCCCACCGAGGTGGCCTGGTAGAGGGGGTCCGGCAGCGAAGGGGCCGGCACGATCGCGGTGCCCTGGATGTCGGGGAAGACGCACGGCGGTGCTTTCGGGACGTATCCGGGGGTCGAGTTGTAGCAGTAGTACTGCGCCACGTTGCAGTTTGATCCTGCCGCGCCATAGCAGTTGCCGGCCTCATGCAGGTTGGAGTCAAGGCACGCCGTTCCGTTCGTGTACACGTCACCTAGCACGGTCAGCTGAGCGGACCCCGTCAGGTCGGTCGCGCAGTTCTGCGTGCTCAGCGTAAGCAGAGCCGGCGTCTGCCTCTGGTTGCCCACGATTGCCGTCGCGGTCGCGCTGATGCCAACGGTGGGAGACCCACCGAAGATCTGGATGAAAGCCAGCGGCAGGTCGTGCGACGTCGTGTACTGGAACTCGTAGCCGTTGAATTGCGTGTTGGTGGCGACGATCGTCAGCGAGTAGCTGCCGTTGAAGGTGTAGGTGTAAGTGTCCTGCGGGAGGTTCAAGTTCGGGCCGACCAGGGTGAAGCTGTGGGTGATGCTGATCGGGCCCGAGTAAATGCGCAGGTCGTTCTGGTAGAGCTGCACCGACTTCGGGATCGAATAGCCGTTCAGGTCCTGATAGTTCTCGTACCAGTCGCCGGCGGCCAGGGCGGCCGCGTCGACCGCGGTCTGTTGGTCGCGCCGGTCGACGTAAGCGCGCCCCGAGTCGACCGCAAGGCCCAGCATCCCAAACAGCACGAGGATGAGCAGGGCGATCAGGACGATGGCCTGGCCCTCCTGCAACTTGCGTTGCTGGGTCTTAGTTCGAGTACTCGGCACGATAGACCGCATATGCAGTGATTACGAAGTTGTTGCCGACAACTTGCTGGATGATGGGCGTGACCGGCTGGAACGTGTACCAGAGCGTCACCTTGATGGGCTCGTTGCCGACCGCCGGTGTGACGTTGTTGCAGCCCGCGCCAAGGTTGGGCGGCGGGTAGCTGCCCAATCCTCCACGCGGACCGTTGGGTGCTCCGTTGCCGGCCTGGCTGGGGTCGGTGATGAAGATCCACCCCGTATTGGCCGCGGGGAGCGATGGCGATCCGAGCGCGACTCCGTTGTTGGGCAGGGGCCCGTTTGGGCACGCCGGGTTGTTGGCCAGGTTCATGATCACCGCGTGGCCTGAGATCGCGGCGGCCACGTCGCTGTCGGTCGGCCAGGTGTGCGTGGCGCCGCCCGGATCGATGAAATACGAAGCCCGCACCGCGACGCGCGCGCCTTCGTTGGCCGCCTGCTGCAGGGTGATGTAGAGATACAGGGCTCGCCCGAAGTCGATGATGCCGAAGGTCAGCAGAAGGATAATCGGCGCGATGATGGCGAACTCGGTCAGTCCCTGCGATCGCTGGCTCCGCGAGTACGACGCAACCTTCTGCTTCATGGTTTGCCCTGGATGGTGAAATGCTCGTTGTAGGCGAGGTTGATGCTCTGACCGAACATTCCCTGGATGAACGGCGTGATGAGCTGGAACTTCATAAGCAGCTCGACGTTGATGTCGCCGAGTCGCCAAGAGTTGTCGGTCGGGGCGACGAGGTTGGTGCCCATTTGCGAACCGCCAGGCGTCGTGTAACAGGCGTACACGTAGACCGTCTGCGAGGTCGGCGGATAGGCCGCCGCCGGGTAGGGTTTGTCGTTCGACGAGTTGTTGTCGCTGGGGACAAGGCAGCCCGCGCTGGGGATGAATGTCACCTGGGCTGTGCTAAAGCCGGCGCCGCTGAGAGCCTGCTGGACCGTGCTTGCAATCTCGGAATCTTTGAGGAAGAGGTTGGCCCGCGACGCCGTGTTGAACCAGGCGGCATGCCGCGCGCCCTCTCTTGCCGCGCCCTGGAGGGCCACCGAGAAGTAGAAGGCTCGCGAGAGGTCGATCAGGCCCATCGCCAGGAGCAGGAGGACCGTCGAGGAGATCGCGAACTCAACCAGCGACTGGCCGCGCTGCTTGCGGCGGTACTCGCCGGTTCTACCTTCAGGCACTTTGGCCACGACATTTAAGCAATCGGGGAGCCATTCTGTTGGCGTTTAACGAGGAAAAAGCCGTTTTCGTTCGTCAAAAGAGCAAGGAATCTGTAATTCCGATTGGATGAAAGGTGGACATCGGCGGCTGCGAACGGGGGGTTGGCGGTCATCATTAGGCCTCGCTTAGAGGCATGCCCAAGGCTTCGCGAACCGTGATCCAGGCTCCGCGCGCGGCGCCGAAGCAATCGCCTCGGTGGCAGGACGTTCGCGCCAAAGCGATCGACGCGACATTCGACGCTGACCGCAGGCGGGTCGGCGAGAGGGTCGCGCTGGTCTTCAGGTGGTTGTTCCTGATCGTCCTTGGCGCGCTCAACAACCTGAACCCCCACACCGGTCCCGAGGCGAAGGTGACGATCGACGTCGTCCTCTTCTTCTGGGCGGTGATGACCGTCGTCGTCCAGGTCGTGCTCGTGCGGGGTTACCGACCGGGTAAGCAGTTCAGCCTGACCACGATGGTGCTGGACATCTTTTTCGCCGCTGGCCTTGTCTACCTCTCCGACGGCTTCAACAGCCCGTTCTTCCTGGCTCTGTTCCTGGCCGTGATCACCAACGCGGTGCGGTTCGGCGCGACGGCGAGCTTCCTCTCCGCGCTCGTCATCTCTTTCCTTTATCTATTCATCGGAGGCAGCTTCACACCGGCGAACTTCAGCATCGACGCCAACGCCACGATCGGCCAGGTGTTCCTGTTCCTGGTGGTTGCTCTCACGACCGGGTACATGACGCGTGAGCTCGAACGCGAACGCCGCGCCGCTGTCGAGCGGGCGGCCCAGGCGGACTCGCTGCGCGAGCTGAGCATGAATCTGGTCAGTGACACGGACATCAAGGACGTGTTCGATGTGCTCGTCGACCACGCCGTGCAGATGACGACCGCGGAGCACGGCCGCGTCATCCTGTCGGCGCCGGACGGCTTCTCAGTCGTCGCCGCGGCGAATCGTGATGGCGCCGAAGTCGTGCCGGAGGGAGAGGCTTTCGACGAGCACATGATCTCGCAGGCCGCGGGCACCGGCGAGGCGGTGTTCTCCTCCGACCGCAAGAGCATGATGGTGCCAATCGCATCCGGCGATGGTGCGACCGTGCTCGTCCTGCTGAGCCAGAGCGCGGCCGCATTCACCAACCAGGACCTTTTCGCCGTCGACGCGCTGACCGGGAGCTCCGCGGTGCCGGTCGCGAATGCCCTTCGTTACCAGCGGAGCCGCCAGGAGGCGACCACCGACGGATTGACGGGCCTCGCCAACGCCCGTGAGTTTCGGCGGCGCCTCGATGCCGCCTTTGCGCGTCCAGATCGCCGGGACGTCCCGCTCTCCCTGCTCCTGATCGACTTCGACCATTTCAAGTCGGTCAACGACCTGAAGGGTCATCAGCACGGTGACCTGGTCCTGCAGATGGGCGCGCGCATCGTCCGCACCGCGGTGCGCGGCCAGGACCTGGTGGCAAGGTATGGCGGCGACGAGCTGGCTGTCATCCTCACCGACGCGAATGGTGCGGCGGCGCAGCGGCTCGCCTATCGCATCGTCGACGCGGTGCATCTTGCCGCCGTCTCGACCGTTCCCGGCCATCAGCTCACCTTCAGCATCGGGGTCGCGTCCTATCCCGAGGACGGCTTTACCGCGACCGAGCTGGTGGCGGCGGCGGACCAGGCGCTTTACCTGGCCAAGCGCGAGGGCAAGGATCGGCCTTGCACCTTCCCTCAGCTCGTCACCGAGCTGGAGCTGGCGGACGGCAACCTCGTGTCCATGCTCGCCGAGGCCGGCCCGCAGGTCATGGTCGCCGCGGCGCACGCGGTCGACCATCGGAATCCCGTCACCCAGGGCCACTCGAGCCGCGTCGTCGCGATCGCGGACGCGATCGGCCGGCGCGCCGGCGTCACCTCGACCGAACTGGAGAGTCTCCGCGCGGCTGCCTTCCTCCACGACGTCGGCCACATGACGCTGCCCTCGGGTGGTGACGGTTTCGAGGTTCCCGGCCACTGCGAGGAAGGAGAGCGCGTCGTCGCGGGCGCGCAGTTTCCAGACGAGGTCGTGGCCGCGGTGCGCCATCACCACGACCGGTGGGATACGTCGGGCGAGCAGATTTCGCTCATGGCGCGCATCCTCGCGATCACCGAGCGATACGAGTCGCTGACCGCGGGCCGCGGCTGCACGCGCACATCGCCGCAAGACGCGATGGCCGAGATCAAGAAGGCATCGGGGATCGAGTTCGACCCCGCGGTGGTCGACGCGCTAGGCCGTGCCGTCCAGGATCGGAGCCTCGAGCTGAACCTGCCTGACCTCGCGCTGCCTGCGGTCGGGGTTGCGCCGGAGCCCGTCGCCGTTTCTTGAGCTGACCTTTCGCACCAGGCGCGCCCGGCGCTGTTCGAGCTCCGGCGCCGCCTCCGGCATCCGGCGCTGCGCGTCCTCGACCACCGACAGCGCCTGTTGTGGATCGCGACGGCGCCATTCCAGCAAGCGCGCCCGCGCTACGGAGACCCGGACGTCATCGCGCGCGCTCGACTCGAGCCAGTCGAGCAGCCTGTCGGCGCTTGTGATCGAGCCCTTTCGCACCAGGCGCCGCGTGAGGAGGAGGCCCGCGGTTGCTGCGGCTTCTCCGCTTGCGAACTCGGCCGCGTTTCGGAGCGCGCGCCATGCGTCCGCGCGCGCGCCTCGCCGCCAGCGGTGTCGCCCCAACGCGAGCCAATCGTCCGCGTCCATGTCGACGTCCCCGCCCTGGAGGCGGCGCAGTAGTCGCGAGTGCAGGTGGACGAGGCTGATCACGTCCAGCCGGTTGTGCTCGAGCGCGGCCTCGAGAAAATCTCGCGCGCCGGCGCGAAGGTAATCGAAGTAAGCGTCCGGGACAAGCGCGCTCGGCAGCGGGTCGTCGCGCTCATAACCGAGGACGCGCTGTTCCACATAGCGCAGCGTGCAGGACTCCAGGCGATGCCGGTACAGCGCGCGGACCAGCGTCAGCAGGTCGACATGCGCTGAGTACGTGAACTCGCCCGGCATGCGAGCCATCACCCAGCGAGTGCGCAGGACAGGTAGGTCGAACGAGCCGCCGTTGAAAGTGGCGACGCCATCCGCCGCAACCAATTCGTCGTGCAGAGCCTGCAGGAAGGCGGACTCCATCCCGGGCTCGGGCAGAAAGAACTGTGCGACGCGAAGACCGCATTCCAGCGGTGTCGCGATCGCTGCAGCGAAAACGTAGGTGCCCGCGCCGCCGGTCAAACCGGTGGTCTCGGTGTCGAGATACGCGACCGTGCCAGGGTCGGGATCCAACGGCGGCAGCGCGAGCACCTCCTGGCGCACCGCCGCCATCCCGTAGGGCGTCGCCACCTCGTCGAAACCTCGCGGCAGCTCGAAGCTCCGATGCGGTCGAGGACGTGCCGGCGCGCCTAGACGGGCAAGGCGCTCGCGGAGAGAAGTCGGAGACAAGCGTCTTTAGCTCCTTCGACGAGATGCAGGGGCCCGACGCACGACGGACATCCCGCGGCGCAAGGGCAATCGCGGACAAGCGAAGACGCGTCGTCGAGCAGCTCGTGATGGAGCTCATGAAGGCGGGCAGCGAAGCCGACGCCACCCGGGTAGACCTCGTACACGGTGACTGTCGGAAGCTGGGTCGTGATGGAGCGGACCTCGGCCACCGACCCGAGGTCTCGCGGGTCGCACATCAACCGCAGGCTCGCGACATGGCGCAGCGAGTGCGCCATCCCCTGCAGACCTGCCTCCAATGTTTCCCTGCCGAGTGTCCGCCACAGACCTTCGTCGACCGTGATCCAGTAGCCGGTCGTGTGCAGCGTCTGCTCGGGAAGATGGATCGGACCCGCACCGATGTTCTCGTGGGTGTGGAAGCGGATCTTCTTGAACATCGATGCAAGGCTGGTGATCTTTAGCTCGCCGTGGCTGCTGGTGAGGGGGTCTCCATGCGGGCCGTCAAACGTGTCGAGCACCTGCACGGTCACCGATGCGAGCGCGTCGGTGTAGTAGTCGACGTCGACGGGACGCACGTAGGCTTTCTTCTCGTCCCAGTCGAGTCGGTCGACGTGGTACTGGGCACCCTCGTGGAGGTAGACAGCCTCTTCGTGCAGCAGCACCGGCGCGGTGAACTGGTCCATCTCGCCGATCACCTGCGGGCGAGGCTGCGACGTGTCGATGATCACGACGTTGTCGGCGAGGATGCGGCGCAGGTGGACTTCCTCAGCCGGAAAAGCCTGCCGGCTCCAGAACCACCGGCCCGCCGAACGCGTCGCCGAACCGTCCTCTTCGAAAAGGCGCAGCAGCTCCTGAACGTCGGCCCCGCCCAGCCGCTCGTCATCGAGGAACGGAAGCTCGAACAGCCCAGCCTGGAGATGGGCGGCGAGCAGCAGCAGGTTGTTCGGATCGATGAGGCCCTCTTCGGGAGCCGTGCCGAGGAAATATTCGGGATGGCGGACGATGAACTGGTCGAGTGGTGAGCTCGACGCGACAAAGACACCAACCGAACCCGACCTGCGGCCCGCGCGCCCCAGCTGCTGCCACGTCGAAGCGATCGTGCCCGGGTAACCGACCAGCACCGCGCACTGCAAGGTCCCCGCCGGTGATCTCTCCGTTGCGCAGCCCGGCTTCGATCTCCCGGCGATGCAGCGGCAGGTAGCCTGCGCGGTAGCCGCGAACGCGTCGCGACGAGTCCAGGCGCGGGTCGAGGTCCTGCCTCAGGTAGCTGAGCATCACTTCGACCTGCAGGCGGCTGCGGCAGAAGACGATGGTCTGTGCCCCGGCGCGAATCCACGGCGCGGCGATCCGGTGGGCCTCGAGCATCGAGCTGCGGCGAACGCCCAGATCTCGATTGAGGAGCGGCGGGTTGTAGAAGACCAGTCGCCTCTCGCCGCGCGGCGCGCCGCTCCGATCGACCAGCTCGATGTCGTCTTCCTCGAGGAGGCGCTGCGCCAGCTCGAGCGGGTTGCGGATCGTCGCCGACGCGCAGATGAAAGTTGGGTTCGAGCCGTAGAAGTTGCAGATCCGCTTCAGCCGGCGGATGACGTTCGCCACCTGGCTCCCGAAGAGACCGCGATAGGTGTGCAGCTCGTCGATGACGACGAACTCGAGGCTCGAAAAGAGCCGCCGCCATCGCGTGTGATGGGGCAGCAGCCCGGTGTGGAGCATGTCGGGATTCGTCATCACGATGTGGCCGCCTTCGCGGATCGCGGTGCGCCTGCCAGGAGGCGTGTCGCCGTCATAGGTGTCGACGCGAACCTCGATCGGCAGGCCCGATTTCAGTGCGCCGAGCTCAGCGAGCTGGTCCTGCGCCAGGGCTTTGGTCGGATATACATATAGGGCGCGTTTTTCGGGGTTCTCCAGGAGTCGCTGGAGGACGGGGAGGTTGTAACAGAGCGTTTTTCCGCTCGCCGTCGGGGTGACGACCACCAGATGCCGGCCGCGGCGCACCGCCGCATAGGCCTCGGCCTGGTGCGAGTAAAGCCGCTGGACGCCGCGGCCGGCGAGGGCGGCGACTAGGTCGGGGCGGAGGTCGGCGGGCAGTGGCACGAAATCGGCGGCGGTTGCGGGAATTAGACGATCCAGCGTTATCTCACCTGAAAACTCGGTGGGATCGAACCGAGGAGTCGGGACGCGGTCGGACATATGTTCGGAGGTTAAACGAACATTCGTTTGCAGTCAAGAGAGCTGGAAGGGGCACCGCCCGGGATGAAGCAGGCAGAGAGCGAGCGTTACGAGCCGGGCTCGGACGCCGACTTCGAGCGGCTGTACCGAAACACCTACCGGCGGATCGTCGGCACGCTGATCCCGCTCGTCCGAGACGTGTCGACGGCCGAAGACTGCGCCCAGGAGACCTACGAGCGGGCCTACCGAGGCTGGGCGAAGTGGCGGCCTGACGCCCCGGTCGAAGCGTGGCTGCACCGGATCGCGATCAACGTGGCGATCTCAGACCGGCGGTATCAGCGGCTGCGCCAGGCGGGCGAGGTGATCCGCAGGCTGGGCCGGCCCGCGCCCGGGACCGATCCGGCGGTGGTCGCGGAGCGCTCGGTGGTCGTCCAGGCCATGAAAAAGCTCCCGCCCAAACAAGCTGCCGCGCTCGTGCTGCGCCACTACCACGGCTACACCAACCGCGAGATTGCGGCAGCCCTGGATGTCCCCGAACAGACGGTCGCCTCCCGGCTGGCCGCGGCGCGCAGGCACCTCCAGGCTGTGCTGGGTAAGTAGGTGCGGGAAGCAGGATTGGTTGGCGGCGGCCTAGCCGGCGTTATAACTTCTTACTGATGAGCGATCTCGAGCGCGAGCTGGAGCAGGAGCTGCACCGGGTCCTCGACGCCATGGCAGCTCGGCCTATTCCGCCCCGCCGGGCGATCCCTGCGCGGGTCGGTTTCAGGGCCTTGTTGGGCGGGACCGGCACTGCGCTTGCGGTCAAAGTGCTGACAGGGGTTGCGGTCGCGGCCGCCGCGGTGACCGTGGCTGGCGCGGCGACAACCGGCAGCTTGAACCCGGCGGTCTGGGGCCAGGCGGTTTCGGAACAGGTCATCAAGTGCAAGCAGGAGGTCGCGAACAGCGG
>WNGG01002756.1_pt1 | contig 19841 bp, 15 predicted proteins | sample 5400661 | NCBI WGS metagenome assembly WNGG01 (sample SAMN13153372, study PRJNA577476) | soil metagenome | isolation source: 100 cm soil or saprolite under Garry oak tree replicate 1 | place: USA:California | collected 2016-06-15
TGTCCGGTGACAGATAAATCGGCCCATCACTTGTGCCTCGACCTGGGCGGGCCTGATCTGGTGGCAGGCGATGAAGGTTTCGGCTGCTATCGAAGTCGGCCCGCGGGTGCGTTCGGAGAGGTCCTTGCCAGCTGATCCGGCCCGGTGATGGCTGTGCTTAAGGGCGAGGCTGGCTTGGGCTCGCATGGGTGCTCACGCCGGTGAGCGTGGTAGCGGCGAGTGCGATGGCGTCTGGGTAGATCGCTGCGCAGATGAGCTCGTCTTGGGCTGCCGTGCTGCTCGTGTGGGGGTTGCTGGCCTTGAGGAGCCGGGCTCGCCGCTGCCGGTCTTGAGGTGATCTAACGGCGGAAACGGTGTCGTGGTCAGGCTGGCTGGCGATGCGCCGGGCCGCCGCGAGCTGCGCGAAGATCAGCTGCTGTGCCGTGCCGTGCCGCAGGAGCCTGCGGGCGTGGTGCTGGGCGGCGATGATCTCCGGGCAGGCCGCGAGATCGAGCTGGGGCCGGCCGGCGCCGGTGAGCCATATGCCGTGGCGGGTGCAGATCTGCTGGTGAGCCGGGACGTGCACGGGGACTGGCTGGTGGATGCCGCGGGTGGCGGCGCAGCGCCGGCATGCGGTGGTGGCCCGGACCGGGTCTGGCGGGCCGCCGCCGAAGGCCGGCAGCGCGCGTGCCAGGGCGGTGGGGGCCATGCCTGTGGCGATAGCGAGCCGGCGGAGGGCCCCGGCGGCCGCCGGGGCCAGCATGTGGTGCTGTCCGCGGTCATCGTGGCTGGAGATCTTGGTGCGGAACCAGGCAGGCAGGATGACGAGCAGGTCGCTGGTGGTGAGGTGATTGGCGGCGGCGAGCCGGCCGAGATAGGACACGAGCGTTTCGCCGGTGACCGGTGACGCTGGTATCGGCAGCGGTCCTGGATGCTGGCTATGCCCGGCGGGCGGCGGGGGAACGCCGGGGCGGGAAGGCGCCCGGCACGGCTGGCAGCCGGGCTGGAGATGGTGGCGTTGCAGCGCCCGGCAGAAGGACTGGTAGCTGCCGGGATAGCCGAGGCCGGCCACTTCCCGGAACAGCGACCTGGTGGTCAGGTGGGGATCGTCGGCGAGCCGCCGGCGGCTGTAGCCGGCGAATGAGGCGAAGGTGTCTGCGCGGGCGGCCCGGGGTCCGGGAACGCGCTGCCCGCTGAGATATGCCTTGATGGTGGCGGGGCTGCGCCGCAGGTGCCGGGCGATCACCGCGACCGGCCAGCCCTTGTTCTGCCAGTGCCTGGCCTTGCGGAATTCTCCGGCGGCCAGTTTCCGGCTTCTGGTCACCGCGTGGCCGGTGGCCTGGCCTGGGAGGCGATGTCGGTCTCGATCGTGTCCAGGGTCTTCCTGGTGATCTTCTCGGTGCCGTCGATGACGACGCCGATCGCGGCGCTGCGGATCAGCCACAGCAGGCTGCCGATCATTCCGCGGGTGCGCTGGTGCAGGTAGCGGTCGAGCCCGGTGAGGGTGCCGGGCCGGTGGCGGTGCAGCCGGAGGCTGCCTTCGAGCGCGGCGATCAGCGCGGTCCACTGCTGGTTGCAGCCGAACGCACCGGTGCGGACTATGCCGAACCGGCCGGCGATCTGCTCACCACGGGTCCCGGCTAGAAGCCCGGAGCGTTCCAGGCTGATCCCGGCGTAGGCGAACGTGGCGGGGATCCGCTCGGAGAAGTACTTCAGCGTGTCGGAGGCCTCGGCGCCGGCCCGGGTGGCGGTGTTGAGGTTATGCAGTTCATCGACGGCCACCAGGGTCACCCTCGCGTCCAGGCAGACGCCGCAGACCGATTCGGTGATGTCGGTGATGTTGGACCGTCGCGAGATGGGCAGGCCGAGGAACCGGGCGAACTCCACGGCGATCATCTTCGGGGTGGCCGCGGGCGGCACGGTGATGTAGACGACCGGGATGCCGCCGCCCGGGCGGGGATACCGGCGCCGGCGGATCACCTCGATCGTCTTGCCCAGCTGGGTGATCGCGGTGGTCTTCCCGGTGCGGGCCGGCCCGGACACGACCAGCCCGCACCGGCCGAAGTGCGCTGACCTGTTCAGGTGAGCAAGCCGCCGCCCCTGACTGATGACCTCACCGACCGCAGGGGTCTGCACCACCAGGAGCCGGGCGTGATGCTCGATGCGGTCATCGTCATAGGCTGCCCGCTTGTCCTCGTCCAGGCCCAGCCACACCTGCTCGTCCAGCAGTTGCGGAACCGACGGCATATCGGTGACGAAACGCCGCCATCCGCCGAGCGTGGTGAGCTGAAGCTGCTCACCCTCCCCGGCACGGTCCGGGCCTCCGGCGTCACCCCCGGGGATGCTCACCACCGCTTGTCGGCTTCGGCGAACGGATCGAAGATCGGCATCGGGATCACCGTCGCCACTCGCTCCCCGCCGGCGTCCCCGGCCTGCGCAGCGTCGTCAGCGTGATCGCGGGCCGGCCCGGCTCCGGGGTGATCCGGCGGTGCCGGCGGCGGGACGGGCTGGACGGCGCGAGTGCGGGCCGCCACGCGCAGGTCCCGCTGCGACGGCCGGGATGCCGTCGTTCCCCTGGCCTGCCCGGGTCCCTGGTGAGCACAGCGCAGCAACCCGGCAACCGCATCGGCGATCTGCTCCTCACCCGCCGCCTGGCCATCGTCTAGCAGATGACGGCGGGCGTGGTCCCAGGCCAGCTCCCCGAACGGCACCGGGACCCGGTTCAGGTGCTTCCAGAACACGGTGAGCCATCCGTCCGGGCCCCGCACGAAGATCTTCGACACGTCGTAGGGGTCGTGGTGGACTTCCCACAGGTCCTTGCGCTCGGCCACCCCCGAGGGCCGTAGCCGCAGCGGGTTGAGCGCTTCGCTGTCGTAGCTACGGCGTTTCAGCTTGATCCCGTAGGCGTTGACCGCACGCCACTGGGCGGGCAGCAGCTCGATGTAATCGTCGGCTGACAACGCGACCGGGACATACCCGGCCGCCTCCACCAGCGCGGCGTACTTCTCGTTCGGGGTGAATGCCCGCCCTGGGTGCTGCGGGTCGCGCAGGCCGTCGTGCGGCCGGTTCTGCCAGCGTGCGATCAGCCACTCATCCAGCAGTTCCTGCAGCTCCAGCATCGACCACAGCGGCCTGGCGTCGATGCCGCGGCCACGCCGGTCCGGGTTGCGGCCCAGATAGCCGGAGACGAACTGGCAGAACAGCGACCCCAGCGAGCCGAACGCTCTTTCGATGTTGGGTTTGCCCCGCATCGTCAACTACACCTGATCCGCACGATCGGTACCGCCGGGTGCGGGTGACGCACCCGTTCCACCCGCTGGCCGGCCGGGAGTATGAGTTCGTCGAGCACCGCCAGAACTGGGGCGAGGACCGGGTCTACCTGCGCGACGAGGACGGGGAGTTGTTCTCGCTCCTGGCGGGCTGGACCGACGCCAGGGCTGTCGATCCGTTCACGGTGATCGCGGATGGCCGCTGCCCGTTCACCACCGATGGCCTGCTCGCCCTGGCCGATCTGATCGACCGGCTTCGCGGGCAGCCAGGCGGCGAGCGCGCTGTCAGGGAGATTACGCCGTGAACGTCAAGGAGATTACGCCGGGATGTTCTTCCTGGCCGGGCATCATCATGGTGATCCTGAGAACACTGACGGGGATTATCCATGGAAAATGGCAGAAGCAACGGCATGCCTGCCTGCATCCCGCAGCCAGGTCCGGCAATATTGTCCTGTCATTCCCGGTGATCAGGAGGCGGCATGGCCACGCGAGACCCCAGACCGGACCCCAAGCAGGCTGCCCTCGCCGAGACACGCTGCCTCAACCCCCATCCCGAACAGGTCCGCGACGAGGCGTTCCTGGCCAGCGAGTTCTTCGACGCCCGCGACCTGGTGCAGGTCAAATACGAGATGGTGCGGCGGGTCAAGGCCGAGGGGGCCTCGGTCACCAGCGCCGCCGCGGCGTTCGGGTACTCACGGCCCTCCTACTACGAGGCGGCCACCGCGCTGGAGCGTTCCGGCCTGGAGGGACTGGTGCCCGCCAAGCCCGGGCCGCGCGGCGCCCACAAGCTCACCGAGGACATCTGCGCCTGGGCGGACCAGCAGCTGCGCGCCGACCCCGGGCTGCGGCCCGCGGCCCTGGCCGGGCCGATCGAGCAGGCCTTCGGCGTGCGCGCGCACCCCCGCAGCATCGAAAGAGCGCTGGCCCGCTACCGGGAGCGCCGCTCCAAAAGCCGCTGACCTGCCCGCCCGCAAGAGCGGAAAGGAGGACCACCCGTCCCTGTCCCTGCTCACATCACCTGGCCTCGCGGCTGCTGAACCGGGCACCGGCCCGGATGCCGGCCAGGATCGCGTTCCCGGCGGCGGGCTGGACGCCCGCTACGAGCAACTGCGTCATGCTGCCCTGCACGCACGCGCCGAGGCGTTCCCGCTCGGCTTGGGCGTGCTCACCGGCCGCGGCGTTACCGCCTGGCGGCACGCGCTGGCCAGCGTGGCCCCGGCAGCCACGCCCGCCCGGCCAGCCACCTCCCCGTCACTGCCGGCCAGCCCCCAGGCGGCGGCGCTGCCGCCCCGGCTGGCCGCCGAGCTCATCCACGCCCTGGCCGGCCTCGCGCTCACCGGCCCCTGACCCGCTCAGGCCCGGCCCCGCCCGGGCCGCACAGCGACACGACAAGGAGCGATCACGTGCTCACCGACACCGCGGCGTCCAAGGTGACCGCCGCCCACCTGACCAGATCGGCGCTGCTCTATATCCGCCAGTCGAGCCTCAAGCAGGTCATCCACAACACCGAGTCCGCGATCCGCCAGTACGACCTGCGCGGCAAGGCGATCGCGCTGGGCTGGGCCGCCGATCAGGTCACCGTGATCGACATCGACCAGGGCCAGTCCGGCGCCTCGGCCGCCGACCGGGAAGGGTTCCAGCACCTGGTCGCCGAGGTCTCCCTCGGCCGGGCCGGGATCGTGCTCGGGCTGGAATGCTCCCGGCTGGCCCGCAACTCCGCCGACTGGCACCAGCTCCTCGAGCTATGCGGCATGACCGGCACGCTGATCTGCGACGAAGACGGCCTCTACGACCCCCGCAACTTTAACGACAGACTGGTCCTGGGGATGAAAGGGCAGATCAGCGAGGCTGAGCTCCATTTCATCCGGGCCCGGCTGCGCGGCGGGCAGCTGTCCAAGGCCCGCCGCGGCGAGCTGATCATGCCACTGCCCGTCGGCCTGGTCTACGACGCCGCCGGGCATGTCATCCTCGACCCCGACACCGCCGTCCGCGGCGCCGTCGCCCACCTGTTCGCCACGTTCGAGGCCACCGGGTCGGCGACCGCGTGCGTGAAGGCGTTCAACAGCGCCGGGCTGCTGTTTCCCTGGCGGCACCTCAAAGGCCCGCACAAGGGCGAGATCGACTGGAAGCCGCTGGCCCACCACGCCGTGCTGCGAGTGCTGCACAACCCCCGGTACGCAGGCTGCTTCACCTATGGCCGACACCGCTACCAGACCCATCCCGCCGGGCAAGGCGAGAAGGGGATCCGCAGGCTGCAACTGCCCCGCGACGAGTGGATCTCCTTCATCCCCGGCGCCCACCCCGGATACATCACCCTGGAGCAATACGACGCCAACCTTGCCCGCCTGGCGGCCAACGCCGCAGCCCACGGCCGTGACCGCCGCAGCGGGCCGCCCCGCGAGGGCCCTGCGCTGCTGCAAGGCGTCATCATCTGCGGCCGGTGCGGACTGCGGATGACCGTCCGTTACCACCACCGCCGCGACCAGCAGATCCCCACCTACATGTGCCAGCGCGACGGCATCGAGAACGGGCGGCCCGCCTGCGCCGCGATCCCCGGCGGCGATCTCGACCAGGCCATCGGGCACCTGCTCATCGACACCCTCACCCCGCTCGCCGTCGAAGCCGCGCTGCAGGTATCAGCCGAGCTCGAACACCGGGCCGCCGAGGCCGACGCGCTGCGCGCCGCCCACGTCCAGCGCGCCAGCTATCACGCCGACCTGGCCCGCCGCCGCTACCTGGCCGTCGACCCCGCCAACCGGCTGGTTGCCGGCACCCTCGAAGCCGGCTGGAACACCGCCCTGCGAGCCCTCAACGACGCGCAGGAAACCTACGACAAGGCCCGCCGCGAGCACACCGGGCAGCTCACCGACGCCCACAAGGCCCGCATCGGCCAGCTCGTCACCGACCTGCCCGCCATCTGGAACGACCCCGCCACCCCGCAGCGGGAACGCAAGCGCATCACCCGGCTCCTGCTCACCGACGTCACCATCTCCCGGACCGTCCACACCATCACCGCGCACATCCGCCTGGCCGGCGGCCAGGACCACATCCTCACCATCCCGGCGCCCCTGCTCATCGGGGATCAGCGCCGGACCCCCGCCGACGTCGTCACCGCCATCGACCAACTGCTCGACCAGCACACCAGCGGCGAGATTGCCGGCATCCTCAACCAGCGCGGCATGGTCAGCGGCACCAGCGAACCCTTCCACCGGCTCATCGTCGACCACATCATCCGCACCTACCGGCTACGCAGCCGCCGCCACCGGCTCCGCGCCACCGGCATGCTCACCCTCGCCGAGACCGCCGCCGCCCACCACGTCCATCCCCACACGATCAAGGCCTGGCGGCGCGCCGGAATTGTCAGTGCCCAGCGGTATAACGACAAAGGCGAATACCTCTACCACCCACCCGACCCCGCCAACCCGCCCGACCGCCCTAAGATCGGCCGCCCGCCCAAGAACCGCTGACCAGCCCGAACGCTAATTACACACGAACCGCCCCGAAGAGATGCAGTATGCAGCCTGAGGTTTCTCCGCCCCGCTGGCCAGGTGGGCGGGCTGGATGCTGATCCCCAGGTGCCGGCACGAGGCCCGGAAGTTGGCCGAGATGAACACGCTGCCGTGATCGATGACGATCGTGTCCGGCACGATCACAGGTTTCGCTGCGGCATGCTCCATCCGCTCATCGATGCTCAGCAGCCGGTCATAGGGCATCACCGAATGCGCCATCGACAGCGCTTCCGCCCAGCCCGGCCGCATCGGCTCGGGGGTGAGGCTGCGGGCCAGCAGCACACTGGCGTCCACCGAGCGGGTGGTGGGCCGCAGCACCGCGGCACTGACCGTCCGCGTCGCCACATCGATCATCCCGGTCAGCTCCACCCGGCCCGTCACCCCGTCATCCAGCAGCGCCAGGACGTCCAGCGGGGTGGAGTCGATCTGCATCAGCTCCCCGGGGGCCGCTGGATGCACCTGCCCGAACATGCCCTGCGGCCGCCCGGCCAGGGACCGGCGGGTGGACGCCGACCCGCTGGTGTGCTTTCCGCGCGACAACGTGGCGAACAACCGGTACAACGTCCGCTCGGACGGGAGAACCGCGGCGATGCCGCCAGCGCTCAGGATCTCCCTGGTCCGCCAGATCACGAACGCCGCCGTCTTGGAGGACTCCTCCGCGGCCTCCGCGATCGCCTGCCGCATCGCCGCGACCACCTGCGGGTCGGCGCGCCCGAACGGCGCGGCCCGTTTCGCCACCCGGTGATCCACCAGCCCGGCCAGCCCGCGGGCTTCCCAGCGCTGCCGGCGGTGCTTGAGCGTGCTGACCGACACCCGGTGCCCCGCCGCCGCCAGCTCGGCGGCCTTCGCCTTCTCCCGGGCGGTCAGGCTGTGACGCCCGGGGTCATACCGGGGGTCCGGCCGGCTTCCCGCCGGTGCGTCCGGCGCAAGGCCATACACGACCTCGGCGATGTGGTCCTCCCACCACCGCGCCGCCTCGACCGCGGCCGCCGGCAGGCCCTCCAGCCCCACCTCCCGCCGCGGGACATCACCCGCCCCGGCAGCCAGCTCGAACCGGTCATCAGACAGCAAGGCGGCCACCGTCACCGCCGTCACGTTCCCGGCCTCATCGGCCAGCCGCACCCCGCTGCCCGATACTCCGATCACGATGTGCGGCACGCCACCGGCGCGCACACGATCCCCGATCGCCAGGCGGCGCCGCATGCCCGCCGCCCTCACCACATACCGCCCGGGCGCACCAGCGTCGCCGGCCCGAGCGGGCCAGCCGACAGGTCGGCCGCCAGCCGCCCGCGCCACATCAAATGGAACAGCACCGGAAGCACCAGCAGCCTGTCCCCGGCCAGCTCCGCCCCGGCGAACAGCCCCCTGCCCTCAGCGAACACCTCCAGCAGCGCCCTGGCGACCTCCTTGCCAGCGGCGCAGCGAGGATGCCGGTACCGTGACAGCCAGCGCACGTTCGCCGCCAGCACCGGATCGATCTCACCCAGGCGGCGGAACTCCCAGCCCGCCGCCGCGCACGCAGCCGCCGTGATCGCGAACACCTCCGCGTCCTTCTCCGGAATCCGGTCATCCGGGCGGACATCGATCACCACGCCGGCCCCGTCCGCCCGGCGAGCGAAGAAATCCGGCGCATGCCGCCGGCCACGACCATCCTGACCACGCCAGTGCAGCCAGAACGGCTGCGAGGACATCGCGGTGATACCAGGGTCGAAGTCCATCAGCATCAAGTGATCACGTTCCAGCCACGACTCGAACCCGACGTGACGGCCCGTGCTTGCCGCCCACCACCAGCCCGCGAAACTCGACCGGCCCTTCTCGAAACGGAACCGCCGGGCCGGAACCGAGTCCTCGAACCACTCGCCGGCGCACACCGGCAGCACCTCGCGCCGGCGGACACCCGCCACGAGCTGATACTCCAGCTCGAACCGGACATCCAGCACGCCGGCCGGGTCGACAGCCGCACCAGCCACCCACCCGCCCAAGATCGACCATTAAGGATCTTGGGCCGACCATAGTGGCAGAACGGGCGGAACGGGCCGGATTGGATGACAACGGGCCGATTTATCTGGCACCGGACAGGCCATCGAGACCCAGGAGGCGCCACAAACAAAACCAGCCGCCTGATGTCTCACCCAGTTTGACAGGCTCCGTCTGGCTCGCTTGGCGCGGAAGAGCGCCAGCTGGCAGGCGCCGTCGCACATCCGGCGGGCGATGCGTGCGATAATGCGCGAAACAAGCCATTAAGGAAAGGCGCGCCTGTGACAGAGGACCAGCGCGGCCAGGAGCCGAATGCTCCGCGCGGTATCGACACCAGCGTGGCGAGCCCGGCTCGGATCTACGACTACTGGCTGGGCGGCAAGGACAACTTCGCCGTCGACCGCGAGGCCGCAGAGCAGGTTATCGCCGCCTTCCCCGGCATCATCCCGGGAGTCCGCGCGAACCGCGCGTTCCTCGGCCGGGCAGTCCATTACCTGGCCGCCGAGGCGGGTATCCGCCAGTTCCTTGACGTCGGCACCGGACTGCCCACCGGCAACAACACTCACGAAGTGGCGCAGGCAGCCGCGCCCGAATCGCGGATCGTCTACGTCGATAACGACCCGATCGTGCTCTTGCACTCCGCGGCCCTGCTCAGCAGTACCCCAGAGGGCGCGTGCGAGTACGTCGAGGCCGACCTCCGGGATGTCGGCAAGATCTTGCAGGACGCCGCCAAGACGCTGGACTTCAGCCTGCCCATCGCCGTCTCCCTCTTGATGATCTTGATGCTCATCCCCGATGAGGAGGATCCCTACGGGACCGTGGCCAGGCTGATGGATGCTGTGCCGTCGGGCAGCTACCTGGTGATCTCGCACCCGGCCAGCGACGTAGATACCGGCGAGATCGCCGAGGCCTACGACCGTCTCAACAAGCGGATGGGCGGCACCGTGGGCACGCTGCGCAGCCACCAGGAAGTTGCCCGCTTCTTCGACGGCCTGGCGATGGTGGAACCTGGCCTGGTCCAGCTGCACCGGTGGCGGCCTGGATCAGGCGTGCCCGGAACAGGCCTCGACACCCCGGCCTACGCCGGCATCGGCCGCAAGCCCTGACCGAACCGCGCCTCACAGGTCTCGAAGCGTCGCGCGCAGCGTCTCCGGTGCGGGCACGTGTGAGTGCCGGAAATCGTGTCCCTCGCACCTGACCTGGGAATCCTGCACCCGGACTGATCCGGGGCGAACGGCGGCGAGGCCAGCCTCGACTCCGGCACGATCAGCTCTCGTGACGTTCCGCCTGCTTTACCTGATCTTCGTCCGGCTGTGCGGCTGGCTCAGCCTGCTACCCCGCTCCGGCGATGTCAAGAACGCCGAGATCCTGGTGCTGCGCCACCAGATCGCCGTCCTGCAACGCCAAGTCAGATCACCTCGGCTGTCATGGGCCGACCGGGCGGTTCTGGCCGCCCTCACCCGGCGGCTCTCCACCGCACATCGCCGCCAGCTGTCCCTGATCATCACACCCCGTACGCTCCTGCGCTGGCACGCCGAGCTGGTCCGGCACCACTGGACTTACCGTCATCGGACGCCCGGACGGCCGCGCACTGGCCCGACAATCCGCCGGCTCGCGCTGGAGATGGCCCGCGACAACCCGACCTGGGGCTACCGGCGAATCTGCGGCGAACTGACAGGGCTCGGGTACAAGATCGCGCCCTCCACTATCTGGGAGATCCTCAAGGAAGCCGGAATCGACCGTGCGCCGCGACGCGCAGGCGCCAGCTGGGGGCAGTTCCTGTCCGCCCAGGCCAAGACGATTGCCGCGGTCGACTTCTTCCACGTCGACACGGTCTTTCTCCGCCGTCTCTACGTGCTGTTCGTCATCGAGCACCACCATCGCCGCGTCCACCTGGCAGGCGTCACCGCCCACCCGACCGCCGCCTGGACGGTACAGCAGGCCCGGAACACGCTCATGGACCTTGGTGAGCGGACCGACGGCTTGAAGTTCTTGATCAGAGACCGGGATGCCAAGTACACCGACGCGTTCGACGCGGTCTTCGTCGCGGCCGGCATGCGGGTCATCGCCACGCCGGTCCGGGCGCCGCGAGCGAACGCGATCTGCGAGCGCTGGATCGCCAGCGCGCGGCGCGAGTGCACCGACCGCATCCTCATCGCCGGCCGGCGACATCTCCACCACGTCCTCAGCGAGTATGTCGATCACTACAACACCCACCGGCCGCACAGGACCCTCCGCCAGCAACCACCCGACGGCAGGACTCACGTGGCGCCTCCCGACGACAAAATCCGCGTCCGGCGACGCGCCCGGCTCGGCGGCCTGATCTACGAGTATTCGCAGGCCGCATGAGGTGAAGGCATTGTCGGCACCCACAGGCGTGGGCCTGGTCACGCTGCCGCACCCGTGATGTCACCGCACCCTGATGATCTTCTGTAGACACCTCCGTCTATTCGGGTTGAAACGCTGATCTGACGCTTCGAAGCCAGCATGTGCGCGCTACCAGGGCTGCTGCGGCGACAGCTTCAAACGGGCTTGCAGCAGCGGGGTAATCGCGCGGGTTTCGGTGCCCGTGACCTGGTACAGCTCAGCGATCGCGTCGTGGGTGATCCCCGCCTCGCCTGCCCGGTAGCCGGCCATCCGGTGGATAGCGGCGGCCAGCACACTTGGCCGGTGTACGGCCAGGAGCTCAGGGCCGTCGCTGATCCGCCACCACGCGGCCAGGCAGCGTAGGGTGAGCGGGAGCCCGTTCGCCCGGAGGACCTTCCGCCACAACCGGATCGCCACCGGGTCGAGATCGGCGTCCGGCTCGGGGAGCCCGTCGAACATGCGCGCCGACGCGGAACTGAACAGCAACCTGGGCGACGGCAGCCGGGCCGACACCCAGCTTCCGAACGGGAGCACCTCGGCGACCAGCCGCGTATCTGGGTGCCAGCGCAGCAGGTAGTTGTACCGAGCGCGGCCAGCGTGCAGATACCCGCAGGTGCCTGCCAGCTCACTGTCGCGGGGCGCCGAGGTGGCGGAGGTCAGGCTTTCCGGGCGCTCGCCTGCCGCCAGGCCTGCTGCCCTGGCCGGCCCCGCTATGCCATACAACCGGATGGCCGCGGCCGCCGGCGAGTCTGGAGCGCACAGCCGCCGCAGCGCCCGCAAGTTGCCCTCGCCGGTCACTGACCAGAATTCCATGGCCAGTTTCTCGCCCGCCTTGCTCAGTGCCTGCAGGTTGAGCCGCTTGGGCTTGGCGGCCGGTGGCACAGGCCGCGAGGCTACGGGCGTGGGCTGGGAGGCGGCGGGCCGGGACTTCGACCGTACTGCCCCGCCCGCAACTCGGGCCCAGCCCTGCCCCGAGTCAGTCACCTCACGCTTCGCCGAGTCCGCTGGTCCCTTCCCCTGGCCGTCAGCATGCGTGTGGACCGCAGGCCTGGCCGCGGGGACAGTGGGAGACTGTGGCGCGGGTGGACCCGCGGCCACCTTGGACAGGCAGCGCGCACAGCCGACGTGGGTCTTGGCGGCGACAAGCGACCAGCTTGCGGCATCCGCTCCACAGGCGGGGCAGCACACCGGCGCGAACATGCCGGCCGGCAGCAGCCACTCCAGCACCAGCGGAAAGCGCCGTGCGCCCCGAAGCACGTCAACCGGGAGGCGCAGGGCCGGGACGCACAGCAGGTGCAGCCGGTACGGGCGGATCTCGTGCCGGGGCGTGTACTTTTCTTCGATCTCGGCCAGCCGCCGCTTCTCCTCCGCCCGGACGCTGTCCATCCGGGCCGCCAACAGCGCCTGCCGGTCGGGGGCGGCGCTTGCCTGGCGCCGGCTCAGCGAGGCGAGCGCCTCGGCGTAGTACTTCTCCACCCTCGCCAGTTCCGCGTCCGCGCCTGCGCGCACCGACCCATTGGCGAGTACCCGGCACCGATCGGTAGCTGCTTGGTCGAGCAGACGATGGGCCGCGGCCAGGGCTGGCGGGACGGCCCCCAGATTCGGCGCAGCGCCCGCGGGCGAGCCGTCCGCAACGTACCGCCGCATCCGTTTCACGGCCTGTTCCGGCAATTCGTGCCGGGACTGAACGTCGACCCAGCATTCCGCTCGTTCATGGAACCGGTCGTCTGCGGATGCCGTATAGGTCACCAGTGCGCCAACCCGGAGCACCGGCCGCAGGCTCCGCTCCACCGGCCCACTGGCGTCGATCCGGCCGTGATCAACGGGGAACACCTCGCGCGCCTTCTCCTGCAGCCGCTGACCGTCAGGCGGCAGCGCGGCGGGGACAGCAAGCCTGAACACGCCGGCATCGTCGGCCGACAGGACGTCCTCCGCGGCAGCCATCAGCAGCGGGTGGCCGGCCCCGAGCAACGCCACCCCGTCCTCGCGGGCGACATCTGCGTGCTCGGTGACAGCGAACTCCTCCGGCAGTTCAAGCCTGCGCTGTAGTGGCGGCGGGATCATCACAAGCACGCTGTCACCGGAGCTTTCCCACAGCCCGCCGCGCGACTCGATGTAACTCAACCAGAACGCCAGCCCGCCATCCGCGGTCACGTCACGCTCACTCCTGCCCGATCAGCTCGTCAGCATTGGAGCGATCCCGCATGTACTCCGTTCTGGCCCGCGCCAAATTTTCCCCGATCTCCGCCAGCCGCTCGGCGAACTCGGCATCGTCGCGGGCCCCCACGTAGGCATCGAACACCGAGGTCTCGAAGTCGAAGTCGTCGTCGATCCTGCCCAAGATCATGTCAAGCTCCCCGACCACAAGCTCGAACAAATTGATCTTGGCCTCAAGCACGTGCAGAATGCGCTGCTCGATGGTGCCGCGGGCGACCAGGTTGGTCAGCAGCACATCCCGCGTCTGGCCGACCCGGTGCAGCCGGCCGAGCCGCTGCTCAATCTGCATCGGATTCCATGGCAGGTCGACGTTGACCATCACGTGGCAGAACTGCAGGTTACGCCCCTCACCCGCCGACTCGGTGCTCAGCAGGACCGGCACCTCATCGCGGAACGCGCAGATCGCCTTCTCCTTGTCGCAGCGGGCCAGGCTCCCGTGGTAGACGGCGGCCGGGATGCCCTGGCTGCTCAGTTCGCTAGCGAGGGCGTTCAGGGTCTGCCGGAAGGCGGTGAACACCAGTACCTTTCCCGGGGCGGCGCCGCGCAGCCTCGCCGCAAGCTCGGCAGCCTTGCTCGTGCCGGCGACCGCAGCGGCCTGCCGACCGAGGTCCTCCCACCCCACCTTGACCAGGGTCGGGGCAACGGCGGCTGAACTCGAGCCGGCCAGCCTGGCCAGGCTTCGGAGGGCCAGCCGACGGGACTGCGGGGCATCCCGCGCCTCCTGCCTGATCCGCGCGGCGATCCCCGCATACAGCGCCGCTTCCTCGGGGGAGGGCGTCACGAGCACCGTCTCGGCGAGGCGCTGCGGCAGCATCACGCTCACCTCACCGCGGCGGTGACGGACCATCACCTCCCTGGTCCTGGCACGCAGCTCGGCGACGTTGCGCGGCGCGGCAGGCTCGCCGGACCCATGCTGGGCGCGGAACTGCGCGGGGGTACCCAGCAGGCCGGGCGCGACCAGGCTCACCAGCTCGTAAAGATCCTGCAGCCTGTTCTCCACGGGAGTAGCCGTGAGCAGCAGCAGGTACCGAGCGCTCAAGGCCCGCGCCAGCCGGCCGGAGGCACTGCGCGGATTGCGCAGCCGGTGGGCCTCGTCCATGATGATCACATCCCACGGCTCTCGCGTCAGCACCGGCCTGAGCGGCTCGCGGCGCGCGGCGGGAAGTGAAACGATCACCACCGGATGATCCCTGCCCGTGTCCCACCCACCCTTGCCGGCCATCGTGGTAGGCAACGCAAACTTCCGCTCGAGTTCCTCCCGCCACTGCTGGGCCAAGCCCGCCGGCACGACCACAAGTGCCCGGTCGGCAAGGCCGCGCATCCGCAGCTCCGATAGCACCAGCCCTGCCTCGATCGTCTTGCCGAGCCCGACCTCGTCGGCGAGAATCGCCCGGCCCCGCATCCTGCGCAGCACCGTCTGCGCCGTCTGCCACTGGTAGTCGAAGGGCTCGAAGTCAAGCCTTGGCTGGGACAGGAAAGTGTCAAACCCCGGCCTGCTCCACACCTCCGCAGCGGTTTCGACCAAGCGGGTGCGCTCCCCATCGACGGGCGTACCTTGCCGCAAGACGCCGAGAAGGGACAGGTACGGGGTTAGGACCGAGGACAGCTCGTCCACGTGTGGCGAAGCGACCGTCATCACATAGGTCAGATTATCGGAGTCAGCCCGACCCGTCCGGACACCTCTGCGCCTGCCATAAGATTCACCAGGCGCGTGCCGCGCGGCCCGGCCTCATGACCTGACGCACCGGCCGCCAGTCACCAGACGCGCTACGATGCCGCGATGAGCCCGTCGTCCTGCCCCGGGCGTGGACCTGTCTTCCCAGACTCAGACACCAGCCCCGCAAGCTGCAAGCACAAGCAGCAGAGCAGGCATGAACCGGAGGGCATCCGCGCTCGACGCCCTGTCAGCCGACGAGAAAGCGATCGTGCTCGATCACCTGCTCGCCACCCGCCAGGCCAGCGAGAACCGGCTGAAACCTATGCCGTTTCGCTCATGTCGGACGAGGACCGCTCCGCCGTCGCGGGCGATGTCGAAGATGCTCTGCTCGGCAGGGACATCGAGGAACTGAACGGCCAGGCCGGGTACCAGCCGGGCCGGGGGTACGTTCTCCTGCCGAGGCCGCCGACGAAATCCTGGATGAGGCGCTGGACCCCTTCCTGAAAGACCTCGATCGCCGCGCCAAGCTGGGCCTGAGATCCGCGGCCGTCGAAGTCGCCGCGGGAATGCTGCTTGGCCTGTACCAATGCCGCGACGGCGGCGCCGAAACACTGCCGGAGTTCTCGCCAGACTATCCTGCCGAACGCGCGGCAGATCTGGTGAGCTAGTGCGCGAAGCTCGGCATCGAACTTCCCCAGGCCGAACTCCGCGATCTCTTGCCCGCATGGAGCACCATGCTGGGCTGACTCTCCCGCAGCCATGTCAGCTCGGCGAGGAAGCCAATCAACCATCACCACCGCTCAGCCGGAAGCACTGCCCTTGGAGGCTAGCCGTGACGGATCTCGATGAGCTGGTCGCGCAGATGACGGTGGACGCCTACGACGATGAGGAGTGCATGGCAGGGATCGCCACCGTGATCGGGGATGAGATGCCGCTGCCCTGCGCAGCGGAGGTGCTGGGTATTCCCGTGGGACCAATTGTTCGTCCGCAGGGCTCCCTGACGGTCAATGCGACGTTCACGGGGAAGGCCGTCAGCAGCGCGCACGCAGCCACCCTTGGCACCCAGAATCGGTTGATATCCGCTCCGCGCCCAGCTGAGCCTTCAACACAGCCAGGTGTACAGAGTCGGCAGGGAGGAATCACAAGACGGTTGGCTATGCGATCGATGACTATGCGTGGCGACCAGCTCCGGCGGGCAGGCCCGCCGACTGGCGACGGCCCACCGGGCCTGTCCCGTCTGGCAGCCGCAGTGACCGGCGCCAGCGCGCCGACGGCGATCTCGACACGCCGTGGCGGCCGGGACCCGGCATGCTACGCCAGCCGACCCAGAACCGGACGTTCCCGCAGCTCAGCTCCCTAGGACAAGCCAGGAGTGCAGGCGTCCTGTAGATCGATCTCGGCACGGTAGCTTATAGAGCAATGTGGGGATACGGGGTCAGTCCGGCCTCGGACACGCTATTTGTACATGAACGCCCGTTTCATGGCACGCCAATACGTCACCTGGCCGCGGGCTTCCGCCGGTGCCGGGCGATTTGCCTGGCGATCTTCCTCCTTCGGTCAGCGTTTCTTTGGCGTGTGGGCGCGCGGCGCCCTGGTGTTAGCTTGCGCGGCCGATGACGTGGTCACGGCCTCAGGGGTATCTGCTTGCAACGTCTTGGTCCGCGGATGGTAGGTGACGGTGATCTCGTGGGATCGCAGGTGGCCGATGGCATCTTCCGCGCCGGCCGGATAGGCGACCTCGATTCCTCGCCGCGTGCGGCGCCTTCGCCGGCCGTCAGCAAGAGCCGCAGCGGCTAGGGCGGCAGACAGGGCGGGCAGGTGCGGCAGGATTCGGTCCTCACGGACGTAGAGGTTCTCCGGCCGGGCCGGGTCCGGCGTGGTGGCGCTGGAGTGGCCGTGGCGGCAGCGGTAGGCGGGCCGGTTGTTCGCCCAGCAGGACTCCATGCGCCGCCCGCAGATCCCGCACCGCAGCAGCCCGGCCAGCAGGTACTGCCGCCCCGCGGCAGTCGTGATGCCGCGGTCGGCTCGGATGCACTGCACGGTGATGAAGTCTTCTTCGCTGACCAGCGCCGGATGTGAGGGGCAGGCGGAGATGACCCAGCCATCCGGCTGGGCCCAGCGTTGCACCTGGCGGTGGCCGAGGCCGGTGTTGGCCGGGTCGATCAGCTCGTGGCTGGTGGGCTGGCGGTTCCACACCTGCCGGCCGGTGTAGCGCGGGTTGGCCAGGATCGCCCGCACCGTGCCCAGCGTCCACGCCTGCCCGGCGCGGTGGCTGTTGCGGCCCGGGTCGGCCGCCGACGGGCACGGGATGCCCGCGTCGTTGAGCGCCCGGGTGATCCGGGCCAGGCTGTGCCCAGCCAGCCGCTGCGCGAACATCCACCGCACGACAGGCGCGGTCTGCGGGTCGGGTTCCAGCCGGTGGGCGCGTCTCCCCCAAGCTGCGTGTGCCTTGTTCGGGTCAGGCGGAGCTGGCGCGGCCGTCTGGGCGTGGTGCCTGGACGGCCGCGGCCAGCTCAGCCCTGTGTCGTCAGGGCGTGGGGTCGGGGAAGGAGCCGCTGTAGATGTCGAGGTTCCCGAAGTCAGGCGGGCAGTCGGTCAGCGGGGACGGTGCGGCTATCGGGGACCCGTCGATCAGGGACTGCCGATAGGCGTCCACCGCGGGGCAGTTCGTCGCATCGCGCGCGTCCATCCAGACCACGACCCCGTAGTCACGCGAGGCCGCGGCGTACTGGTAGTCGTAGATCAGCTCGCGGTTGAGCGTCCTGGTCGTGCCCCTGGCGTCGCCGACCGCCGCCCGGTGCAGGGTGGTGAAGCTCCCGACCGCACCGCCCGCTCCAACGTCGGCGTGGCGGGCGACGCCTTGCATCAGGCGTGGGCTGGTGGTGGTCGTCTGGAATGGTTGCAGGTAGGCGTTGTAGACGAGGTACAGGTCGGTGCCGTTGGGCGAGATCGCCACCGCCGGGTTGTCCGGCCGGTCGCCCGCCTCGGCGGCGTTGACCGGGGCCGACCAGGTCAGGCCGCGGTCGACCGAGGTCTGCACGAGCGCCTGCTCGTGGTTGAGCGCACCGTCGGGCCAGGTGAGCACGATCGTGTTGGTGGCGTCGGCGCCGATCGGCGTGCCGTTGGCGATGCTGAGGCTGGGGAAGCTGTCGGTGCGGGTGCCGGCGAACCCGTCGAACACGATCCGTCCCGACACCGGGTCGGGCACCCCGACGTCGTGCACGGTGGCGATCGCCCGGGGCCTGTCGAAGGTGTTGCCGCCGTCGAACGAGCGGGCCAGGAAGAAGACGCTCTGGCCGGTCTTGATGTCAGCGCCCTCCCAGACGACGTAGACGACGCCCGCGCTGTCGGTCCGGATGGCGCAGCCCTGGCGTCCGTTGGTCTGGGCGTTGTTGGTGGCGGCGCTGAGCTGGTGCTGGCGCCAGGTGCTGCCACCGTCGGCGGAGACATCGACGATCAGCGGTTCGGGGAGGAAGTTGGCGCTGCGGAAGGCGACGTTGCAGAGGTAGACGTTGCCGAAGAACGGGCTCGAGGACGCGTTGTCAGCCCAGATGTCGTCCTTGTCGGTCAGCAGCGCGGCGTTCTGGCGGCTGGCGATCACCGGGGCCTTCCAGGCACTCTGGTCGCCGGCCGCGGCAGCCTGCACGTTGTCGGTGCGCGACACCACGGCCGCCGAGGCGCCGGCGAAGCCGGGCGCGGTGCTGAGCGGGAACGCCAGGTTGGCGTAGTACAGGCGGGACCCGTTCGACCACGAGAACCCGTTCGGGCCGGGCTTGGGCCCGAACGCCAGCGCCGGGTCGCCGTGGGAAGACATCCCGTGCTCGAAGTAGTTGGGCAGGGTGTGGATCGGGCCAACGTGGGTGGTGCCGCTCTGCGCTGTCAGGCCGGTGTAGGTCGGCTGCGTCCACGTCGCGCCGCTGTCGAAGGAGAAGTAGACCCCGGAGATGCCGATGTCGGGGGTGAGGTCACAATTGCTGCCCTTGCACGGCGAGTTGTCGACCAGATCGTTGGCACCGGCGGCCAGCACCGCTGGATGGTTCGCGTCCATAGCCAGCGCAGGCTCATTGGAGCCATTGGGCAGATACGGGGTGACGGGGCTGCCCACCGTCACCTTGGCCTCGGTATCCGCCATTGTCGTTTTGGCCCCGGTGGACGCCGCACCGGCGAGCGCGGGGACGGCCAGAGCTGCGGTTGAGGCGAGCAACGCCACAAGAAAAGCCGAGCGATGGACCATCGTTGGTCCTCCCCTCGTGGAGACCTGAACGGATCCCCTCATGGAGACCCGGGTGAAGCATGTCGCCCGCAAGGGGCAAAGCCTAGGGTTGCATGTCGTGTGCGGGAGGTAAAGCCCCCGTGTTCCTTCTCCGCCCAGCGACGACCGCCATCTCGGTAGACGGCCTGCTGGGGGCCACCGGGGCTACCCGATGGCTGCGCCCGCCCGGGACCTCGCCGCCGCGGACAGCCGTGCCCGACATATAGCGCGTGGCCAACGGGCGCCGCGCAAGGCCACTCGCGCGCAGGGGCCGAGAACGCGCAGAATTGGATGATCTGAGCGCGGAGGCGCTATCCCCGCCATTTCCACCGACAGACAAATATTCGGCAGGGAGACTGTGGATAGTGCTTCCGGCCCTGCTTCCCCGGTTTTGCGGTGGTGCGGGCGTAGACATCCGATGCTGTTTAGTTGTCAAGCTGCGATGTGGCGTGTCGCCGGGCTGGGGACGGGGAAGGCGATTTGCTCGTCGTAGTGCTGACAGGTGGCCAGGCAGTTGTAGAGGCAGCCGAGGAGGCGTCCGAACAGGTTGCGCTGGGCGGCGGCGTGCCGGTCTCCGTCGGCTTTGCGCCGGTTGTAGTGGGCGCGGGCGCCGG
>WNGG01008746.1_pt1 | contig 19838 bp, 17 predicted proteins | sample 5400661 | NCBI WGS metagenome assembly WNGG01 (sample SAMN13153372, study PRJNA577476) | soil metagenome | isolation source: 100 cm soil or saprolite under Garry oak tree replicate 1 | place: USA:California | collected 2016-06-15
GACCACCTCCGGTGACGACGGCTATTTTGTCTTGAAGTTCCATACGAATCGCCTATCTTTCTTGACTCCTCTCTTGCCTACCTCGATGCCGGGACAACGCCAGGTTGTTGCATCAGGCCCCAGGTAGCTACATGTGGGCCGAAGAGTAGGCGGTGGGCGCGGGTAGTTCGGGCCCGACTGGCCGATAAATCGGCGGGGGGCGGCGATAAATCGGCCCCTACGCTAGCTCTGCTGTGAGGGCTCCCTTTCCTTACGACGCCTTCGTCTGGGCCTGTACCATGGGGGAACAGGGCACCCGCAAGGGGATGCCCCTACCACAGTCGAACTACGACGCCTTCGTCTGGGCCTGTTGTACCCACCGAACGACTTTCTCCGGTGTAATCGGCAGCTCATCGATCTTGATGCCGAATGGTTTCAGGGCATCCTCGACCGCGCGTGTGACCGCCGGTGGTGCTACCATGCGTCCACCTTCGCCGCCGCCTTTGACGCCATATGCCGTGAAGGGCGAGGGTGTCTCATGGTGATAGATTTCGATATCCGGCACCTCGTGAACGGTCGGTACCAGGTAGTCATTGAACGTTACCGTCAGGTTCTGCCCGTCAGGGCTGTAGCGCACCTCCTCGTACAGGGCGACACCAACCCCCTGCGCGATACCGCCGCGAATCTGGCCCTGCAATGAGCGTGGATTGACCACTGTGCCGACATCATGCACCGCAACATACTTGAGGAACTTGACCTGGCCGGTTTTGATGTCAACTTCCACAACCGGAATATGCACGGCATGACCCATAATCGGGTAGAACACGCCCAGGTCTGTGCGATCCTCTCGAGGCGGCGTCGTGTATGGATGATCGTAGGTGAAGCTGCCTTCCAGGCCACTCTCCATACCAGGTGGCAGGTCGAACTTGTACCAGAAAGCCTTCATGCCGATATCTGCGATGCTCAGCGAGCGCTCGGTACCCTTGACCCAGGCACGCCCCTCGCGAATCTCGACATCATCAGGGTTGGCTTCCAGGAGATGACCCGCTATCTTCGCCATTTTCTCCTTGATCTTCGCGGCTGCACCCTGTACCGCACCTGAGAGCATCACCGTCATGCGGCTCCCTCCTGGACCAGCACCCGGCAAACCATGCAAAGTACTGTCGTAAGTGATACTGATCGCGCTGGGGTCTACGCCAAACTCTTCGGCGACAACCTGAGCCACGACGGTTTCAGGGCTGTTACCCCAGAAAGGAGAGAACAGGGTCACTGTAATGCCACCGGTTGGGCCTACGCCAATACGTACGCTTTCGGCAGTGGTTGTCAGACCTGTTGCGGGACCAGGGTTATGGAACCAGAACTCGGTTGCGCTGTAGGTGCTGCGCTGTTGACAGGTCGCCAGGCCAATGCCAATATAGCGTCCCTGTTGACGCGCACGCTCCTGCTCCCGGCGCCAGTAGTCCAGGTCAGCATGTTGCAGTGCCAGATTCAGCACGGATGGATAGTTCCCACTGTCGTAGACGTTGCCTGTCGGCATCTTGTAGGGAAACTGATCGGGTTGGATAAAATTCTGGCGGCGCAATTCGATACCATCGAGGCCCAGCTCCTCGGAAGCAGCATCTACCAGTCGCTCCAACACCCAGTTGCCGACATCTGAACCCGCACCCCGGAAGACCCCCTGCTGATTCTTGTTCGTCAACACCGCCTTGATGCCCGTCTCAACACTCTTGATGGTATATGGGCCGCTGATCTGCGACATCATGTTGGTGTTGCCGGTGATAGCGAACACGAAATAGGCTCCATAATCGTCTATCGCATGCAGGCGCAGGCTCAAGAACTTGCCCTCTTTGCTGACGGCAAGCTCGGCATCGTAGATCCTGTCGGGTGCTTGACTATCGTTCGCTGCCAGGTTGTCAATGCGGTCTTCCATGAACTTGACCGGGCGACCGGTGATCTTCGACAGTGCACCAGCGATAGCGACTGCTTTGCTCACCACATGCTTGCTACCGAAGCTGCCACCAGTGTACATGGGATGGAAGTTGACCACATGGGGTGGTAGCCTGAGGGTGCCTGCAATAAGCCACCCTACATAGTTGAGCATATTGGTGTTCGACCAGATCTCCATCCGACCGCTACCTGGGTCGTACTGGCAGACGGCTCCAGCAGGCTCCATGGGAGCAGCCGTAGCGCGAGGCCAACGCAGGCGTCGCTTAATGATATGATCTGCACGAGCGAAGTCACCATCCACGTCGCCAAAGGTGAAGACATGCTCATAGACCACGTTTGAAGGCAGATTCTCATGCACCTTTGGCGCATCCGGTTCCATCGCCTCCAACACATCGATCACAGGAGGCAATGGCTCCCACTCGATCTGCACCAGTTCCAGCGCATCCTCGGCGATATAGCGACTTTCGGCGGCCACTGCCACCACCGCTTCACCGGCATAGCGTACTTTGTCAACGGCTATCGCATGCTCAACGACCGGCTCCGCACAGAAGGCTGGCACCGGGCCAATCACCTCGGTAGCATCGCGACCCGTCAGCACGGCATAGACGCCTGGTACCTTTTTAGCAGCGCTGGTATCGATGCTGACAATGCGGGCATGTGCATAGGGGCTGCGTAGAACGGCGGCATGGAGCATGCCGGGTAACTTCACATCATTGGTGTATATTGCCGTGCCCATCAGCAGTGCCGGGTCTTCGCGCCGCTTAATGTCCTTGCCAATCCATGTATGTTCAGTGGTTGTCGTTGTCACAATTATACCTCCTATCACCTTCTCCTTGCATCCCGCCTGAGTGCATAGCACTAGCTGCGACCGAGCAGCGTTGGCAGGATGGATTGGTGCCGAATGTCCCTACCGGCTCACTACAGTTGCCTCTGTCATCGCCTGGGCAGCACTTTTCACAGCCTCGATAATGTGCTGGTAGCCAGTGCAGCGACAGATGTTGCCCGAGAGCGCGCTACGAATCTCTTCTTCGCTCGGATTGGGATTGCGCTGGAGCAACTCATAGGTGGTCATCAGGAAACCGGGAGTGCAAAAACCGCACTGAACTCCCTGCTTCTCCCAGAACGCCTTCTGCAGGGGATGCAGCTCGCCACTCGGAGCCAGCCCCTCTACGGTCATTACCTCGTGGCCGTTGGCCTGTACGGCGAACATCAGGCACGAGCGCACGCTTTCTCCATCCACCAGCACAGTACAGGAGCCACAGGTGCCATGTTCACAGCCGAGATTCGTTCCCGTCAGCCCGAGATCTTCGCGCAATACATCCGCGAGTAACCGCCTTGGCTCGACGAAGAGGCGGTGGGTCACCCCATTCACCGTCAAGCGGATCGGCACAAAATCTTCCTCTTGCATCATCGATTCCTTTCTGCTCGCTCGGCAGCGATCGCCAGTGCTTGCCTGGTCAGGACGCCTGCCAGGTGGCGGCGATAGTCTGCCGAGCCATGTATATCGGACGGTGGATTATCCAGTGCGGCGACAACGGCAGAGGCGGCGGCATCCCAGGCTTCCTGACCAGGACGCTGTCCACGCAGCAGATCTTCAGCAGCCTTGGGACGTACCGGTGTAGGGCCGACGCTACACAGTCCCAGCCGGGCATCGGCAATCGTGCCATCCTCATCCAGCGCTACCACGGCAGCGACACCCGCCAGTGCGTAATCACCTTCACGGCGGGAAAACTCGACAAAATGCGTTCCGGCTCTCGCAGGCAGACCCGGAACGCGCAGTTCGGTCAACAGCTCGCCCTCTTTGAGGTCAGTGGAGAGAGGCCCCTTGAAAAAATCCTGGGCGGCGATGGTCCGACTACCGGAGGGGCTGCGAACCTCAAACTCTGCATTCAGGATCAGCATCACGGCGGGTAGTTCTGCGGCTGGATCAGCGTGGGCAATGCTGCCTCCGACAGTGCTGCGATTGCGAATGGCGGGATGCCCGATGTAGTGGGCAGCTTCCTTCAGCAGTGGCAGGCGCTGCGAGACGAGCGTGTCTTGGAGCAAGGCTGCATCGCGGGTGAGTGTACCGATCGCCAAGCCACCATCCCAGGACCTGACATAAGCCAGTTCGTTGATCCCATTGATATCAACAAGCACACTGGGTTGCACGAGGCGCATATTCATCAGCGGTACCAGGCTCTGGCCTCCTGCCAGCACCCGTCCACCATCGGAGTGTTCAGCTAAGAGTGTCAGCGCCTCATCAACACTCTGTGGAGCAAAATAACGAAATTTAGGTGGTTTCATAGACCTGGCGCAAGGACTGCCGTACGTGCTGGATAAATCTATTACCTCTCCCCCAGAGAGGGTGCTCTACAAGCCCTGAACCATTCATGAGGCGGCAGTGGTGCGCCCCCTCCTTTCTGGTCTGTAGGGGCGACTTATCTGATCAGCGATGCTGAGTGCTCCGCTGTAGGGGCTCGATTTATCGCGCCCCAGACTTCTTTGCTAGACGCGCCAGCGTCGTTGCATCGCTGGATAGAGAAAGGCGTCGCCCGGTAGCCTCCTTGCATCCCGCCCGAGTGCGTACACTATGCCTTGCAGCTTGCCTGACTGCGAAGCAGTAGACGCGCTAGCGTCGTTGGCAAGCTGTCTTGGTTCAGCCGCGACCGAGCGGCGTTGGCGGGATGGATTGGGGCCGTATGCTACTTTTCCCAAACAAATAACTCAACGATATACCCATCAGGATCAAGGACGTACATCTGCAGAACACCATCACCGCGAGGACGCGGCCCACCGACGATTTCAACATCGTGAGCCTGCAGGTGGTGGCGGGTTTCTTCCAGATTGGCGACCTCGAAGGCGATATGCGCTCCGTAGCCCCTGGAGAGTTCATCGGGGTGGTATCCCCCAGGTTGTACCTGGGCGGCACGTCCAGGCTCAGCCTCGCCGATCAGGTGTATCTCAGCACTCCCCTGACGAAACCAGGCACCTGGGAAGGTAAAATTGCTTGGACGGGGAACTTCCTTCATTCCAAGTATCTGACCGTAAAAACGCCGGGACCGCTCGACATCTTTGACGAGCAAAGCCGCGTGATCCAATCTGCGAATCTCCATAGATGCGCCCTCCTTTGGACACTCTCGCAGCTATAACAGCCATACATGTAGGATTGAAAAGGAGTGAAGTGAACGGATTTTGCGCTACAGGAAGACCTTTGCTACTTTGGTGAGTTTGAGTACGAGTACATCATACCTGGGGAGTTCGTGAATGTCAATGGCTAAAATCCGAGATCCGAGACTATACACTTTTGAAACGTCATGCGCCGTGGGCGCACCACTCCGTATGACCACAGCAAACGGTGGTCAGAAGACACTGGTGGCGAAGTCAAAAATGATGCTCATTCTGAGCTTGAATTCGTTGGATCCCAAGCGTGAAAATGGACTTCGCCACCAATATCACGGTGCATACTGCCTGCTTCCTATTCAGTGAGATTGCGGGAGAGCCGGGTCCGGGCGGTTGCGAACGCTGGCTCCGTTTGGCATTACGCCTTTGGAACAATAGTATTGCGCACCGTTTGAAGAGTGATCAAGCCGTTCTGAAAGATGAAGGTATCTACTCCATCGGAGACGCTTGCTCGCGCAGAGTCAGCTGTCCACTCAAGAAAGAGAACATTGCCTGCATAGATGGTTCTGACTCCCCATTGTGCCTTGGGAAGAGTCTGGAGAAGATCGGCAAAGAACCTGCGTATCGCGTCCTTACCACGGTGAACACCAGACGGGTTGATCAAGATGGCGGTGTCGGCGTAATCCATCATAATGCCATCAAGATCTTCGGCCCCTAAGGACTGTGCGTGGTGATTAAATACTTCTTCCGGCGTCCTTTTCGACAGATCTGTTTGTGTCATCGCTTTCTCCTTTGCAAATACTCCACAAATGTAGAGCACCCTCTCTGGGGGAGAGGTAATAGATTTATCCAGCACGTGGTGCTCATCCACCCCTGGCACATCAGTGACCTTTTTCCGTTCAGGTATTCGTGGTCACCACTCATAGTGTAGGAGAAGTACGTTCATTTGACAAGCACATCCCTTGTGAGGACAGGGCGATTTACAAGTTCTCTTTTGCCGCCTTCGGCGGCAAAAGAGAACTTGTAAATCGCCCTGTTGTGAGGATGAGCGACATGCTTTCGGTATGGACATATGGTAAAATGGCAGGGGGACGGCGAAAACCTCTCTTCACATTTGTTGTATTTTATTTTCTCCGGAGACGGGTTTAAGAAAGGAGATGCCAACATGCCGAAAGTCCAGGTAAACGAGATCACCATGAACTACGACCAGCAGGGAACAGGAGAGCCTCTCATCCTGATCCCCTATTTGGCGGCTGATTACGCCTGTTATGCTTTCCAGGTCGCTGATTACGCAAAGCACTTTACCTGTATCTCAGTGGACATGCGAGGCGCGGGTGAAACTGACAAGCCCGAAGGGACTTACTCTACCGAACTCTTTGCCGATGATATCGCTGCGTTCATGCAGGCGTTGGGGATCCAACAAGCCCACGTCGGCGGTCTTTCACTGGGTGCAGCCACGGGGATGTGGCTGGCGGCCAAATATCCTGACAAGGTCAAATCGTTATCCCTGCACAGCGCGTGGCCAAAAACGGATCCTTTTCTCAAGGCAGCAGTAGAGGGCTGGCAGGTGATGGCGAAAGGCCTGGGAAGCGTTCCAGAGATGGTCATTCGGGGTATTTTCCTCTGGTGCTACACCCCCGAACTCTATGCTTCTAGACCCGACTACATCGCAGCGCTGTCTGATTTTGTCAGGGGAAGACCAGTACAGCCCCTCGACGCATTCATGAGGCAATCAAACGCGGTGATCGCCCACGACGCGGAGGCTCAGCTTGGCAAGATCGAGGCACCGACGCAAATCACTTTTGGCCGGTACGACATGGTCACTTCCACTCGTTTTGCCGACCCGCTGAAGCAGAACATCCGGCATGCCGAGTTCGTGATTTTTGAAGGATGTGCCCACGCACCGATCTATGAGAAGGTGGACGAGTTCAACCAGACAACTCTGGAGTTTCTCAAGCGGCACTCAGGGTAAAGGAGGATTCATGGCTGAATCTGATCGTCTAAAGGCTGAAATTGATGAGATGGTTCCTGGGATGGTGGCGATGCGGCGCGACCTGCACCAACATCCAGAACTGGCTTTTGAAGAAGTGCGTACCTCTCGTATAGTGGCTCAGCGCTTGCAAGCTCTGGGATTGGAGGTGCAGACTGGCGTCGCCAAGACTGGCGTTGTTGGTTTGCTACGTGGGGGTGCGAGCCAAGGGGATGCAAAGACTATCGCCATTCGGGCCGATATGGATGCCTTGCCGATCTACGAGTTGAACGACGTGGATTATCGCTCCACCATCGATGGTAAAATGCACGCCTGCGGACACGATGGGCATGTCTCTATTGCACTTGCTGTCGCTGACATTTTAAGCAAACGCCGGGAAGAACTGGCTGGTGATGTGAAATTTATCTTCCAGCCTGCTGAAGAGGTCATCGGTGGGGCAGAGCCAATGGTCAAGGAAGGAGCAATGCAGGGTGTAGATAGTGTAATTGGGCTGCACCTGATCAGCAATTATACGCTTGGGCGTGTTGGTGTGCGGGCGGGCACAGTTTTTGCCAGTGCTGACAAGTTTGTGCTGATGGTGAAGGGTAAGGGTGGGCACGCTGCTATGCCACATGGAACTGTCGATCCGATTGTTGTCGCTGCAAACATCATCACCACCCTGCAAACACTGATCAGTCGTGAGACTTCCCCATTCAGTCCGGCAGTAGTGACAATTGGTACCATTCATGCAGGCACAGCTTTTAACATCATTCCCGAAAACGCGGAACTGCAAGGGACGATGCGGGCCTACAGCGCTGAACATCGTGAGAAATTGATACGCCGCATTGGGGAGGTTGCTCGCGGTGTAGCCAATGCTATGGGTGCCAGCTGTGAAGTGCAGTTTATGATTGGTTGTCCACCATGTACGAACGACGCGGCTATGACAGAGCTGGTACATAAGGCGGCAGTTGCTTCAGTCGGCGAAAAAGATGTAGATAGCAGCGAGGAGGTTATGACGACCGGAAGCGACGACATGGCTCACTTCTTGAATACGGTTCCCGGCTGCTACTTTATCGTTGGTGCACAGAACGAGGAGAAAGGGGCGAAGTATCCGCATCATCATCCACGTTTTAATATTGATGAGGATGCTATGCCGGTTGGGGTAGAGGTGCTGGCAAGGGCAGCGATAGAGTATCTCAAATAATCAATTGATCCAGGGAGACTGCCACGCAGTCTCCCTGGATCAATTGGAAGGTTTCATAGATCTACGTAACAGGCAACAACCTGCCGCTTCGCACGTCATAGATAAAACCACTGACCTCCACATTCTTGGGGATAAGTGGTGAAGCCTTGATGGTGGCTACGTCGTCGCGCACAGATTGCTCCAAATCCTTGAATGGCAGGAAGTCGATGTGGTCAGCATTGGCATTGAGTTCCTGCTTCAGTTTCGTGCGCAAATCTGCATTGCTAAAGGTGAGCATGCCACAGTCGGTGTGGTGAATGACTACCACGGTATCGGTGCCGAGCAATTGCTGGGAAATTACCAACGATCGAATTGCATCTTCGCTTGCCCGCCCTCCAGCGTTACGGATGACATGGGCATCTCCCTCCTGAAGGCCAAGGAAACGAGCCGGATCCAGGCGGGCATCCATACAGGTTAGCACGGCAACATGCCGCCCTGGAGGCATGGGCAAATGTCCTTTCTGGAAGGTTCCTGCATAGGCTTCATTCGCCTTACGAAATTCCTCAACGACTGACAATAGATCTCTCCTTTCAATAAAGTCTGATGAACTCTTGAGATTCACCAACCTACGCAAAGCACACTACGAATGTAGAAAACTTCATGAGACAACCTGTGCTGTCTCTGCCAACACTGTATCTACCTGTTCGAGGAGACGCTGGGTATTAGCGAAGCCGTAGTTCACAGCATGGGCACGGCCTGAAGCATCCAGGACAACAGTTGTGGGGACAGTGAGCACACGGTAGCGCTCTGTCAGTTCGGGTGCCCTGATTGGAGTCTGCATGCTCAAGGCTAGTGCCTGGCAATTCTGTTGGTGGAGCAGCAGTAAGTGCTTGCCGCCGCCGGGTATCTACAAAGCGTCGCCCAGACCATGTGAGTAACCAGGCTAACAGGCTCACCAGAATAAGTACACCTACTCGTATAATGATTTCCGGCATGCCTCTTATACCCCTCGCCAGTGGAAGCCACCTTCGTAACGCACCCGCGGCAGCAGGCCAAGGCGTCCAAGGTGATAGTACACAAAGCAACCAGCGCAGAAGCCAATCGTCAGGTTGATGCCAGCCAATACAAAGACAATGAGATCAAGCACCCAGCCAACTGCTGTGGCATGGGTCAAGAAGAGAACGATGCTTGCAGCAATCAGAAATGCTGCGCCGACGCCCTGTGCAAAACGATGGGGAGCAGGATCATCCTCTACAATGCGTGGCCGCAACAGGCGCAGTGGTACCACGATGCCGCGATAAACCAGTCGGAAGGGACTTGCCACGGGCGCAAGGGCCGCCAATGCCATTATCACAGCAGTAATAAGAACGAGTACGGGTGACTGGAAGATAAAGGCAAGGCCAGTGAGCACAACGACACTGGCTTGTGAAAATTTGGCGAGATGCGTGTCTACACGCGGAACAACTGTGGGCCTTGAGGATGCAGTGTCCATGAAGTTAATGTCCTCCTGAATCAGGTTGAATGCCATCTATTGGTAGAGTGCGGATTTATCCAGCACGTGGTGGCCTATAAAGTTGACTAAGTTTATCAACAAGCTTAACTAGGTGATTTAATTGTAGTATGTGAGAGGGTGAGATGTCAAGGATATGAGTTCTGACATCCACGCGTAACTCGCCGCCTACAGCGGCGAAGAAAGAAAAAAGAATTTTCGGGGGACACCCCCGCGCCCCCGGCAGAGGGCCGCGGCCCTCTGCACTCCCGCTTTATGAGTGGATCTCAGTATGAGTTGTGGGGTTATGGGGTCACTTTGGAAGTCAGGGAACGTCAGTAGAGGTTGGGTCGGTTGAGTCAATTGGGTCGGTTGAGTCAATTGGGTCAATTGGGTCAGTTGTCTCTGATGGGTCAAGGGTATTGGTGAAGTTGTTGTGAGTAGAGGTTGGGTCGGTTAGGTCAATTGGGTCAGTTGGGTCAGTTGTCCCGGTCGGGTCAGTGGCATTGGCCTTCCTGGTCAGGCAGGGGTGACCGGGAGTAGTGTAGAGTCCTCGAATGGGAGAAGCAAGTTCTCCTACCTTGAGCATGCGAGAGAGTGTCCTTCGGATACGCTCGTAGTTGCGCCCGGTGAGTTCTGCAACGTCCTGTGGACCGAGTGGAGAGGGACTATTTTTCAATACTCTGAGGATATCCTGGCGAGGAGCTGAGAGCCTAGCACTATTGCTACTGAGCAGGCTGGCGACGGGAGAATGATTTTTCCCAAGCCAGTGGAGAGAGGGGATGCCGTGTTCGTTCTCGACGACCTGGTAGACGAGGTTACCGGGAGTCTTGCTCAGGTTGTTTTTGGTGGTAGCGAGGATACGCCTGTCTTCATCGTCAGGATCGGGGGTAACAAGGAGGCCGATACGAGCAGCAGCTATGATGCCGATAGAGCCTGCGCCACGATAGAGGGGGTTTGAGGAGTTGCCTTTACTGAGGTGGCGGATGATCAGGATAGCACAGCCGGTTCGCTCGGTGAGCTGGGCCAGAGGAGTAAATACTTCTCGTATGTCCTGGTCGCTGGAGGAGTCGATAGTATGTCCGAGCACGGCCATGAGGGGATCCAGGATGACCAGGACGGCGTTGGCGGCATAGATGGCAGTTTCTAAGACATCCAGGTCTTGTGAGAGGGAGAAGGGACGATCGGAGATCTCTATGCGTTTGGAGTCCAGGCTTTCGATGGTGTTGAGGAGAATTACCCTGGATGGATCGCCTCTGGCTGCTTCCAGACGTGGTTTGATAGTATCTTCTGCGCTGTCTTCGGGGGCGATTAAGATGACACCTCCTGGCTTCGTTGGTGTTCCGTCAGGCATGGGGAGACCAGTAGAGACACGAGCCGCGATGTCGATGGCAAGGAGAGATTTTCCAAGGCCGGGGTCACCATCAAGGATGGTGATTTTTCCGAGTGGGATATGCTTTTCCCAAAGCCAATGGATGGGCCGTGTTTGAAGGTCGGAGAGCCGGGTACCTGGTGACTCGTTGGAGAGGATGGGCGCGGGTTGAGAGTCGGGACGGGTTGGCTTCGTCAGATCTGGGGAGATGGATGCTGGAGGTGGCGGTGGATTTTTAGCGGGTTTGAGGAACTCGTAGAATCCTTTGAGGGCGGTCTGGATGGAGCGTTCGCTTGCGCCTTTTTTGCGCATGTCTTCGGCGACGCGGGCGAGTGTTTCCATTTGGTGCTTGCGCTGTTGCTCGCGGATGAGTTCTTTGCCGATCCGCTCAATGTCTTTGAAATCGTCGGAATGGTGAAGGGTCATGGGTTTTCCTTTCTGTCGTGGGAGAGTGACAGGATATCTGTGAGGGGTTACGGAGGTAGTAAGATAAGCGATCAAGGGCAGGACGTGTGTGAGGTTTGTCCTACAAGGTGCGAAACGCGAGGTGGTTCGCTCTGATTCTAGTATACACTATGCTACCAAATGTGGGTGCGTTGCCTTTTGTGGTGCCTACAAGACCCATCCCGACCCCACTCCACGAGACCCACAAGGGGTCTCGCTACATTTCGCCTTGCCCCACCCTTCCCCATAACATCCCTCGCGGGTTTCGTTGGATTGTTGGTCTCGTGGGAGAGACAGGGAGGGGCGACCAGAAATGTAGCGGCACCCCTTGTGGGTGCCGTGGGTGGTGTGGAGCGGTGGGAACTAGATATGCCAGTCACTGCCTCTTGCATTTTCTTACGTTTTTTCGGTAATCTATCTTTCAGGGGGTATTTTCTACTGTGCCCATTGTGCCTTTTTTGTGTCATGCCGCTCCCGTGGCATCTTATCTCTGATGTAGTGCAATTATTAACCACTGGAAAGGAGGCCATCCCCCGCAAAGCCAAAACATGGTACAGTTTGTTCCCAGCGTTCCTCATCGTGAGTCGTACACTAAGCCGTACACTATTACTTGTTGTGTCAGGCTTAGGTGAAGAGTACTGGTGGGTCAAGCTGGAAACTATGGTACCTGTTGAGACTGTTCACTCTCACGTAGATTATTTGAAAAGACACGCTTCAAGGAGGAACGTCGATGTCTCGTATTTCTGGCCTCAGGAGGCCAATCCGCGCCCTGGTGGCAATTACCTTCGCCCTCGTGTTCGCCTTCTCGTCAACCATCCTGGCCTTTGCCAGTGTGACCCTCCTGCAACTGAGCAGCGATCCGTACACCAACACTACCAGCCAGCACGCAACGGAAGTCGAACCGGATACCTTTGCCTTTGGCTCTACCATTGTTTCGGCTTTCCAGGTGGGTCGCTTCTTCAATGGCGGGGCTTCCAACATTGGTTTCGCTACGTCCACCAATGGTGGTCACAGCTTTAAAAGTGGCTTTCTGCCTGCTAGTACTGTCTTTGCCACACCAGCAGGCCCCTATGCCCGTGCCAGTGACCCCTCAGTGGCCTTCGACGCCAAGCACAATGTGTGGATCATCTCCTGGCTTGGCATAGTGACCCCTGCAGGGCCTGTTGATGTGCTTGTCAGCCGCTCGACTGATGGCGGACTGAGCTGGGGCAGCCCCGTCGTGGTGAATAATGATGGTCATTTTAACGACAAAAACTGGTCCGTCTGCGATGATTCGGCTAGCAGCCCGTTCTTCGGCAACTGCTATACCGAGTACGACGACAATACGTTACGCGATCTGATCCAGATGAGTACCTCTACCGACGGCGGACTGACCTGGGGAGCAGGGCAGTCTACCGCCAACAATACGCATGGCATCGGGGGCCAACCCCTCGTGCAGCCCAATGGGACTGTGATTGTGCCGATCAATGGCTTCGCGGGTAACAAGTTTCTCGTCCTGTCCTTCATCTCCACGGATGGCGGGGCAAGCTGGAGCAAAACGTTTCGCGTCTCTGAGGTGGACTTCCATCATGCAGCCGGGGGCATTCGCGACAGTATCCCGCTGCCCTCCGCTGAAATGGACGCGTCAGGCAAAGTCTATGTCGTCTGGCAGGACTGCGTTTTTGAACCGGGCTGTACAGCCAGTGACCTGGTCTTGAGCACCTCCACCGATGGCATCAACTGGTCAGCGGTGACGCGCATCCCGCTTGATCCGATCGGCAGTGGGGTGGATCACTTCATCCCCGGCCTGGCCGTTGACAGGTCAACCTCTGGGAGTTCGGCACATCTGGTGGTGGCCTTCTACTTCTATCCGAACGCGAACTGCACCGCCTCCACTTGTCAACTGGATGTCGGATTCTCTAAATCGGCAGATGGCGGAGCCACGTGGACCGCGAATTCGCAAATTGCTGGCCCCATGTCGCTCAGTTGGCTGCCCAGCACCACCCAGGGGGTCATGGTTGGCGATTACATCTCCACCTCCTTTGTAGGTGGCCCGGCCTTTCCCGCGTTTGCGGTCGCCAGCGCACCGGGTGGAGGCGTGTTTAATGAAGCCACCTTCACTGTGGCCGGTGGACTGAGTGTGGGCGGGAAAGGCAAAGGGGCGAGTGATCAGTCCAACGTCGGCTCGAACGATACGCTCACGGATAGTACACTCACTGACCAATAGGTTGCGTCTACCCTCAGTGGTCCTACTGCTAACTGATCTGAAAGCCCTTGCAGGAAATAGCTGCAAGGGCCTTTGGACTGTCTCAGTACCTATCGCAGTCACTGCATCTTGCAATTTCTCAGTTTTTTAGGTAATTGACGTTCCTACGAAAATGGCCTATATGTATGAGTTAAAAAGAGTACACATCATTTTCATGGGCTTCTCTGACTCAAAGAGTCATAGCGCTTTAGGCTAATTCGGGATGGGTTCCCTTGAGTCAGGAAGATGCTCGTCACCGGTCCAAGGAATAGGTATTTCTACTGGTGTCTTTCTTGTATTTTTCACGTATACTTTCCTTGTAGAGTATACGTGGCTCTCCATGCGCCTATTGTCCTTTTCATGCTGATCCGACTCCTCTCAGGATTTTTTGTGTGGTAGGGACAGGAGTGGAGGCGATACCAACCAACGATGCAAAAAATTGGGTCATCAGGTCTTGCTATCGCCTTCTCAAGCTTGTATTGGGGTTGCTGATAGCCAGTGAACCGTAAAAATAGTCTAAACCCCAAAGGTAATCTATCTTTCGGTAGGGATTTTCTACTGTGCCCATTGCGTCATTTTTGTGAGATGCCACTCCCTTAGCACCTCATCTTTGATGTAGGGCAACCATTGACCACTGGAAAGGAGGCCATCACCCCCAAAGCCAAAACATGGGACAGTTTGTTCTCAGCGTTCCTCATCGTAAGTCGTACACTAAGCCGTACACTATTGCTTGTTGTTGTGTCAGGCTTCGGTGAAGAGTACCGGTGGGTCAAGCTGGAAACCCTGGTACCTGTTGAGACTGTTCACCCTCACGTAGATTATTTGAAAAGACACGCTTCAAGGAGGAACGTCGATGTCTCGTATTTCTGGCCTCAGGTGGCCAATCCGCGCCCTGGTGGCAATTACCCTCGCCCTTGTGTTCGCCTTTTCGTCAACCATCCTGGCCTTTGCCAGTGTGAGCCTCCTGCAACTGAGTAGCGACCCGTTTACCAACAGCACGAGTCAGCACAAAACGGAGGTCGAACCGGATACTTTTGCCTTTGGCTCCACCATCGTGTCAACCTTCCAGGTAGGTCGCTTCTTCAATGGCGGCGCTTCCGACATTGGTTTCGCCACCTCCACCAATGGGGGGAAGAGCTTCACCAATGGCTTCCTGCCCTCTGCCACTGTCAACTCGACACCGCCAAATCCGACGTATGCCCGTGCCAGTGACCCCTCCGTTGCCTTTGATGCCAAGCACGGGGTGTGGATCATCTCTTTCCTGGGCCTGAGGAACCCCTTTCCCCCTGTAGATGTACTCGTCAGCCGCTCAACTGATGGGGGACTGACATGGAGTGCTCCGGTCGTGGTGAATGCGGATGGGGATTTCAACGACAAGAACTGGACCGTCTGCGATGATACGGCCAGCAGCCCGTTCTACGGCAACTGCTATACCGAGTTCGACGACAATACGTTCCACGATCTGATCCTGATGAGTACCTCCACCGATGGCGGACAGCACTGGGGAGCCGCACAGCCGACCCACAACCATGCGCGTGGCATTGGTGGGCAACCCCTCGTGCAGCCGGGCGGTACGGTGATTGTACCGATTGTTGGCTTCACGGGCTTCCCGAGTCCCAGGGCGCTCATCCTGTCCTTCATCTCCACCGATGGCGGGACGAGCTGGAGCAGTACCGTCAAAATTGCCAATCTCTTGACCTTCTTTGAGCCCTCGTTCATTCGCAATCCCGACCTTCCCTCGGCCGAGGTCGACGCATCAGGCAAAGTCTATGTCGTCTGGTATGACTGTCGATTTGAACCGGGCTGTACAGCCAACGACCTGGTCCTCAGCACCTCCACCGATGGTCTCAACTGGACACCGATAACGCGCATTCCAATCGACCCTATTGGCAGCAGGATCGACCACTTCACTCCTGGCATTGGAGTTGACAGGACCACCTCCGGGAGCCATACTCACATTGGACTCGCTTACTACTACTACACCGACCCAAGCTGCTCCACCAGCACATGTAACCTCTTTGTTGGTTTCATCTCTTCAACCGATGCCGGAACCAGCTGGAGCCAGAGCGAGCAACTCGCTGGCCCGATGAAGCTGACCTGGCTACCACTGACAACTGGAGGATATATGTACGGCGATTACATCTCCACCTCCTTTGTAGGCAGCCCGGCCTTTCCTGCATTTGTGGTCGCCACCGCACCTACCAGTGGAGGTTCGGATTGTGCTACAGCTACCCCCAATTGTAATGAAGCCACCTACACTGTGGAGGGTGGACTGAGCGTGGGAGGAAAGGGACACTCGGCCAGTGATCACTTCAACGCGGGCTCGAACGATACGCTTACGGGCAGTTCACTTACCGCACAATAGGAGGCGCGTACCCTCAGCGGGACGACCTCTCATAGAGATGAAGGCCCTTGCAGCTATTTCCTGCAAGGGCCTTCATCTCTATGATATCCCCAACAGCTCTACACGTTTCTGGCGTAAAAACTGGGCGATCAGCGCTGGATCATCTTTTTGCAGCGCCATCTGCTTCAGATCGGCCAGCACTGCGCTCCACTGTTCTTTGGCGAACAGGTAGCGGCTATCGCGGCTGATCAGTTCTTCGAAGATGCGGCGTTCGAGTTCGTGCCAGGTGGAGCGATCACGCCCGTCGATCTCACCACTGTCGGGGATGTAATCCTGGTCGTTGGTATTGTTATCAACTCGCGCATAGAGGGGCTGGAAATAGCTGCGAATCATCTCCTCCATACGTGCCTGGTCAAGTGCACCCGCATCGAAACCCAGGGTACCTATGAGATGTACCTGCACAACGGGACGTAGGATGTCGGTCCCGTGCTGAGGGCCTTCGCGTCGGCAGTAGTCTTCCAGGCGACTATACAGGGCCTCTGGTTCGCCCAGACCATCCACGCGCAACTCATGGCGCACAAATGGACGACGTTTGCTCTCGATACGCTCGGCGCGATGACAATGCGCCTGCTTATCGGGATCAATCACCTTCTCCGGCTCATCGGTGTCGATTTCGACAAAGTAGTAGCCGCGACCCTCCCAGGCAGATTCTTCGGCACTCCATGTCTCAGTCGAGCCAGGGTTATACATCCAGCCATCAAACTCATAGGGCTTATGGATATGACCGAGGGCCAGGTAATCGACACAGTTGCGAAGTGGCTGGAACTGGCTCATGGTGGGCAAGCCCTGTACACGCGGGACTATGCCTTCGACGCCTGTATGCATCATCAGGAGGCGATACTCTATGCCAGCAGCCTCTTCCTCAGCACGAGCAGCTGTCATGGCCTGAACCAGTCCATCCATGCTGCGTAGTGTTGCGGCTCCTTGCCAGGGCAAACCATAGACCCGTACACGGCCACCTACCAGGTCGATATAAGAGCCGAGCATCGTTTCTTTTTGCCAGTGAGAAAGCTCCGGTGCACCATCGCGCATTCGAGGGGCAAGGAGAACCAGGTATTCCTGGTAGCACAAAAACTGAAGCCAGGATGTTCCGTCGCGGTAATAACTGCGATCATGGTTTCCCTCAATCGCTACAACCGGAATACCTAGCGCTTTGAGCTTCTTTAATCCCTCCATCGCATGAATAAGTGTTTGAGCATCTATCGCACGCTTGTTGAACAGGTCACCGGCAATCACTACAAAATCGACCCGTCGCTGTACTGCTTCGTCCATGACATCCCAGAAGGCGCGGGTAAAATCGTTAAAGCGCTCACGCACGCCGTACTGCTCATAACCCAGGTGGGTATCTGCGATGTGGATAAAAGAAGCTCGCATCATTCTCTCCGATCTAGTCTACTGCCCTGTCATCAGAGCACGAACCCCAGCGGCTGCTATCGCTAATGCAGCGATGCTATAGATCAATACATCTAAACGTTTATTCCTGCCTCCGGTGGTAAACGCTATGGCAACAATGAATCCCAGTGCCACAATGCCACCGTAGACATAATGCAAGTTATCACGGGGTCTTTCTCCCAGCAGTACCAGTATGATGCCGAAAACCCCCTGTAATGCTCCTACTGCACCAGCAACGATCAGAGAAATACGCCAGGGCCTGTTCATCACCTGTTTCCTGAACCAGAGGATTAGTCCCCATAAGCCGCTAATGGTGCTTGTTGCAAAGACCAGGAACATGTTGTAGAAGTGAAGGGTAGCAAAAAGATCTGTCATGATAATCTCCTCGCCAGGCAATTCATAATTTCTAGAAAGTTCTTTTGAAAGGTAACCATTGTGGAACTCTCCCGGCTCTACTATAGCGCTTGTTCTAGAGAAAGACAAGTGTGGGGAACTTTTTGCCGTAGGGGAACGTCTTAGGAATATCGAATGCAAATGAATAGATGGGAAAAATTATGAATAACCAGAAGGAAAAGCTATGTTTCAGGGAATGCAAAAACACCTGGGGAGATATCGGTTAACTGTTGTCTGTACTGTATCAGGCATGATACTTCTGATGGCTCTATTGGTTGCCTGTGGTTCTGGCGGCACTACTACGGGGGGACAGGGTCAACCATCACCTACAACCTCGACGCAGGTGCAGGATTGTGGGAAGGTGGATACTTTTCCTACTGGACTGCCAGCGGATGCAAGTAAAGCGCAGCAGAATGAGAATTGCTTCTGGCAAGCCTTTCAGAAGTGCCAGAGCGCGAAACTTACCTTCACAAAACGTGGGATTGATGCTGGAACAACCCATACCTTTACGATTGAGAAGCAGAACAGTCAGTGCTCAATTTCAGACGCTACACAGCACTATATTGCGCCAAGTCCACCACAGCAAGGGAAGACTTACACTTGTATGGGTTTGACACAGCAGTCCGATGGGTTACACTTCACCTCGTGTGGCGATGAGGGGGATATCATTGTGCCTGCTAAGTAGGCTTTTTAGCTATCATGGCAACCTGCCTGGCACCGCGCCATGACACCGCCCCCTGGCACCCACAAGGGCCCCTCCACCGCTCCACCCTGCCCCGTGCCACTACCGGTCGCATGGTCCCCTCCTCCACTCCTACGCCCGCCGCGCCATCGCCTGGGGGGCCCACCGAAATGTAGTGGCACGGGGTGGAGGCTGGGTGGTGTGGGGCCTTTGTGGGTGCCAGGGGATGGAGCGGGCAGGTCACATACTCAACACCTCTCGCATGTACTCGCGCAATCCGGGAGCGATGTCGGGGCGTTTCAGGGCATAGGCAATCGAGGTGGTTAAGAGACCAAGGGGAGTGCCTGTGTCGTAGCGAATGCCGTTGAAGCGGAGACCGTAGCAGCGACCGGCCTGGGCCTGCATCTCGATGGCGTCGGTGACTTGAATCTCTCCGCCTTTGCCGGGAGGGGTTCTTTCTAAGAGATCGAAGATATCTGGAGTCAGGATATAACGACCGGCTACGGCCAGGTCAGAGGGGGCCTCTTCCAGGGCAGGTTTCTCGACAAGGTGGGTTACTTTTACAGTATCGGGACCGAGGTCTTCAACAGCGACGATGCCAAAGGAAGGAATTTGCTCAGGTGGGGAGACAAAGAGCGAGAGAACCGAGCTACCATACTGTTCGTGTATCTCTATCATGCGTGGAAGACAGGGCGTCTCCGGGTCAACAAGGTCATCTCCTAACATGACGATGAACGGTTCATCGCCCACCAGGGATTTTGCACATAGGACGGCGTGACCAAGGCCAAGAGGTTCAGGTTGCCGTACCGATGTATAGGTTGCCATCTGCTGCACATGGCGCAGTTCCTCTAGCTCTTTCAGCTTACCTTTCTTTTCCAGAAGCGCCTCCAATTCGGGGAAGGCATCGAAGTGATCTTCAATACTGCGTTTACTGCGGCTTGTCACGAAGATAATTTCTTCAACTCCGGCCTCAATAGCCTCCTCGACAATATATTGTAGCGTCGGTTTATCGACGAGCGGTAACATTTCTTTTGGGATTACTTTGCTGGCTGGTACTACCCGTGTCCCAAGACCAGCTACGGGTAGTACCGCTTTACGAATGCGCATACACTCCTCCTCAGTTAGCACACCGCCTGGCACCCAGTAGAGTGCCGATTTATCGAGCATGTGGGTGCCACTACTATGGACGGGCTTGCTCCGTCGTGGCATAGTAGTGGCACCCCTTGTGGGTGCCAGGTTCTTCACGCAAAAATTTGAC
>WNGG01002757.1_pt1 | contig 19837 bp, 18 predicted proteins | sample 5400661 | NCBI WGS metagenome assembly WNGG01 (sample SAMN13153372, study PRJNA577476) | soil metagenome | isolation source: 100 cm soil or saprolite under Garry oak tree replicate 1 | place: USA:California | collected 2016-06-15
CTCTGGGAGGAGATGAAGCGCGTCGTGGAGTTCTGGATCGGCCACGGTGTGCGCGCGTTCCGGGTGGACAACCCGCACACGAAGCCGGTGCGGTTCTGGGAGTGGCTCATCCGAGAAGTGCAGGCGAAGCATCCCGACGCGATCTTCCTCGCGGAAGCCTTCACGCGTCCGGCCATGATGCGGGCGCTCGCGAAGGCCGGCTTCACGCAATCGTACACGTACTTCACGTGGCGCAACGGCCAGAACGAGCTGATCGACTACTTCTCCGAGATCACCCGGCCGCCCGTCTCCGAATATTTTCGCGGCAACCTCTGGCCCAACACGCCGGACATCCTCCACGCGACGCTGGTCCAAGGCGGACCACCGGCGTTCCGCGCCCGGCTCGTGCTCGCCGCGACGCTGTCGTCGCTCTACGGCATCTACAGCGGCTACGAGCTGTGCGAGAACGTGCCGCGCGAGCCGGGCTCCGAGGAGTACCTCGACTCCGAGAAGTACGAGATCAAGCGACGGGACTGGTCGGCGCCGGGCAATCTCACGGAGTGGATCACGCGGGTCAACGCCGTTCGACGCGCCCATCCCGCGCTGCAGCGCCACGACAACCTCGTCTTCCCCGTCTGCGACGATCCGAACGTCCTCTGGTACGGCAGGTGGACGCTCGCGCGCGACGACTGCGTCTTCGTCGCCGTCAATCTCGATCCCTTCGGGCAGCACGCCGCGATGGCGGACGTGCCCCTGTCGGAGCTCGGCCTGGCGCACGACGCCACGTACGGGATGCACGACGAGCTGAGCGGCACGACCTACCAGTGGCGGGGCCCGCGCGGTTTCGTCGAGCTCGATCCGCACTCGAGCCCGGCGCAGATCTTCCACCTGCGCCGCTGAGACGTCAGCGCGGCGGCCGCGCCGGCGGCGGGAGCGGCTGCGGCACCCCGAACAGCAAGAGGCGTGGATCGATGTCGTCCGGCGAGTCGAAATACGCCATGAGCCCGGACGCCCACACGTAGATCTGCGTCTTACCCTCGTTCCCGACGCGATCGGGATTGCCCCAACCCTTGGCGAGGATCCCCTTGTGGAAGACGCCGGTCTTGGGCTCCAGCCGGAACGCGCGCAGCACCTCGCGACGGTAGCCCCGGTCGTCCTTCAGCCCGTATTCCAGAACCAGACGGAAGACGCCGGGCGGCGCCTGGGCGCCATCGTAGGTCCAACGGTCCGTGTCGAAACCCTCGATCTTCACCACCTCGCTGCGCGCCGGGGCGCCGAATCGCGCGCGTACCTGCGCCTGCGTCGTCTGCGCCGGCACGAGGAGGTCCCAGTCCGCCGCGACCGCGGGCGCCGCGGCGAGCAGGAGTAGCGCGCCGAGCGCGATCAGCGGGCGCACGTCAGAATCCCAGCGCGGCGCCGTCGCCGCGCGGATCGGCGCCGCCCATCAGTGTGCCGTCACGGAACGCGACGCCGTGCGCGTGGCCGACCCGTGAGAAGAAATCGGCCGCCGGCTTCAGGCGGTGCCCGCGACGCTCGAGCCCGGCGAAGATGCGCCGGGGCAGGCGTCCCTCCAGGTGGATCGTGTCCCCGGGGTCGTCGGGCAGGAAGGCGCCGATGAGGAAGCGCGGCCGCTCGATCGCCTCCTGGATGTCCATGCCGTAGTCGAGCACGTTCGTCAGGACTTGCAGGTGGAACATCGCCTGGCCGTTGCCGCCCATCGTCGCGAACCCGAGTACCGGGCGAGACTCACGCTCGACGACCGCCGCCATCAGCGTGTGGAACGGCCGCTTGCGGGGCGCGAAGCACGCCGGGTGCGCCGGGTCGAGCGTGAAGTGACGCCCGCGGTTCTGGAGCGTGACCCCCGTGCCCGGCGCGACGACACCCGAGCCGAAGCCGTTGAACAGGCTCTGGATGACGCTGATCACGTTGCCGCGGCCGTCGCCGACGACGAAGCCGGTCGTGTCGCCTTCCGGGTCGCCGGCCGCATAGGGCTGCGCCTTGCCGCGGTCGTAGGCGCTCCGGCGCCTGGCCGCGTAGGCCTTGTCCAGCAGCGCCGCGACCGGCACGCGCGCGTGCGCCGGGTCGCCGATCCATCGGTCCCGGTCGGCATAGGCGAGCTTCGTGATCTCGAGAAGCAGGTGCACGTGCTCGAGCGAGTGGATCGCGCGCCGGGCGAGCGGAAAGCCCTCTACCAGATTCAGCGCGAGGAGCGCCGCGACACCCTGGGTCGGCGGCGGCGTCTCGTGCACGGTGAAGCCGCGGTACGTCGTCGCGATCGGCTCGCCCCACTCACCGGTGTGCGCGGCGAGGTCGTCCGCGGTGAGGAACCCCTCGCTCGCCATCCGCCCGGCGATCGCCTGCGCGACGCGGCCCGTGTAGAAGAGGTCGGGCCCCTCGGCCGCCAGATCCGTGAGCGTGCGCGCGAGGTCCGGCTGCCGGAACAGGTCGCCCATGGCCGGCGTCTCGCCGCCCGGCACGAACACGCGCTGCCATTCGCCGTCGGGCGTGGTTCCGCGGAACTCGGCGATCGCCTGGCTCGTGAGCGACGAGATCGCGAACCCGGCCTCGGCGTGGCGGATCGCGGGCCGGAGCAGCTCGCCGAGCGGCCGCGTTCCGAAGCGCTCCAGCAGCATCCCCCAGGCCCGTACGCAGCCCGGGACGCTGACGGTCGGCGGACCGATGACGGGCAGCCGGTCCATGCCCCGGCGGGCCAGCTCGTCGAGCGTGGCGCGCGACCCGGAGCGCCCGGCGCCGGCGAGGAAGTGGACGCGACCCGTCGCCGCCTCCCGGTAGAGGCAGAAGAGATCGCCGCCGACGCCGCACATGTTCGGCTGGGTGACGGCCAGGACGGCGTTGACCGCCACGGCCGCGTCGACGACGTTGCCACCCGCCTTCAGCGTCTCGACGCCGGCGAGCGTCGCGAGCGGGTGCGCGGCGGCGACCATGCCGTCGCGGCCGAGGGCGACGGGACGGTGCGAGTAGCCGATCTGCGGCATCAGGCGCCGTCCCGAAACAGGCGGGTGATCTCGTCCTGGGCGAACACCGGGAGCGGCCGCGCGCGGCCGCCCTCCACCAGCATCACACCCTGCTCGCGCGGGACGACCTGACCGATGAAGTGGCAGTCGATCGACTCGCGCGCGAGCGCGTGGATCACGATGCCCGCGTCCGCGGGCGCGAGGGTCATGAGGAGCGCGCCGGAGGCGATCGTGCCGAGCGGATCGAGGCCGAAGGCGTCGCAGAGCAGCCGCCCCTCCGGCAGGATCATGATGCGCTCGGCGTCGATCCGGAGCCCGACACCGGCGGCGTCCGCCAGCTCGTGCAGCGCGGTCGCGATCCCACCCTCGGTCGGATCGTGCATCGCATGGACGGGCGCGAGCTCGCACGCGATCTCCGCCTCGGGCAGCACGCTGATGCCCGGCGTCTTGAGCAGCCCGCGCGCGCGGCGGATCGTCGCCGCCGGCACGCCCTGCGCTCTCAGCGCCGCCTCCCGCTCGCGCGCGATGATGGCGGCGCCCTCCAGCGGCACGCCCTTGGTCATGACGATCGCGTCGCCCACGCGCGCGCCCGAGGTCGTCACGAGCCGGTCGCGGGCGACCTCGCCGAGCATCGTGCCGACCACGATCGGCCGGTCGAGACCGTGCGTCACCTCGGTGTGACCGCCCACGAGCGTGACTTCCAGCTCCTCGCACGCGCGACCGAGCTCCTCGAAGAGCGCCTCGACCGTCGCGTCCGTCGTGGCGCCCTCGGGCAGGAGCAGCGTCGCGAGGAACCATTTGGGACGCGCGCCGCGCACCGCGACGTCGTTCGCGTTGACGTGAACCGCGTACCACGCCGCGTCGTCGGTCGTGAACGTGATCGGATCCGTGGTCGCGACGAGGCACCGGTCACCCATGTCGATCACGGCGGCGTCCTCGCCGACGCGCGGACCGACGAGGACGCGCGGATCGGCGGTCGGGAGCCGGTCGAACATTTTCTGGAGCACTTCGGCGCGCAGCTTGCCGACGGGCAGGCTCGTCATGAGTCCAGCGGGTAGTATACACGCGTGCCCGAACCGCGCTTCGAGTGCGTCCCGAACGTCAGCGAGGGACGCGACGTCGCTGTCGTCGAACGCTGCGCGGCGGCCGTGCGGGCCGTGTCCGGCGTCGCGCTGATGAACGTCCACGCCGATCCCGACCACCACCGGGCCGTCTTTTCGTTCCTCGGCGGCGCCTCGGCCGTCGAGTCGGCGGCGCTGGGACTCGCCGAGGCGGCGCTCGCCACGATCGACATGCGCCGACACCACGGTATCCACCCGCGCGTCGGCGCGCTCGACGTCGTGCCGTTCGTCCCGATTCCTCCCGCGTCGATGGACGAGGCCGTGACCCTGGCCCGCCGTGTCGGTCGCGCGATCGCCACGCGCTTCTCGGTCCCCGTCTGGTACTACGCCCGCGCCGCGACGCGCCCGGGCCGAGAGAGCCCGCGCCCGCTCCGACGCGGCGAGTACGAAGGTCTCGCCGCGCGCCTGGCCGCTCCGATCTTCCCCGAGGACGCGCCGGACGAGGGGCCCGCGCGCTTCGACCCGCGCGCGGGCGCCGTGCTCGTGGGGGCGCGCGACCTCCTCGTGGCCTTCAACGTCTGGCTCGACGGCAACGACCTCGACGCCGCGCGCGCGATCGCCCGCGCCGTGCGCGAGTCCTCCGGCGGTCTACCCGCCGTCCAGGCGATGGGCGTGCGCCTCACGCGCCGGGGCGCGGCGCAGGTTTCCATGAATCTCCTCGACTATCGACGCACGCCGGTTCCTGCGGCGTTCGACGCGGTCGCCGCCGAGGCGCGGGCCCGCGGAGTTCGCATCGCGCGCGGCGAGCTCGTCGGCGTGGCGCCGCGCGGGGCCTTCGCGGGCCGCGATCCGGCGACGGTCGGGCTCGACGATTTCACGGACGCGCTCCTGCTGGAGACCTACCTCTAAGAACGTCGGGTTGTCGACGAGCGGCACGGCTTCGCCGGGACGCTCGGAGCGTTGGGGGGGTATGGGGGGCCATGTCGGGGCCCCCCATCTAACTACTCGAGGAGCTTCAGGAGGTCCCAGGTGAGGTCGTAGAGCTGGGCACAGCCGGTCACGCCGCCCAGGTGACCCTGGAGGCGCCTGCGCAAACCCGCGTCCACGCTCTCGCCGAGCAACGCGGCCATCCGCTTCTGCGGTTCCGAGCAGACGCCCAGATAAGGCAGCCGGGGCGTCACGTGCTCGGCGCGCGTGATCCGTCCGCTCGCCAGGTCCATTTCGAGGGTCACCTCGAAGCCGTGGACGTTGTCGTGCATCGAGTGGAAGAGGTGCAGGCGACCGCCGTCGCGCGCGAGGCGCGCCACCTTGCGACGCTCGAACACGCGGCGCTGGCCGGCGCGGGGGCTGTAGAGGTCCGGGGTCGCCATCGCCGCGATCGTCCGGGTGCCGAAGAGCGCACGGCCGGCGCCGCTGTAGACGAAGCACGAGTCCGGCAGGTCCGCCCAGCCCGTCGTGTCCAGGCGCCAGCACTCGAGCGGGTCGCCGCCGGCCGCGCGCTCCGCTTCCGCGCGGGGCAGCCGCGTGACCTGGCGCGCCAGGCGCGCGACCTCGATCACCGCGTCGACGACGAGCGGCGCGCCGTCGCCCGCGCCCGTCGCCTCGACCACGCGCCGCCTCAGCCCGCCGATCATCGGCGCGCCCGCGAGCCGCCCGACCCCGGCCAGGACGGACGGGGCGACGGCGCCGCGCGGCGCGCGACAGCCGGCGGCGCGGATCTCGTACGACGGCGGGGGCAGTGCGGCGACCTCAAGCTCGAGGGCCCGGTCGTCGTCCGACAGCCGCACCGTGTGGGTCAGCGCGTCGTCGTGGACGCTGTCGACCCATCCCTCCATCACGCGCTCGTAGCGGTCCCGGCCGCGGAGCAGCGAGGGCTCGACCACGCTCAGCGCTCCATCGGACTCGAGCCGCCGGCCAGGTACTTGTCGGGCTCGCGGTCGAACTTCTGCTTGCAGCCGACCGCGCAGAAGTAATAGGTCCGCCCCGCGTAGACCGACTGGGCGGACGCGCGCGCGGGCTCGACGGTCATCCTGCAGACGGGATCAACGGCCATCGCTGGGCCTCCATCGCTTGAGCCTGAGGCTGTTGGTGACCACAGACACGGACGAGAACGCCATCGCGGCGCCGGCCAGGATCGGCGAGAGCAGCACGTGCCAGATCGGGTAGAGCGCGCCCGCCGCGACCGGGATCAGCACCGCGTTGTAGCCGAACGCCCAGACCAGATTCTCCTTGATCACCCGGATCGTCCGCCGCGACAGCTGCACCGCCGCGACGACCCCTCGCAGATCGCCGCGCATGAGCGTGACGTCCGCCGCGTCGATCGCCACGTCGGTTCCCGTACCCATGGCGATGCCGACGTCGGCCTGCGCCAGCGCCGGCGCGTCGTTGATCCCGTCGCCGACCATGGCGACGGACCGCCCCGCGGCCTGCAGCGCCCGGATCTCCCGCGCCTTGTCGGCCGGCAGGACCTCGGCGACGACGCGGTCGACGCCGGCCTCGACCCCGATCGCCCGCGCGGTGGCGCGGTTGTCGCCGGTCAACATGACGACGGCGAGCCCGTCCCGCTTGAGCGCGGCGACGGCGGCCCGCGCCTCGGGCTTCAGCGTGTCGGCGACGGCGACGAGCCCCAGCGGCCGCCCGCCCAGGACGAGATACACGACCGTCTTGCCCGAGGACGCGAGCTCCGCGCCGCGCGCGGCCAACGGTCCCGCGTCGAAGCCGCGGGTCTGGAGGAGCGTAAGGTTGCCGACGAGCACGCGACCGTCGGGCGCCATCGCGTCCACACCCCGGCCCGGCACCGTCACGAACTCGGTGACCGGAGGCATCCCGAGCCCCGCCTCCTTGGCGCGCGCCACGATCGCCTCGCCGATCGGGTGCTCGGATCCCTGCTCGGCCGCGGCCGCGAGCGCCAAGACCTCGTCCTCCGTCGCGGGCGGGAGCGCCACGACGTCGGTGACCGACGGGCGCCCGTGGGTGAGCGTGCCCGTCTTGTCGAAGACGACCGTGTCCACCCGATGGAGCAGCTCGAGCGCCGCCGCGCTCTTGATGAGGATGCCGTGCTCCGCGGCCCGGCCCGTGCCGACCATGATCGCCGTCGGCGTCGCGAGACCCATCGCGCACGGACACGCGATGACGAGGACGGCGACCGCGTTCGCCAGCGCCGAGAGCAGTGCCGGCTCGGGCCCGAAGAGCCACCACGCGACGAACGTGACTCCGGCGACGACGAGCACGACGGGAACGAAGACCGCCGCGACGCGGTCCGCCAGCCGCTGGATCGGCGCGCGCGAGCCCTGCGCCTCCTCGACGAGCCTGACGATGCGGGCGAGCGTCGTCTCGGCGCCGACGCGCGTGGCGCGGAAGACGAAAGACCCCGTCCGGTTGACGGTCCCCCCGATCACCTGGGCGCCGGGCGCCTTCTCCACGGGCAGGCTCTCGCCGGTTAGCATCGACTCGTCCAGCGTCGAGACGCCCTCGAGAACGACACCGTCCACCGGAACGCGCTCGCCCGGTCGGATCCGCACGGCGTCGCCGACGACCACCTCGGCCGTCGGCAGGTCCACCTCGGCGCCGCCGCGCTGCACGCGGGCCGTGCGCGGCGCCAGCGCGACCAGGCCCCGGATCGCGTCCGACGTGCGCCCGCGCGCCCGCGCCTCGAGCCAGCGCCCGAGCACGACCAGGGTGATGACGACCGCGCTCACGTCGTAGTAGGTCATGCCGCCGACGGCCATGAACGCGTGTGGCCGGAGCGTCACCGCGACGCTGAAGGCGTAGGCCGCGGTCGTTCCGAGCGAGACGAGGGTGGACATCGAGGCACTGCGGTAGCGCAGGTCGTGCAGGAAGCCGCGATGGAACGCGGCGCCGACCCAGAACTGCACCGGCGTGGTGAGCACGAGCAGGGTCCACGGGTCGGCCAGCCATGCGGGTGCCCAGGGGAACACGTGGCGCATCCCCCCGATGAGCACCGGTAGCGAGAGCGCCGCGCCGACGACGAGCTTGACGAGCTCACGCCGTTGATCGAGCGCCCGCGTGGCGCGCTCCCGATCCGACGCCGGCGGCGACGCGGCGGCGGACTCCGTCGGCTCGCCGAGCTCGTAGCCCGCCGCCGCCACGGCGGCGCGGAGCGCCTCGAGCGAGGCGCGCTCGGGCTCCAGCTCCACCGTGGCCCGCTCGGTGGCGAGGTTGACCGACGCCGCGCCCACCCCGTCGACCGATCCGAGCGCGCGCTCGACCCGGCCGACACACGCGGCGCAGTGCATGCCGCGCACCGGCAGCGTGATCCGCTCCATCAGCGGCCTCCGAACCGCGAGAAGACGTCGAGCAGCTCGTCGAGCTTCTGCTGCCGCTCGCCGCGCGACCCGGACCGGAGCGCGTCCGCGACGCACGACTCGATGTGGCGTCCGAGGAGGAGCTTCTGCACCTGCTCGAGGGCTCCCTGCACCGCGGAGATCTGGAGGAGGATGTCCACGCAGTAGGCGTCGTTGTCGAGCATGCGCTGGAGCCCCTGCACCTGCCCCTCGATGCGCCGCAGCCGTCCCCGCGCCTTGGTCTTCGTCTCTTCGTTGATCACGCCTATACCCCCTAGGGGTAGTCTGCTCCGGACGCGGAGCGGTGTCAACCGCGTGTCAGCGGCGAAGGCGAAGCGCGCCGGCCTGGACCGTGACGCCGAGGGGCGAGTCGGGCGCGGCCTCGCCGTCGAGGTGGACGGGCAGGGGCGCCGCCGCCCGTATCGCGAAGGTCCGTCCCGGGACGCCGCGCGGCGCGCGACGGCGGCGTCGAACCCGACGCCCGCCGCCGCGACGAAGCAGCGCCGCGAGCCGTCGGGCCATTCCGCGATGCCGACGTCGAGCGCGACGTCCACGCCGTCGACGAGCCGCCGCGCCGCGGTGAGCGGATCGGCCGCGACCCCGAGGTTGCGGCACGCGTCGCGCCCTCGGCCCGTCGGGATGAAGCCGACGCGCGCGCGCGAGGCGCCGGAGGGGGCGACCACGCCCCGACCTCCAGGAGGGTGCCGTCGCCTCCGACGGCGACGACCAGCGGCCTGCCATCCAGCGCCGCGCCGCGCGCGAGCGCGGTCGCCTCTGCGGGGGCGCGTGTCTCCACCGCCTCGAAGTCGACGCCGAGGCGGCGGAGCTCGTCGCGCGCGCGCGGCCACACGCGGCCCGTGCGGCCGCCGCCGGCCGCAGGGTTGAGGATGACGAGCGCGCGCGTCACTCGAAGAGCGAGGGCTGAACCGCGCCCGCCGACGGAGTCGCGCGGCGGCGCTTCGGCGTCTTCTTCCCCTTCCGCGTCTTCGACGCGACGTCCGCCGCCGTCGCGCGCGGCAGCTTCCATCCCTTCTGGTGGGCGATGCGCTCGCCCTGCTTGATCATGAGGAGGTCCACGAGGCGCGCGAGCGGGTTGCCGAGTAGCGCGAGGTAACGCTCCCAGTAGCGCGGCGAGAATGCGAGCGTGCGCATCTGGTCGAGCGCCAGCGACAGCGCCGCGCGGTCGCCTTTCCTCGCCGCCAGCTTCAGCTGGCCGAGGAGCCGCTGCGCGCTGATCCGTGAGGGCGCGGTCTTGGCCATGCTCGCCGCGATGCTACCACGTGCGCCGCACGCCTCCGGCGGTGCGCGTCAGCGCAGGCGCACGTCGAAGTCCTCGCGGTGCACCTGCGCGGCCGCCGCCTGCACCGTGAGCTTCACGTCCAGCGCCTCCTCCAGCCGGCGAACGTCGTCGCGTCCGTCGCCGTCGAGGTAGGCGGCGAACGCCGGATGGACGCGCACGACGACCTGGCGCCCTCCGGCGGGCGTGTCCTCCTCCGCGAGCCTCGCCTGGATCGCGCGATAGACCTCGGCGGCGAGCGTCACGGCGGACTTGGTCACGCCGCTGCCGCGGCAGACGTCGCAGGCCTCGGTGAGCAGCGCCCGCAGGTCCTGGCGCACGCGCTTGCGCGTCATCTCGACGAGGCCGAGCTCCGAGATGTCGAGCACGTTCGTCCGCGCCTTGTCCGCGGCGAGCGCCTGGTTCAGCGCCCGCGAGACCTGCTCGCGATGCTCCGGGATCTCCATGTCGATGAAGTCGATGATGATGATCCCGCCGAGGTCCCGCAGCCGGATCTGTCGGACGATCTCGCCGATGGATTCCAGGTTGATCTTGAGAACCGTCTGCTCGAAATCGCGCTTGCCGACGTACTTGCCGCTGTTGACGTCGATGGAGACGAGCGCCTCTGTGTGGTCGATGACGATGTAGCCGCCGGACTTGAGCCACACGCGCCGCCGCAGCGCCTTCTCGATGTCCTTCTCGATGCCGTGCGTCTCGAAAATCGGCGTCCGGTCGGTGTAGAGCCGCACGCGCTCGGAGAGAGCCGGGACGAGGACCTCGACGTAGCCGAGGCACTTGTCGTAGACCTCCCGGCTGTCCACGACGAATTCGTCGATGTCGGGCGAGAAGAGGTCTCGAACGACGCGGTACGGCAGGTCGGCCTCCTCGTGGAGGACGGCCGGCGCCGCCGCCTGCTCGAAGCGCGTCTGGATCTGTGACCAGAGACGCGACAGGAACGCGACGTCGTGGGCGAACTCCGCCTCCCCCTTGCCCTCGGCGTTGGTGCGCACGATGAACCCGCCGGGAGGGAGCGGCAGCGCGCGCAGGGCCGCGCGCAGCCGGTCGCGCTCCTCCTCATCACGGATCCGCCGCGAGACGCCCACGTGATGCGACTGCGGCATGTACACGAGATAGCGGCCGGGCAGTGAGATGAACGACGTCACCCGCGCGCCCTTGGAGCCGAGCGACTCCTTGGAGACCTGGACGAGGACCTGCTGGCCCTTGTGCAGCATCGTCTCGATCGGCCCCGTCGACTCCCGGCGCGGCTCGACCTCGTCGAGCTCGACGTCGGTCTCCTCGTCCCCCTCGCCGGCGCGGGCGAGCATCTCGCGGACCTCGGCGCCAAGATTGGCGGTGTAGTCGCCCGCGTAGAGAAAAGCGTCCTTCGTGAGGCCGAGATCGACGAACGCCGCCTGCATTCCCGGCAGGACGTTCGTCACCGAGCCCTTGTACACACTGCCCACGATCGAGCGCTGTCCGTGCCGCTCGAGGTAGAGCTCGGTGAGGAGGCTACCCTCTTGGACTGCGACGCGGGTTTCCAGCAGTCCCGCGTTGACGACGATCCGTTTGCTCACGGCAGCACCTCATCGACGCGCGCGCGCGCGTCACCACGACGTCGCGCGCGCGTCTCATTGGAACTGCCGCATCCGCACGGAGAGCAGGATCCCGAGCGCCGCGAGGGAGAAGAGGACCGAGGAGCCGCCGTAGCTCATGAGCGGCAGCGGCACACCGACCACGGGCAGGAGCCCGGTCACCATCCCCACGTTGACGAGCACCTGCGTCGCGAGGAGGGCGGTGATGCCCAGCGCGACGAGGCGGCCCACGGGCTCGCGTGCCGTGGCCGCGATGTCGAATCCTCGCAGCAGCAGCAGCGCGTAACACGTGAGCAGCACGAGACAACCGACGAATCCCCACATCTCGGCGAACACGGCGAAGATGAAATCCGTATGGCGCTCCGGCAAGAACGCGAGCCGACTCTGTGTCGCGCCGGCCACGCCCTTGCCCAGGAGCTGTCCCGAGCCGATAGCAATCTTGGCCTGGATCACGTTGTACGCGCTCCCGAGGGGATCGCGGAACGGGTCCAGGAAGACGAGTATCCGTTCCCGCTGGTAATCCTTCATGGCGAGCCAGATCACGGGCAGCGCAGCCATCCCGGCGAGGACGAAGCCGCCGAGGAGCCGCAGACGCATGCCGGCGGCGACGAGCAGCGCGCCGAGCACCGGAATCAGCAGCAGCGCGGTGCCGAGGTCGGGCTGCCGAACGATCAGCACCAGCGGCACGGCGACGATCGCCACGAGCAGCGCCAGCGTCGTCCGGCCGAGCGGCTGGGCCCAACGCGACGTCAGCAGCCAGACCACCATGAGGATGAAGCAGACCTTGAAGAGCTCCGATGGCTGCATCGACAGCGGGCCGATCAGGATCCAGCGACGCGCGCCAGAGACGGTGCGCCCCAGGGCGAAGACGAGCAGCAGCCCGCCGAGCCCGACCAGGTAGAGCAGCGGCGCCACGCGCACGACGCGCCGGTAGTCGAGGCTCGCCGCGACGACGAGGGCGAGAAAGCCGAGACCGAACCAGGCGAGTTGGCGGTACGCCACGGTCCCGCCCGCGCGCCCCACGTGCAGACTGATGAGGGTCGAGGCGCTGAGCACGACGAGCCCCACCACCGCGCCGAGCAGCAGCCAGTCCACGTTCTGGAGCAGCCGTCGGTCGATCCCGATGATCATTGCGGGATCATCCCCCGAGCTCCACCATCGCGACCTTCTCGTAGAAGATGGCGTTAAAGATCTTCCGCGCGATCGGCGCCGCCACCTGCCCGCCCCTGCCGCCGCGCTCCGCGAGCACGACGACGACCACCTGCGGATCGGCGGCGGGTGCGAAGGCGGCGAACCACGCGTGATCCTGGCCCTTCTCCGATTTCGACTTGGAGATCGTCTGCGCCGTGCCGGTCTTGCCCGCGATGTCGACGCCCGGGATCCGCGCGGCGGCGCCGGTGCCGCCTTCGTTGACGACCGCCCACAGGCTCTGGCGGAGGAAGGCCCAGACCAGCGGCGACAGCTCGACGTGGCCCGTAACGCGCCCGTCGTCGCGCCAGACGACACCCTGCTCCGGCCGCTCTACGCGCTGCACGAGCCGCGGCTTCCAGAGCACGCCGCCGTTCGCGATGGCCCCCATGAAGCGCGCGACCTGGATCGGCGTGACGAGCACCTGGCCCTGGCCGATCGCCATGTTCACCGTCTCGCCGGCGGTCCACGGCGGAGCGCGGCGGTCGCGCCGCGATCGCGGATGCGGGATGAGTCCCGCCTTCTCCCCGACGAGCTCGATACGCGTCGGCTCACCGAAGCCGAACATCTCCCCGTACCGCGCGATGGTCTGCCCACCCACCTTCAGGCCCGCCTGGTAGAAATACACGTTGCAGGACTGCGCGATCGCGCGGTGGAGGTCCACGGTGCCGTGACCCTCCTCCTTCCAGTCCTTGAACGTCCACTGCCCCAGCGCGAACTCTCCCGTGCAGTGCACTCGGTCGGTGGGGACCAGCGTGCCCTCCTGCAGCCCAGCCGCGGCGACGACGATCTTGAAGACCGACCCCGGCGCGTACTGCGACTGGACCGCGCGATTGAGCAACGGGAATTCGGGATCCTGCACCACGCGCTGCCAGGCGGCGCGGTCGATCGCGCCGGTGAAGCGGTCGATCTCGAACGCGGGCGCGGACACGAGCGCGAGCACGTCGCCGTTGCGCGGATCCATCACGACGACGGCGCCCGCCTGACCCTCGAGCGCGCGCTCGGCGGCCTCCTGGATCCGACGGTCCACCGTCGTGACGACGGTAGCGCCCGGGTGCGGCTCCGTGGACTGGACCAGCCGTACGGACCGGCCGAGCGCGTCCACCTCGATGCGCTCGCCGCCGTCACGGCCGCGCAGGTGCTCGTCGAGCAGCCGCTCGAGTCCGCTCTGCCCGACCATGTCGCCGCGCCGGTGGCGGCCCTGCTTGAGCTGCTCGTCATTCACCTCGCGCACGTAGCCCAGGAGGTGCGCCGCGAAGCGGCTCGTCGGATACGCGCGCTGCGGCTCGACCTCCACGATCACACCCGGGAGCTCGAGCTTCCACTCCTCGACCTTCGCGACGTCGTCCATCGTGAGCCCGCGCCGGAGGCGGACCGGAAGCAGCGAATCGGGCGACACGCGCGCAACCACGTCGACGAGCTCCTGGTACGGGATCTGGAGGAGCGCCGCGAGGCGACCGAGCACCGCGTTGCGCCGGTCCGCTTCGCGGTCCAGCTCGCGTGGAATGAGCGACAGCGTGAACGCAGGCCGGTTGTCTACGAGCGGAGACCCGTTGCGGTCGAACAGGATGCCGCGCGGCGCCGCGATGGGTCGGATGCGGATGCGGTTCTTCTCCGAGGCCTCGTGGAAGCGTCCGCCCTCGAGGACTTGGAGATACCAGAGTTGACAGAGCACGACGAGGAGTGCCGCCGCGACGATTCCCGACATCGCCACGATCCGCCGCTGCCCGGCGTCGCGCTGGCTCGGGAACGGCGAGGGCCCGAAACGCGGACGGAACGTCCGGCGCATCAGGCGCGCCGCCCGACCCACTGCGCGGAGGCCAGTGCGAACGCGAGCAGCGCGCCGAGAAAGCCGTTGTAGAGCGCCTGTGGGAGCACGACATAGACGAGCACTTCGCCGAACGGCGCCGGGAAGCCCACGAGGCGGAGAAGCGCGAAGCGCGCGACACCCTCGGCCACCGTGAGCACCACGAGCCCGAGCACCTGGACGGTCGGCTGGTGGACCGCCAGGCGACCGCCCGCGAGGCCGATGGCGAAGCCGACAACGGCCTTGGTGAGCGCCTGGACGCCGAGAAACCCGCCGCCCGCGGCGTCCTGGAGTAGTCCGGCGACGAACCCGCCGACGCAGCCGAACTCGGCGCCGCGGCGGAGGGCCAGGAGCACGACGACGATCAGACCGATGTCCGGCGTGACATCCGCGATCCGCAGGGCGGGCGCCAGCGTCGTGCCCGCCACACCGCTGCCGATCACCGCTGCCACGAGGAGGCCGCGCATCAACCGCCGCCCGCGAAGGACGACGCGACGTCACGCGTCCCGTCCCCGGTCAGCAGCAGCACCTCGTCGACGCGTCCGAGGTCCACCGCCGGCGTGATCTGCGCGTAGTGGAAGAGCGCGGAGCCGCGGTCGTCGATCGCGCGGACGCGGCCGATCGGGATGCCACGCGGGAAGAGGCCGCCCGAGCCCGACGTCACCACGGGGTCGCCGACCTGGATACCCGCGCCGTCGCGGGCCATGTACTTCAGCCGGATCGTGCCGCGCGGCTCGCCCTCCACGATGCCCGGCGTGCGCGTCCGTACGACCACGGCGCCGACGGTCGAGGCCGGGTCCGTGAGCACCTGCACGATCGAGACGCCGGGGCGCACGTCGACGACGCGCCCGATGAGCCCCTCGGGGGCGATCACCGCGGCGAGCCGCGGCACGCTGTCGCCGCGGCCGCGGTTGACGGTCAGCGAGCGGACCCAGCCGCCCCAGTCGCGCGCGATGATCTCGCCCGAAAGCGTCGTCAGCGGCAGCGTCTCTTTGAGCTCGAGCAGACGCCGGAGGCGGCGGTTCTCCTCCTCGGTGTCGTTGACGCGCAGCGCCTCCACGCGCAGCCGTTGCGACTCGTCGCGCAGCCGCTGGTTCTCGAGGCGGACGTTCTTCCAGTCCACGTACGTCGTCCACGCGCCGACCGCGGCGCGATGGACGCCGGCGAGGACTCCCTGGACGGGCGCGGTGACGAGCGTGAGGGCGTCCGTGGCGCCGGCGCCGTGACCCCGCGTCTGAAGCGTCAAGAGAATGAGGCAGGCGCCCGCGACGGCGCCCAGCAGTACGACCGCACGAGTCTTCACGTTCGACTCCGAGACCGCGATGCGCCGACGTCCGGCGACTAGGTCGGGATCGCGACCTTCTTCAGCAAACCGAGTTCGTCGAGCACCTTGCCCGTGCCGAGCGCCACGCAGGACAGCGGGTCGTCCGCGGGTGTCACCGGCAAATTCGTCTCCTGCCGCAGCAAATGATCCAGGCCGCGGAGCAGCGCTCCGCCGCCGGTGATGACGATGCCCTTGTCCACGATGTCGGCGGCCAGCTCGGGTGGCGTCCGCTCCAGACACGTGCGCACGGTTTCCACGATGGTCATGACCGGCTCGCGCAGCGCCTCGCGGATCTCCTCGTCCGTGATCACGATCGTCTTCGGGATACCGTCGATGAGGTCGCGCCCCTTGACCTCCATCGTCCGCCGGTCGCCGCCGGAGGGATACGCCGAGCCGAGCTGGATCTTGATGTCCTCGGCCCGCCGCTCCCCGACGAGCAGGTTGTAGTGCTTCTTGATGTACTGGACGATCGCCTCGTCCATCTCGTCGCCGGCGATGCGCACGGACTTCGCGTAGACGACGCCGGAGAGCGAGATGACGGCGACCTCCGTCGTGCCGCCGCCGATGTCCACGATCATGTTGCCGCCGGGCTCCTGGATCGGCAGCCCGGCGCCGATCGCCGCCGCCATCGGCTCCTCGATGAGGTACACCTCGCGCGCGCCGGCCTGCATCGCCGAGTCGCGCACGGCGCGCTTCTCCACCTGTGTGATGCCCGACGGTACGCCGATGACGATGCGCGGCCGCACCAGAGTGCGGCGCCGATGCACCTTGGAGATGAAGTAGTGCAGCATCTTCTCGGTCACGTCGAAGTCGGCGATGACGCCGTCCTTGAGCGGGCGGATCGCGACGATGTTGCCCGGCGTGCGGCCGAGCATCGCCTTGGCGTCGCGGCCGACCGCGAGCACCGAATGGTCGGCCTGGTGGATCGCGACGATCGAAGGCTCGTTCAGCACGATGCCCTCGCCCCGCACGTACACGAGCGTGTTTGCGGTGCCGAGGTCGATCGCGAGGTCGTTCGAGAACATGCCGGCCAGCAGGTTGTAGATCATCGCCGCTCCATCCGCGTCAGAATGCGCGCCCGGTTCACAGGCGCAGCTACCTTAGCACAGTCCGTGCCACGGCCTCAGGGAAAACACCGATTTTCCGCCACGTTAGGGGCGACGCGGCGCCTGGAGAGGGTCCGGGGGGCCCCGTTTCACAAAACCGACCGATATTTCAGCGGCTTTGCGCCTCAGGCGCCGGCGGATGTACGGGATGGGCCTGCCCGGCCTGATGAGCGCCAAGCGGAACGGCGAGGCGGCCGCTCCCCTCCGCGCGGGTCTTTGCGTCACATCCGTGTCTCCGCGTCACATCCGCGATGGTGGCTGTCGCGGCGCCGATGACCACCCCGTCGCCCCGCGCGCCGGGGGCGGGGGCGGGACCGGCACGGAACGGATTCCCTCGGCCGGCCCCGTCCCCGGCCCCCGGGGTGCCGGAGCGGATCGGGTATAGTCGCGCAATGAGTGCGGACGAGTTCGAGCTGTTCTTCGAGAAGGGCGTCACCGACGGACTGCCCGTCGTGCCGCCGACGCGGGAGCGGGTCCAGCGCATGCTCACCGGCACCGCGCGCGAGCGCACCGAGCTGGTCGGCGAGCTGCCCCCGAACTACGGACGCCTCACCGTCGAGAAGGCCGCGATCAACGCGGTGATGGCCGGATGCCTGCCCGAGTACCTGCCCGTCCTCCTCGCCGCGGCGGAGTGCGCGTGCGACCCCGCCTTCAACCTGCACGGCATGTCCACCTCCACGCACTTCTCGGCGCCGCTCATCGTCGCCAACGGCCCGATCCGCGCGCGCATCGGGCTCAACGCGTCCTTCGGCGTCTTCGGACCCGGCTACCGCGCCAACGCAACGATCGGTCGCGCGCTGCGACTCTTGATGATCAACGTCGGGGGCGCCCGTCCCGGCGAGACGTCGATGTCGACCTTCGGCCATCCCGGCCGCTACACCTATTGCATCGCCGAGCACGAGGAGACCAGTCCGTGGCCGCCGTTCCACGCGAGCCGCGGCTGCGACCCGGCGCAGAGCGCGGTGACGCTGTTCGCCGGCGAGGCACCGCACGGTATCTCCGACCACGCCAGCCGCACGGCGCGATCGCTGGCGGGCTCGCTCGGCTGGACGATGGCCGGACTCTGGAACAGCAAGCACTTCCCGCTCTACTCGCACACGATGCTCGTCGTGGGCCCCGAGCACGCGCGTACCTTCGCCGACGACGGCTGGTCGCGCGCGGACCTCGCGCGCTATCTCTGGGAGACGATCCGCGTGCCGTACCGGACGCTCGTGCCCGACGAGCTCCACGGTGAGGGAACGAATCTGCGATTCGCGAAGGCGCCGCCCGGCGCCGACGAGCCGATTCCGAAATTCCCGTCGCCGGAGGAGATCCACATCGTCGTCGCCGGCGGCACCGCGGGCCGCTTCTCGGTCGCGATTCCCGGCTGGCTCGGCACGAAGAACGGCTCGCGTCCGATCACGCGCCTGATCGAGGAGCGCCGAGACACGCGAAAATCCGGTTGACTTGCTCGCGCCGGCCGTGCGATTCTTACTGAGGTTCTGGTTCAACACGGAGTCGGTAGCGATTGACGAGATCGAGACGAACGCCGCGCGGTCCCAGCTCGCGCGGCGTTTTTTCTTTGCCTGCCGATCCTGGCAGGTAACCCCGCCATCGTGGCGGGAGCATGCAGGGGCTGAAGACCCCCAAGAAGAGAGGTCGCGTGATGGCAACAGGACAGGTGAAGTGGTTCAACGATGCGAAGGGTTACGGGTTCATCACGCAGGAAGGTGGCGAGGACGTGTTCGTGCATTACAGTGCCATCCAGGCCCAGGGCTTCAAGTCCTTGGCCGAGGGTGACAAGGTCGAATTCGAAGTCACACGCGGCCCGAAGGGTCTTCAGGCAGCGAACGTGCGGAAGGCCTAGCTCTCGCGCATCACGACGCCCGGGCCCGCCGACGGGCCCGGGCGCTTTCCGAAAACCCCAGACCGAAAGGCTCACACACTGATGGTTCGCTCATTTACTGATCTTCCGCTCACGCCCGCCATGCTCGCCGCGATCGCGGCCGCGGGCTTCGTCACCCCGACACCGATCCAGGCCCAGGTCATCGGCCCCATCCTGGAGGGACGCGACGTCATCGGCTGCGCCCAGACGGGCACCGGCAAGACCGCCGCGTTCGCGATCCCGGTCATTGAACATCTCGCCGGGGCTCGTCCACGCCTCGCAGGGGCGCCCGGCGGGGCGGGGCCGCGGGCACTCGTGCTCGCGCCGACTCGCGAGCTCGCGCTGCAGATCGCGGAGACATTCGACGCGCTCGGCCCGGCCCTCAAGACCGTCGTCCTGATCGGCGGCGAGGCGATGGGGCCACAGGTGCAGGCGCTCAACAAGCGTCCCGACGTCATCGTAGCCACGCCGGGGCGTCTCTTCGATCACCTCGAGCGCCGAACGACGAACCTCGGGACCATCCGCTGCGTCGTCCTCGACGAGGCCGATCGCATGCTCGACATGGGTTTCGCGCCGCAGGTGGAGCGCATCCTGCGCGTCGTGCCCCTCGACCGCCAGACGCTCTGCTTCTCGGCGACGATGCCGAAAGAGGTCGAAGGCCTGGTGCGTGAGCACCTCGTCCGGCCGGTCCGAGTCGATGCGGGCTCGGTCGCGCGGCCGGTGGCCAAGGTAACGCAGGTGCTCTACCGGGCGCAGATCCAGGACAAGACACCGCTCCTTCTGAAGCTGCTGGGGCAGGAACGCGGCCAAACGCTGGTCTTCACCCGCACCAAGCATCGCGCCGACCGCGTGGCGCGTGCCGTGCAGGCGGCCGGCCATCGCGTCACCCGCCTGCACGCCGACCGCTCGATGGTCCAGCGTCGCGAGGCACTCGACGGGTTCCGTGACGGAAAATACAGGGTGCTCGTGGCCACCGACATCGCGGCGCGCGGCCTCGACGTTCCGGATATCGCGCACGTCGTGAACTTCGATCTGCCGCACACACCCGAGGATTACATCCACCGCATCGGCCGGACGGCGCGCGCTGAGGCTGGCGGCACGGCGTCGAGCTTCGCGGCACCGGAGGAACGCGACCAGCTGCGTCAGATCGAGCGCCACCTCGGCCACCCCGTCCCGCAGCCGCGGGCCTAGCAGGGGGAGTTCCAGGGGGAGTTCGAGGGGGGGTTCGAGGGGGGTCTCCCCCTCGATAGAAATGAAAAACCCCGACGATGGCTGCGGCGCGTGATGCTGTCACTCGCCGTCGCGCCGCCCCGCGGGTGAGGCGGGATCGTCGGGGTCGGTGGCGCCTGGACTCCCAGGCA
>WNGG01002758.1_pt1 | contig 19836 bp, 19 predicted proteins | sample 5400661 | NCBI WGS metagenome assembly WNGG01 (sample SAMN13153372, study PRJNA577476) | soil metagenome | isolation source: 100 cm soil or saprolite under Garry oak tree replicate 1 | place: USA:California | collected 2016-06-15
CAGCACCTTGCCGAGCTTGGAGGACACGACGGAGCGGCAGATCATGAAGCTCGCGATCAGCGCCAGGCAGCTCAGCGCGAACAGTGCCGCGCGGGTTCCTTCCGCCTGGACGTTGAAGCCCAGAATGTCCTTGAAATCGGTCAGGCCGTTGTTGCCGCCAAAACCGAAATCGTTGCGGAAGAACGCCAGCAGCAGCGCATAGGTCATCGCCTGCGTGATGATCGAGAGATAGACGCCGGTGACGCGGGAGCGGAACGCCAGCCAGCCGAAGCAGAAGGCGAGCAGGCCCGGCACCACGATGACCATCAGCGCCGCAAACCAGAACATGTCGAAGCCGTTCCAGTACCAGGGCAGCTTTGGATAGTTCAGGAACACCATGAAGTCGGGCAGGATCGGATTGCCGTAGACGCCGCGGCTGCCGATCTGGCGCATCAGGTACATGCCCATGGCGTAGCCGCCGAGCGCGAAGAAGGCGCCGTGGCCGAGCGAGAGGATGCCGCAATAACCCCAGATCAAGTCGATCGCGAGCGCCAGGATGGCGTAGCAGACATATTTGCCGAACAGCGCCACCAGATAGGTCGGCACCTGGAACATCGAGCCGGTGGGCAGCAGCAGGTTGGACAGCGGGATCAGCACGCCGAGGCCGGCGACGATCAACAGGAAGACGGTCGCGCTGCGGTCCAGCGAGCGGGTGAGAACGTGCGGCGTCATGCTTCTATCGCCCGGCCCTTGAGCGCGAACAGGCCGCGCGGCCGCTTCTGGATGAACAGGATGATCAGCACCAGAATGGCGATCTTGCCTAGCACGGCGCCCGCGACCGGCTCCAGGAACTTGTTGGCGATGCCGAGCGTGAAGGCGCCGACCAGCGTGCCCCAGAGATTACCGACGCCGCCGAACACCACCACCATGAAGGAATCGATGATGTAGCTCTGGCCGAGATTGGGGCTGACATTGTCGATCTGCGACAGCGCCACGCCGGCGATCCCGGCGATGCCCGAGCCGAGGCCGAAGGTCAGCGCGTCGACGCGCGAGGTCGCGATCCCCATCGATGCCGCCATTCTGCGGTTTTGCGTGACCGCGCGCATCTCGAGTCCGAGGCTGGTATAGCGCAGCATTGCCAGCAGGATCGCGAATACCGCCAGCGTGAAGCACAGAATCCAGAGCCGGTTGTAGGTGATCGTGATCTGTCCCAGTTCGAACGCGCCGCTCATCCAGGAGGGATTGCCGACCTCGCGGTTGGTCGGGCCGAACATGGTGCGCACCGCCTGCTGCAGCACCAGCGACAGGCCCCAGGTCGCCAGCAGCGTCTCCAGCGGGCGGCCGTAAAGAAAACGAATGATGCTTCGCTCAATCAGGATGCCGATGGCACCGGCGACGATGAAGGCCAGCGGCACGGCGATCAGCAGCGAATAGTCGAACAGGCCGGGAAAACTGGTGCGGATGGTTTCCTGCACCGCGAAGGTGACATAGGCCCCGATCATGACCATCTCGCCGTGCGCCATGTTGATGACGCCCATCACCCCGAAGGTGATGGCCAGACCAATGGCCGCGAGCAGCAGCACCGAACCGAGCGACAGCCCGTACCAGGCATTCTGCACGGTCGACCACAGCGCGAGGTTGCTTTGAATGGCCGACGTCGCATTGGCCGCGGCGTGCGCGACCGCCGGCGGCTGATCGCCGGTCAAGCCGGTCAGCAGCGCCAGCGCCTCCTGATCGCCCCGCGCCTTGATGGTGGCGATGGCCTCAAGTTTCTCGGCATCGGTGGCGTCTTCCTTGAACAGCAGGATCGCCGCGCGCGCTTCGGTAAATGCCAGCTTCGCGGCCTTGTTGGTCTCCTTCTGGAGGGCGCCGTCGATCACCGGCAGCATGGTCTCGTCGTGGGTCTTGAAAACCGATTGCGCGGCCTGGACCCGCTTGGCGGGATCGGGCGACAGCAGCGTCAAACCACCGAGCGCGGCCTCGACGGTACGGCGCAGGCGGTTGTTGAGCCGTACAGCCGCGGCGCTGTCGGGAACGCTGGCAACCGGCGCGCCGGTCGAAGCGTCAATGCTCTTACCGTCGGGCTGGGTGACATAGACCTTCTTGGTGTCGGGATCGGCCATCAGCCGGCCGTCCTGGAGCGCACTGATGATGGTGTAGGCGAGCGGATTACCGCCGGTCGCGAGCACGCCGACGGCTTCCTCGGTATCGGAAAACTCGTCGTTTGCGAATTTGCCGACCGCGTCCTCGAACGGTCCGGCCATGACCGGAAGTGCCGCCGCGATCATCAGCAATATTGCGAGCGGGAGCGCACGGACGTTTCTAAGAGCCTTGGTAAGCACTGGACGACCCCGGCAGGAGTAGGAAGAAGGCGGCTACATCGCCGCCTTCTCCGATCTCGTGGTTCAGGCGGACCATAATCCGATTAAATCGGATCATGTCCCAGTTTTTGTTTGAACATGATCTCCGGGCAAACGCTTGGCGTTTGTCACGAGGGAAAACCGGTTCCCACCCCGCTATCCGAGCGCGGGGCAGGCTTTTTTCCGGATCATGCTCCCGGGATCAGGAACCCTGACCGCCGCACTTGTTGGTCTTGGTGTTGTAGTTGCCGCACTTCTTGCCAACCCAGTCGCCGATAAGATCCTTGGAGCCTTCAAGCTCCTTCGACCAAGCATCGCCGGCAACCAGGCCCGGGGTCTTCCACACCACGTCGAACTGGCCGTTGGCTTTGATTTCGCCAATGAACACCGGCTTGGTGATGTGATGGTTCGGAAGCATCTTGGAGGTGCCGCCGGTCAGGTTCTTGGCTTCGGTGCCGGGCAGCGCGTCGATCACCTTGTCGGCGTCGACCGACTTCGCCTTCTCGACCGCCTTGACCCACATGTCGAAACCGATGACGTGCGCTTCCATCGGATCGTTGGTCACGCGCTTGGGGTTCTTGGTGTAGGCCTGCCACGCCTTGATGAACTTCTCGTTTTCGGGCGTCTTGATCGACTGGAAGTAGTTCCAGGCCGCGAGATGGCCGAGCAGCGGCTTGGTGTCGATGCCGGCGAGTTCTTCTTCACCGACCGAGAATGCGACCACCGGAATTTCGGTTGCCTTGATCCCCTGGTTACCGAGTTCCTTGTAGAACGGAACGTTGGCGTCGCCGTTGATGGTCGAGACCACCGCGGTCTTCTTGCCGGTCGAGCCGAACTTCTTGACGTCGGCCACGATGGTCTGCCAGTCGCTGTGACCGAACGGCGTGTAGTTGATCATGATGTCTTCCTGCTTGACGCCTTTCGACTTCAAGTAGGCTTCGAGGATCTTGTTGGTGGTGCGCGGATAGACGTAGTCGGTGCCGGCCAGCACCCAGCGCTTCACCTTTTCGTCCTTCATGAGGTAGTCGACGGCCGGAATCGCCTGCTGGTTCGGCGCCGCCCCGGTGTAGAACACGTTGCGCTCGCTCTCCTCACCCTCGTACTGCACGGGATAGAACAGGATCGAATTCAGTTCCTTGAACACCGGCAGCACGGATTTGCGCGACACCGAGGTCCAGCAGCCGAACACGACCGAAACCTTGTCCTTGGTGATCAACTCACGGGCTTTTTCCGCGAACAGCGGCCAGTTCGACGCGGGGTCGACAACCACAGCCTCGAGCTTCTTGCCGAGAACGCCGCCCTTCTTGTTCTGCTCATCGATCAGGAAGAGGATGGTATCCTTCAGCGTGGTTTCGCTGATGGCCATGGTGCCCGAGAGCGAGTGAAGAACGCCGACCTTGATGGTGTCATCCGCCGCTCTGGCGGTCGTAAATGTAGCCAAGCCCAAAACGAGCCCGGCGGTCGCCGCCAGCCAGCGACGGCGGGTCAAAGGCGCCGCTATATCGTGAGTCAATTGAGTAAGCATGAGGTGTCATCTCCCTGACGCAGACGTTTAAACGCTGCGAAACGGCCCCACGGCCGCCTGCGTTAACGGAATCGCAAGAACCATGCCACGGTGTGATATTGCGGTAACTATATGGCTTCGCTGAACTATTCTCGCCCGAGCCGCCGTAATGGCAGCATCATTGCCTAATATTTGGACGCAAAAAATGTATGCTTTGACGGCAAACAGTACAATTTATAGGCAAATTAAGTGAATTGTCTAAAATTCCGGCAGGTATTTTTCGCACCGCAGCGTCCGCAGAGGCGCCCAACCGGGGCGCAACCGGAACCTTTTCGCGCCGTTCTTAACCGCGCGAAGGTATCGATTCATGATTCACCTTGAAAGCGCCGCGTTCGTGCTCCATATCAACAACACGACCCAGGGAATCACCGGGTCATTGCGAGCCGCGTGTTCTGAGCCCGTCCAACGGTTTCTGGCTTGCCCCTTCAGCTAACCAAAACCGACGCCCCAAACACGCGGGTGTCTCTAGACACCCCCTCGCGCGCTCCTGGCGGATACCGTCGGGCGCCTGCCTTTTGTAATGGAAAGAACCAACCTTTTGACCTCCTTTCAGGATTTCGGCCTTGCCGATCCCATCTCGCGTGCCCTCAAGGAAGAGAATTATCTCACGCCCACGCCGATCCAGGCTCAAACCATCCCCATCGCACTCACCGGCCGTGACGTCGTCGGCATTGCCCAAACCGGCACCGGCAAGACCGCAGCCTTCGCGCTTCCGATCCTGCATCGCATTCTGGAAAATCGCATCAAGCCGCAGCCCAAAGCCTGCCGCGTGCTGGTGCTAAGCCCGACGCGGGAATTGTCGGGACAGATTCTCGAGAGCTTCAATGCCTATGGCCGTCACATGCGCCTCACTTCGGCGCTGGCGATCGGCGGTGTCCCGATGGGACGTCAGGTCCGCTCGATCATGCAAGGGGTCGAAGTCATGGTGGCCACACCCGGCCGCCTGCTCGATCTCGTGCAAAGCAACGGGCTGAAGCTCGGACAGGTCGAGTTTCTCGTGCTCGACGAGGCTGACCGCATGCTGGACATGGGCTTCATCAACGACATCCGAAAGATCGTCGCCAAATTGCCGGTCAAGCGGCAGACACTGTTCTTTTCGGCGACGATGCCAAGGGATATCGCCGAACTCGCCGAACAGATGCTGCGCGATCCGGCGCGCGTGGCCGTGACACCGGTCGCCTCGACGGTCGAGCGCATTACCCAGCGCATCATTCAGGTCGACCATTCGGCCAAGCCCGCGTTGCTGGCGCAACTGCTCAAGCAGGAGCCGGTCGACCGCGCACTGATCTTTACCCGCACCAAGCATGGCGCCGACAAGGTGGTGAAGGGTCTGGCAAGGGCCGGCATCACCGCGGACGCCATTCACGGCAACAAGTCGCAGAACCATCGCGAACGGGTGCTGGCGGCGTTCCGTTCCGGCGAGATCCGCACGCTGGTTGCCACCGACATTGCCGCCCGCGGCATCGACGTCGACGGCATCAGCCATGTGGTGAATTTCGATCTTCCCAACGTGCCCGAAACCTATGTCCATCGCATCGGCCGCACGGCGCGCGCCGGCGCCGACGGCGTCGCCATCTCGCTTTGCGCGGGAGAGGAAATGGCGTTTCTGCGCGATATCGAAAAGCTGATCCGCATCACATTGCCCAGGGAAGACCGCCGCACGCCGGGTCATCGCGACACCGCACCGGCGCCTTCGCAGCATCGGGGCGCACGATCCGGACCGCGCGTGCACGCGACCAGGGGCAATGAAGCCGCACCCGGCTCGAAAGGCCCTCGCCGTCACCACCGTCCCGGTGGTAATAATAACGTTCCGCCAACCCACCGGCACGAGGCCAGCCGGCAGGAGCCGCCACGCTCGTCGTCGCAAGGCGGCGGCAAGGCTGAAGGGATGCAAGGGGTTGCTTTTTTGCATCGCGAAAGCCGTCCGAATACCCGACCCAACCGCACCCAACGGCCTCAGCGCTAGCCGCCGATCGATCTGGAGATAACCATGGCTAAAGAAGAGCTGATCCAGTTCGAAGGACTGGTGACCGAAATCCTCCCCGATGCCCGCTACCGCGTGCAGCTCGATGCCGGACACGAGATTGTCGCCTACACCGCCGGCAAGATGAAGAAGAACCGGATCAAGACGCTGGCGGGCGACCGGGTGACGATCGAGATGTCGCCCTATGATCTGGAGAAGGGCCGGCTGATCTTCCGGCACAAGGACGAGCGTCCGGGCGGCGGAGCCCCGCGTGGTGCACCGCCGCGCGGCCAATTCCGACGTCGCTAGTCCAACCGCGAACGCGCCTGACCAAATGCGTCAGGCGCGGCCACCAGCCTCCGGTTGCAAATCCCGGCGCGATCAAAAAATCGTGCACGTCAGGATTGTTTTGGGGGCTATTTTGGAATAATATAACCATATCGATTTTCGGCCGGACGACATTAGCTATCCACCGGTACAGCCGGTTTAGACGCTGACGACCCTTCCAAAAATTCGATCTCACCAGCCCGTCGAAAGTGGGCTTCTACTATATCTATCTTGAGAAGGGACTACCCCCGTGAGCATGGGAACCGTGAAGTGGTTTAACGCGACCAAAGGCTTTGGCTTCATTCAACCGGATGACGGTGGCAACGACGTGTTCGTGCACATCAGCGCCGTAGAGCGCGCCGGACTTGGAACACTGCGTGAAGGCCAGAAGATCAGCTACGAGATCGTGGCGGATCGTCGCTCTGGCAAGTCTTCGGCCGACAATCTGCGCGCCGCTGGCTAAGGGGATTTCTCCGGCTCAGCCGAGAAGTTCGATCCGAAATAAAATGAAAGGCCGCGCTGACCGCGCGGCCTTTTATTTTTTCAAAAGCAAACTTCAGGGCGTCTGGTTTTTTCAGGACGTCGGACAAGTGGCCGGGGTCGGAGTCGTGGGGTAAAAGACGCATGTCGACAGGCGTGGGCGCATGTAAGACGCGTCACTCAGAGGCACGCCCGCCTTTGCCATGACATAGCCGACGGCCGGTACGTAGACATAACTGGTTTCGGCGAAAATCAGATACTGACTGGCGAGTATGTTGTTCGTGGCGTCTCTGGCAATCAGATTAGCCGGTACAGGGACAGTCGAACCGGGTAGTCGAACCACATCCCCCTTGCTCCATTGCGCCCGCCCGAGGCCCGTTGCAGGGTCGATATATATTTCGGTGATGGTGGCCTTGAGCACGGTCGTGGAATAGGGCGTTATCACCGCCCTGGCGATCGTGAAGAAGTTGTCGAATTCCGTGTCAGGGACTTCCTTATATCGCGCCGCCAGGTCGGCAAGCTCTTCGGCCGCCATCGAGATCTTGCGCTTGACCGCCACCGCCGATGAAAATTCAACCACCCCGAAAAACATGGTCAGCATCACCGGCACGATTACCGCAAACTCGATTGCCGCGTTGCCGCGCTTGTCGAGGCCCAGCCTCGCGGCCGACCGACGCAGAGCAACCAGCCATCCTGACAGCGCGAGTTTCATGAGCTTCACCGTCATTGGGGGCGAAACGCTGCCGTCGCAGCCAACAGCCGGCTGCTGCTGGTGCTGCCACGACCGACATTCGCGATGTTGTAGCCAAGTCCGGTGACAAACAGTGGCCAGGGATAGAACGCACGGACAACCATGGTGTAGTTGGGCAGCGGATCCTGCCAGACGCAATTGGGGACATAGTTTCCGCCGCTGTCGATCGGATCGTTGAGGGTGATTACGGTGCCCGGCGCGTAGCGCCTCACGTCAAGACAGAGGTCAAGGCTGTCGCACGGAAACAGCGCGCCGACGCGGTTGCAGAAATCCTGCTTGAACTGCGCCTGATTCACGCTCTGACTTATGTAGAGAAGCCGCCCGCTGTCCTGGACGCCGGTCTCGAGCACTTGGCCCGCGAAGAACACCATTGCCGATTCGATGATCGCAAACAGCAGCGCAAAGAACACCGGCGCGACCAGGGCGAATTCGACGGCGGCCGAACCGCGGCGGTTGCGGCGAAATCGGCGCACTGCATTTCTGACGGAGGCGGTTGAAAGCATCGAGAACTTCCCCAGGCGGCAGCGAATATCCACCCGCAAGAAACTACCCGAAAGTGATTGTTGAAGTGTTCCGTGAAATCGAAGCAGAGTGGCCCGTTCTGTTAACCGGCCGCTAACCATTTTCCGGGCGGCCGCGTGCGAACCGGGATCGATTGGCGGGCGGGACAAGGAGCGTGGACGGCGACGCGGGAGCGGCCCGAGAATTTTGAAGAAATCGCCTGAAAGGACCGGTCAGTTCGCCGATTTGCCTGCCGCGGCGGCGCCGCCACTGGCCTGACTGTTAAGAGCGCCGGCCTGATCGCTCGCAGCCCTGAAGAAGGCTTCACCATCGCCAAGCGTAACCCGCCGCTGGCAAACCGGCATGCAGCTATACGACTCGCGTTCGACGCCGCGATAGATCGTGACAACCTGGTCGGTGGGGCCTTCGACCTGAATGATGCGGTCCATCAGGATCTCGCCGGCACGGTCCATGGCAATGAAATTGGTCGCGCCGTAGCCTTTGCCGGTGACGACGACGATCCCGCCGTTCTGCAGGGTTACGTCTGCAATCAGCGGGTTTCCGACAACCAGGGTCGAAATCCGGCCGGGGAGTTTGACAAGCTTGGCCTGATCGACATTGACCACGATGGTGTCAGCCGCGAGCTCGGCGACCGCGGCCACCGGGCACAAAAGAATTCCAAGCGCTAACGCCGGGATTCCGAAAGACGCGCGCATGCGAGTGCGCAGGGAGCTGAACGACATACTATACCCCGGGGCGTTGACAGGCCGGCTGGAGCGATACGCAGCGGAACCGGCGCCCGACACGGCAAATCTGACCGCAATTAGTGAACGAAGTGCAAACGGAGCCGAGAAACCCGCCACCGTCAGCCTAATTCCGGAACGGATAGGCCAATTGCCCGCCAATCTCGGCAGGAATCGGCTCGCCGTCGACGCCATAATGATCGGGCAGCTGCTTTTCCGGCATCCGGTAGGTCCCGAACAGAATATCCCAGAGCGGAAACGTTCCGGCGAAGTTGGTATTGCCGCCCTCCGCGAGCGACGTGTGATGCCAACGGTGGAACACCGGCGTTGCAAGCACGTATTTGAACGGACCCAGCGTCCAGCTCAGATTGGCGTGAACGAACGCCGAGTGAAACATGTTGAACGGCGCGACCCAGAGCATGACGTTCGGCGAAATACCCGCCAGCAGCAATGTCACGTCGACCAGGATGGTTCCGAGAAACAGGTTCACCGGGTGGAAGCGTGCCGCCGAAATCCAGTCCAGATCTTCGGACGAATGATGGATCGCATGATATTTCCAGAAGCCGCCGCGGTGAAACATGCGGTGCAGCCAGTACAGCATGAAGTCCGACAGAACCAGGAACAACACCGCCTGGAGCCATAGCGGCAACTCGGACAGCGGGCCATGCCCGTTGTCGTAAAAGGCAATCAGGTCGTCGGCGTCATAAATTTTGAAGAATACGCCGGCGCCGAGCACCAGCAGCCCGATCCGCAGCACGCGCCCGAACAGTGGAACGAAAAACCAGTAACAGATGTCGGTGACGAGCTCGCGCTTGCGCCACCAGGGCGTTCCGGGATTGCAGGCCCAGAAATGGGTCAGCACGGAGAACACCAGAGCCAGCGCGATCGTGACGGGCACCACCTTGACGATCGTCTGGCCAAACATCTCGACGACTTCCAGGGGTAGATTGGACATGTCCGCCTCATCTGATCAGGAGCTTCAAGGATTACCTGCCCAAGTTTAAGGAGCCATGAAGCCGAGGCGGCCGGCGTGCGCCGCGCCCACTATATTAATAGTATTCCCGAACTATAGAGAGATCGAAGCCAGTATGCATTTTTATGGATTGCTTTAATTCCAAATTTACTCTGCTCAAGAAGAGCCAACTGAACGGATGTTTACGCAGGCGAATTAACCGCGCTGCAATTCTCCGATCTTAGGGTTGGCTATGGTCACGGTGCTGAGAACGCCGGCGAGACCAAACGTTAGTTGATCAGCCACGTGTACATATGGAGTTACTCATGAAGAACCTGATTTCGCGTTTCGTGAAGGACGAGTCCGGCGCCACCGCGATCGAATACGGCCTGATTGCCGCCGGCATTTCGCTCGCGATCATCGCTGTCGTCAACGGCCTCGGCACCAACCTGAACAAAAAGTTCACCGACATCAACAGCTCGCTGAAGTAAGCGACTGTTGCAGGCAAGCAGCAAAGGCCTCGGGTCACCCCGAGGCCTTTGTTGTCTGCGCGGATGGTGATGGTGTAAACATGCGTAAGCCCGCTGCCGCCTCTGTCGCGGCGAGAAAAGCGTCCCCGCCGGCCGGCAGCAATGACGCTGCGCCCGTGGAAGTGGTGTGTATGGCGCTGGTGCTGGCGCTTTTCGTTCTCGCCTTCCGGATCGCAATGGTCTGGTGACCGGCGCAACGTTTCCCGATTGTTCACCTCTCGCCGCTAGACTTGGGGCGATGCTCCGACCTCGCGCTCGCACGGGCTACCTGAACCCATGATCCTCGATATAGCCCGCCTCATGCTGTTTCCTGCCCTGATGGCGTTCGCGGCGGCGAGCGATCTTCTTACCATGACGATTTCGAACCGGGTATCGCTGGCGCTGGCGGCGGGCTTTTTGGCTCTCGCCCTGCTGAGCGGCATGGGACTTTACGACACCCTCGCGCATATCGGCGCCGGCGCCGCCGTTCTCGCGGTGGCGTTTGCCTGTTTTGCGATGGGCTGGATCGGCGGCGGCGATGCCAAGGTGGCGGCAGCCGCAGCACTTTGGTTCGGCTTTGGCCATCTGCTGGATTATCTGCTCTATGCCTCGCTGTTCGGCGGCGTCCTGACTTTGCTGTTGCTCCAGTTCCGGCAGTGGCCGTTGCCCTACCCGTTCGCCGGCCAGGATTGGCTGCTCAAGCTGCACGCCAAGAACAGCGGAATTCCCTACGGCATCGCGCTGGCGATCGGCGCACTGATGATTTATCCGGAGACGGAATGGATCAAGGCGGTCGACCTCGCCCGCTTCGCCATTCACTGACCGGCCTGAGTAAACTCTCGTTAAGACGATTTAGATACGCCTCATTAACCATGCTTTGACGAATAGCTGGTCAACTCCCATCACTGCGACGGACCGAAGCGTCGCGGCGTAATGTGGAAAGTGAAGCGTATGAATACCGCACGCATTGTCGTCCTGACCATCGCTGTCGGTGCCGGCGGCATTGCCGCTTATCTTGCGAGTGGGTCCGACAAGCCTCTGCCGACGCCCGAGCCGGTTGCGCAAATGCAGACGGTGGACGTGCTCGTGGCGAAGGCCGACATCGGCCTTGGCCAGTCGGTCAAGCCTGAGGATATGCAGTGGCAGACCTGGCCGGCGGCGACGGCAAGCAGCAGCTTCATTCGCCGCAGCGACCGGCCCGAAGCCGCCAAGGAGGTCGTCGGCTCGATCGCGCGCGCGCCGTTCATCGCCGGCGAGCCGATCCGCGACCCGAAGCTGATCAAGGCCAATGGGTCAGGCTTCATGGCGGCGATCCTGCCCTCCGGCATGCGCGCCGTTTCGACCGAAATCTCGCCGGAGACCGGCGCCGGCGGCTTCATTCTGCCGAATGACCGGGTCGACGTCATTCTTTCGAAGCGCGAGAAGAATCCAGACCGCTCCGGCAGTGGAGACATCGTCCACTCGGAAATCATCCTGGCAAACGTTCGCGTTCTCGCGATCGATCAGGCCCCGAAGGAAAAAGAAGGTCAGAACGCCGTGGTCGGCAAGACCGTAACGCTCGAGCTGAAGCCGGAGCAAACCGAGACGCTCGCCCGGGCGCGCCAGAGCGGCACGCTGTCGCTTTCGTTGCGCAGCATTGCCGACGTCAATGCGGTCGACACCAAATCCGACGACGCTCCCAGGCGTGGCGACAGCATCAACGTCGTTCGCTACGGCATCGCAATCCCGATGATGACTCAGAAGTGATAAAGAGGACGGCCGATATGAAATGCAGGGGAAATCAGCGATCGACCCGGACCCTCATGGTCCGCGCGCTGTCGTTCTCGGCCGTCGCGGCGCTGACGCTCAATCCGGCCTTGACGCCGGTGGTGGCGAGCGACTACCGCGCCGTGGCGCCGGCTACCGCCGACGCACCGATGAACGCGCGCTTTCTTGCGCTTGGCATCGGGAAATCCATCGTGATCGATCTGCCGCGTGACATCAAGGATGTGCTGGTCGCCGACCCGAAAATCGCGAACGCTGTCGTTCGCTCGGCGCAGCGTGCCTACATCATCGGCGCGGCGGTCGGCCAGACCAACATCGTGTTCTTCGATTCCGCAGGCCAGCAGATTGCGGCCTACGACATCGCCGTCAAGCGCGACCTCAACGGCGTGCGCGCCGCGCTGAAGCAGACGCTGCCGAACGCCGACATCCAGATCGAGGGCGTCGGCGACGGCGTGATGCTGTCCGGCTCGGCGGCAAGCCCGATCGAAGCGCAACAGGCGGGCGAACTGGCGGCGCGGCTGGTGGGCGGGGTCGACAAGGTCGTCAACTCGATCTCGGTCCGGGGCCGCGATCAGGTGATGCTGAAGGTCACGGTGGCCGAGGTCCAGCGCAGCATCATCAAGCAGTTGGGCATCGACCTCTCCGCCACCATGAATTACGGCACGACCGCCGTGACGTTCGACAACAACAATCCCTTCACCGCCCTTGGTCACTCGCTTGCCGGCAATTCGGCGGTAGCCGGCTTTGGTTCGGCGACACGTAACGGCGTCCCTGTGCCCTCGATCCAGGCTACCATACGCGCCATGGAAGGCGCCGGCGTGATACGAACGCTGGCCGAACCAAACCTGACGGCGATTTCCGGAGAGTCGGCGACGTTCATTGCCGGCGGCGAATTTCCGATTCCCGCCGGCTATTCCTGCGACCCGATCACGCGTGCCTGTACCACCCAGATCAGCTTCAAGAAATTCGGTATTTCGCTCAACTTTACCCCGGTCGTGATGACCGAGGGGCGGATCAGCCTGCGGGTGATGACCGAGGTCTCCGAACTGTCCAACGACAACTCCATTACGTTGAATCAGGCCGGCAGCTCGCTGACCATTCCCTCGGTCAAGACCCGGCGCGCCGAAACGACGCTGGAAATTCCGTCGGGCGGCGCGATGGCGATGGCAGGCTTGATTCAGGACCAGACCAAGCAGGCCATCAACGGTTTGCCGGGTCTGACGCAATTGCCGGTGCTTGGGGCGCTGTTCCGCAGCCGTGACTTCGTCAACAGCCAGACCGAACTGATGGTGATCGTGACGCCCTTCATCGTTCGCGCGGTTGCTCAAAAGGACCTGTCGCGCCCCGATGACGGATTCGCGGCGGCGGCTGATCCGCAAGCCGATCTGCTCGGCAACATCAATCGTATCTATGGCGTTCCAGGCCGGGTAGAGCCCGCCCGGAATTATCGCGGCACCTATGGATTTATCACCGACTGAGACGGGACGAGGACGAAAACGATGACAGTGAAAATACCCGTCGACCGCATTCGCGCCTGCCGCACGGCGGGAGCGCTTGTTGGTCTTGCAGTCGCGCTGGGAGCCTGCACGCATACCGAGGAAGCCGTGACGGTCGCGGGCTACCCTAACGATTATCGTCAGCGTCATCCGATCGTCATTCAGGAAGCCGACCGGTCGATTGTCATCTTCGTCGGCCACGCGCGTGGCGGCCTTTCCGCTTCGCAGCGCGCCGACGTGATCGGGCTGGCGCAAGTCTGGCTGCGGGAAGGAACCGGCGCCATCAATGCCGATGTGCCGGTCGACACACCGAACGCGCGGGCCGCCGCGGATTCGTTCCGGGAAATTCAGTCGCTGCTCGCGGCGGCCGGGGTGCCGCCACGCGGGATTATTATCCGCCGCTATCATCCGGAAGACCCGCGCCAGATGGCAGCGATCCGGCTGAACTATCCGAAAATATCCGCGGTTGCCGGGCCCTGCGGCCTGTGGCCGGAGGACATCGGACCCTCCATCAAGAACCCGAGCTACAGCGAAAACAAATCCTATTACAATTTCGGCTGCGCCTATCAGCGCAACATGGCGGCGATGGTCGACAATCCGGCGGACCTCGTGCAGCCGCGGCCTGAAACGCCCACCTATACGACGCAACGCACGACCGCTTTCGAGAAGTATCGCAAGGGTACCCCGACCACGGTCGTCTATTCCGATGCCGACAAGGCCAAACTCAGCGATACAGCCAAATGATCAGCTACGCGCAAAAAAATCCCGAAGACCAGCCGGACGTCACTTCCCCGGCCGCGGACGATCACATCGCCCCGGCGCCACGTGTGTCTGTGCAGGCCTTTTGCGAGACGGTGGAAACCGCCGCGGCCGTGCAATCGGCGGGCGAAGACCGCCGCCTCGGCAAGGCCCATCTGAAGATCCAGATGGGGGGCATGGCAGCCGCCATCGAAGCTTATCGTACCGCGCCTACTCCCAACGTGATCATCCTGGAGACCGAAGGCCGCAGCGATATCCTCACCGGCCTCGATCAGCTCGCCACCGTGTGCGATTCCGGATCCCGCGTCCTCGTGATCGGCCGTGTCAACGATGTCACGCTTTATCGCGAGCTGGTGCGCCGCGGCGTCAGCGACTACGTGATCGCGCCGGTCAACACCATCGACGTGGTGCGTTCGGTCTGCGGCCTGTTCTCGGCGCCGGAGGCCAAGGCGGTTGGCCGGATCATCGCCATCGTCGGGGCCAAAGGCGGCGTCGGCGCGTCCACCATCGCGCACAACGTCGCCTGGGCGATCGCGCGCGATCTCGCACTGGACTCCGTCGTCGCCGATCTCGACCTCGCGTTCGGCACCGCCGGCCTCGACTACAATCAGGATCCCCCGCAGGGGATCGCCGACGCGGTATTTTCGCCCGATCGTGTCGATACGGCGTTTATCGACCGCCTGCTGTCGAAATGTACCGACCACCTCAGCCTGCTGGCGGCGCCGGCGACGCTCGAGCGGATCTACGATTTTGGCGCCGATGCCTTCGACTCGATCTTCGACACGCTCCGCACCACGATGCCGTGCATCGTGCTCGACGTTCCTCATCAATGGTCCGGATGGACCAGGCGTGCCCTGATAGGTGCGGACGATATTCTGATCGTCGCCGCGCCGGATCTCGCCAACCTGCGCAACACCAAGAACATCTTCGACCTGCTGAAGGCATCGCGGCCCAACGACCGGGCGCCGCTATACTGTCTCAATCAGGTCGGCATCCCGAAGCGGCCCGAAATCAACGCAAGCGAGTTCGCCAAAGCCATCGAGAGCCCGCCGATCGCGGCGATTCCATTCGACCCGCAAATGTTCGGTTCGGCGGCCAACAACGGCCAGATGATCGCGGAAATTTCAGCGAATCATCGCACCACCGAGATGTTTCTGCAGATCGCGCAACGGCTGACAGGCCGTGGCGAAACCAAAAAGCCGCGGGGGTCGTTCCTGTCACCCCTCATCGATAAGCTGCGGGCAAAGTAAGCACCCGCATGGAGTACCGTCGTGTTTGGTAAGCGTAGCGGAACAGAAAACGATTCGCGGCCAATGAAATCCGCCGTCGGCGTGCTGGAGCCAGCTTCCGGCGCGCCGGCTGTTGCTTCGCGTGAGGCACCGACGCCCAGCGTTTCCTCGCCGCCGCTCTCGCCCGCAAAACCCGCGGCGCCTGCGCCCACCGTCGACGCGCGGCGGTCCGACACCTATTATCAGGTCAAAGCGACAATCTTCGGCGCCTTGATCGAAGCGATCGACCTTGCCCAGCTCGCCAAACTCGACGGCGAGTCGGCGCGGGAAGAAATCCGCGACATCGTCAACGAGATCATCGCGATCAAGAACATCGTGATGTCGATCGCCGAGCAGGAGGAACTGCTCGACGACATCTGTAACGACGTTCTCGGATATGGCCCGCTTGAACCGCTTTTGTCGCGCGACGACATCTCCGACATCATGGTCAATGGCGCCGGAACGGTATTCATCGAAGTCGCCGGCCGCATTCAGCGCACCGGAATCCGTTTCCGCGACAATCAGCAATTGCTGAATATCTGTCAGCGCATCGTCAGCCAGGTCGGCCGGCGGGTCGACGAATCCTCGCCGATCTGCGACGCGCGGCTCGCCGACGGTTCGCGCGTCAACGCCATCGTTCCGCCGCTGGCGATCGACGGCCCAGCATTGACGATCCGCAAATTCAAGAAAGACAAGCTGACCCTGGACCAGCTGGTCAAGTTTGGAGCGATCTCGCCGGACGGCGCGGAGATTCTGCAGATCATCGGCCGCGTCCGTTGCAACGTTCTGATCTCGGGCGGTACCGGCTCCGGCAAGACGACGCTGCTCAACTGCCTCACCCAGTTCATCGAGCACGACGAACGCGTCATTACCTGCGAAGACGCCGCGGAACTTCAACTGCAGCAACCGCACGTGGTGCGCCTGGAAACCCGTCCGCCCAACATCGAGGGCGAGGGCCAGGTCACCATGCGCGAACTGGTCCGAAACTGCCTCCGCATGCGTCCCGAACGCATCATCGTCGGCGAAGTCCGCGGACCCGAAGCATTCGACCTCCTGCAGGCCATGAATACCGGCCACGACGGATCGATGGGGACGCTGCACGCCAACAATCCCCGCGAAGCGCTGTCGCGCTGCGAATCGATGATCACGATGGGTGGCTTCTCGCTTCCGTCGCGGACCATTCGCGAGATGATCTGCGCCTCGATCGACGTGATCATCCAGGCCGCCCGCTTGCGCGACGGCTCCCGGCGCATCACGCACGTCACCGAGGTGATGGGCATGGAAGGCGATACCATCATCACCCAGGACCTGTTCCTTTACGACATGGTCGGCGAGGACGCGAACGGGAATATCATCGGCCGACATCGCTCGACCGGCATCGGACGGCCGCGCTTCTGGGATCGCGCACGATATTACGGCGAAGAGAAGCGGCTTGCCGCGGCACTCGATGCCGCTGAAGTCATTACCGACGTATAAGCGGGACCATCAACATGCAAGCGCTCGCACTGGCCTTTCTCGCCACCACCACCGTCGGCGGTCTGGCATGGGTATTTCTCTATCCTGCACTTTCGGGAGAGCGAAAGGCCGAGCATCGCCGGGCGGCGGTCGCGAAGTCGGAGCCGGCCGCTCGTCAGGCCGATAAGACCCAGCGCTCGCGCCGCGAACAGGTCGAAGGATCGCTGAAGGACCTCGAGGCGCGCCGCCAGAAGGAAAAGAAGATCCCGCTCAGCAGCCGCCTGACCCAGGCCGGCCTGACCTGGACAGTCAAGAAGTTCATGATGATTTCCGGCGTTCTCGCCGCCGTCAGTTTTGCGATCGCGATGCTGGCCGGGGGCGGATTGCTCGCGGCCGTCGGCCTGGCATTCGCTGCGGGTTTCGGTCTGCCGCGCTGGAGCTTGAGCTATCTCAAGACGCGCCGGGAAAAGGCGTTCCTCAAGGCGCTCCCGGACGCCGTTGACGTGATCGTTCGCGGCATCAAGGCGGGTCTGCCGCTGTTTGAATCCATCAAGGTCGTCGCATCCGACGCGCCGGAGCCGCTCAAGGGCGAATTCCTCGCCATCATCGAAACCCAGGCGATCGGCATGCCGCTTGGCGACGCATGTGCCCGCCTGTTCGAACGGATGCCGGTGCCGGAGGCGAACTTCTTCGGCATCGTGATCGCGATCCAGCAAAAGTCCGGCGGTAACCTGTCGGAGGCCTTGGGCAACCTGTCCAAGGTGCTGCGCGATCGCAAGAAAATGGCGGAGAAGATTCAGGCCATGTCGATGGAAGCCAAGGCCTCCGCGGGCATCATCGGTTCATTGCCGCCGATCGTCATGCTGCTGGTCTACCTGTCGACCCCCGAATACATCTCGCTGCTGTGGACCCATCCGACCGGTCAATTGATGCTGGTTGGCTGCGTGGTCTGGATGTCCATCGGCATATTCGTCATGAAAAAAATGATCAACTTCGACTTCTGATGGTGCAGCATGATTAGTTTTCTGGTCGACAAGCTTCACGATGCGCGCTTCATGACCATGCTGCTGGCGGCGATCGCCGCCAGCGCGACCGCGTATACGCTGATCATGCCGCTGTTTGCAGGCGAAGGACTGGCGAAACGCATGAAGGCGGTCGCGAGCGAGCGCGAGCGGATCCGGCAACGGGAGCGCGATCGTCTTTCCAAGTCCGAAAAGGTATCGCTGCGGCAGTCGCCGAAGCAACTCGTCTCCAAGGTGGTGGAAGACTTCAACCTCGGAAAGTGGCTGGCGCAGGAGGCCGCACGCGAGAAGCTCACCATGGCCGGCTATCGCGGGCAAGCGCCCTACGTCACATTCCTGTTCTTCCGGCTGGTCACGCCTGTGGTGTTTTTCATTGGGTCGATACTGTATGTTTTCGTGATCTCGCACATGCAGAAGTCGATGCCGGTGAAGATCGGCATGTGCATCGGCGCGGCCTATCTCGGGCTGCAGGCGCCGATGATGTTCCTGAAAAACGCCATCTCAAAGCGCCAGCTCTCGATCAAGCGCGCATTTCCCGACGCGCTCGACCTGCTGCTGATCTGCATCGAATCCGGCATGTCGATCGAAGTGGCCTTCCGCAAGGTCAGCACGGAGATCGTGACGCAGTCGGTTGCGCTCTCCGAGGAATTCACGCTGACCACGGCCGAGCTCTCCTATCTCCAGGATCGCAAGGTGGCCTACGAAAATCTGGCGAAGCGCACCGGCCTCGAGGGCGTGAAGTCGGTCTGTCTGGCCTTGCAGCAGTCCGAACGTTACGGCACACCGCTCGGCCAGAGCCTGCGCGTCATGGCGCAGGAAAATCGCGACATGCGCATGAACGAAGCCGAGAAGAAGGCGGCCGCGCTGCCGCCGAAACTGACCGTGCCGATGATCCTGTTCTTCCTGCCGGTGTTGTTCGTCGTCATCCTGGGCCCGACCTACATCAAGGTCGCGGCAATGCAATGATCCTGACCGGCGCGGCAGACGGCCGAGTTGCGCCGAAAGCGGCGGTTGGTCGCAAGCAAGGCTGGCGTGCCGGACACCGGAAAGAATGGGAACAGTTTTTCCACTTGAATGAGGGCTTCGATCTCTCTTGTCCGAAGATGCCCTCGGGGTGTTTAAAGAAGGGCTGGCTGCTTCGCTGCAATAGGGACACGAAGAATGAACCTGGAGATATTCTCATTGCAAGAAAGGCCGGATCTGATCCCCTTGGTCTTTTCGGAGCATTTGCAGGCCGTATGGCCCGAGTTCATGCAGCACGACGCGACGGCAAAGCTATATTTTGGCCGATCTATATTTAACAACTACCTGGACTACGCTTTTGCAGGCCTGGTCGATGGCGAAGTCGTCGGACGCGCGTTCGGTGTTCCATTTGCATTTAACGTTAAGGGCCGTTCCGAATTGCCAGACGGCGGTTGGGACCAGGTCATCCGCTGGGCTCATGAAGACAGGATTGTTGGGCGCACCCCAACGACGATGAGCGCACTCGAAATTGCCTTTGTTCCCAAAGCGAGAGGCATCGGCAATTCGTTGGCGATGCTGGATGCGTTGAAGGCATGCGCGAAGAAGATGGGCTTTGCAGAAATGTTCGCCCCTGTTCGGCCCAGCCAAAAGCATCTCCAGCCGCGGACCCCGATGCGCGATTATATCAACTTGGAACGTGCTGACGGCTTGCCAATGGATGCGTGGTTGCGAACCCACATCAGGGTCGGCGGAAGAATTGTGAGGATCGCTCCCTATTCCATGACGATCGTTGGCACACTCGCCGAGTGGTCACAATGGACGGGGACGGTGTTCGAGTGTCCAGGTGAGGCAGAGGTCACGAGCGCGCTGGTGCCAGTGCTTGTTTCAATCGAGCAGAACTACGGCGTTTACGTGGAACCAAATGTGTGGGTCCGACACCCATTATAATGTCGATCACGTCGCCTCTCTAATCAACGCGG
>WNGG01005000.1_pt1 | contig 19836 bp, 19 predicted proteins | sample 5400661 | NCBI WGS metagenome assembly WNGG01 (sample SAMN13153372, study PRJNA577476) | soil metagenome | isolation source: 100 cm soil or saprolite under Garry oak tree replicate 1 | place: USA:California | collected 2016-06-15
CCCTATGGCGTCGTCGCCAATCTGGCGGCGATGCCGGTGGTATCGGCGGTGGTGATGCCGGCGGGCCTGCTCGGCCTGCTGGCGATGCCGTTCGGCCTCGACGGCGTGTTCTGGCGGATCATGGGAGCCGGCATCGACTGGATGATCGTGGTGACGCAATGGGTCGCCGCGCTTCCCGGCGCCATCGGCCGCATGGCGGGATTCGGAATCGGCCCGCTGATCGCCGCGAGTGCCGGGATCATCCTGCTCGGGCTGCTACGCACGCCACTGCGCTGGCTAGGCGCGGCCGCGGTGGTGCTCGCGACGGTCTGGGCGCTGGCGGTGCCGCAACCAGATGTCCTGGTTTCCGCCGACGGGCGCAATGTCGGGGTTCGTGGCAAAGACGGACGGCTGCATCTGATGCGAACCGCCAAGGACGTGTTCCTTCTGAAAGAATGGCTGGCCGCTGACGCCGACCCCCGGCAGCCCACCGATGCTTCGCTTGCCGAAGGCGTTTCGTGCGATGCGGCGGGTTGTGTGGGGCAGACAGCCGACGGCGGCTTCGTCACGCTGGCGCTGCGGCCTGATGCGCTGGCCGACGATTGCGAACGTGCGGCGCTGGTGGTGACCATGAGGCAGGCGCCGCCTTCATGTGCGTCGCCGGTGATCGATCGGGATCGGTTGCGAAGGCTGGGCGCGATGACGCTGCGGCGAACCCGTGACGGATTTGCGGTCGATGCGGTGAGGCCAAAAGGCGTCGATCGACCGTGGTCACCGGCGGTCGCGGGCGACATCGAGGCTGAAACAAACCTCATGACGCGCCCCACGGCCCCGCGCGCCGTCGATGCGACGCCATCGGAAGCCGACCTGCAGGCTGAGGACTGATTTGCCAATTCGCTTCGCGCGCATATCCCCCGGGGAGAAGATGACCTTGGGCCTCAGGGGTGTCTTGAAAGGTAAATTGTGCCGGTGTTACTCTGCGTAATGGACCCGACCAAGCTGCGGATGAGGTACCTGCTCGGCACCTTCCTCGCGGCGGTGGTGACCGCCGCAGTGTTGCGTCACGTCCTTCACACCCAAGTCGGCATCGCCCGCGAAGATATTCGCACGGGGGTTTTGATAGCCGCCGCTGTCGCCATATTTCTCCTCGTCGCCTTCTTCCGATGGAGTCGCCGTCAATGAGCGGCTTTTATTCCGCGGCGACGTTCGCCGCGGAGACCTCGGTCTCCTCGTACTCCAGCAAAATGGAAACGCGCGGAACATGCTTGCTGCCGATGAGCGTCAGCAAGGTCTGCGGCTCTCGCTTCACCCTGTGAATCTTGATCACCCTGATAGACGGATTTTCTGACAGCCAAAGGTCTCTTTGCTGTTCGGCATCCCGCTTATCGGTGCCCAAAATGAGATACTCTTTCACGTTAGTGCCCAGACGCTCGACCTTATTGGCCGACAGGAGAACGTCTATATTCGTGTTTGGTTGCCGCGATGTGGTTGCAGGAAACTCGCGCGAAAGGACCTCTGCGACAGCAGTCATTTGCAATCTCCAAAGCTCGCCCCCTGGCATGATGAGACCAGTAACCGTCGGTAACCGAGTCGGGGCGGGGCATATGTGAACCAGGTCACTTACCGGACAAAACTCGGCCCACCATTTAGACGATGAGATGAAGGCGCCGGTTCATGTCGGCGGGCCGGCAGGCACGGTTATCCGGCGGTGGGAGACCGAAGGGCGGGGTATTCGCAAGCCGGGCAGGTGAGGGCAAACCGCCCGCGCCAGGTTCGGTAGTTCCGGCGAACCGGCAGTCTCTACCAGGCGGCCGGCTGGTAGGGGACAACGGGAACGGGACCGTAGTGCCGCACCCGGTGGAAAAATGGCCCCCAATTCGCGGCCGGGTAGACGTAGCTCATCGCTGACAGCGTGTTGCCATGACTATAGTCATAATACAGCGCATAACCGCTATGATGCCGATGCCGGTGTGCGCGAGCCTCGGCCGAGCCGGGGACCGAGAGCGAGGTCACCGCAAGGGTGGCAACCGAGGCCAAGACTATGACTGCCTTCTTCATCATCGATTCTCCAAAACGGCACTGAGCCAAGCGACCACAGTTTCAAGCCGCGATCATCCCGCTCGCCTTCGGCGCAGCTTGGACGTTACCGGTTGGCGACCCGGCCGCCAAGCCGTCTCTCGGCGGGTATCCCCCGGATGTGCTGCTGTTGGAAGCCCGGCCTGCAGGGGGCAGGAATGACGTGTCGCCGAGCCAATACTTTGAAAAAAGCGCTTCACTTCTCACCAAGCGCGAGATCTTTCCGCAGGTCGAATGCGCCCAAACGATATTCCTCGATTTCGGACGCCGTCCTGATCAGCGTAAACGCCGCGTTCGGAAGCTGCTCCCAGACAGCAAGATCTTCCGCCGCAATCGTGAGCCACCCGAACCTGAACATGTATCGGCCGGGTTCGGTCACTCGCCCGACCTGTCGCCATGTGACCTTCTTGACGGCCGTCGCGCCTAGTCTGTGCGCTACCTTGCTCGTGCGCATTTCGAAGGCGTCAAGCTGCAAAGCGAACGTCGCCAGCGCCAGCTTCAGATTGCTCAGTTCTTCGGCGCGCGCGTCGTCCCGGTGGTCGCCGGTGGGTGTCGCCTGCGGTTCGCTGCGGGCAATATCCATGATGGTACTCGACATGCCCCCGCCGGCCGCAACCGGCGAGGATATCCAGACGACCATTTCAATCAACTTCAGTCAACGGAAACCGGCGTTGCTGCATTTGTATTGGCAACCGATGGCGCACGCTCCGCCACCCGATCGGTCACCGGCAATTGCAGCACGGTCGCCCGCTGCCCCTCGCAGAGCTGGGTCACGAGCACATGGTTGCCATCTGGAAATTCGATCGCATCATGGTGGCGATGCGCAACATCGGGCTCTATCGCGCCGAATTTGCCCACCCGGAAATTCAGGGTTTTCGTCCAAATCCATCGGTTGTCGTATTTGACATTTTGGGCGAACGCCAGTTCGGTCCCAGGAAGCATGCAGACCGCCACCGCGGGCTCACTTTCTGAGGCGAAACCACGGGTCGAAGTCCCGCGGAATGTCGTGGTGATGAGCGTCTCCCCAACCCGGGCTGGGCGCGTCGCTACGGCGTGCAGACTATAGTCACACATCGGATTGCTCCTCGTTCGAGATAGCAACCCGCGCCCCTCGGAGGCGCAGGCCTCTATCAGAGTGGACAGTAGCCTATGAGTTTTTGCCTCGTTGTAGGCAATTGTGCGGCTCTACCCGGCGCGCCTGATCACAAATGCGTTTGAGAATGCGGGCCGATGCGAGGCGTGGACGCACCGCCAGCGCTAGCCGAGTTCTGGGCGAAGGAGTGGATTTGCCGTCACCACCCGCGAAAGTGGGTGGTTCAGCCGGCGTCCCGGCTCCCAGGAATGTCGCGGAATACCGCATGCCACCCGCTGGCGCTTGTCATCGGCCTCGCCGTTGGCGAGACCCGGTGGCGGGATATGACGGCAGAGGCGGGTGGCCGCGACTATTTGGCAAGAAGCTGTTCTTCGACGCGTCGATCGGCGCGTCCGAGGGTTTTGGGGCCGGCTCGCTCAGTACTTCCGGTAAAGCCCGATCAGCTTGCCCTGAATCTTGACCCGGTTCGGCGGCAGGATGCGGACTTCATAGGACGTATTGGCCGGCTCGAGTGCAATCGACGCACCGCGGCGGCGGAAGCGTTTTAGCGTCGCTTCCTCTTCGTCGATCAGCGCCACCACGATATCACCGGTCTCGGCGGTTTCATTGCGCTGGATCAGCGCCATGTCGCCGTCGAGAATCCCGGCATCCACCATCGAATCGCCGCGCACCTCGAGCGCGTAGTGCTCTCCGGAACCGAGCATGTCCGGCGGCACGGAGATGGTGTGACTGCGGGTCTGCAGCGCCTCGATCGGCGTGCCGGCGGCGATGCGGCCCATGACAGGCACGGCAACCGGACGGTTGTTATCATCTTCGGAGCCGACGCTGCTGCTGCGGACCCTGCCGAGCGTGCCTTCAATGACACTGGGCGTGAAGCCGCGGCGGCCGTTGCCATTATTGCTACCGCCCGAAAGTTCGGGAAGCTTGATGACTTCGATGGCGCGGGCGCGATTGGGCAGGCGGCGAATGAAGCCGCGTTCTTCCAAAGCGGTGATGAGGCGGTGGATGCCGGACTTCGAGCGCAGATCCAGCGCGTCCTTCATCTCGTCGAAGGAAGGCGGAACGCCGGATTCCTTGAGGCGTTCGCTGATGAACCGCAGGAGTTCATATTGTTTGCGCGTGAGCATCTCGACCAATCCCCAAGTTTGCGTCTCTAAGCTTGATAGTGCCGTTCGATTCCGAGACGTCTGAGTCAAAGGCCCGGAGTCAGGGACTTCAATTTGCAGGCGTCAACCTCAGAAACAAATCATGAACGGACACTATATGTTCCATATGTGTTCTGCAACCACTTAATTTTGCGTCAACAAAAACGGTTTCGCCGGACAGCCACCGGCTTGAGGGGTCAGCCCGGAAGCCGAAGGATATCGCAAACAGATCCGGCGGCCGCCGCGGCCGCGAACGGCGCGCGGATCACAAGCGCCTGTGCCGCAGCGAGATTTCCCAATAGCGAGCTGTCCTGATGGTCGACCGGCGTGGCGATCAAAACGCCGTCGCTGCGCACTTCAAGGCGGGCGCGCAGATAGTCTTCACGCAAGTCATTGGCGGCGACATCGCGTCCGAGCAGCGCCGTCTCATGGGCGTGGTGGACGCCGGTCCGACCCGAAAGGCAGCGAATCAGCGGCACCAGAAACAGGAATCCGCAGACGTAGGATGACACGGGATTGCCGGGCAGGCCGATCACCCGCATTGCGCCGAGCCGTCCGTGCATCATCGGCTTGCCCGGCCGCATCGCGATCCGCCAGAACGCCATGGTGACACCTTCGGCCTCCAGCGACTGCTTGACGAGGTCGTGGTCGCCAACCGATGCGCCGCCTGTGGTGATGAGGATGTCCGCGCCGCTGTCGCGGGCGCGGCGGATGCCTTCCGTGGTGGCCTCGACGGTGTCGGCGGCGATGCCAAGATCGACGGTCTCGGCGCCCTCGGCACGGGCCAGCGCCCGCAGCGCGTAGCCGTTGGAATAGACGATCTGCCCGGGGCCGGGGGTCGAGCCCGGCATCACCAACTCGTCGCCGGTGGCGAGCACTGCGACCTTCGGCCGGCGCCGCACCGCAAGCTCGGGATAATTCATGCCCGCAGCCAGCGAGAGATCCCGGTCGGTGAGGCGTATTCCACCTTTAAGCAGGACATCGCCCTCGCGGAAGTCGACGCCGGCGGGGCGGATATGCCGTCCCGGACGCGCCGCCTCGGTGATGGTGATGCCACCCCCTTCGGCCACGGTATCTTCCTGGATGATGACGGCGTCGGCGCCTTGCGGGATCACGCCGCCGGTAAAAATCCGCACCGCTTCGCCGGCGCCAACGCTTGTATCGAATGGGCGGCCCGCCGCGACCTCGCCGATCACTTTGAGCCGCGCCGCCACATCGGCAGCATCGGCGGACCGGACCGCGTAGCCGTCCATTGCCGACATCGCCTGTGGCGGCTGGGTGCGCAATGCCGCGACATCACGGGCGAGCACGCGACGATGGGCCGCATCGAGCGGGACCATTTCTTCGGGCAGCGGCTCGGCGCCCGCGAGAACCGCTGACAGCGCCTCGGTAACCGGCATCAATTCCAAGACAAAACTCCCAAAAGCCAAACTCCTAGATCCCAAGCGCTACCAGTGCGTGCGCTACATCGTCGGGCGATGTCACGTGAACGGCGGTCAGGCCGCACGCCCGCGCGCCGTCGATGTTCTCGGCGAGATCATCGAAGAACACGATACGGGAGGCGGGCACGCCGATCGCTTTCACCACATGATCATAGGCCGCGGCATCCGGTTTCCGAAGCCCGATCGCAGACGACAGAAAGATTTCGCGGAAATGGCCGAGCACCCCGGCATAGGCTTCCGAGAAATGTTCGACATGGGCGGCGTTGGTGTTGGAGAAGGCGTAGAGCGGCAGGCGCTGCGCGGCGCGCTGAAGCAGCGGCGCAATGCCCGGCATTTCGCCGGCGAAGATCTTGTTCCATCCTTCCAGGAACTGGGCGTCAGACAGTTCGACGCCGAGCAGGGCGCGGAGTGCGGCAAAAAATTCGGCGTCGCTGATCTCGCCCCTCTCGTGCTGCTGATAGAACTCGTCGCGCCAGGAAAATCGTCCCGCGAGATGCGCGGGCTCGCAGCCGGCGTGACCGGCCCAGCAGGCGACAACCTTGCTGAAATCAATGTCGAACACCACGCGGCCGAGATCGAATAACAACGCGTCGGCGGCGCCGGGGGAGAGGAGGGGTGGGGTCATTGGGTCAATAACGATAGGGCTCGATCTCCAGGAGCGGGAAGGCGCTGAAGACGTGGGGCGGATTGGTCGGCGCCGCCGGATGCAGATAGGACTTGTCGAGTTCGGCGAAACGCGTGACGCCAAGCAGCCCCAGAGACCTGATCACCTCGTCCTCGAGCAGTTCCAGCATCCGCACTACTCCGGCCTCGCCCTTGGCGGCGAGCGCCCAGCATTGCAGCCGGCCGATGCCGACGAGATCAGCGCCGGATACAATCGCCTTGACGATGTCGGTGCCGCGGCAGATCGAGCCATCGACCATGATCTTGGCGCGGCCGGCGACGGCGTTGACGATTTCAGGCAGTACATGCATCGAGCCGCGGCCATGGTCGAGCTGGCGTCCACCGTGGTTCGACACGTAGATCCAATCCACGCCGTGATCGAGCGCGATCAGCGAATCTTCCGCGGTCGCAATGCCCTTGATGATCAGCGGGATCTTGTACTTGTCCTTGATCAGTTTCACGGTGCGCCATTCCAGCCCTTTCTGGAAGTCGCCCCCGGTGGAGCGGGCGCGGCTGGCGCGGACGTAGCGCTTGGCGATGTCGCGCTCGCGGCGGCTGTAATGCGCGGTGTCGACGGTGAGACAGAACGCGGCATATCCGCTTGATATCGCGCGCGCGACATGGTCTTCGACAAAGGCGTCATCGCCGCGAACGTAGAGCTGAAAAATGCGCAGCGCGCCGGGCGCAGCCTCGGCGACTTTCTCGAGGCCGGGCTCGGAGACCGAGCTCAGCATATGGGCGGCGCCGAACGCGCCTGCGCCGCGCGCGACGGCTGCGGCTGCACCCGGATCGAAAATCTCGAGCGCGCCGACCGGTGCGAGCATCACAGGCAAGCGCAATTTGCGGCCGAAAACCTCGACGGATGCGTCGACCTTGGCGACATCGCGCAGCACCCGCGGCCGGAATGCAATCTCGTCAAGTGCCATGCGGTTGCGGCGCATGGTGGTCTCGGTCTCGGCGGCGCCGACAATGTAGTCCCAGGCATTCTGGTTGAGGTTGGCGCGGGCTTTCCGTACGAACTCGTGCAGGTTCTGGAATTCTTCGCCGCTGGCGCCGAGTTCGGCGGCCGTCCCCGGCCGGATGCGGGTCGCTTCGTTCATAGCTGTCCTCCCCAGGAATGCGTGAGCTCTTCGGTTAACCTTTCGCGTATAGCTTCCTGAGCCTCGGCGCCATCGCAAAAATTGGTATGGCTGGTATCAGCGGCGGCAACGTCTCTCCGATTCCTGAGTGGCGCGTTCCAGCCGGCACCAACAGCTTCGCGGTCGCGTTTCGTCCGCATCCTCCTATTGCGCAGCCAACGGCCGGCGAGCACGGGGTCGTCATGAAGTGGGGTTGCGATTCGACCCCGGGCAATTACAAATTCGATGTGAAACGAACGATTTCCGGCTTTGCCGCGGTCGCGGAGCGTGTATATCGTGAGACGGCCGGCGCAAAGTAAGACACCGATTTAACCACCCCGTGGCGGGCAGCAACTGACAGCAGGAAGGTTCGCGAACAATGCGCAAGAACTCCCTCTTTCTCCTCGGTGCGGCTACGGGTGTGGGTCTAACCCTTCTGGTCACCGGGCCTCAGGGCTCGCAATTGGTTGCGGCGGCCGTGGCCGCGACCGGCCCCGACACCTATTCCCAGCTTAACCTGTTTGGCGAGGTGTTCGAGCAGATACGAACGAACTATGTTGAAAGGCCCGACGACGCCAAACTTATCGAGGCGTCGATCAGTGGCATGGTCACGGCCCTCGATCCCCACTCGCGGTACATGAACGAGAGGGCGTGGCGGGACATGCGGGAGACAACCAGCGGCGAGTTCGGCGGGCTGGGGATTGAGGTCATGATGGAGGATGGCCTCGTCAAGGTGGTTGCGCCTATGGATGATACGCCCGCCGCGAAGGCCGGCATCATGTCAGGCGACCTGATCACCCACATCAATGACGAAGCGGTAGAAGGGCTCACCCTGGAGCAGGCTGTGAGCAAGATGAAGGGGCCGATCAGCACCAAGACCCGACTTAGAATCATCCGCAAGGGCACGGAGGCACCGATCGACGTTTCGATCATGCGCGAAATCATTCGCATGCGCCCGGTCAGCTACCACACCGACGGTGGCGATATCGGCTATGTCAGGATCACCACGTTCAACGAACAGACAACCGACGGATTGAAAAAAGCCATCGCCGACATATCGAAACAGATCCCGCCGCAAAAGTTGGCTGGCTACGTGGTCGACCTGCGCAATAATCCCGGCGGACTGCTCGATCAGGCGGTCTCCGTGTCGGGCACGTTCATGGCGCGGGGCGAGATTGTCTCGACGCGGGGCCGCACCGCAGAGGAGACCCAGCGTTTCGCGGCGCGAACCGGCGATCTCATCAAGGGCAAACCGCTCGTGGTGCTGATCAACGGCGGATCGGCATCCGCTTCGGAGATCGTGGCCGGTGCATTGCACGATCACAAGCGCGCGACCCTGATCGGGACCCGCTCGTTCGGCAAGGGCTCGGTACAGACGATCATTCCGCTCGGCACCGGCAACGGCGCGTTGGCACTCACCACCGCGCGCTATTTCACGCCGTCCGGTCATTCGATCCAGGCGCAGGGCGTCGCCCCCGATATCGAAGTGCTGCAGGATGTGCCGGACGAGCTGAAGGCACGCTCCGAGTTGAAGGGAGAGGCGTCCATGCACGGCCATCTTTCCGCCGAGGGTGCCGAGCAGTCCGGCTCGCAGTCCTACGTTCCGCCCGCGGAGAAGGACGACAAGGCGCTTGGCGCGGCCTACAACCTCCTGCGCGGCGTCACGGTCAATGCGGGTGTGCCTTCTAAAACGGCGGTTCCGAACTAGATTCTTGATTTGACGCGTTTTCTTGACGCGAACCGGTCTCCACCCCGGATCAAGTCCGGGGCAGGCTTTCGCTTGAAAACGCTCTGGACCTTACGCGGTGGTCGGCATTTGCCGCCGCTTTCGGCGCGGGCTGAGGTCGGCGCCCGCTGATTGTTCGCGGTGGAATAGCCGCCTGATCTCCGCGGCGGGCTTTGCCGGACTGAACAGGTAGCCCTGCATTTCGGCGCAGCCGAGCGCACGAAGCAGTTCCCGCTGCTGTTGCGTTTCAACGCCTTCCGCGGTTGTCGTCATTTGACGGGCCGCGGCGATGTTGACGACTGCCTGCACAATACAGGATGACCCGTCCGGTTCTGCGATGTCGTTGACGAAGCAGCGATCGATCTTGATCTTGTCGAAGGGAAAGCGCTGCAGATAGCTCAGCGAGGAATAGCCGGTGCCGAAATCGTCCAGCGCGATTCCCACCCCGATGGCGCGAAGCTGATGAAGAATGGCGAGGGCCGCTTCGTCATCGCGAATAAGCACCGCCTCGGTAATCTCCAGTTCCAGCCGGCTCGCCGGCAGGCCGGAGGCCGCCAATGCTGCAACGATCTTCAACGCCAGCGTGCCGCTCTTGAATTGGACCGGCGAGACGTTGACCGCGAGCTTGATGTGATCTGGCCAGGTCGTGGCCTCCGCGCAGGCCGTCGCCAATACCCATTCGCCGAGCTGATTGATCAGACCGGTCTCTTCCGCAATGGGAATGAACTCGGCGGGCGAGATCATGCCGCGTTCGGAATGCCGCCAGCGCAGCAGGGCTTCGCAGCCGGTGATCTTGTTATCTCGAAGATTGACGCAGGGCTGGTAGTGAACCTCGAAGGCGCCGTCCGATATCGCCTGGCGCAGATCCATTTCCAGCATGCGGCGTGCTCTTACCCGCGCGTCCATTTCTGGTTCAAAGAACCGATAGGTCCGGCGTCCGGCGGATTTGGCGGCATACATCGCCAGATCCGCATTCTTCAGAATTTGATCGAGATCGGTACCGTGCTGCGGCGCCAGCGCGATGCCGATGCTGGCGTCGGTCGTCACCTGATGCCCGAGGCACTCGTAGGGCTCCCGGATCGTATCGAGAACGCGCGTCACCAGACCGGTGACGTCGTCCGCAGTCCTGATCCCGGTCTGAACGATGGCGAATTCGTCACCACCCAGTCGTGCGACGAAGTCGGTATCTCTGACGCAACGGCCGAGGCTCACAGCCACGGATTTAAGCAATTCATCGCCGATCAGGTGGCCGAGCGTATCGTTGACGCTCTTGAATTCGTCGATGTCGATGTAGAGCACCGCCAATTGCTCGCCCGGAGCAATGCGAGCCAGTTCCCGTTTCAACTGCTCGTGGAACAGCGCCCGGTTCGGCAAGTCAGTCAGCGCGTCGTAATGCGCAAGGTGCGTGATGCGATCCTCGACGCGCCGGCGCTCGGTGATATCTTCAAGGGTTGTCACCCATCCGCCACGTTGCAGCGGCCGGTACGAAACCTGGATCGAGCCTCCATTCGCCGTCTCCATAATCGTTTGGAAGATCTTTCCTTGCGCCATTTTGCGAAACAGCGTCGCGCAATATTCATCCACATCGCCTTTGAAAGATCCGATTTCCCTGCGGTGATTTAGAAGCTCGTGTATGGTGCAGCCAGGCTTCACCACCTCGGTGGATACACCGAACATCTCGATATAGCGCTGATTGGCGACAACAAGCCGGTGCGACGAGTCGAACATCAGCAGCCCTTGCGTCATATTGTTGATGGCGGTGTCGAGACGCTGCTTTTCCAATTGATGCTGCTGCGACAACCTGCGGACGACCAGAAACAGCAGCGTGCTGATCGCGAGCACCGAAAGTCCGGCTACCGCGATCAGAAACCTGATTTGCTCCTGCCAATCGGCCAGCGCCGATGCAACGGTCGTGGTCGCGACGACCGAAATCGGAAAACTGCGCAATGTGCGGGCCGAGGCCAGTCGGTTCTGGCCGTCGATCGGGCTGATGATGCGGACCGTCCCGTGGTCCGATTTCGACAAGACTTGCTGATGGACCGGACCGGCTTTGAAACTTTGCCCGATCATCGCATCGACGTGCGGATAACGCGCCAGCAGCGTGCCGTCGCGATGGTACATTGAAATCGCCGCACCTTCTCCAAGCGCCAGGCTGGCGAAGAATTTTTCGAAGTTGGCCGGCTCGATGCCTCTTCCGACGGCGCCGAGGAATTCCCCGTTCGGTCCGGTCATCCTGCGGGCGATCACCGTGGTCCAGAGGCCGGTGATCCGGCTGTATACCGGCTCGATCAACATGTCAGGCGATCGCGGGTCCGACTGGAACATCTTGAAATAGGACCGATCCGCGACGCGGACTTCCGGTACCGGCCATGATGCGGATGCGTTGATCAGCACTCCGTCCGCATCGAAAATGTTGACGCCGCCGACATACGACAATGCGCCCAGCTTGGCCTTGAGCATCAGATGGATATCCTGGCCGGACATCCGACGCTTGTAATCCTCGCGCGAGGTGATCCCGCTCGATCGCATATACGCAATGAGGTCCTTTTGAATGACCTCGAAGTCTTCGAGCTGTTGATCGAAATGACGGGCCAGCAACAGCACGGTATTTTCCAGCTCGCGTTCGCTTGAGTTCAGCGCGCGTTCGCGGAAATTGCCGGCCATGATCGTGGTGCCGATCGTGATCGCCGCAATCAGGAATGCGCCGCCAAGGACAAGCCAGCGGATCGGACCGCCGCGAATGGAATGTTTGAAGATGAAGGAGGCGGTCCCGTTTACCGTCATTGGTCTTGATCGCTGCCAAGCGTGAATACCGGAGGTAGTTTCTCGCGCCTCCGGCCCGTAACAATGGTACGGCGCCGAGATGGAGGTGACGTTAGGAATCTGAGTTAATGAAGGATTAACCGGCGCCGGGCCGTGGCAATGCGAGGCACGCTGCAACTATCTTAGCCGCCTTGTTTGTTCGCAGATGCCCCCTTCGACGTTGCCGCCACGATGGCCGCGGCGACGATGTTGGCGCCGGCGCCGGCCAGGATCGGCAGCGTGTAACTGTGGTTCAAGTCGAAGGCGAAGCCTGCGGCGGTCGGGCCGATCAGGGTGCCGAACGCCACGCTGGTGTAGAGGATGCCGATGATGCCGCTGACATTGCGGCCGCCGAAAAGGTCCGTCACCACGGCCGGAAGCACCGCGACCCATCCGCCGTAGAACACCCCAAAGACGAACGCGAAGGCGGCCAGCGACCAGAACTTCGCCGAGATCGCCCAAATCGCCAACGCCAGCGCCATGCCTATGAACATCAACAGCAGGGAAAGCTGGCGGCCCATCCGGTCCGCAAGGCCGCCGAGGAAGAAGCGTCCGGCGGTAGAGCCGACCCCGATCACGCCGAGCAGCAGAACGGCCGACGAGGGTGCAACGCCGTGATCGCCGGCATAGGGCACGAGATGAACGAACGGCACGAATACGCCGAACGAGCAGATCAGGCAGGCGGCGTACAGGCTGATGAAGCGGCGTGACCGGACCGCTTCGCCCACGGAAGCGCCTTGCTCCGCCGGCTGCGTGCCGGTTTGCGGCGGATCGCCGTCGGGGCCGAGGCCGCGGTCGCGCGGATCGTTCTCGATCAATAGCGCCAGTCCGCCTCCCACCACGGCTGTAAGACCGCCGAGCGCGAGATAGGCGCCGCGCCATCCCAAGGTCTCGATGAAGAAAGAGGCGAGCGGCGGCATCACCAGCGTGCCGACGCCTATGCCGCTTACGGCCAGCCCGGAGGCAAAACCGCGGCGCCGCACGAACCATCGCTGCACCGCGCCGATGGCCGGAACATAGGCGCAGCCGACGCCAAGTCCGACGCCCAATCCGTAAGCCGCGTAGACCTCGGGCAGACTGCGCGCAAAACTTGCGGCGGCGAGGCCAAGCCCGGTCAGGATCATACCGGTGACGGCGAGGCGGCGGGAGCCGAAGCGATCGGCGAGCGGGCCGCTGACGATCCCGAGACCGAAATAGAGAAAGCCGGCGAACGAGAACACCAGCGACACCGAGCCGCGCGAGGCCCCGAAATCCCGCTGCAGCGGCTCGACGAAGGCTGAGAACGTATAGGCGCAGCCGAAGCCGACAAAGGTCACGGCAAACGCGGCCGACACGACGAACCAGCCATAAAAGATGCGGGGATTGGGCAATGCTGCCTTGCTGCTCATGACGGCCTCCGTCGTGAAACCTGGGGACAGGTGGAACACCGGTAAAAAATATATACCGGTGTCGCTTGCTGTCAACCAGTAAATGTGCTTTATTGGTGTTCCAATGTCGAAAGACTCCAGAAAATTCAAGGTTCCCGACGAGCTGGCAAATCTCTATGATTTCGCCAATTCGCTCGATGTCAGGCATTTCACGCATCATGGCGTGCAGCATGTGCAAAGCGATGAACTGGAAGGCCCGCGCGAGCTCGGCGCGTGGATGTCACAACGCGGGTTGTTGTGGTCAGGCGCCAAAATCACCCCCGCGATGTTCGATGCCGCGCTGCAGCTTCGAGCGAGCGTTCGGACCTATCTGGAAATCAACCCGGCTGAACGTCGCAAAATCGGCGACGCCGTTCGATCCCTCAACAAGGCGATGAGGCTGTTCCCGCTGGTGGCGGAAGCGCGCAATGACGGCGTCATGGCGCTGCGGGCCGGGCGTGACGATGCCCTGGCCGGGCTGTCAGTTGTCGTCACCGAAATGTATGACGGTTCGGTCAGGGGGACTCTGGATCGTCTGAAAATGTGTGCTGCCGAAGAGTGCCGGCGGGTGTTTTTCGATCGGTCGAAACCGGCGACGCGGCGATGGTGCATGTCAACGCTGTGCGGGAACCGGACCAAGACCCGAGCCTATCGCGAGCGGCAACGCGACGCCGGCTGAGCTTCGAAGCACGAGACTCAACACTAACACCGAAGGCGACGCGCTCTTCCATTGTCGTCGATCATTCCGCCGTGAAGGCGAATGTGCGCCGGTCGGATCCTCAGGCGCGATAGTGCCCGGACTTGCCGCCCTTTTTCTCAACGAGATGAATGCTTTCGATGCGGACGCCGCGCTCGACCGCCTTGACCATGTCGTAGATCGTGAGGCACGCGACCGACACCGCGGTCAGCGCCTCCATCTCGACGCCGGTTGGGCCCGTGACCTTGACGGTAGCGCGAACGATGCAGCCGGGCAGCTTCTTGTCGGGCGTAATGTCCAGCGTGACCTTTGACAGCGCCAACGGATGGCATAGCGGTATCAGATCCGACGTGCGCTTGGCCGCCATGATGCCGGCGATGCGGGCGGTGCCCAGCACGTCGCCCTTTTTGGCATTGCCGCTCACGATGAGTTCAAGCGTCGCCTTGCTCATGACGACGCGGCCTTCGGCCACCGCGGTGCGTTCGGTGGCAGGCTTGGCTGACACATCGACCATCCGCGCTTCACCGCTGGCGTCGATATGGGTGAGGGCGGAACTGTCTTTGGAAGATTTGCGCGCCATGCGTCAGCGCGTCCCCGCCGCGCTGACGGCGTCGCCGCGCGCCAGCAACGCGCGGGTCGCGGCCGCCACATCGGCTTGCCGCATCAGTTCGCCGACCAGGAACGCCGACATCCCGACACGCGCAAGCCGCGCCAGATCGGCCGGTGCGAAGATGCCACTTTCGCCGACCATCAGGCGATCCCGGGGGATCAGCGGCGCCAGCGCCTCGCTGGTCGCAAGCGTGGTCTCGAAGGTGCGAAGGTTGCGGTTGTTGACGCCGATCATCGGCGAGCGAAGTTTTAGAGCCCGATCGAGCTCAGCGCGTTCATGGATTTCGATCAGCACATCCATGCCATGCGCCAGCGCTGCGTCCTCGATATCCGTCGCCGCGGCGTCGTCGAGCGCTGCCATGATGATCAGGATGCAGTCGGCGCCGTGGGCGCGCGCCTCGACCACCTGGTAGGTGTCGTACATGAAATCCTTGCGCAGCACCGGCAGGCCGGTGGCCGCGCGGGCCGCCACCATGAAATCGAGATGGCCCTGAAACGACGGCGTGTCGGTCAGCACCGAAAGACACGCAGCACCGCCGGCTTGATAGGCGCGTGCAAGTACCGGCGGGTCGAAGTCGGCGCGGATCAGGCCCTTCGAGGGCGAAGCCTTCTTTACTTCGGCGATCAGCGCGTATTCGCCGTGGGCCAGCTTTGCGCGGATCGCCCGGACAAAACCGCGCGGCGCCGGTGCAGCCTTCGCCAGCGCTTCGACGCTGGCAAGCGGATGCGCGCGCTTGGCGGCGGCGATCTCCTCGCGCTTGTAGGCTTCGATCTTGGTCAGAATATCGGACATGACAGCTTCCCGCGCTCAGCCGTTGGAGACCGCGACCAGATGCTTCAGCCGTGCCGCCGCCGCGCCGCTGTCGAGCGATTTTGTGCCGATCGCCACGCCTTCCTTCAAATTCCCGGCGCGGCCGGCGACGATCAGCGTCGCCGCGGCGTTCAGCAGCGCGACATCCCGAAAAGGGCTCGGCATTCCATCGAGCACGCTTTGCAGCGCGATCGCGTTGGCGTGCGCATCGGCGCCCTTGAGCGCGTCGCCGCCGACGCGCGTCAGACCGGCTTCCTCCGGCGTCACCTCAAAAGTACGGATATTGCCGTTCTCGAGTGCTGCGACGAAGGTCGGGCCGGTGAGGGTGATTTCATCGAGGCCATCGGAGCCGTGCACCACCCAGACGGATTCGGCGCCGAGGTTCTTGAGCACCTGCGCCAACGGCTGCACCCATTGCCGGGAAAATACGCCGACCATTTGTCGTTTGACGCCGGCCGGATTGGACAGCGGGCCCAGCAGGTTGAAGATCGTGCGGGTGGCCAGCTCGACACGGGTCGGTCCGACATTTTTCATGGCCGGATGGTGCGACGGCGCGAACATGAAGCCGATCCCGGCCTCGGCGATGCAGCGGCCGACATGCTCGGGCGTGATGTCGATTCTAACCCCGAGCGAAGACAATACATCGGCCGCGCCCGAGCGCGACGACAGCGCGCGATTGCCGTGCTTGGCGACGGGCACGCCCGAGCCCGCGACAATGAACGCGGCGCAGGTCGAAACGTTGACCGAGCCGGAACCGTCGCCGCCGGTGCCAACCACATCGACAGCATCGATCGGAGCCTTGACGCGCAGCATCTTGGCCCGCATCGCGGTGACCGCGCCGGTGATTTCATCGACGGTTTCGCCGCGGACACGCAATGCCATCAGCAATCCGCCCATCTGCGATGGCGTGGCCTCGCCGGACATCATGCTGTCGAAGGCGGAAGCGGCTTCGTCGCGCGACAATGTCGCGCCAGTGGCGACTTTTCCGATGATAGATTTGAGGTCGTCCATCGCCTGCTTTCGGTATCGATGCCTCATGGTGAGGAGGCGCTCTTGCGCCGTCTCGAACCATGAGACTGTCTCTCCCTTCGAGACGCGGCCAAGGGCCGCTCCTTCAGGATGAGGACCATTCCATAGCGGACGGAACTCTCATTTCCAATACGCTCAGTTATTGTTGGCGCCGGTGACCTGCGCGAAGACGGCCTGATTAATGGATGTGCCGATGTCGGTTTCCAGCTTGGTGACGTATTGCGCGACCAGTTCATCGGTCAGTCCGCGCTGAAGGGTCTCTTTCAGCTTCTTCATGTCGTCCGAGGCGAGGTCGACCGGCGGCACACTGACGTCGGTCACGCGGAAGACGATCCATTCGTTGGCGCCGGCGCCGGCGGCTTGTCCCACACCATCCTTGGCGGTGCGGAAGGCTGCCGTGACCGCGTCGGCAGGCACGCCGGGCAGGGCGGCGTCGCGCCTGAAGCTGGCGGCGGTTTCGACCTTCAAGCCGGCGTTGGCCGCCTCGTCCGCGAGCTTGCCGCCCTGTTCGAGTTTTTGAACCATCTCGGTCGCCTTGGCGCGCAGGCGGCCGGCGATCTGGTCGTCGCGCCATCGCGCCTCGACCTGGTCCTTGACCTCGTCAAGGCCCCGTTCGCGCGACGGCGTGATGCCGAGAACATCGTACCAGACAAAGCCGTTGTTGAACGCGATGGGGTCGTTGTCGACACCCACATCGCTGCCAAAGGCCTGCGAGACGACATCGAGACCGCGGGGAATGTTGGCCACCAACTGCCCGTTGGGAAGACGGCCGGAGCGATCGACCGCGTCGATGGTGACGGCGGCAAGCCCAAGTTTCTGTGCGGCCTCGATGACGCTTGCGCCACCGCCGCGCTCGTCTTCCATCTTGTCGCGCAGATCGGCGACCGATTTGCGCGCGCGTTCCATCGCAATTTCCTTCTTCAGATCCGAGGCGACGCTTTCATATGAGAGCTCGACGCCCGGTTCGATCTTGTCGATCTTGACCACGGCCACGCCGAACCTGCCTTGCACCGGCTGGCTTACCTCGCCGGATGGCAGCGAAAAGGCCGCGTCCGCGATCGCGGTATCGATGATGGCGGATTTCGCGATCATGCCGAGGTCGACGTCGGAAGCGCTGAGCCCGCGCTCCTTGGCCAGATCCTCGAATGACAATCCGGACGTGAGACGAGTACGCGCCGCCGCAGCCTCTTCGGCGTTCGGAAACACGATCTGCGACACCTGGCGCCGTTCCGGCGTGCCAAGCTTGTCGCGCCGCTGCTCGAACATCTTCTTGGCATCCTCGTCGGAGACGGTGGCCCACTTTCCGACCTCTTCAGGATTGATCACGACAAAAGATATCTTGCGATATTCGGGCGCGCGGAACTGGGCCTTGTGATCGTCAAAATAGCCGGCAAGCGTCTCCGGCGACGGCGGATCGATGGTTCCGGCCTGTGCTGGGTCCAGTTTGACGTATTCGATTCCGCGCTGTTCGTTTTGAAAGCGGCTGAGGGCCTCGATCAGGACTTTCGGCGCTTCAAGACCGGCCGAGATCGTTCCGGCGATCTGACGCCGCAGCGACACCCGCCGCTGGTCGGCGATATAGCGCGGTTCGGTGAAGCCGAATTGCCGGATCGTGGCCTGGAAGCGCCCGGGATCGAATGCGCCGGTCACGCCCTTGAAGTTGGGATCGCTGACGATCGTGCGCATGATCTCGGCGTCGGATTGTCCGAGCCCCAACCGTCGCGCTTCTTCGTCCAAGGCGGCTTCGGCGATGGTTTGCTGCAGCAACTGGCGATCGAGGCCGAAGGCGCGGGCCTGATCCATCGTCAAGGGGCGGCCGAACTGACGGCCGATCTGCTGCAGCTTCTCGGTATAGAGCTGGCGGAATTGTTCGGCCGAAATCTCGGTCCGGCCGACCCTCGCCAGCGTCGATTGTCCGAAACCCTTGAAGATGTCGGCAATGCCCCAGACACCGAAGCTGATGATCAATACGCCCATCACCGTGGCCATGATGATCTTGCCGAGCCAGTTTGATGAGGCTTTCCGCATTCCTCGAAGCATGGGTCCAACTTATTTTGCAGGAGGGAACCGGGTCGCGCCCAAGGTGAATTCGGTTTCGAATTCCGCGAAAGGGCGTCACCGAGTTGAGAACGCATCATAAAGTGGCAGCCGCCCGGTCGCAACCTTGGCGCGGGGCCTCAAGCAGGGACGAAGTGACGCCGTTAACGGCTCGGGCGCCACAAAACCGGGATCTGGAACTGGCGCGCCAGCTCTGCTAGCGCATATCGACCGAAAATTTCTTGAAAATTTCTTGAAAATTCCCTGGGGAATCCCGCCATGACCGACGCCATCCGGCCGCTGATTGCCGGTAACTGGAAAATGAACGGCCTCAGGGCCTCCTCGGCCGAATTCGAGGCCATGCTGGCCGGTGCCCCTGGTGTCGCGGCCAAAGCCGACCTGCTGGTTTGCCCGCCCGCGACGCTGATTGCCGCCTTCGCTGAAAGAGCACGCGGCTCAAACACCATCGCGATCGGTGCGCAGGATTGCCACCCCAAGGCGTCGGGGGCCCATACCGGCGATCTTTCAGCCGAAATGCTGGCGGATGCCGGCGCCAGCGCCATCATTGTCGGTCACTCCGAGCGGCGGGCCGATCATGGCGAGAGCGACGTGCTGGTGCGGCAGAAGACTGAAGCGGTTTGGCGTGCCGGCCTCACCGCCATCGTCTGCATCGGCGAGACCCAGCAGCAGCGCGATGCCGGGCAAGCCCTCGACATCTGCCGCGGGCAACTCGACCTCTCGCTGCCGGATCAGGCCAAAGCCGACAATCTGGTGGTGGCCTACGAGCCGGTCTGGGCCATCGGCACCGGCCTGACCCCGACGGTGGGAGATATTCAGCAAATTCATAAGTTTATCCGGGACTTCCTGATTGCGCGATTTAACGGGGAGGGTGCCCGAACCCGCATCCTTTATGGCGGTTCGGTGAAACCCGCCAACGCCGCTGAATTGATGGCAGTTGAGAACGTCAACGGTGCACTGGTCGGCGGCGCCAGCCTGAAGGCGGCTGACTTTCTGGCGATTGCCGCCGGCTGTCGCTAGAGCTGGATGACTTTTCTTCGAATCGTCATCCCGCTCTATCTTTTTGTTTGAGCATGATCTCCGGGCAAACGCTTCGCGTTTGTCCCGAGGGAAAACCGGTACCCACTTTTCCGGATCATGCTCCAGCTAGCCGGGCGTCGCCGCCCTGGTGCGCTTCCAATAGAT
>WNGG01003390.1_pt1 | contig 19832 bp, 18 predicted proteins | sample 5400661 | NCBI WGS metagenome assembly WNGG01 (sample SAMN13153372, study PRJNA577476) | soil metagenome | isolation source: 100 cm soil or saprolite under Garry oak tree replicate 1 | place: USA:California | collected 2016-06-15
ACGGGCAACATCGCGGCCGGTAAGTCCACCGTCGTCGATCTCTTCCGCCGCTGGGGGGCGACGATCATTGACGCCGACGAGCTGGCGCGCCAGGCGCAGGCACCTGGGGGCGAGGTGCTCGCGGGGCTGGTGCGGCGCTTCGGCTCGGACGTGCTCGCCGCGGACGGCTCCCTCGACCGGGCGGCACTTCGGGCCAAAGTCATGGGAGACCAGGCGGCGCTCGACGCGCTCAATGCCATCGTCCACCCGGCGGTGCAGCGGCGGCGCGAGCAGCTGCTTCGGGAGGCCGGCGAGCGCGGCGACGTGCTGGTCGTGAACGACATCCCCCTGCTGTTCGAGGTGCTCAATCCCGCCTCGTTCGACGCAGTCGTTTTGGTGGCGGCGCCGGTGGCGACCCGCCAGGCGCGGTTGCGCGCCGCGCGCGGCCTCTCGAGCGAGGAGGCGGATCGCATGATCGCGGCTCAAATGCCCGCCGAGCGCAAGCGATCGCGCAGCCATCACGTAATCGAGAACGAGGGCACGCTGGCCGCGCTCGAGGCCAGGGCCAGCGCGGTGTTCGACGAGCTGCGCCGCAGCGCGGCAGCCGCCGCCCTCGGGCGGCCGGCCCGCTCACTGCTGCTCGTCGAGACCGGGGCGACGGAAGCGAGCGAGCGGGCCGCGCTCGACGCCATCACCGCGCGCTACCAGGATGCCGGGCTCGCCGTGCGCCGTGTTGTGGGCGCCGGGGGGGGAGCGGTGGAACAGCCCTGGGCTGACCGGCGGGAGCGGCCCGACGGTGTCGTCGCCACGATGGCCGCCGGCCCCGACGTGCAGGCGGCGTGGGAGCACGCGGGGCGTCCGGGAGTGCTCGCTCTGCTCTCCGACGATCCCGATCCTGTTGCGGTCCGGCTCGATCTCCGCCCTTGGGGCCACGACCGGCTCAAGCTCGCCGAGCCCGACGCCGCCGGCCTAGCGCCACGCCCGGACCTGTTCCCGCGTCACAACCCATTGGGTTGACAGCGGTTTGCGCCGCGCCTAACCTTCGCCGCGACCTGATCCTGCGACCAGCGAAAGCGTTCCCGCATGTCGAAAATCCCGGCGGACCTCCTCTACACCGAAAAACACGAGTACGTGAGAAAGACGGACGACAAGAGCCTGGTCGTCGTGGGGATCACCGACTACGCCCAGGGCGAGCTGGGCGACGTGGTGTACGTCGAGCTGCCCAAGGTTGGGACGAGCTTTGGGCGCATGGACGCCTTCGGCACGATCGAGGCGGTGAAGGCCGTGTCCGAGCTGTTCGCGCCGCTCGCGGGCACGGTCACCGAAGTGAACACGGCGCTCGATAGCGACCCGGCGCTCGTGAACCGCGAGCCCTACGGCGACGGTTGGATGATCAAGCTCCGGATCAAGAATCCCGCGGACTTCGATCAGCTGCTCGATGCGGAGAAGTACAAGCAGCTCGTTGGAGAATGAAGACGTCCGAGGTCTCATGCTCAAGATCACCTTCCACGGCCACGCCTGCTTCGTCCTGGAGGCGGACGGCCGCCGCGTTATCATCGACCCGTTCATCACGGGCAATCCGGCGACCGATGTCTCCCTCGACCGGCTGCCCAAGGTCGACGCCGTGCTCCTGTCCCACGGACACGGCGATCATCTGGGCGACGCGGTTCCCATCGCGCGGCGGGACGCCGCGACGATCGTGGCCACCTTCGAGCTCGCGAAATTCTGTGAGAAGCAGGGCGCCGTCGCGCACGCCATGCACATCGGCGGAGCGCACCAGTTTCCGTTCGGCCGGGTGAAGCTGGTGCCCGCGTTTCACGGCGGGCAAATCGAGGGCGACGACACCGGCCGCTACACGACGAACCCCTGCGGCATCGTGGCGACGCTGGGGGGGAGGGCGGTGTACCACACGGGGGACACCGCGCTCACGCTGGAGATGCAGCTCCTGGCGGGCCAGGTGGACGTCCTACTCTGCCCGATCGGAGACAACTACACCATGGGGATCGAGGACGCGGCCCGCGCGGTGGAATTCGTGAAGCCCCGGACCGTGATCCCCATGCACTACGGCACCTGGGACGTGATCGCGGCCGATCCCGAAGCGTTCAAGCGCCAGGTGGCCGGTCGCGCGGAGGTCGTCGTGCTCAAGCCGGGTCAGTCCCATACGAGATACCAGAAGCACATTGGGGAATAGCGCCCACAGCCCCCCGAGCCCACATGCCGACGGCACGCGCTTCCTTGTTACCCGCCGACCGGTTCGTGACCCGCCACATCGGGCCGAGCCCCGACGAAACGCAAGCCATGTTGCAGGCGCTGGGCTACGACTCGGTGGACGAATTCGTCGACGCCGTCGTCCCCGAGGACATCCGGTTGCGGCGGCCCCTTGCGCTCCCGCCGGGCCGCACGGAGCGGGAAGTGCTCCAGGCGCTGCGCGGCCTCGCCGCCCAGAATCAACTGTTCCGCTCCTACATCGGCATGGGGTACCACCACTCCTTCACGCCGCAGGTGATCCAGCGCAACATCGTCGAGAACCCGGGCTGGTACACCGCGTACACGCCATACCAGCCCGAGATCGCGCAGGGGCGCCTCGAGGCGCTGCTCAATTTTCAGACGATGGTAGCCGACCTCACCGCCCTGCCGATCGCCAACGCCTCCCTGCTCGACGAAGCCACCGCTGCCGCCGAGGCCATGCACGTGAGCGAAGCCGTGGCGCAGCTCCCGCCCGGTAAGGCGCCGGTGTTCATGATCGCCGAGCGCTGCCATCCGCAGACGATCGCGGTCGTCCGCACCCGGGCCGAAGCGCGCGGCGTCCAGACGGTGGTCGCGGACCCGCACGCGTTCGAGTTCCGCCCGGGCGTGATCGGGGCGCTGGTTCAGTATCCGACGACGGACGGCGAGATCGAGGACTACCGCGCGTTCTGCGACCGGGCGCACGGGGCCGGGGCGCTGGTGACGGCGGCGACGGACCTGCTCGCGCTGACGCTGCTCGTCCCCCCCGGCGAGTGGGGCGCGGACATCGCGGTCGGCAATTCGCAGCGCTTCGGTGTGCCGATGGGGTACGGAGGTCCCCACGCGGCGTTCTTCGCGACCCGCGAGCCGTACAAGCGGCACATCCCCGGGCGGATCATCGGCGTATCCCGCGACGCCGCCGGCCGGCCCGCGCTGCGGATGGCGCTGCAGACGCGCGAGCAGCACATCCGCCGCGAGAAGGCGACGAGCAACATCTGCACGGCGCAGGTGCTGCTCGCGGTGATGGCGAGCATGTACGCGGTGTACCACGGCCCCGAAGGGCTGCGCCGCATCGCGGAGCGCGTGCACACGCTCACGGCCCTGCTCGCGAACGCGCTGGTCCGGCTGGGCTACGGCGTCGTGTACGCGACGTTCTTCGACACCCTGTGCATCGAGGTCGAGCCGTGGGCGCTGCCGCGGCTGCTCGACGCCGCCCGGGCGCGGCGCATCAACCTCCGCACCCTCTCACCGACCCGGATCGGCCTGTCGCTCGACGAGGCCACCATGCTCGGCGACCTCGCCGACCTCGTGGCCGCGTTCTCGCTGAACGAGGCGCTTCCTCTGGTCGAGGACCTCGGCGCGAGGGCGGACACGGCGCTGCCGCAGCCGCTGCGGCGCACGACGCCCTATCTCACGCACCCCGTCTTCCACAAGTACCGCTCCGAGACCGAGATGCTGCGTTACATCAAGCGGCTGGAGGCGCGCGACCTTTCGCTCACCACGTCCATGATCCCGCTCGGCTCGTGCACCATGAAGCTCAATGCCACGACCGAGATGGTGCCCCTGTCGTGGCGCGAGTTCAACCGCCTGCATCCGTTCGCGCCGCGGGAGCAGGCCCAAGGCTACCGTACCCTGTTCCGCCAGCTGGAGGACATGCTGGCCGAGATCACCGGCCTGCCGCACGTCTCGCTGCAGCCCAACGCCGGGTCGCAGGGGGAGTTCACGGGGCTGCTGGTGATCCGAGCGTACCACCGCTCCCGGGGCGAGGGACACCGCACGACGTGCCTGATCCCGACCTCCGCCCACGGCACCAACCCCGCGAGCGCCGTGATGGCGGGGCTCGACGTGGTGCCGGTGCGAACGGATGCGCACGGCGACATCGACGTCGCGGACCTGCGCGACAAGGCCGCCGCCCACCGAGCCACCCTCGCGGCGCTCATGGTGACTTACCCCTCCACCACCGGAATCTTCGATGCGTCGATCCGGCAGATCTGCGAGATCGTGCACGCACACGGCGGCCAAGTGTACATGGACGGCGCCAACATGAACGCCCAGGTGGGACTGTGCCGGCCGGGCGACATCGGCGCGGACGTGTGTCACCTGAACCTGCACAAGACCTTCTGCATCCCCCACGGCGGGGGCGGCCCGGGGATGGGGCCGATCTGCGTCGCGCCGCATCTCGCGCCATTCCTCCCGGATCACCCGGTGGTGCGGCTGCGCCGGGAGCAGCCGTGCGGCACGGTGGCGGCGGCGCCGTGGGGGAGCCCGTGGATCCTGCCGGTCTCGTGGGCCTACATCGCGCTCATGGGACGCGAGGGACTCGTCGAGGCGACCAAGCTGGCGATCCTCAACGCCAACTATGTGGCGAAGCGGCTCGCACCGCACTACGGCGTGCTGTACACCGGCCCCAACGGCTTCGTCGCCCACGAGTGCATCATCGACACGCGGCCGTTCAAGCAGAGCGCAGGGATCGAGGTGGAGGACATCGCGAAGCGAATCATCGATTACGGCTTCCACCCTCCCACGGTCTCGTTCCCGGTGCCGGGGACCCTGATGATCGAGCCCACGGAGAGCGAGTCGAAGGAGGAGCTCGACCGGTTCTGCGACGCGCTCATCTCGATCCGGGAGGAGATCCGGGAGATCGAGCGGGGGACGCAGCCGCGCGGCAACAACCTTCTCGCCAACGCGCCGCACACCCTCGAGGACGTGATCGCGGACGCGTGGGACCGGCCCTATCCGCGCGAGCGCGCGGCGTTCCCGACGCCCTGGACCCGGACGCGCAAAGTGTGGCCGTCGGTCGGCCGTGTAGACGGCGCCTACGGAGACAGGAACCTCGTGTGCGTGTGCCCGCCGATGGACGCGTACGCGCTTGCGGCCGACTGAAAGGGCCCTCACCTGGCACCTCCTCATCGAGCCCGACGGCCGCCCCGGCGCCGAAAACATGGCCGTCGACGAGGCGCTGCTCGACGAGTCCGACCGCACCGGAGGCGCGTTCTTGCGGCTCTACCGTTTCAGTCCGCCCTGCCTCTCGCTCGGGCGCAACGAGCCGGCGCGGGCGCGTTACGACCGCGCCGCGATCACGCGCCTCGGGATCACCGTGGTGCGCCGCCCCACCGGCGGCCGAGCGGTCTGGCACGAGCACGAGGTCACGTACGCCGTGGCCGCCCCGCTCGCGGCGCTCGGGGAAGGCTCCGTGCGTGACAACTCCGTCGCGATCCACCGGCGGCTCGCCGCGGCGCTGCGCTCGCTCGGGGTCGCGGCGACGCTGGCGCCGCGTGCCCGAGCGCCGGGGCTCGGTGCCGGCGCCTGCTTCGCCGCCCTCGTCGGCGGTGAGGTCGTGGTGGACGGACAGAAGGTGATCGGCTCCGCCCAGCTGCGGCTGGGGGGGGGGCGGGCCTTCCTACAGCACGGCTCCATTCTCCTCGGCGGCTCGCAGGACCTCCTCACAGCCGTAAGCCTTAAACCGCAGGCCGCAGGTGGGGGAACGACGCTGTCAGCCGTCCTCGGCCGCCTGGTCACGTTCCAAGAAGTCGCGGACGCGATCGTCGCGGCCTGGGATGCGCCCTTGACCTCTACCGTCCTCTACCGCCTTCTACCGCCCTCTACCCCCCACTATTCAGACCCCGCCTGGACCTGGCGCCGCTAGGCGGCGGATGGAATGTTACGCGGCATGCCGACCGTCGCCCCCGCGCTGCCGCCCGGGCCCGAGCGCCCGGCCCGAGGGCTCGCCAGCCTGTGGCTGATGCTCCTCGCCCTCGCCGGCGCCGGCTGCGCGCGCCGGGGCGGATGCACCGGAGACTATTGTGGCACCGTGGTGTTCGTCACGACGCCCGAGCCCGACATCCTGTTGCCCCCGGCCTCGCAGCTCGTCGTGAGCCGCGACATCGCCGATCAGATCTTCCTGAAGCTCGCGGACCTGGGGATGTCGGGAAACACCGTGGGCGACACGGACTTCCAGCCGCAGCTCGCCGAACGGTGGGAATGGGCCAATCCCCTCACGCTGGTGTTCCACCTGGATCCCCGAGCCCGCTGGCAGGACGGGCGGCCCGTGACCTCGGCGGATGTGGCGTTCACGTTCGACATCTACACCGATTCGCTGATCAATTCGAGCGCGCGCTCCGCGCTGCGCCGGATCAGCGCCGTGACCACGCGCGACTCCCTCACGGTCGTGTTCCGCTTCCGCGCGCGGTACCCGGAGATGTTCTACGATGCGGTCTATCACATGCGCGTGTTGCCGAGTCACCTGATGGGCACCGTGCCCCGGGAGCAGTGGCGGAGCGCGCCGTTCGGCCGCGCTCCCGTGGGCGACGGCCCCTACCGCTTCGTCCGCTGGAAGGCCGGCGAGAGCCTCGAGCTCGCCGCCGATTCGACGTTCTTCCTCGGACGGCCCCACATCCGGCGCCTCATCTGGCGGTTCACGCCGGACCTCCAGGTGGCCGTGACGCAGATCGTCGCCGGCGACGCGGACGCCATCGAGGTCCTGGGGACTCCGGACAACGCGCGGCGCGCCCGCGCGGCGCCCCGGCTCGTCACCTACCCCTACCCCGGGGCCACGTATGGCTTCCTCGGCTTCAACCTGCGCGCCAATGGCGACACCACCGAACCGCATCCGCTGTTCGGCGACCGCGCGCTGCGGCGCGCCCTCGCGATGGCGGTCGATCGCGAGGCGCTGTTGCGGAGCGTGTTCGGCGATCTCGCCAAAGTGCCGCCCGGCCCCATGCCGCCGCAGTGGTGGATCTGGGACTCGAGGATCCGCGACCTGCCCTATGACACCGTGCAGGCGGCGCGGCAGCTCACCCGGCTCGACTGGCAGGCTTCGGGCGGGGCCGGGGGCGCGGGCGGGGGCGGCGACGGGATCCGGGAGAAGGGCGGGCGGCAGCTCGCGTTCCGAATCCTGGTCCCCACCACGAGCGCGATCCGCCGCCAGTACGCGCGGCTGTTGCAGCAGCAGTTCAGGCGGATCGGCGCCGACGTGCAGCTCGACGAAGTGGAGTTCAGCGTCTTCAACGAGCGGATGCAGGCGGGGCGGTTCGACGCCGTGCTCAATTCCGTCAACGCCGACCCCACACCGTCTTCCTCCATCGCCCAGGAATGGACGCAGGCGGGCATCGGCCTCTCGAATTTCGTGCGGTATGCGAACCCGGTATTCGACCGGCTCGCGGAGCAGGCGAGTGACGCGCTGCAGCGCGACGCCGCCAAGCGCCTGTGGCGTCGCGCCTTCGAGATCCTGAACGACGACGCCCCGGCGATCTTCCTGTTCGCGCTCGACAACGTAGCCGCGGTCGACCGCCGGGTCCGGGACGTCGTGATCCGGCCCGACTCCCACTGGGCGCTGGTGCGCCTCTGGCGCATCCCCGCCGACCAATTGACCGAGCGCGATCGCGCGGAGCGCTAGGTGACGTCATGGCTCGTGCGGCGTGTCGCCGCCTCGATCGCCATCGTCTTCGCGGTCGTCACCGTCACCTTCGTTCTGATTCACCTCGCCCACGGGACGCCGTTCCTGCCCACGGGCGATCGCCCGCTCAGCCCCGAGGTGATCGCGCGCCTGCGCGCGCAGTTCGGGCTCGACCGGCCGCTCCCCGTCCAGTACGTGAAGTACCTCGCGGCGCTGCTCCGCGGCCAGCTCGGCGAGTCCTTCGCCTTGCGCCGCCCGGTGTGGGATGCCCTGGCGGACGCGATCCCGCATACCCTGACGCTCGCGGGCGCCAGCCTGTTCGTGGATTTCCTCCTGGGTCTCGCGCTGGGCGTGTACCAGGCCGCGCGGTCGCGGCGCTTCGCGGACGTCGCGCTCGGCAACGTGGCGCTGTTCTTCAACTCGATGCCGACGTTCTGGCTCGGCCTCGTGCTGTTGCTGGTGTTTGCGCAGCGGCTCCACTGGTTCCCGGTGGGTGGGGTCGGCGATCCGGTGCTCTGCCCGACCGTCACCTCGGCGCGCTGTCTCGCCGACCGCCTCTGGCACCTCGCGCTCCCGGCGTTGACGCTCGGCATCGTCGGCGCCGCGGGCACGGCGCGCTTCCAGCGCGCCGCCATGCTGGAAGTGGTCGGCCAGGACTACGTGCGGACGGCGCGCGCCAAGGGGCTGGCCGAGCGTCGCGTGGTCCTGGTGCACGCGCTGCGTAACGCTTTGCTGCCGGTCATTTCACTCCTCGGACTCGCCTTTCCGTTCCTGCTCACCGGCGCGGTGCTGGTCGAGTGGGTGTTCGCGTGGCCCGGCATGGGCCGGCTCACCGTGAGCGCGATCTTGCAGCGCGACTATCCGGTCGTGACCGCGACCGCGCTCGCGGCGAGTGTGATGGTGGTGCTGGGCAACCTCGCCGCCGACACGCTCTACGCCCTGGCGGACCCGCGAATCCGCCTCCGGAGCGACGCGTGAACGCCTGGAAATGGCTCGCGCTCGCCGGCGCCCTGGCAGCCGCGCTGCTCGTCGCCGGCGCGGTGCGGCGCCGTGCCCTGGGCACCGCCGCCGGGCGACGGTTCCTCCGGCATCCGGCATCGACCCCCGGCGTGTTCGTGCTCGCGTTCTTCGTGACGCTCGCGCTCGCCGCACCGCTCGTGGCGCCGTACGACCCCGACTGGATGCCGGCCATCGTCGAGCTGCAGAACCGGCCGCCATCCGGCCTGCACCCGCTCGGCACCGACGTCTACAGCCGCGACGTGTGGAGCCGGCTCGTCTACGGGGCGCGCATCTCGCTGGGGATCGGGGCGCTGGCGATGCTCGTGGCCGTCACCCTGGGCGCCGCGGTGGGCGCCGTCGCGGGATACTTCCGGCGCTGGGTGGACGCCGCGCTGATGCGGTTCGTGGACGTGGGGCTCGCGCTGCCGCGCATCTTCGTGCTGCTGATGGTCGTGGCGCTGTGGGAGCACGTCCCGCTCGCGGTGCTCGTGCTCGTGATCGGCTTCACGAGCTGGTTCGGGACGAGCCGGCTGGTGCGCGCCGAGGTGCTCTCGCTGCGGGAGCGCGAGTTCGTCGCCGCGGCGCGGGCTCTGGGCGCGGGCCCCAGGCGCGTCGTGTTTCGCCATGTCTTGCCCAACGCGGCCGCGCCGATCATCGTCTCGGCCGCCCTCGGCATCGGCAACGTGATGCTGCTCGAGGCCGGACTCTCGTTCCTCGGGCTCGGCGTTCCGTCGCCCGCCCCGAGCTGGGGCAGCATGATCTTCGATGGTACCGAGAAGATGGCCGTGGCGCCCTGGACATCCGTCTTCCCGGGCCTCGCCATCGCGGTCGTGGTCATGGCGCTCAACGGCATCGCCGACGGGCTGCGCGACGCCCTCGACCCGCGCCGGGAGGGGGGGGCGGCGTGACGGAGCCCCTGCTCCGCGTGCGCGACCTCAAGACGTATTTCGTCACCGAGCAGGGCAGCGGCACCGCCCGCGCCGTGGACGGCGTCTCCTTCGAGGTCCATCCCGGGGAGACGCTCGGCATCGTCGGCGAATCGGGATGCGGAAAGACCGTCACCTCGCTCTCCATCCTCCGCCTGATCCCCGAGCCCCCCGGTCACATCCGGCCCGGCAGCTTCATCGAGTTCGAGGGGCGGAACCTGCTGACGCTCGCTCCCAAGGAGCTGCGCGCGATCCGCGGCAACCAGATCGCGATGGTGTTTCAGGAGCCGATGACGTCCCTGAACCCGGTGTTTACCGCGGGCGACCAGATCGGCGAGGCGGCGGTCGTGCACCAGGGGCTCTCCCGCAAGGCCGCGCGCCGGCGGGCAATCGACATGCTCCGGCTGGTGGGCATCCCCGACCCCGAGGAGCGGGTGGACCACTACCCGCACCAGCTCAGCGGCGGGATGCGCCAGCGGGTGATGATCGCCATGGCGCTCATCTGCCACCCGAAGCTCCTCATCGCCGACGAGCCGACCACGGCGCTCGACGTCACGATCCAGGCGCAGATCCTCGAGCTCCTCGACCGCCTGCAGGCGGACCTCGGCATGGCGGTCATGCTGATCACCCACGACCTCGGCGTCGTGGCCGGCAGCGCCGATCGGGTGATCGTGATGTACGCGGGACAGATCGTGGAGCAGGCCCCGACCGTCGAGCTGTTCGCGCGGCCCCTGCATCCCTACAGCGAGGGCCTGATGGCCTCGGTGCCGCGGATCGACGCGCCGCCCCGCCAGCGGCACGGGCGCCTCCATACCATCCCGGGCCAGGTGCCGGCGGCGACCGCGTGGCCCCCGGGCTGCCGTTTCCACCCGCGCTGCCCCTACGCCTGGGACCGGTGCCGGCAGGAGGAGCCGCCGCTGCTCGACGCCGGGACCGGCGAGCCCGGCACGCACACCGTGCGCTGCTGGCTCCTCACCGAGCCGCGGCGCAGGACGCCGCGTCCGTGACGGCCGCACTCGTGCAGGTGGAGGGGCTCGTCAAGCATTTTCGCGTCGAGCGCGGTCTCTTCCGGGTGGGGCGGCCGCGCCGGCTCGTGCGCGCGGTGGACGGCGTGTCGTTCGCGATTTCGGCCGGCCGCACGCTCGGGCTCGTGGGCGAGTCCGGTTGCGGCAAGTCGACGGTCGCCCGCTCGACCCTGCGCTTGATCGAGCCCGACGCGGGCAGCGTGACCATCGACGGGACGGACGTCCTCGCCGCCGGCCCGCGCCAGCTGCGGGCGCTCCGGCGCCGGATGCAGATCGTGTTCCAGGACCCCTACGGGTCGCTCAACCCGCGCATGACCGTCCGCCAGACCCTCGCCGAGCCGCTGGCGATCCACCGGCTCGCCCGCGGCGCCGAGGCGGAGCGGCGCATCGCCGCGCTGCTCGAAGAGGTCGGCCTCGACCCGACCTTCGCCAACGCGTACCCCCACGAGCTCTCCGGCGGCCAGCGGCAGCGCGTCGGCATCGCGCGCGCGCTGTCGGTCGAGCCGGAGTTCGTGGTGCTCGACGAGGCAGTCAGCGCGCTCGACGTCTCGGTGCAGGCCCAGGTGCTGAACCTGCTCACCGACCTGCAGCAGAGGCGCCGGCTCACGTACCTCTTCATCGCCCACGACCTCGCGGTGGTGAAGTACATCGCCGACCAGGTGGCAGTCATGTACCTCGGCAGGATCGTCGAGCACGCGCCGGCGGCGGCGCTGTATCAAGCCCCGCGACATCCGTACACGCGGTCGCTCTTGTCCGCGATCCCCGTGCCGAACCCGAACGCCGCGCGGCAGCGCATCGTGCTGCCGGGAGACGTCCCGTCGCCGGTCGCGCCGCCCCCCGGCTGTCACTTCCACCCGCGCTGCCCCCACCCGAAGAAGAACGATCTTTGCCGCGTCGAGACGCCGCGCCTGCGCGAGGTGGCGCCCGCCCACTTCGCGGCCTGCCACTTCGCCGAGGAGCCGATGTGACGCCCGCCTCCGTCGGCCCCCGCGGCCGCGTCTCCGCCGTGCTCCGCGACGCCCAGCTCTGGGTTCCGGTCGCGGCGCTCGTCGCCGGCCTCCTGGTGCTGCGGTGGATCCGGTGACGCCGGACGCGGCGCTCGACGCGTCCCGCCTCCGGCGCCTGCAGCTCGCCGGCGTCCTGAGCGGGCTCACGGCCGGCGCGTGGCTCGGCGCGGCGGAGGCGCCGACCAAGATGGTCTCGCTCGGCATCTCACCCGTGGTGATCTCGCTCGCCATGGTGCTGGGCGTTTTCATCGCGCGCTGGAGCCTCCCCGCGCTGCTGCGCGGCACCTCGGCCGTCGCCTGGGATATCCGGCAAGCGCCCCATCTCGTGGTCTGGGCCGTGCTCGCCGGGTGCCTCTGGGCGGTCGCCAACACGCTGACGATCTTCGCGATTCGGGACGTCGGGCTCAGCATCGCCTTTCCGCTCTGGAACTCCAACAGCCTGCTCGGCATCGTGTGGGGCTTCGTGTTCTTCAATGAGCTGCGCCAGGCGGCGTGGTCCCGCTGGCTGGGCGTGCTCGGCGGAGCGGCGCTGATGTTCGGCGGCGGCGCGCTGCTCGCCGTCGCGTCGTCCGCGCAGGCGCCCGCGGGTCACCCGCTGCGGGGCGTCGTCGCCGCGCTCACCGCCGGCGCGCTGTGGGGCACGATGTACATCCCCTACCGCAAGGCGTACCTGACGGGGATGAATCCGCTCTCCTTCGTGACACTCTTCACCGTGGGCGAGCTCGGCATGATGGCCGCTCTGGCGATCGGCGACCGCGGCGGCGTGGCGGCCCTCGCAGCCGAGCTCCTGCGCGCGCGCGCCGTGCTCTTCTGGCTCCTGCTCGGCGGGTTCCTCTGGGTCGTGGGAGACCTGTTCCAGCAGTACGCGGCGAAATACGTCGGCATCAGCCGCGGGATCCCCCTTTCGAACACGAACCAGCTCTGGGGACTGCTCTGGGGAATCTTCGTGTTCGGCGAGCTGCGCGGCGCCGCCGGCGGGAGTTACGCGCAGGTCATCGGCGGCTCCCTGCTGATGGCGCTCGGCGCGGGGGCGATCGCGCTCGCCTCGGCCGCCGGCCCCGAGCACCGTCGCTGGCAGGACGCCGCGACCCGCGAGGCCTCGCGCTACGGCGTCGATCCCGCTTACGTGGGCTCGGCGCTCGCCGGCCGCGACACGGGAGCGCACGCGCGCAGCCGGACCCGGCTCGACTGGCTGATCGCGCTCGCCGCCACGGCCGTCTTTGGCGGCTTCGCCGCCGTCGCCCACGTCCCCGAGATGGCCCTCGCCTGGCGCTGGGTGGCGGGCCTCGTCTGCGCGATGCTGGTGCTGCTCGTGGGGACCGGCCTGGTGCTCTGGCGCGCCACGCGGTTCAACTGACCGCAAATCGCGCTACCTTTTTCTCATGATCAGACCAATTCGTGTCTCGGCCTTCGCCGCGGCCGCCGGCCTGCTGATCCCAACGGCGCTCCGCGCCCAGCAGCCCCCCTTCACCCTCGAGCAGGTGATGAGCGCCCCGTTCCCCGACGAGCTCGTGGCCGCGCCCGCCGCAGGCGCGGTCGCCTGGGTCTCGAACGCGCGCGGCGCGCGCAACGTCTGGGTGGCCGGGCCGCCCGATTACCAGGGGAAGCCGGTGACGAGTTACGCCGAGGACGACGGGCAGGAGATCGGCGAGTTGCAGTGGACTCCGGACGCCCGCGCCATCGCGTACGTCCGCGGTGGCGACCTGAACGACAAGGGCGAGTACCCGAACCCCCAAGCTCTCGTCGCGGGCGTCGAGCAGGCGGTGTGGATCGTGCCGGTGACAGGCGGGACCCCGCGGCGGATCGGCGAAGGAAACGCCCCGGCGGTCGCGCCGAAGGGCGACCGCGTCGCGTTCCTCAGGCGCGGCCAGGTGTGGTGGGCCTCGCTCACCGACACCAGCGCCGCCGAGCAACTCGTCCACGCGCGCGGCCGCGCCGGCTCGCTACGCTGGTCGCCCGACGCGGCGAAGCTCGCCTTCGTGAGCGACCGCGGCGACCACGCCCTCATCGCCGTGTACGACATCGGCGCAAAGGCGCTGCGGTTCGTCGACCCGAGCGTCGACGAGGACGCGGAGCCCGTCTGGTCGCCCGACGGCAAGACGATCGCGTTCATCCGCATGCCCGCAAGCGTCGGGCGGCTGCCGTTCACGCCCCGCCGCGGGGAGCAGCCCTGGTCGATACGCGTGGCGGATGTCGCGACCGGCGCGGGGCGGCAGGTATGGGTGGCCGACACCGGCCGGGGCAGCGCGTTTCGGGAGATCGTCGCTGCGGATCAACTCATCTGGGGCGCGGGGGACCGGATGGTGTTTCCCTGGGAGAAGGACGGCTGGACGCACCTCTACGCGGTCCCGGTCTCGGGCGGCGCCGCTACTCTCCTCACACCGGGCGCGTTCGAGGTGGAGCATGTGGCCGCGACTCCCGATCACGCGGGGATAGTGTTCAGCTCGAATCAGGACGACGTCGACCGCCGTCACATCTGGAAGGTCAACGCCGCCGGCGGCAAGCCGGTGGCCGTGACACGCGGGACCGGCATCGAGTGGTCGCCGGTGGTGACGAGCGACGGCGGGAGCGTGGCCTTCCTCCGGGCGGACGCCCGGAAGCACCCCCGCCCGGCGATTCTCACCGGCTCGGGACCGGCGCGCGACATTGTGGCGGGCACGATACCCGCCGCGTTCCCCGAGGCCTCGCTCGTGGAGCCGCAGCCGGTGTTGTTCTCCGCCGCCGACGGACTCATCATCCACGGCCAGCTCTTCCTGCCGAAGAACCTCAAGGCGGGCGACCGGCGCCCAGCCGTAATCTTCTTTCACGGCGGCTCACGCCGGCAAATGCTCCTGGGGTGGCACTACATGTATTACTACCGCAATGCCTACGCGCTGAACCAGTATCTCGCGAGCCGCGGCTACGTGGTGTTGTCGGTGAATTACCGCAGTGGGATCGGCTACGGCATGGAGTTCCGCGAGGCGCTGCACTACGGTGCGCAGGGAGCGAGCGAGTTCAACGACGTGCTCGGCGCGGGGCTCTACCTCCGCGGCCGGCCCGACGTGGACGCGAAGCGCATCGCGCTGTGGGGCGGCTCGTACGGCGGGTTCTTGACCGCGATGGGCCTGGCACGCGCCTCCGACTTGTTCGCGGCGGGTGTCGACCTGCACGGCGTGCACGACTGGAACGTGGAGATCGAGAACTGGGTGCCGACCTACGACCCCGCGAAGCGGGCCGAGGCAGCGAAGCGCGCGTACGAATCGTCGCCCATCGCGTACGTGAAGGACTGGCGCTCGCCCGTGCTCCTCATCCACGGCGACGACGACCGCAACGTGCAGTTCAGCCAGACCGTGCAGCTGGCGGCCGCGCTGCGGGAGCGGAACGTGGAGGTGGAGCAGCTCGTCTTCCCGGACGACATCCACGACTTCCTCACGTATGCGCACTGGCTCGCGGCGTATCAGAGGGCTGTGGATTTCCTCGACCGGCGGCTCATGGGCGCGAGCACGGCGGTGCGGTAGAGGCGCGAGGAGCCTGCGGGACTTCGACACGAGCTGCGCTGGATTGATGACCTACGAGAAGCTGGGCGATGAGCTGGCCAACGAGCTGGTGGAGTGGTTTAACCAGGTGGATGCCACGTACCGGACGGACCTGCGCGAGCTGAACGAGCTCAACTTCGCCCGCTTCGACGCGAAGCTCGAGCAACGCGTCGCCGAGCTGCGCGGGGAGATCCGCGTCGGTCTGCAGACGCTCGAGACGAAGCTGATCCGCTGGATGTTCCTGTTCTGGATCGGTCAGGCGGCAACGACCGTGGGCTTGGTCTTCGGCGTCGTGAAGCTCGTCGGCCGCTGAAGGTCGCGCCCCCTAGTGCACGCCTCCCATCAGCCGGCGCACCGGCTTGATGAGGAGCGCCATCACCAGGGCCGCGCCGAGCATCACCACCGCGGTGGTGCCGAACAACGTCGCGAGCGGCATGGTGCTGATGAACCCGGCGCTCCAGCCGGCCAGCTTGTTGCCCAGGGCGTTTGACAGAAACCACACCCCCATCATGAGCCCGACGATCCGCGTGGGGGCGAGCTTCGTGACCACCGAGAGCCCCACGGGGCTGAGGCTCAGCTCGCCCAGCTCCTCGATGAAGTAGGCGCCGACCAGCCACAGCGGGCTTACCTTCACCCCGGCTTGCGCGATCACGCCGGCCGGCACGAGCAGCAGAAACGCCAGCGCGGCGAATAGCAGGGCAATCGCGAACTTCGCCGGGCTCGACGGCTCCCGCGGCCCGAGCCACACCCACAGCCACGCGAACACCGGCGCGAGCAGAATCACGAACCCCGCCTGCACGGACACGAACCACGAAGAGGGAAACGAGAACCCGAGGACCTCGGTCCGGGTGTAGCGGTCGGCGAAGAGGTTGAGGGTGGAGCCCGCCTGCTCGTACGCCGCCCAGAAGAGCGATGCGGCGAGGAAGAAGACGACCACGGCGGCGATCCGGTTCCACTCGGCCGTCGTGAAGCCTCGCGGCGCCGGATCGGCTGCGCCGACGGAAGCGAGCTTGGGCTGGGCCGCGAGCCGCGCCAGGGCGGGCGCGAGCCGCGCGCGGCCCAGGACGTACTGGATCAACCCGAGCGTCATGCCCACACCCGCGCAGGCGAAGCCCAGGTGCCAATCCACTTTCTGAGCGAAATAACCCGCGACGAGCGGGCCGATGAACGCGCCGAGGTTGATGCCCATGTAAAAGATGGAGAACCCCGCATCCCGCCGCGCGTCGCCCTGTTCGTACAGCGAGCCCACCAGGGTGCTTACGTTCGGCTTGAGCAGGCCGGTGCCGATCACGATCAGCGATAAGCCCGTATAGAAGAGCGGCAGAGCCTTGAACGCCAGCGTGAAATGCCCCAGCGCGATGATGATCCCGCCGAGGAGCACGCTGCGGTACTGCCCCAGCCAGCGGTCCGCAATGATGCCGCCGAAGATGGCGGCGAACCAGACGCTCCCCGTATACGTGCCATAGACGGCGCCGGCATGCTTGTCGTCGAAGCCGAGGGCGTGGACCATGTAGAGGATGAGGAACGCCCGCATCCCGTAGTAGCTGAAGCGCTCCCACATCTCCGTGAAGAAGAGCGTGGAGAGGCCGCGGGGGTGGCCGGCCCAGCCGGCGGCGTCGGCGTGGATGCCCGGTGCGGTGGCGCCTGAGGTCATCGGCTTGGCGTGAGACGTGACACGTGGGACGTGAGACGTCAGACGTTCATCAGTCGAACAGCTCGCTCTGATCCACCGGCTCGGGCGCCGCCGGCGAGCGCAGGATCTCCCCCAGCCGCTGCTCCCATTTCTCGACGTCGAAGTGGTGCTCGTGGAGCAGCGCGCGGCGCAGGATGGGAGAGAACTCGTGGAACGCGGCGAGCAGCTCGGCGATCGCCTCACGGAGGGACTGGACCTGGAAGGTCTCGTCCGTCGCCCCCATGTCCTCGAGGATGCTTTGCTCGGTGCGCGAGGCGACGATCGGCTCCGCGTGCCCGTCGACGAAAACGTTGGTCCGCCGTCTCGGGCCCCGGTCCTCCTCGATGGGCATCAGGCCGACGATGGCGTCGGAGCGCCAGTACTTGCCGTACCCCAGGAACACCATCCGGTCCCGCCGGATATCCATCGCGGCCTCCGCTGCGCGGGTCATTCCTTCTTCATCTTCTTCTTCAGCTCCCGCAGCTGCTGCTCTGCCGCCGCCTCGCGGGCCGCCCGGTCCATCTCCCCTCTGAGCAGCTCGTCCCTCAGGTCCATGCCGGGCCGGGCGCCTCCCGCTTGCTGCAGGTCGCGCCACGCCCGCTCGGCCGACCGCTCGGCCTCCGTCGACGGCCGCTCCCGCTCCGCGCGCGCGAGCTGCGCCTGCATCTCGGCGAGCTCGCGCTCGAGCAGCGCCTGCTCGTCTCGGAGCGCGGCGAGCTTCCGCTCGAGCACGCCGGCGCGCTCGCGGTGCTTCGCCGCGAACCGCTCGGCCACGGCCACGGTCTCCTGGTCTTGGATCTCGGCCGCGAGACGGCCGCGCCGCTCCGCGTCGGCGAGCCGTTGCCGCTCCAGCGCGAGCTCGCCTTCGGTGTGGGTCACCGCCTCGCGGGTCGCCTGCACGGACAGCTTCGCCTCCACCACCGCCTCGCGCATCTGGCGCGCCAGGTCGCGCAAATCCCCCGGCGGCGTCGCGGCGTCGAGTGCGGCGCGCAACGCATCCCGCAGACGTTCGAACAAGGAGCGCTAGCTTTTCCGAACCGTCTTCGCGAAGAACGGCGTGTACACCTGCTCCACTGCGCGCGACTTGCATTTCGGGCAGGCGGGCCGCTTGCGAGCGTGCTCCTCGATCTCCTGTTGCTGACTGAAGCGCCTTTGGCACTTCGTGCAGCGGTACTCGTAGATCGGCATGGCGCAATCAACGTATTCCACGCCGAATCGGAGGTCAAGTTGACGGCCGGGCGGGACTTCTCAGATTGGAGAAGCATGATGACCGGCCGTCGGGGCGCGCTCGCGCTGGCCCTCGCAGCCGCCCTGGGCTGCAACAAGGGCCTCGAGCCCGCGCCGGCGCCGACCGCCTGCCCACAGGGGTTCGTGGGGGTGTGCGGGACGGTGACGTTCCAGGGCACCAAGCCCGATAGCACCGAGGGCGTGTTCATCGTGGCGTATCCGACTTTCCCGCAAAGCCGGAACGATCTGCTCAGCTTCAGCCCTTTCCCGCCCCCGTCGTCGCTGCCGCAACCCTTCACGGGCTCGCAGTTCTACACGTTGCCCCTGCCGAGCGGGCGCTACGAATGGGTGGTAGCCGTCTGGAAGAGAGTCGGGACCTTCGCGCAGGGCTTCAGCAACGCCGACTCGCTCCTGAAGGAGGCGGGCTTCTACCGCGACGGGGCGGACACGACCTCACATGGATCCGGCATTGTCACCGTCGGCGACGGAGGCACCAACGGGATCAGCTTCCTCATCGACTTCAGCAACATGCATTCGATCTCGTACTACTTCCCGGCGCCGCCATCACGTTGAGGGCCGTCCGTTCCGCACTCCCACTCACGTTCTTCCACGGGTGGGCTGGGCCCGCAGCGCGGACGGGGACGCTCGTCCTGCTCTGGGCGCAGCCGCTCGCCGGCCAGACTGCAGTCGTCTCCGGCGCCGTCACAGACTCGGCAGGCGCTCCGATTGAGTACGCGCGGGTTCGGGCGACCGGGACGGACCTGAGAGCGCTGACCGACGGCACCGGGCGCTTTCGGCTGGCACCAGTGCGTGCCGGCCAGGTCGTCCTGCACGTCGACCGCGTCGGATACGGCCACGTCGTCGATACACTGGCCGTCGAGCCGGGAGAGTCGCTGTTCGTCAACGTCACCCTGGCCGCCGCGGCGTTCGTCGCGGAGCCCGTCGTCGTGACCGCCGCCAAGCGCTCCCAGCTGCTCAACCAGACGATCACCAGCGTCGCGGTGGTCTCCGACACCGAGCTCGCCCGCCGCGCCGTCACCACCGTGGACGAAGCGGTGGACAAGGCCCCCGGCGTGCAATTCTTGAACGGCCAGGTGAACATCCGCGGCTCGACCGGCTACGTGCAGGGCCTCGGCTCGCGCGTGCTCCTGCTGGTGGACGGCGTCCCCGCGAACCAGGGCGACCGCGGCGGCATCAACTGGGACCTGGTCCCGCTCCAGGACGTGCAGCGCGTGGAGATCGTGAAAGGGGCGGGCTCGTCGCTGTACGGCTCCTCGGCGTTCGGCGGGATCGTGAACGTGCTCACGCGCGACATCGAACCCGGTGTCCACGCGCGCGTGCGCGCGAGGGCGGGCGCGTTCGCGAATCCACCGCATGAGGTCTGGCGGTTCCGCGACTACACGGGTGCCGAAGAGGGGGTCGACGTGACGGGATCCTACGGCGCCGATGCGCTCGGCGCGAGCCTCACGGCGGGCGGCTGGCACTCGGACGGCTACCGCGAGCAGGACCGGCGCAACCACTGGCAGTCGGCAGGCAAGGCTGAGTGGCGCCCCGACCGAGCGACCCGCGTCACGACCTCCGGATCGTGGGCGAGCGATCAGTACGAGACGCCCTTGATCTGGTGCACCCGCGGCACCTGCGACGACCGCGGTCAGACCTACCAGCCGTTCAGGATCGACACGAACGGCCGCGGGGCGTTCACGCGCTCCGACAAAGGCATCGTCGCCGCGACGCTCGAGCGCACCGCCTCCGCTCGGCTCGCCTGGCAGGCGCGGGGATCATGGCTGCGGACGCACTTCATCGACTATCAGCCGGGCAACAACGACGCGGGAGTCGCAAACCGGTTCGGCGCCGAGCTGCG
>WNGG01003795.1_pt1 | contig 19831 bp, 21 predicted proteins | sample 5400661 | NCBI WGS metagenome assembly WNGG01 (sample SAMN13153372, study PRJNA577476) | soil metagenome | isolation source: 100 cm soil or saprolite under Garry oak tree replicate 1 | place: USA:California | collected 2016-06-15
CCTTCACTCAGGGCGCGGAGGCTTTCCAGATGGCGAAATCCTACGTCATGCGTCTGTCCGGTCTGTTCGAGCCACTGTCGCAGGATACGTGGCCGTAGCGCTATAGGCTCGCCGGCAAGCCGTTCCAGGGAAATGGCAAGCGGACTGTCTTGCACACGCTTGCGGGCGCAGGTAGTGAGCGCTTCGAGCCAGTCTTCTTCCGCGCGGACGGTTTCCGCCAAGGTCGCTAGGTGAAGGCGTACCTGAGGAGAGAACTCTTGTTCTAAAAATGGCAGGAGGAGATGGCGGATCTTGTTGCGGGTGTAACGCAGGTCGGTATTGCTAGCATCAGTAGCGTAAGGGAGGTGTTGTGCAGTCACATAGGCCATGACCTCTTGCCGTGTACAGCCGAGGAGCGGGCGGACAAGCCAGCCATCACGGGTGGACGGGATCCCGGCCAGCCCCCGTCTGGCGCTGCCACGTAGCAGGCGGAACAGAACGGTCTCGGCTTGATCGTCCTGGGTGTGGGCTAGGGCGACAGCATCGAGGCCGTACCGCTCCAGGGCAGCGCGAAAGAAGCGGTAACGCTCGGCCCGAGCCCAGGCCTCGATCCCACTTCGTAAATGCGGGGGGGTAAGGGTCTCGACGACACAGGGGACCTGCCAGCCTCGGCAGAGGGTTTCGACTAGACACTGCTCCTGCTCGGCTTCCGGGCGCAGGGCGTGGTTCACATGCAGAGCGGTCAGGCGCAATCCGCGTTGCGGCGCAAGCGCGATCAGCGCGCTGAGTAAGGCGACCGAATCAGGGCCACCTGAGACAGCCACCCCCAGGTGGCGCACCGGGAGCAACCGATCGAAGGCGGCGCCTACTTTTCTTGGCAACTCCTGCCAGGGCATACGTCAGCCTGAAGCCCGTACCTGTGCTCCCTTGGAGGTAGCCGATCCCTTGGGCGCTTGTGCAGAGCAAGGCAGCTTGGCATGATGCCGTCTCTATGAAAATGAGAGTGTGTTGCTGCCTCATCGCCTTGTTGATCATCTTCAACTGGGCTCCGCAGGCTCCCGCCACTGAAGACGTGCCAGGGGTTGGATCTCTCCCTCCAGAGGTGCTCAAGCTGCTGCAAGACCTGAATCGACAGTATGGCCCTGACACCGTGAGTTTGGTGAGCTGGCTCCTCGACGCTGCCACGCACAGTGGCTCGGTCCTCACTGCCTCGGTTCGGGTCAATGGCAACGAAGCGCGGGAAGACGGAACATTTCTGGTTTTTCAAGTCGAGACTGGTCTGATTTTCAACACCCGGGTGTTGGACCAGAGCGGCCGGCTTGGTGTGCTCTGGGACAAGATTCTGGTTAAGGCGTTCGCTCACCTCGATACGCTGCAGATTCCCACTGACGGGGTCCTGATCGCTCTGCTCTACCACCATAAAGCTTTTGCCGAGACCGACGATCTCTCTGCGCACGTTGACGAGCCAGGCTCAGTTGAGGAGGCCAAGTTTTATTTTCGCGGAGACCCCCTGCGCGCCTTCCTGAGCAAGGAACTCTCCTCGCCAGCGCTCCTCGCTCGCACTCAAGTGTTCATCAACGATACCCCCGTGCCGTATGGGGCCATCAGAACAGAAACCCCAAACGGCAGCCACTAAGATCGCCGGCCAACGAAGAGTCAGCTCTTAGAGCCGCGCATGAGAACCGCGAGGGTAGATATGAGGGCGATAGCGATAGCACTACCGGCAAGAATGCGCATGAAGATCGCCAGAGGGTGCATAGGAAACCTCCTGTACTGTTTCGCTTGAGCCGGGCTGCATAGAGAGGCTACCGCCCACAGCGCATAACCTCCTGGTTATCAACCCGCTGGTTGTTTTGATAGCGGCGGGCGGAATCGAACCGCCGACCTAGGGATTATGAGACCCTCGCTCTAGCCAACTGAGCTACGCCGCCCCAACAAGGATTTCAAGCACTTGGAGCAGGATCGGCAGGCACCACTAGGGCGATCATTATTGCGTGCGTCTCATGCCCGCACCATGTTCCTCACCGCTGTACGCCTGAAATCGTGGATGATCTTACCTGGAAGACCGGCAGCCTGGCAAGACCGATGCTATGCCGTAAGGTGCATCCTCAGTATTTGACAACGCGCTCCTGTGAGGCGGATAATCCCGGCGCAAAAGGAGGATGGAGATGGAACTGATAGACCAAGATGTCCCAGGCCCTAAGCGCGATTTCGTGGGCTACGGCAGGCGCCAGCCCAAGGTTGTCTGGCCCAACAATGCCAAGGTCGCTGTGAATCTCGTGGTCAACTATGAGGAAGGCTCCGAATACTCGAAGCCGGCGGGGGATGACCGCAACGAAGGGCTGGCGGAGATCAGCTACGCCTTGAATCCTCAGTACCGAGACCTGTGTGCCGAGTCGGTCTATGAGTACGGTAGCCGGGCCGGGATTTGGCGCCTCATGCGTCTCTTCGATGAGTACAAAGTGAAAGTCACCTTCTTTGCCTGCGCCGTGGCGCTAGAGCGGAACCCCGAAGTGGGGCAGTGGATCCAAGAGAGCGGTCATGAGCCCTGCTCCCACGGCTGGCGGTGGAGCGAGCACTGGCGCTTCAGCCGTGAGGAAGAGAAACAACACCTGCGCTGGGCTATTGAGTCCATCATGAAAACGTGTGGGGAGCGCCCCCTGGGGTGGTACTGCCGCTACGGCGCCAGCGTGCACACGCGGGAGTTGGTTGTGGAGGAGGGCGGGTTCGTGTACGACTCTGATGTGTACAATGATGACTTCCCCTACTTCACTCAGGTGAACGGGAAACGTCACTTGGTGGTGCCCTACACCCTCACCTACAACGATGCGCGTTACATCGTGGCCCAAGGATATGGCAGTCCCACCGAGTTCTTCGACTCCTGCAAGCGGGGGCTAGACGAACTGTGGCGAGAGGGGGCAGCGGGCTATCCCAAGATGATGTCGATTGGCCTCCATCCGCGCTGGGCAGGGCAGGCCGGCCGGACCTCCGGAGCATGCCAACCCACTTTTTCAGCAGCTTGCGAGGTCACCCTTCCTCATAAAAGGAGTGATACCTACCATGAGTATGAACACCGCTGCGTACATCGCCATCGATCGTGCCAAGACTCTGAGCCAAGAGCCCGGCACAGGCCACAACCGCTGGCATCCCGACATCCCACCAATAGTGAAGGTCGAGCAGGGCCAGGTGGTTGGTATCGAAACACGGGATGCGTTGGACGGTCAGGTCACGCCTCACTCGACCGCCGCCGAGCTGGGGCGAGTCAACCTCAATGTCGTCCATCCCCTGACCGGCCCGGTCTTCGTCAACGGCGCCGAACCGGGCGACCTGCTCGAAGTCACCCTGGTGGAGATCGAGCCGCAGCCCTTCGGCTTCACGGTGCAGATCCCTGGCTTCGGCTTCCTGCGGGATCTCTTCACCGAGTCACACATGGTCCGCTGGACCATGGCTAACGGTTTCGCCACCTCGCCCGACCTGCCCGGCGTGCGTATCCCCGGCGCGCCGTTTATGGGTGTTATCGGCGTCGCGCCATCCCACGACTTGCTGGAGCAGATCAACCGGCGTGAGGCCGACCTGGCCAGGCGCGGTGGCATGGTCCTGCCACCCGAGGTCACCGGCGCCGTGCCAGCTGACCCTGCTCTTGCCCGCACAGCCCTACGGACCATCGCTCCGCATGAAACGGGGGGCAATGTAGACATCAAGCAACTGACTAAGGGCACAACCCTGCGTATCCCCGTCTCCGTACCCGGGGCCCTCTTCTCTGTAGGGGACGCTCACTTCGCCCAGGGCGATGGGGAGAGTTGCGGCACAGCTATCGAGATGAGCGCCACCTGCTACTGTTCGTTCAACGTTATCAAGGGTGCGGCGGCAACGCGCAACGTCCGTGACGTGCAATTTTACCGCAACGACTATTTCACTACGCCGGAGATGGCGGTGCCACGGCGCTTCTTCGCCACTACTGGTCAGTCGTATACGCGCGAGGGCGTCAACTTCTCTGAAGACGCAACTCTGGCGGCGCGCAATGCCCTGCTCAACATGATCGACTACCTCGTCGCTGAGCGCGGCTTCACCCGCCAGCAGGCCTACGCCATCTGTAGTGTAGCGGTCGATCTAAAGATCAGCGAACTGGTCGATGTACCGAACTTCGTCGTCTCGGCCTTTCTGCCGCTAGACATTTTCGTTTGAAGGTATCAATGACTATTTGCGTCCGCACTCAGCCTCCCTCTATAGTGGTGGGCTGCGCTTGACCTGCGCTCGGAGCAGTATGAGGTTGTCAAAGGTTCTTTGCGGAGAGGAAAAAGGAGGTGTGGCATGCTGCAGAGCTTTTATTACTTCTTGCTAGTGTTGTTTCTCGGTGCGATGCCCGCGGTGGCTGGCCACGAGCACGACTCGGGGTCAGCCGCTGCATCTACGGCGTTACCCCTGTTCGACACTCTCGGCTCTCACCATCACACGATCACTACTACCGCGCCACAGGCCCAGCGCTACTTCGATCAGGGTTTCCGCCTCATTTACGCCTTTAACCACGACGAGGCGGGACGCGCCTTCAAAGAGGCAGCGCGGCTCGATCCAACCTGTGCCATGGCCTACTGGGGAGTCGCCCTTACTTTGGGGCCGAATTACAACCTTCCCGTGGATACGGAGCGGGACCGGGCTGCCTACGAGGCACTCCAAAAGGCCCTCTCACTTGCTCCGCACGTCAGCGAGCCCGAGCGTGCGTATATTGAGGCGCTGGCGAAGCGGCACTCGCGTGCGCCAGATGCCGACCGCAAGGCCCTGGACCTAGCCTATGCGAACGCAATGCGCGAGGTCTCACGACGCTACCCTGACGACCTTGACGCTGCCACGCTTTTCGCCGAAGCGCTCATGAACCTGCGTCCCTGGGACCTGTGGACGCACGGCGGCCAGCCCCAGCCGGGCACGCTTGAAATCATCTCCACGTTGGAGGCGGTCTTGCAGCGCAATCCCGATCACCCCGGGGCTATTCACTACTACATCCATGCCGTTGAGGCCTCCCCTCAACCCGAGCGGGCCGTCCCCTTGGCTGATCGGCTTGCCAAGCTGATGCCCGGGGCGGGACACCTGGTGCACATGCCCTCGCACATTTACATACGCGTGGGACGCTACCACGATGCAGCGGAGAGCAATGTGCGGGCGGCTGCGATCGATGCCGGCTACATCGAAAAGTACGACATCAAGGGCGTCTACCGTATGATGTACTACCCCCACAACCTCCATTTCCTGTGGGCCGCGTCGTGCATGGAGGGCCGGAGCGCCGAGGCGCTGCGCGCCGCCCGTGAGCTGGCTGCCAAGGTGCCTGCGGAGATGGCGCTGCAGATGCCGGCAGTTGAGTTCTTCATGCCGACACCCCTCTTCGCGATGGTGCGGTTTGGGAAGTGGGAAGAGATCCTCAAAGAACCCCCTCCCCCGACTGACCTGCATTACACAGCCGGTATGTGGCACTACGCCCGCGGACTGGCATTGGCGGCGAGGGAGCGGCTGGACGAAGCGACAAGCGAGCAGGACAAGGTGGCAGCCAGTGCGGCCGACATGCCGCCGGAGAGGATTGTCGATGTCAACATTCCTGCCGGCGCGCTTCTTCGCCTCGCATCAAACGCGCTTGCGGGCGAGATCGCGGCACGGCGCGGGCAGACCGACGACGCGGTTCACCATCTAGAGGAAGCGATCCGTATCCAAGATGGGCTTCCGTACACCGAGCCGCCACCCTGGTATTACCCTGTGCGCCAATCACTAGGTGCGGTGCTCCTTGCGACTGGCCGGGCGGCCGAGGCGGAGGCGGTCTACCGCGAGGATCTGCAACGGAACCCTGAGAACGGCTGGTCCCTCTACGGACTCGCCCAGAGCTTGCGCGCTCGCAAGGCCGAGCAGGAGGCCGCGGTTATAGAGGAGCGGTTCAAGAAGGCGTGGGCGCGAGCCGATGTCAAACTCACTGCTTCGCGGTTCTGAAGGATCTGGATCGTTGCGCGAGAGGGAGCAAAAATGCTCAGCCTTCAGGACACGCTTTTCAGTCCCCTTGCTCAAGAAGCACGTGGTGCAAGACCTCGACCATCTCTGGGTGCAGTAGCCCGTTCGACGCCAAAGTTTGCTCCGCGAAAATGTCAAACGGCCCGCCAGAGAAGTCGCTCATTGTGCCTCCTGCCTCTTCCACAATCAGCGAGCCCGCAGCTGTGTCCCATGGATGTAACCGCCACTCCCAAAACCCATCGGCTCGGCCACAGGCCACGTAGCACAGGTCCAGGGCGGCGGAACCGCAGCGCCGCACGCCTTGCGTGCGCACCATGAACGCCTTATAAAAGCGTAGGTAGAACTCACTCCGCTTTCTGCGATCATAAGGAAAACCGGTCAGTGCGAGCGCCTGCTCAAGGATAGGGGTGTGCGAGACGTGAATCGGGACACCGTTGAGGGTTGCTCCGTTGCCGCGACTGGCGCAGAATGTCTCGTTCCGCAACGGGTCATAGACTACGCCGACGATCACTTGAGCCTCGTACGCCAGTGCAATGGAGACAGCGAAGTGGGGGAAGCTATGGGCGAAGTTGGTGGTCCCGTCCAAAGGGTCGATGTACCAGCGATATGGGCTCTCTTGTCCAGACATGGCCGATTCTTCGGCCAGGATCTGGTGCGTGGGAAAGCGCGCGCGCACCATGCCCGTGATCAGGGCGTCGGCGGCTTTATCGACGTTGGTGACCAAATCGACGATGTCGGTCTTGACCTCAATAGTTTTTGTTTGCAACCAGTTGGCTTGGAGCAAGGCCCCGGCTTGGTAGGCAGCCTCTTGAGCGACACGTAAGAATTGATCCATACCTTCCGTTGTTGCACGGTAGGTTCCTGGCTGCAACCGCGTAGGGGAAGGAAGCCTTAGGATGCAGGTGCTGGCGCCGGCGAAGGTCAATCTGTATCTGCGGATCGTGGGACGGCGACCAGATGGATATCATCTGCTCGATTCACTGATGGTGCCGGTGAGCTTGTATGATGAGATCACAGTCGAAGCGGAGAGCGGTAGGCCTGAAATCGTCGTGACCTGTGACGATCCCACCGTCCCCGGTGGCAAGACCAACCTCGCCTACAAAGCTGCCGCATTGCTGTGCCGCGAGGCTGGAGTGCAGGCCGGGGTTTCTATCAATTTGCGCAAGTGCATTCCTGCTGGTGCCGGCCTTGGCGGCGGGAGCAGCAATGCTGCGGCGGTGTTGAAAAGCGTCAATATCTTACTGTCGCTTGGACTGCCGGAAGCCCGGCTGGGTGCGCTGGCAGCGTGTCTGGGCGCGGACGTGCCGTTTTTCATTCCGTGCCGCCCAGCCCGGGTCGAGGGAATCGGCGAAATCCTAACGGCAGTCCAGGCGCTGCCCTTGCGGTGGCTGGTGATCGTCGTGCCGCCTTTCGGTGTGTCCACTCCCTGGGCGTACCGTCGTTTCGATGAACTCCCCCCTTCGTTGTCGCCTGCGCCTCTGGCCCAAGCGACAACTGGCCAGTGGCCTGCGCCAGAGTTGCTCATCAACGATCTGGAGCGTGCTGTGCTACCCGCGTATCCGCTGATCGCCCAGATTAAAGCGCATTTGCTTCGCCTCGGCGCTCAGGGAGCGCTCATGTCTGGCAGTGGTTCGGCGGTGTTCGGGGTGTTCCAGAGTCGCGCCGCGGCAGAGCAGGCAGTGACTGCACTGAGGGAGAAGGGAAAAACCTTTCTGGTAGAGCCATTGACAGGGCCACCTCTGACCGCTTGAGCCTTTTTGCTTGTTGCCCTTGTTTGCTTCCCCTCTTGACCTTTACGCCCTTTCGCCTTTTACTTGAGCAGCCGAATGCTAACTGCTGGGAGTTGATTGCTAGGATGGGGAGTCGCCAAGCTGGCAAGGCACTGGGTTTTGGCCCCAGCATCCGCAGGTTCGAATCCTGCCTCCCCAGCCTTTCCGTGTGAGGAATGACACTTCTCTAAGGATGGTGCGATGCGAGACACGTTGAAGATCTTTGCCGGAAACTCGAATCGTCCGCTGGCCCAAGAAATCTGCGCCTACCTAGGAGTGCAGATGGGCGCCGCGGAGGTTCGCAGATTCAGTGACGGTGAGATCGCGGTTGAGATTACCGAGAATGTGCGGGGCGGCGACGTGTTCGTGGTCCAGTCGATCTGTTCCCCAGGCAATGACAACCTCATGGAGCTGCTGCTGCTGCTCGATGCCTTCAAACGAGCGTCGGCGCGACGCATTACTGCGGTGATCCCTTATTACGGCTACGCGCGCCAGGATCGCAAGGTTGCCCCTCGTGTGCCGATCAGCGCCAAACTGGTCGCTGATCTGCTCACGACCGCTGGCGCTTCGCGAGTGCTGACCGCAGAACTCCACGCCGGGCAGATCCAGGGGTTTTTCAACATCCCGGTCGATAATCTGTTCTCAACTCCTGTGCTCTTACCCTACCTGCGCGCACGGGTCGGACGAGAAGCGGCTGCGGTCGTGTCCCCAGATGCCGGAGGGGTCGAGCGGGCCCGGGCGTTTGCTAAGCATCTAGGCGCATCGTTGGCGATTATCGACAAGCGCCGGGCGCGCAGCAGTGAAGAGAAGAGTCCTGGCAAGGCGAACCTCGACGTGGTCGAGATGCGCGTCATTGGTGAGGTCGAGGGGCGGGTTGCAATCCTCGTCGATGACATGGTCGATACTGCGGGCACGCTGACCACCGCTGCCACAGCGATCCACGAGGCTGGAGCGCAGACCGTCTTCGCGTGCTGCACCCATCCCGTGCTCTCGGGCCCAGCGATCGAGCGCCTCCGTCGGTCGGTCCTGGACGAACTGGTGGTCACCGACTCGATTCCACTGCGGCCTGAGGCGCGGGCCTTAGACAAGATCCGGGTGCTCTCGATTGCCCATCTCATGGGTGAGGCGATCCGTCGCACCCACGACGAAGAGTCGATCAGCTCTTTATTTGTGTAGAGGTACTTTTATGGAAACAGTAATGCTGAGTGTAGAGCCCCGGCAGGGAACGGGTAAAGAAAAAGCTAGCCGCCTGCGGCGTGAGGGCAAAGTCCCCGGGGTCTTTTACGGCCCGGGCAAGGCCGCGGCTGCGCTCTGCATAGATGCGCGGGAGTTTGGCCTGAAGCTGGCTGGGGTGGAAGGGTCGCACCTGATCCAGTTTGCCTCATCGCTGCCAGAGCTGAACGAACAGTTGGCCCTCCTGAAAGAGGTCCAACACCATCCGGTGACCAATGAGGTGTTGCACATCGACTTCTACGCGGTCGATGTGACCAAGCCCATTCAGGCGACCGTGCCGTTGCACTTCATCGGCAAGGCCGAAGGGGTGACGGCTGGCGGCATATTGCAGCCCCTGTGCCGTGAGATCACTGTCGAGTGTCTCCCCCGTGACATCCCGCAGTTCCTGGCGGTGGATGTCTCTAAACTGGCGATTCACCAAAGTATTCACATGGACGAGCTTGTGCTACCCGCTGGGGTCAAGGGGGTCTACGACACCAACGAGCCTGTGGTCACAGTCCTGATGCCCATAGCACCCGAAGAGAAGCCGGCTGAGGCGGTGGCTGAGGCGGCAGCTCCGACCGCTGCTCCGGCTACGGGTACGGGTGCGACTCAGGCGGAGAGTGAGAAGAAATAGGGAAAACGGTCAGCCCAAATAAGGTCTATAGAGTCTGTAGGGTCCATAGGGTCAAGAGACTATAGGTGAACACGCTAGCCCCAGCGAACTTAACCGAACCCAATAGACCCAACGAACCCAATGAACCCCATGGACGCGAAGCTGAAAGCTGATAGCTGAAAACTCACCTGTACTCTGAGGCAAATTGGTGCGCGTGATTGTCGGCCTGGGGAATCCTGGCCCGGAATACCGCAAAACACGTCACAACCTGGGCTTCTGGGTGGTGGACCGGCTGGCCGAACGCTGGGGCGCACGGCTTTCCCGTCGCGCCTTTCTTGCGATGGTTGGAGAGGTGCAGTGGCGGGACGAGAAGATCCTATTGGTCCAGCCCCAGACCTACATGAACCGCGCTGGTGAGGCTGTGGCCAGAATACGCGACTTTTACCACCTCGCTCTCTACGATTTGGTGGTCATTCATGACGACTTGGACTTGCCGCTTGGCCGCATACGGATTAAACGCGGGGGTGGTGGAGCGGGTGGCAATCGTGGGGTCGTCTCGTTGATCGAGGTGCTGGGTAGCAAGGATTTCACCCGGGTGAAGATGGGCATCGGCCGGCCACCCGGCCAGCAGGACCCGGCTGATTTTGTCCTACAGCCCTTTACGCCGTTGGAAGAAGCGTTTATCCTCCCGGTGGTGGACCGGGCGGTCGAGGCGGTCGAAGTGCTGCTCGCTGAGGGCATCGAGAGAGCAATGGCCCTTTTCAATGTGTCAAACCAGGAGGCTGCGGCCGAAAAGAGCAGCGGCATATAGGAGCGAAGCATGGGCAGACGCAAACTGGCGAGCAGCTTCAATCCTATGTGATGTGGACTTCGCCTCTATTCGTACGCTATGCGGAATTTGACGACCCACCTGGGAGGATTGCATGCCGAGTTATGAGACGCTCTGTGTTCTCCATCCTGAGTTACCCGAAACCCGGATCAAGGAACTCACTGCTTGGATGCAGAAGATTCTGGAGAGCGCGCAGGGCACTGGGGTACGAGTGGACGAGTGGGGCACGCGCGACCTGGCTTTTCGTATACGCAAGCAGCGGCGAGGATCTTATGTGCGCTTGGAGTACGACGCCCCGCCCTCAGCCCTTAAGGAACTGGAACGTAACCTGCGACTGAGCGAGGACGTCCTACGGTTTCTGTCCGTGCGCCGTAGCGCGTCTGTGCCCCCTCCGGCTCCTTCCCCGCCCCCAGCTGCTGCTCCTATCCCGCCTGAGACCGGGGCCGAAGGCCAGTGAGCTTTTGCGTGTGCAGCAAGGGTACAACAAGGTCATTCTCCTTGGGCGCCTCAGCCGAGCGCCAGAGTTGCGCCGTACCCCCCGGGGGACAGCGGTATGTACGTTCTCTCTGACCGTGCCGGGCGAACTGCAGACAAGCGGCGGAGAAAAAGTAGAGGATTTGTTCATCGCCGTGGTGGTGTTCGGCTCTCTGGCAGAGCACTGCCACGCCACTCTGCGCCTGGACGCGCCTGTGCTGATCGAGGGTTCTCTGGTCCAGCGCCGCTGGCAAGGAGTGGGGGGCATCAGCCAGAGCAAGTATGAGATTGTAGCCCAGACCGTCCGGTTGATGGAATAACCAAGAGCAACAACCGATGTGGGGGCACCCCTGTAATGCAGGTGTCCTCAGATCCGCGAAACGATAAGGGTCAAGGGTATGCCGAGAGCAGAAAGAGGAAAGGTCAGGCGAGGACCAGCGAGCGACGATAAGTTTCCGGCTCGCCGCCGGCTGCGCCGCAAGGTGTGCCGATTCTGTGCCGACAAAGGAGCGGTCATCGACTACAAAGAGACTCGCATCCTGGCAGATTTTGTCTCTGAACGGGGCAAGATCATCCCCAGTCGCATTACCGGCACTTGCGCGTGGCACCAGCGTAAACTCACTGCGGCCATTAAGCAGGCTCGCGCGATCGCGCTGCTGCCCTATGCCGCACTCAGGATCTAGGCGCGTGGAACGTAAAGCGCAAGACGTAAAACGTGAAACGTAAAACGTCATGAGGACTTCCACAGTTTTCTTCTTACGTTTTACGCCTTAAGGCTTTGGCGACTTGTGTTTTATTGTGTACTGCCGTAAATAAGAACCCCTATGGAAATTATCCTGCAAGAAGATGTCACAAACCTTGGCCAGATCGGCGACGTCGTCAAGGTGCGGGACGGGTATGCCCGCAACTACCTGCTGCCCCGGGGGCTGGCCGTAGAGGCGAATCGGCGCAATCTGCACGTGCTGGAGCACCAGAAGCGCCTCGTGGCGATGAAAAAAGAGCGTGCCCAGAACCAGGCTCAGACTCTAGGCCAGCAGCTTGCTGCCTTAACGGTGGTGATTCAGGCACGGGCCGGGGAAGGGGATCGCCTGTTTGGTTCGGTGACCAACCTGGATATTGAGAAAGCCCTCAAGGCTCAGGGCATGGCGATTGACCGGCGGAAGATCTTGCTCGAAGAACCGCTCAAGCACCTTGGCACTTATACGGTGCCAATCCACCTGGGTGGAGACCTCCGTGGCAACGTCACCGTTCAGGTTGTCCCTGAAGCCTGAGGCGCAGGTTTTTTCCTTGACACTGCGGGCGAATGTTGTTAGGCAGCAAGGCGATCAAGCTTTATTGAGGCTTGCAGGCACGTAGCTCAGTGGGAGAGCACTTCCTTGACACGGAAGGGGTCGGCGGTTCAATCCCGCCCGTGCCTATGTCTCTTGGGGTAAGCGTTCGGCTATGAGCTGGTAGCTGATCGCTTACTTTTGTTATGAGCGCGAAAGTCCAGACTCTCACTGTCACCCTGCCAGAGGGGGAACACCGCACTGTGCCCGCCCAAACCTCACTGCGGGAGGTTCTTCCCCCCTCGTCTCAGGCAATCGCCGCGCGGGTGAACGGCAAAGTCGTCGATTTGTCCTACCCGCTAAAGGCTGATTGTGAGGTCGTGCCTGTAGTGCCCACCTCGGCCGAGGGCGTGGAGGTCATCCGCCATTCGAGCGCTCACCTGATGGCTCAGGCGGTCAAGCGCCTCTTTCCCAACGTGCAGATTACCATCGGTCCGGTAATCGAGAACGGCTTCTATTACGACTTCAAGTATGAGAGAGCCTTCACTCCGGAAGATCTGGAGCGTATAGAAGCCACGATGCACGACATCGTGAAAGAAAACCTAGCGGTCCAGCGTGAAGAACTGCCCCGCCAGGAGGCGATCCGCCTGTTCCGCGACATGGGTGAGCACTACAAGGTCGAGATCCTCGAAGGCATCTCCGACGACGTGGTCTCGCTTTACCGCCAGGGGGAATTCGTCGACCTCTGTCGTGGTCCCCATGTCCCCTCGACAGGCCGCATCCCGGCCTTCAAGCTCACGAGCGTGGCTGGTGCCTACTGGCGCGGGGACGAGCGCAACGAGATGCTGCAGCGCATTTACGGCACCGCCTTTGCCAGCGAAAAAGAACTGCGTCAGCACCTCGCGCTCCTCGAAGAAGCCAAGCGGCGCGACCACCGCCGCCTGGGCAAAGAACTGGACCTGTTCAGTTTTCACCCGGTCGCGCCCGGCAGTCCCTTCTTCCATCCCAAAGGCGCCTTCATCTACAACGAGTTGATCGCGTACATCCGCCATCTGTATCAGCGGTACGGCTACCAGGAGGTGGTTACCCCGCAGATTTGTGATGTGGAGCTGTGGCAGCGCTCGGGGCATATGGAGAATTACAAGGAAAATATCTTCTTCACCGAGATCGAGGGTCGGGACTTCGCCGTCAAGCCGATGAACTGTCCGGGCCATATCCTCCTGTACACAGAAAAGAAACATTCGTACCGGGAGCTGCCGTTACGCTACGCAGATTTCGGCCGGCTGCACCGCTTCGAGCGCTCGGGCGTGGTTTCCGGCCTGACCCGGGTGCGCTCTTTCGCCCAGGATGACGCTCATATTTTTTGCGCGCCGGAGCAAATCGAGGCCGAAGTCAGCGCCGTCCTGCGCATGGTCAGTGAGGTCTACCGCACCTTTGGCTTTGCAGAGGTGCGTTTTGACCTGTCTACCCGGCCGCCCAAGCGGCTGGGCGACGACGCCACCTGGGACCGAGCGGAGGCGGCCCTGGCGGCGGCGTTGACGGAGAACGATATCACCTACCGCATCAATGCTGGCGATGGGGCGTTCTACGGGCCAAAGATCGACTTCATCGTCTTCGACGCTCTCCGCCGGGCCTGGCAACTCGCCACCGTCCAGCTTGATTTTCTGCTGCCAGAGCGGTTTGACTTGACTTACACGACCGCCCAGGGGAGCGAAGCCCGGCCGGTGATGATTCACCGCGCGGTGCTGGGCTCGATCGAGCGGTTCATCGGGGTCCTGATCGAGCACTGCGGAGGCGACTTTCCGTTGTGGCTCGCGCCAGTGCAGGTCAGGATCCTGACTGTGACCGATAGCCAGGAGGCATACGCCCGCCAAGTCCACCAGCAGTTCCTGCAGGCAGGGGTGCGCAGCGAGCTCGACCTGCGCAACGAAAAGCTCGGCTACAAGGTGCGTGAGGCTGAAGTGCAGAAAGTGCCGTACATGATCGTCATCGGCGACAAAGAGGTGAGCACCGCCACAGTGGCGCCGCGGGGGCGCAAGGGCGAGAAAATCCCTCCCCTAACGGTAGCGGAGTTTATCGCCCGCCTGGCTGCTGAGCGTGTGCCGGGAGGTGCGCCATAGCCAAAGAAGCAGGGGTCCGGATCAATCAGCAGATCCGCGCGCGCGAAGTGCGGGTCATTGACACCGACGGGAAGCAAGCCGGAGTGCTGCCTCTGGGCGAAGCGCTGCGTCTGGCTGAGGGCAAGGAACTTGATCTGGTGGAGGTGTCACCAACCGCGGTACCGCCGGTCTGCCGGATCATGGATTATGGCAAGTTCCGCTACCTGCAAAAGAAGAAAGTGCAGGAGTCACGTAAGCACCAAACCCAGGTGCTGGTCAAAGAGGTCAAGCTCGGCTCGCGCACGAGCGAGCATGACGTTGACTTCAAGGTCAACCACATTCGCCGTTTCCTTGAGAAGAAACAGCGCGTCAAGGTGTCGGTCTTCTTCCGCGGCCGGGAGATTACCCACCCGGAGCTGGGCAGGGAAATGTTGGGGAAGGTGCTCGAGAAGGTGCAAGATATCGGCTTAACGGAAGGACAAGCCCGCTTGGAGGGGCGTAACATGTCGATCCTAGTCGTACCGAGGTAACCCTCATGCCAAAGCTGAAAACGCGCCGCAGTGCGGCCAAACGCTTCTCCGTCACGGGCACAGGCAAGGTGCGCCGCCGGCATGCGTACCTGCGCCACATTCTCTCAAGCAAAACCCGTAAACAGAAACGGCGCCTCCGTCACTCGACTCTGGTAGCAGCTACTGACGTGAAAGCGGTCAAACGTATGATTCCTTACCTGTAGGCCACAAGGAGACATTTCCATGCCACGAGCAAAACGCGGATTCAAAGCGCGGCGGCGCAGGAAAAAAATCCTCAAGCTGGCCAAGGGATTCACTGGCGGGCGCCGTCGGCAGTACCGCCAGGCGCGAGAGACAGTTGAGCGTGGCTTGACGTATGCCTACCGCGATCGCCGGACCAAGAAACGGCTGTTCCGCCGGTTGTGGACCGTGCGTATTAACGCCGCTGCCCGGCTCAACGGGCTCAGCTATAGCCGACTGATCCATGGCTTGAGCCAGGCCCAGGTCGCGCTTGACCGGAAGATCTTGGCGGCCCTTGCGGTGCATGATCCGCAGGCGTTTGCCGCCGTGGCGGACCTGGCGAAGCAACACCTGGCCGCTGCGGCCTAGTCCCCTATTGGGTCATTGAGTCATTAAATCAATGAAAAAATGAATCAATGAGCAAATGAGTCAATCACTTGGCTGACCGCTTGCCCTATGGAAAAGGTACTGACGTGTATCCGTGATGAGGCCCTCGCAGCCCTCGACGCCTGCCGTGACGATGCGGACATCGAGGCGCTGCGGGTGCGATTTCTTGGCCGCAAGGGTGAGTTAACCGGGGTCTTGCGCAGACTCGGTGAGCTGCCGCCGGAACAGCGTCGGGTCATCGGTGAGACGGCCAACCAGATCAAGGCGCTCCTCGAAGAACGCATCGCTGCCCTACGCGCTCGCTGGCAGGAAGAACAGCACGCCCGTAGCCTTGCGGCCGAGCGCATTGATGTCACTATCCCCGGCACCCGACGTCCACGCGGTTCCTTGCATCCTCTGTTGCAGGTGCTGGACGAGACCATCGATATCTTTACAGCGATGGGATTCACCGTCGCCCGCGGCCCGGATATCGAGGACGACTATCACAACTTTGCCGCCCTCAACATTCCGGCTGATCACCCGGCGCGCGAGATGCAGGACACCTTTTTTCTCGCGCCAGAGATTGTGCTGCGTACCCATACGTCACCGGTACAGATCCGGGTGATGGAGAGCCGGCAGCCGCCGCTGCAGATTATCGTTCCCGGCGCGGTCTACCGCTGCGATGACGACGTGACCCATTCGCCTATGTTCGTCCAGCTCGAAGGTTTAATGGTAGACAAGGACATCTGTTTTGCGCACCTCAAGGGAGTGCTGACTGCCTTTGTCCATGCCATGTACGGTCCGGACACACCGGTCCGCTTTCGGCCGAGTTATTTTCCTTTTACTGAGCCGAGCGCCGAGGTGGACATTGGCTGTGTAATCTGCGGGGGAAGCGGGCAGGGGTGTGCAGTGTGTAAGGGCAGTGGCTGGATGGAAATCCTGGGCTCTGGCATGGTCCACCCTAACGTCTTTCGGGCGGTGGGTTATGATCCCGAAGCGATGTCCGGATTCGCCTTTGGTATGGGTATCGACCGTATCGCTATGCTCAGATATGGCATCGATGACATCCGGCTGTTCTACGAGAATGACCTGCGCTTTCTGCGGCAATTCTGAATGAAAGTCACCCTCAACTGGCTTCGTGAGTTCGTGCCCATCGAACTGCCGCCTGACCGTCTGGCCGAGCGGCTCACTATGGCCGGTCTTGAGGTCGAAGAGATCAGCGAGCAGGGGGCTGAGTCCGTGCAGGTCGCCCAGATTACCCGTATCGATCCCCATCCACAGGCCGAGCACTTAGTCGTCTGCTCCGTCACTACCGGTGGGGAGACGGCACCGGTAGTGTGTGGCGCCACCAACATGCGGGTGGGTGATAAAGTGGCGTTTGCACCGGCAGGAACTCTGCTGCCCGCCGGGCAGCGGGTCGAGCGGGTCGAAATCCGTGGCCAGCTCTCCTGCGGCATGCTCTGTTCAGAGGCCGAACTGGGGCTCTCGCACGATCACAGCGGAGTGTTGATCCTGCCGACGGAAGCGCCCTTGGGAGAGCCGGTGTTCGCTGTCCTTGGTCTGCGCGACACTATCCTAGACGTGGCGGTGGCCCCGAACCGTGGAGACTGTCTCAGCGTGCTCGGGCTCGCCCGGGAAATCGCAGCCCTCACCGGCGCGCCGTTGCCTGCCAGCAAACCGCGCGTGCACGAGCGAGAGACGGCTATCTCCGAGCAGGCTCGCGTGACGATCGCTGACCCGGACTTATGCCCCCGCTATGCTGCGCGGGTGATCAGTGGGGTGCAGGTCGCACCCTCACCCGCCTGGATGCAGTGGCGTCTGGAAGCGGCCGGCCTACGGGCGCTCAACAATCTCGTGGACGTGACCAACTACGTCATGATTGAGCGCGGACAACCGTTGCACGCCTTCGACTTGGCGTCCCTGGCCGGGGCGGAAATCGTCGTCCGGCGGGCGCGCGACCTCTCGACGATCACGACACTGGATGGTCAGACGCGTACCCTGGTGCCGGATGACCTGTTAATCTGTGACCGTGACCGAGCAGTGGCGATTGCTGGCGTCATGGGTGGGGCGAACTCCGAGGTGCGTGAGCAGACCACGGAGGTCCTGCTGGAGAGTGCGTATTTTGTCCCGGAAACCGTTCGTCGTACCGCCCGTAGGCTGGGTCTGCGTAGCGAAGCTTCGTACCGCTTCGAGCGGGGAGTGGACCCACAGGGGACCGTCCTCGCTCTGAACCGCGCCGCCGCCTTACTCGCCCAACTCGCTGGTGGGCAGGTCAGTCGCGGTGTCCTCGATGTCTGCCCGCAACCGCTCACACAAACGGTGATTCCCCTGCGGGGACAACGGGTGGCCACCTTTCTTGGCACTGCTGTCGATGCGCCGGAGATCGGGCGCTCCTTGCGCACGCTTGGCGCGGTGGTCAAACGGGAACGCCACGAAACCTGGCGTGTGACCGTCCCCTCTCATCGTGCCGACCTCACCCAAGAGGTGGATCTCATAGAGGAGATCGCCCGGTTGAGAGGCTACGATACGATTCCTACCCTCCTCCTACGGGCGGAGATCCATGGAGACCGACAGGATCTGGAAGGCAGGTGGACGAGGCGGGTGCGCGCCTGCTTGGCGGCCCAGGGGCTGGCGGAGATGCTGAATCTGAGCTTCACCTCGGCCCGTCTGAACGTCCTGTTTCCCGGCCTCGTTCCTGCATCATCCCCGGTTTCAATCCTCAACCCGCTCTCCGCCGAAGGTGCGGAACTACGCCTGAGCCTGCTCGGTAATCTCATCCGTACGCTCCAGCACAACCTGCGTCAGGGCGAGGCTGGGGTGGCCGCCTTCGAATTGGGGAAGGTATTCTACAATAAGCTGCATGAGTCCTCGGCGATCGAACAGAAACAGGAGCGTATCACCCTGGCTGGTGTCCTGTCCGGGAACTGGCCGGTGACCGGTATCGCTCGGGAAGGACGGCCGATCGAGTTCGCCGATCTCAAAGGGATACTGGAAGCGTTGTGGCAGGAGTTACATTGCGAAACGCAGGTACGCTGGACCCGTACGGCTGAGGTTGTCTTTCTCCATCCCGGCAAGGCGGCCGTGCTAGCGATTGATGAGACGACCCTAGGGGTGGCGGGCGTGCTGCATCCGGGGCACTGCGCTGAACTCGGATTGCCACAGGCGCCCTTGGTGTTTGAACTTGACTTCCCTACCTTGCTTCACTATGCTCTCCCTGTTACCCGCTACCAGCCGCTCCCGCGTTTTCCTGCAGTCGTGCGGGATGTTGCGATCGTGGTGGACGAAGAACTGCCTGTGCAAGCGGTCGTTGACGCCGTGCACGCACTGACCAACCCACTTATCGCAGGCGCGCGCCTGTTTGACCTCTATCGCGGAGATCCGATCCCCGCGCACAAGAAAGGGTTGGCCTATTCAATCCTGTATCGGGCCGCAGATCGCACGCTGACGGCGACCGAGGTCAACACCCTGCACGCTCAGGTCATTGACCACCTTGTGCAGACGCTTGGCGTTGAGGTACGGATGTAAATGGCTGGACGTGGTGGTGACAGCGGAGGTGTTGGTATGACCAAGGCGGATATTGTGGAACGTATCTATGAAAAAGTCGGCTTCTCGAAAAAAGAGGCGACCGACGTCGTGGAATCGATTTTTGAGATTATCAAAGGACATCTCGAAGAAGGGGAGAAGGTCAAGATCTCTGGCTTTGGCAACTTCGTGATCAATGCTAAACGCCCGCGCAAAGGCCGCAATCCCCAAACGGGGGAAGAAATTGTCATCTCCGGCCGTCGCGTGCTCTCCTTCAAACCCAGTCCGGTGTTGAAGAAAGCCATTAACCCGTTCTAAATTAGGTATACTGTGGACCAGCCCAAGCTTCCCGATAAGCTTTACTTCAGGATCGGTGAGGTTGCCAAGATCGTTGGGGTGAAGCCGTACGTCTTGCGCTATTGGGAGACTGAGTTTTCAGTGCTCAAACCGGGTAAGACACCCTCCCGGCACCGGCTCTATCGCCGTCGGGACGTCGAGACCCTGTTGGAAATTAAACGGCTCCTGTACCAGGAAGGGTTCACCATTGCTGGGGCGAAGAAACGGCTGAAGGAAAGTGAAGAAAAAGACGGCTTCTCTCTTCTCAACTCACAACAACCCGATTACCGTCAGGTCTTGCGCGCCATTCGGGAAGACCTCCTCGCCCTGTCTGAACTGCTCGACGAGAAGCCGCGCTGATTCTCCCCCGGGGGCGCTCCTGGCTGCCCCGTGAATGTTGACCCCTGTTCAGGCGTTGTGATAGCGTGAAACGGCGTGCCGCGCTCCACACGAAGCGCGGCCTTTCTTTCTGAGGGACGAAACAACATGCAGCGCAAGGATCACAGCCGGTAGATCAGGAGCATAGAGGAGGAAAGGTGCAGAGCAGGCGATTGCAGTGGTGGGTGGTGACCTGGATGGGAGGGATTGTCTTTTGCCTGCTGAGCGGGGCTCTCAGCGACAGTGCCG